>Ga0308167_1001196_pt1 | contig 32640 bp, 35 predicted proteins | sample PhyCR1_2_FD_202138 | JGI IMG/M metagenome (GOLD analysis project Ga0308167, IMG submission 202138) | Phyllosphere microbial communities from UC Gill Tract Community Farm, Albany, California, United States - DLSLRC.R1 | ecosystem: Host-associated > Plants > Phyllosphere > Unclassified | place... | reverse complement strand
CAGCAGGTCAAGCAGGCCATGAGCGAGGCGTGATCCTCGTCTGATCAACGGCCGTTCGCGGTCTGAAGGCCCCGGTCCCGCGCGACCGGGGCCTTCGTCGTGTGAATCACATGCTTGTGATTTCGCCTGGTCTGGGCGAGAATAGGCCCACAACCGCATATTCACGCCAGTTCTCGTTGTTTCAGGTCGTTGGGGAAGACGCACCTGATGAAACGGAGAGATCATGGCGACGGCTTACGCACGCGGAGTGGTGTTCATCCACTCTGCACCTCGCGCGCTCTGCCCGCACCTGGAATGGGCGGTCGGTCGCGCTATCGGTCGCGCAGTGAACTTCGACTGGAGCGACCAGCCGGTGCTCGACGGCGCTCGACGCGCCGAGTTCTACTGGGACGGCCCGGTCGGCACGGGTGCCGCTCTTGCAACCGCGATCCGCGGGTGGGAGCATCTCCGTTTCGAGGTCACCGAGGATCCCACACCCCGCAGCGACGGCGGACGCTGGCTGCACACGCCCGACCTCGGCATCCACTATGCGCAGACGGATGCCGCGGGAAACATCGTCGTGGGCGAGGACCGCATCCGCTATGCGATGGAGATCGCCGCAGGCAGCGCGACCGAGCTGCAGCGTGAGCTCGACATCGCGCTCGGCTCCGCCTGGGACGAGGAGCTGGAGCCGTTCCGTCACGCGAGCGACGACGCCCGCGTGGTGTGGCTGCACAAGGTCGGCTAGGCGGACCCACAGACCTGGAACGGGAAGGCGCGAGTATCGGATGCCGGTGAGCGATCCCGGACGCTGAGAAGGCGAATCCCCGTTCCACAGATGACGAAGACCCCGTCCCGAACATCCGGGACGGGGTCTTCGTCTGTCAGATCACGGCCGAGCGTGGCATCTCGGCCCCGGCCGCGCGGCCCCCCGTCATGACGTCCTCCCACGCGAGTCTCAGTCGCCCCATCGCCTCGGCGGTGCGCTCAGGCGGCAGGGTGATCGGAATGCGCAGGCGCCTCTCGAGCACGCCGCCCGTCGAGAACCGCGGCCCCGGCGGAAGGATCAGTCCGTGAGCACGCGCGGCCAGCGACAGGGCGGTCGACACGGGGGCGCCGAGGTCGAGCCATGCGGAGAGTCCGCCTCTCGTGGGTGGCATGGAGATGGTCTCGAAGGAGCCGAGTCCTGTCGCCACGGCTTCGCGGCCGGCATACAGGCGTGTCGCGACATGCGCGGTGAGCGCCGGCATCTCCTGCAGCAGCTCGACGGCGATGCACTGTTCGAGCAGCGCGGTGCCGAGCTCGAACGAGGGACGGGTGGCGAGCAGACGGGTCATGACCGAGCGGTCCGCCCGGATCCAGCCTATGCGCATGCCTCCCCAGGCGATCTTCGACATCGAGCCGACGGTGATCACATGCGGGCTGAAGGCGGAGAAGGGAAGCGGGGTCCAGTCGCGATCGATGTCGAGCTCGGCGGTCGTCTCATCGACGATCAGGTGTGTGCCGACGCTCCGTGCCGTGGCCGCGATGCGTGTCCGCTCGGCGTCGGAGAGCGTGGCCCCCGTGGGATTGTGGAAGTCGGGGATCAGGTACGCGAGGTGGGGGCGTCCGCGCAGCAGGGTGTCGGTGAGATGGCCCTCGTCCCATCCCGTCACATCGACCGGCGTCGGCAGCAGCCGGTACCCGTGGCGGTGGAGCGCCTCGAGCGCATGCGGGAAGGTGGGCTGCTCGACGAGCGCGCGCTCGCCCCGCCGGTCGATCGAGGCGAGCACCAGATTGAACGCGTTGAGCGCGCCGGACGTGATCATGATCTCGTCCGCATCGGTCGGCACTCCCCGCTCGATGAAGCGCTGTGCGACAGCCTCCCGCAGCTCGGGGAGCCCTTGCAGTGAATAGCCGCTGGTGCCGCGCATGGCAGCGAGCCGAGGGAGTGACCGCACTGTCGCGTCGTACAGCCCAGGCGTCGAATCCATCGACGCGATCGACAGGTCGATGGCCGACTCGTCTGCTGCGCCGCCGGCCGGGGCCGCGGTGTGCGGCAGAGTGACGCGAGTGCCGCCCCCGTGCAGACGAGAGACGTAGCCGTCGCGCTCGAGGAGGTCGTAGACACGGGTCGTGGTGGAACGCGACCGCCGCAGCTCGATCGCGAGCGATCGCTCGCTCGGCAGTCGCTCGCCCACGGTGAGTCGACCGTCGAGGATCAATGCGCGAATGTGCTCCGCGAGGGCCTTGGCTGTGGCGCCGGCGACGTTGTCGGCACCGAGCTGCTGGACGAGCCGTGAGGTCATGACTCCATGATGCCGCAAAGTGGACTGAAGAAAGCAGGCCACTTCTCGCCGAGTGGTCTCGTGAACCAGACGGATGGGTGGGCCAGCATGGAGAGATGCAGCTTCGTTCCGTTCTCCTCCCGATCAGCGCCACCAGTCGACGCGACGTCGTCGAGCGCATCGTGCAGCTGCTCGTGGGGTTGTTCCTCTACGGCGTCGCCCTCGGTCTGATGGTGCGCGGAGGCATCGGCGTCGCTCCGTGGGACGTCCTCGCTCTCGGCGTCTCGGGGCAGACGGGGATCGGATACGGCGTCGTCACCGTGCTGGTCTCGGTGCTCGTGCTGCTCCTGTGGATCCCCCTGCGGCAGCGCGTCGGGCTGGGCACCCTGCTCAATGCCCTGCTCGTCGGGCCCAGCGCGGATCTGGCTCTCGCCGTCATCCCCGCACCGCCATCGATCTGGGTCGGGGCACCGATGTTCGTGGCGGGACTGCTGCTGCTCGCCTTCGCCACCGGGCTCTACATCGCGGCGGACTTCGGTCCCGGCCCGCGGGACGGCCTGATGACGGGGCTCGTGGGTCGCACCGGGTGGCCGGTGTGGCTCGTGCGCACCCTGATCGAGGGCAGCGTGCTGCTGATCGGCTTCCTGCTCGGTGGTCCGGTCGGCGTGGGCACGGTGCTCTTCGCCTTCGGCGTGGGACCGCTCATCGGCTGGTTCCTTCCGTGGACCACTCGCGTCCGTGCGGCGAGATCCCGTCAGCTCGCGCGGGCGACCGCCCACTAGACCTGCAGACACGAGAGCGGCCCCCGGGATACCCGGGGGCCGCTCTTCGTCATCGCTGCAGGTCAGTCGGCGCTCGCGAAGACGGCGACGGCGTTGTGGCCACCGAAGCCGAACGAGTTGCTGATCGCGAAGAGCTGGCCGTCGCCGAGAGGCTGCGCCTCGCCCGAGAGCTTGAACGGCACAGCCGGATCGGGCTCCGTCATGTTGATGGTCGGCGGGGCGACGCGGTCGCGGAGCGCGAGCAGCGCGAAGATCGCCTCGAGGGCTCCCGTGCCGCCGAGCAGGTGCCCGGTCGACGCCTTGGTGGCCGAGACGGGGATCTCATCGATCCGCTCGCCGAAGACCTTCTTGAGCGCGACGTACTCGTTGGGGTCACCCACGGGGGTGGACGTCGCGTGCGCGTTGATGTGCGCGACCTGGTCGGCGGTGATGCCGGCCTCGTCGAGCGCCTGCGTGACGGCTCGTGCGGCGCCGGTGCCCTCGGGGTCGTTGCCCGTGATGTGGTACGCATCAGCGGTGACGCCACCGCCGAGCACGTAGCCGTAGATCTTGGCGCCGCGTGCCTTGGCGTGCTCCTCGGTCTCGAGGATGAGCGCGGCTGCGCCCTCGCCCATCACGAAGCCGTCGCGGTCGATCGCGCCGGGACGCGAGGCCGTGGCCGGGTCGTCATTGCGGCGGGACAGAGCCTGCGCGGACGCGAACGACGCCATCGTGATCGGGTGGATGGCCGATTCGGTGCCACCGGCGATCACGACGTCGGCGAGACCGTCCTGCAGGTGGTGGAAGGCGTGGATGATCGACTCGGTGCTCGAGGCGCAGGCGCTGACGACGGTCTGCGCGTAGGCGCGAGCCTGGAACTGCAGCGACAGGTTGCCGGCCGCCGCGTTCGGCATGAGCATCGGAACGGTCAGCGGCATCACGCGGCGGGGGCCCTTCTCGCGCAGGGTGTCCCACGCATCGAGCAGGGTCCAGAGGCCGCCGATGCCGGTGGCGAAGTCGACTCCGAGACGCTCGGGCGCGACCTCGGGAGAACCGGCATCCGCCCAGGCCTCGCGTGCCGCGATGAGCGCGAACTGCGAGGAGGGGTCGAGCCGCTTCGCCTCGTGGCGGGGCAGGACCTCTTCGGGGCGGACGATCGCCTCGGCGGCGAAGGTGACCGGAAGTTCGTACTGCTGCACCCAGTCGTGCTCGAGGGTGCGGGTGCCGGACTGGCCTGCGAGCAGGTTCGTCCAGTTCTCGGGTGCTGTCCCGCCGATGGCGGACGTGGCGCCGATGCCGGTGACGACGATGCGCTTGGTCATGTGTGGTTCCTTGTCAGGCGGGTCGAGCAGAGAGCGGGCAAGGCGGAGGATGCCACGCCCCGACAGCGCGGGGGTGGCATCCTTCGAGGATTACTCCTGGCCTGCGACGATGAAGTTGACAGCGTCGCCGACGGTCTTGAGGTTCTTGACCTCGTCGTCGGGGATGGTGACGCCGAACTTCTCCTCGGCGTTGACGACGATCGTCATCATCGAGATCGAGTCGATGTCGAGGTCGTCGGTGAACGACTTCTCGAGGGCGACCTCGGATGCGTTGATGCCGGTCTCGTCGGTGATGAGCTCTGCGAGGCCTGCGAGGACCTCATCGTTGGTGAAAGCCATGTGGTCTTCCTCTTTCTTACGGGTTTGTATTCGGAACCGTGGAACAGTCTAGGGAAAGTCGGCGCGTTCTCAGGGGAGGACGACGACCTGGGCGGCGAACACGAGTCCGGCGCCGAAGCCGATCTGCAGCGCGAGCCCACCCGAGAGCTCGGGATGCTCGGCCATCAGCCGGTGGCTGGCGAGGGGGATCGAGGCTGCCGACGTGTTGCCGGTGGTCTCGATGTCGCGCGCGATCACGGTCGACTCCGGCAGCTTCAGCTGCTTGGCGAACTCGTCGATGATGCGCATGTTGGCCTGATGCGGGATGAACGCGGCGATGTCGGTCGGTTCGACGCCGGCCTTGTCGAGCGCCTCGCGGGCGACCTTCGCCATCTCCCACACGGCCCAGCGGAAGACCGTCTGGCCCTCCTGGCGCAGGGTCGGCCACGGCACCTCGCCGTCACGGAACTCGGTCAGGGTCGCGTTCATGCCGACCGCATCGGCCTTGGAGCCGTCCGAACCCCACACTGCGGGGGCGATGCCCGGCGTGTCGCTCGGACCGATGAGCGCAGCGCCCGCGCCGTCGCCGAGCAGGAACGAGATGCTCCGGTCGGCGGGGTCGACGACGTCGGAGAGCTTCTCCGTGCCGATCACGAGCGCGTAGCGTGCGGCGCCCGACTTGATGAGCGCGTCGGCCTGAGTGATCGCGTAGGCGTAGCCGGCGCAGGCCGCGTTGACGTCGTAGGCGGCAGCCGGGTTCGCACCCACACGGTCGGCCACGATCGCCGAGACCGACGGCGACTGCTTCGGGTTGCTGATGGTGGCGACGATCACGAGGTCGATCTGGTCGGCGGGAACGCCGGACTTCTCGATGGCCTCTGCGCCGGCGATCGCGGCGAGGTCGATCGCATCCGTGCCCTTGTCGGCGCGCACGCGGGTCACGATGCCGGTGCGCTGGCGGATCCACTCGTCGCTCGAGTCGATGGGGCCGATCAGGTCGTCGTTCGGCACGGCGTTCTCGCCGCGGGCAGCACCGAAGGAGTAGATCCGCGTGAAGGCGGGACCGGTGACCTGGTTCAGGATGGGGCTCATGCGGCTTCTCCGTTCAGCAGCGCGACGGCCGCATCGAGATCATCGGGGGTCTTCACGGCCACGGAGGGGACTCCGCGCAGACCGCGCTTGGCGAGACCGGTCAGCGCGCCGGCGGGCGCGAGCTCGATCAGCCCGGTTATGCCGTGATCGGCGAACGACGCCATGCAGAGGTCCCAACGCACCGGTGACGACACCTGGTCGACGAGGTGGCTGAGGGCCTGTGCGCCATCGGCGACGACGGATCCGTCACGGTTCGACCAGAGGGTGATCTGCGGGTCGGCCGGGGTGACCGTCGCGACCGCGTCGCGCAGAGCGGCGACGGCTGATGCCATGTATGACGTGTGGAATGCGCCGGCCACCTGCAGCGGGATGACGCGGGTGCCTTTGACGGGCTCGGAGGCGAGGGCGTCGAGTCCTGCGAGCTCGCCGGCGACCACGAGCTGTCCGCCGCCGTTGTAATTGGCGGGGGAGAGCCCCAGCTCGGTGAGACGCGTGAGGATCGCCTCTTCATCGCCGCCCAGCACGGCGCTCATGCCGGTGGGAGTCTGTGCCGCCGCGTCGGCCATGGCGCGGCCGCGGATGCCCACCAGGCGCATGCCGGTCTGGGCGTCGATCACACCGCTGCCCACGAGCGCGGCGATCTCGCCGACCGAGTGCCCGGCGACACCGTCGGCGGGGCGACCGCCACGCGCCGTGAGCGCGTTCGCCGCGATCAGGGATGCGGCGACGATCAGAGGCTGGGCGATGCGCGTGTCGCGGATCGTGTCGGCATCCGACACCGTGCCGTGCTGCTGGAGATCGACCTCCGCCGCCTCGGAGTACGCGGCGAGGCTGTCTGCCACACCGTCGAGCTCGAGCCAGGGGGAGAGGAAACCGGGGGTCTGCGAGCCCTGTCCAGGGCATACGACGACAATCACAACCCCAGTCTGCCAACGATCCGCCATCAGTGGTGGATGATCCATCACAAGATTCGAGAAAACCCTTGTGTGTGGCGTACAGCTGATGGGGCTCAGATCGCCGATCAGCGCGACGGACGACGCAGGGGAGCCCTGCGTCGGACCTGCTCTGCGGCGCCGATCGAACCGAGGATGAGCGCGGTCTGCAGGATCAGAGCCTCGCGGGGACCCGTGGCGTCCCAGCCGATGACCTCGCTGACGCGCTTCAGGCGGTAGCGCACGGTGTTCGGGTGCACGAACAGCTCTCGGGCGGTCGCCTCGAGCGAGCGGCCGTTGTCGAGGTAACTCCAGAGCGTCGTCACGAGATCGGTGGAGTGCGCCTGCAGAGGACGATAGATGCGCTCGATCAGCGTCTGCTTGGCGAGTGGATCGCCCGCGAGCGCCCGCTCGGGAAGGAGGTCGTCTGCGTCGACCGGACGGGGAGCGCTGCGCCATGCGCGCGCCACGGCGAATCCGGCGAGGGCCGCCCGTGCACTCTGACTGGCGTCGACGAGCGCGGCGACCGCAGGCCCGAGCACGACGTAGCCGGGGCCGAACGAGGGCTCGAGTCGCGTCGCGATCTCTTCGAAGCCGAGTTCTTCCTCTTCGCCTTCGGCAGGCTCCTGGCCGGCGATCCGAGCGCGGCCGATCACGAGCACGAGTCGGGATCCCTGCACTCCGATGAGCACGTCGACCGCGAGCTTTCGCGCTGTGCGACGCACGAGGTCGACGTCGAACTGCGGGGGAGTCGTGCCGACCAGCACCGCGACCTCTCCGTGACCGTGCCAGCCCAAGGCGGCGATCCGACTCGGCAGCTCTTCGTCCGCTTCACCGGTGAGGATGGAGTCGACGACGAGGGCCTCGAGTCTGGCATCCCACAGACCGCGGGCCTCGGCTGCTCTGGCGTAGACGTCGGCCGCGGCGAAGGCCACGTCGCGGGAGTAGAGCAGGATCGCCTCTCGGAGATCTGCGCCTCTTCCGGCGACGCGCTCTTCGGTCACCTCGACGGTGACTCGGATGAGCTGCAGAGTCTGCTGCAGGCTGACGCTGCGCAGCAGCTCTCTGGGTGCGGCCGCGAAGATGTCAGCGGCGATCCATGGCGTCGACGTCGGATCCTCATACCACTGGATGAACGACGTGATGCCCGCCTGGGCCACCAGCCCGACCGCAGAGCGGCGGGCTGGTGGCATGTCGGCGTACCACGGGAGGGTGTCCTCGAGGCGCTTGATCGTCACCGAGGCGATGTCGCCGGAGATCCGGCGCAGCCAGGTGAGCGTGGCCGACTTGTCCATGCCGCGCGAAGAGGAACCCGTCACCGACGACTCAGCTTTCGCCGCCCGCGTTGCCGCTGGTGCCGGCGTTCACATCGTGCAGGCTGTACTTCTGGATCGCCTGCGCGGCGAGAGAACGGTCGACGACCCCGTCTTCGGCGAGAGACTGCAGCGTGCGGACGACGATCGACGGACCGTCGATCTTGAAGAAGCGACGAGCGGCTGCGCGCGTGTCGGAGAAGCCGAAGCCGTCGGCGCCCAGCGTCGCGAAACGCTGCGGGACCCACGGACGGATCTGGTCCTGCACGGCGTGCATGAAGTCGCTCACGGCGACGACGGGACCCTCTGCGCCCTGCAGCTTCTGCGTGAGGTACGCCGTGCGGGGCTCTTCTTCGGGGTGCAGGAAGTTGTGCTCGTCCGCGGCCAGGCCGTCGCGGCGCAGTTCGGTCCACGAGGTGACCGACCAGACATCCGCGATCACGCCCCAGTCGTTCTTGAGCAGCGCCTGCGCCTCGAGGGCCCAGGGGAGTCCGACGCCCGATGCGAAGAGCTGAGCGCGGGGGCCTTCGCCCTCGCCGACCGACACGCGGTGGATGCCGCGCACGATGCCGTCGACGTCCACGTTCTCCGGCTCGGCGGGCATGACCATCGGCTCGTTGTAGAGCGTGATGTAGTACATGACGTTCGGGTCTTCGTGCTCTCCGCCGTACATGCGCTCGAGACCGGAGCGCATGATGTGCGCGATCTCGTAGCCGTAGGCGGGGTCGTACGAGACCGTCGCCGGGTTGGTGGCGGCGAGCAGGTGCGAGTGGCCGTCGGCGTGTTGCAGGCCCTCACCCGTGAGGGTGGTGCGGCCGGCCGTGGCGCCCATGATGAACCCGCGGGCCATCTGGTCGCCGGCGGCCCACTGCGCGTCACCCGTGCGCTGGAATCCGAACATCGAGTAGAAGAGGTAGATCGGGATCAGCGGCTCGCCGTGCGTGGCGTACGAGGTGCCCGCCGCGGTGAACGCCGCGAGTGCGCCGGCCTCGTTGATGCCGACGTGCACGATCTGACCCTGCGGGCTCTCCTTGTAGGCGAGGAGGAGCTCACGGTCGACCGAGGTGTAGTGCTGGCCGTTCGGGTTGTAGATCTTCGCCGACGGGAAGTAGGCGTCCATTCCGAAGGTGCGGGCCTCATCGGGGATGATCGGCACGATGCGGTGGCCGAAGTCCTTCGAGCGCAGCAGGTCTTTCAGCAGTCGGACGAACGCCATGGTGGTGGCGATCTCCTGCGTGCCGGAACCCTTCTTCGGCAGGGCGTACGCCGTGTCGTCGGGGAGCGCCAGGCCGACGTGCGTCGAGCGACGCTCGGGCAGGAAGCCGCCGAGCGCGTTGCGACGCTCGAGCATGTACTGGATCGTCTCGTCCTGGGGGCCCGGGTTGTAGTACGGGGGCAGGTACGGGTTCTCCTCGAGCTGCGCGTCCGTGATCGGGATGTGCATCGCGTCGCGGAACGTCTTGAGGTTGTCCAGCGTCATCTTCTTCATCTGATGGGTCGCGTTGCGGCCCTCGAAGTGCGGACCCAGGCCGTAGCCCTTGACGGTCTTGGCGAGGATGACGGTGGGCTTGCCCTTGTGCTCGGTCGCGGCCTTGAAGGCGGCGTAGACCTTGCGGTAGTCGTGGCCACCGCGCTTGAGGTTCCAGATCTGGTCGTCGGAGTAGTCCTTGACCAGAGCAGCGGCACGCTCGTCACGGCCGAAGAAGTGCTCGCGGACGTACGCGCCGGACTCGGCCTTGTAGGTCTGGTAGTCACCGTCGGGGGTGACGTTCATCAGGTTGAGCAGCGCGCCCTCGGTGTCGCGGGCGAGCAGGTCGTCCCACTCGCGGCCCCAGACGACCTTGATGACGTTCCAGCCGGCTCCGCGGAAGAACGACTCGAGCTCCTGCACGATCTTTCCGTTGCCGCGCACAGGGCCGTCGAGACGCTGCAGGTTGCAGTTGACGACGAAGGTGAGGTTGTCGAGGCCCTCGTTGGCTGCGACCTGCAGCTGACCGCGGCTCTCGACCTCGTCCATCTCTCCGTCGCCAAGGAAGGCCCAGACGTGAGACTCGGAGGTGTCCTTGATGCCGCGGTTCTCGAGGTACTTGTTCGACATCGCCTGGTAGATGGCGTTGATCGGACCGAGACCCATCGAGACGGTCGGGAACTGCCAGTACTCCGGCATCAGCCGCGGGTGCGGGTACGAGGGGATGCCGTACGGCGCGTGCGACTTCTCCTGGCGGAAACCGTCGAGCTGGTCTTCGCTCAGGCGGCCTTCGAGGAACGAGCGGGCGTACGTGCCGGGGGAGGCGTGACCCTGGACGAAGATCTGGTCTCCGCCGCCGGGGTTGTCGAGACCCTTGAAGAAGTGGTTGAAACCCACCTCGTAGAGGGCCGCCGACGACGCGTAGGTCGAGATGTGACCGCCGACGCCGATGCCGGGGCGCTGTGCGCGGTGCACCGTGATGGCCGCGTTCCAGCGGATCCACGCGCGGTAGCGACGCTCGACCTCTTCGTCGCCCGGGAACTCGGGCTCGTTCTCAGGAGCGATCGTGTTGATGTAGTCCGTGGTCGGGACCATCGGCACGCCCAGGTGCAGCTCCTTCGAGCGCTTGAGCAGGCTGAGCATGATCTCGCGGCCACGGCCATGGCCCTTCGCGTCGACGAGCTCGTCGAGCGACTGCTGCCACTCGCCCGTCTCCTCCGGATCGCTGTCGAGGGGGCCCTGGGAATACGGATCCTGGTCGTGCACAGTCACGGGGGAGCCTTTCGTCAAGCTGGCAGGTCATGCCATTGAAACGGGAAGCGACGCGGGCAACCTTGTCGGTTGTACACAACGCGTGCCGCCCTCAGCCTATCCCCCTTCCACGACATCGGTGCGCATCGGGTCATCTGTAGACTGGACGCACCAGGGCCTTTAGCTCAGCTGGTAGAGCGCCACGTTTACACCGTGGATGTCGTCGGTTCGATCCCGGCAGGGCCCACCACATCGATCGCCTGCTGACGGTGGACGATCCTCCACCTCGGGTCTCCGACGGGCGCGGAACTCTACTCTGCAGTGCCGAGAATGGCCAGGCCCGGGGGATTTCTTCGTGCATCGCCGCGCCGCTCGTAGAGTTCTTCGTGGACTCTGAGCGGCTTGCGGACGTCGAGGCGATGCCGGGAAGGAGGCCACGTGAAGAGCTGTCGAGAGTGTCCGTTCGTCCTGGCCGATCCGGTGGGCAGGCTCACCGTGTCGCGTGTCGGACTGTTCTCCGACGCCCGGTTCCCCGGCCGGAGCATCCTGAGCCTCCGCGATCACTACGACGACATCGCCGATGCGCCGGCGGAGATCGCCGAGCTCTTCCTGATCGACATCCAGTTCGCCTCCCGCATCATCCGCCGAGCGACCGGAGCGGATCGCATCGACGTCGCACTCTCCGCGGCCGCAGGGCTGCATGTGCATGCGCACCTCGTCCCCCGGCGCCGAGACCGCGATCCTCGTCCCGACCACGGTCCCGACGAGGACCCGAGGGCGCACCGGCCGCTCGAGCCGCTGCCCGAAGCGATGGCCATCGGACTGCTCGCTGCGGCCTTCGACGTCGTCGGGGCCGGGGTCTCCGGCTCATAGCGACGGGCGCACCCGGGCACCGAGCCCGGATGCGCCCGCCGCATCGCGCTGAGACTGCTACTGCTGGATGAAAGCGAGGATGTCGGGGTTGATCACATCGGCGTGCGTGGTCAGCATGCCGTGCGGGAAGCCCTCGTAGATCTTCAGTGTCGAGTCGCTCAGAAGCTCGGCCTGCTTCACCGATGCATCCTTGTACGGCACGACCTGGTCGTCATCGCCCTGGATGACCAGCACCGGCACCGTGATGGCCTTGAGGTCGTCGGTCTGGTCGGTCTCGGAGAAGGCCTTGATCCCCTCGTAGTGGGCCAGGGCGCTGCCCGTCATCCCCTGGCGCCACCAGTTCGCCACCACGGGCTCGGAGAGTTCCACGCCCTCGCGGTTGAATCCGTAGAAGGGGCCGGAGGCGACCGCCTGGAAGAACTCCGCACGGTTCGCCGCCAGCGCCTCGCGGAAGCCGTCGAAGACCGAGATCGGCGTGCCCTCGGGGTTGGCGTCGGTCTGCACCATCAGCGGGGGCACGGATGACACGAGCACAGCCTTGGCGACTCGGCCCTGGGGCTGACCATACTGTGCGACGTAGCGTGCGACCTGGCCGCCACCCGTCGAGTGGCCGATGTGAATCGCATTGCGGAGGTCGAGGTGCTCGACGACTGCCGAGGCATCGCTCGCGTAGTGATCCATGTCGTGCCCGGTGCCGATCTGCGACGACCGTCCGTGCCCGCGGCGGTCGCTGGCGATGACACGGTAGCCCTTGCCGAGGAAGTACAGCATCTGGGCGTCCCAGTCATCCGACGAGAGCGGCCAGCCGTGGTGGAACATGATGGGCTGAGCCTCGGGGCTGCCCCAGTCCTTGTAGTAGATCTCTGCGCCATCATCCGTGGTCACGAACGCCATGATCAGCCTCCAGGTTTCCGTCGTCCCGAACGATGCCGGACGACTGTCGGTCGCCCCACGTCTGCTTCGTGGGAGCGCGACCACGCTAACCCGCGCGCCGTCATCGACCGCTCGACATCTGTCCAGGATCCGCCCCGTTCGCTTTCGACATCCGTCCGGTGCCGACCGGGCAGGGCGTCGATAGTGTCTCCACCATGACGAACTCCCGCCTCTCACACGGTGCGGGATTCTGGGTGGTCGCGTCAGCCTTCCTGCTCGTGATGGCGTACGCGACGGTGCCCACACCGCTGTACCCGCTCTACCAGGAGGCCGACGGGTTCCCCGTCTCCGTCATCACGCTGATCTTCGCGGCCTTCGCCGTCGGCGTCGTGCTCAGCCTGGTCCTGCTCGGGCACGTCAGCGACTGGATGGGTCGGCGCCGGATGCTGATCATAGCGATCCTCATCGCGGTGCTCAGCGCCGTGCTGTTCCTGCTGTGGCACGAGGTGCCCGGTCTCCTCGCCGCGCGACTGGTGAACGGTGCGAGCGTGGGCATCCTCACTGCCACGGCCACCGCGCATCTCGGCGAGCTGCGCGCGCACGCCCGACCGAGCGAGAACGTCATCGTCGCCGCATCGGTGGCCGGTGCCGCGAACCTCGGCGGGTTGGCGCTGGGACCGCTGATCGGCGGTCTGTTCGCCGAGTTCCTGCCCGCACCGCTCGTGCTGCCGCACGCGGTGTTCCTCGTCGTGCTCATCGTCGCCGCGATCGCCGTCGCCTGCGTTCCCGAGACCGTGACGCCGCCGCACGAGCCGCGGCGGTATCGACCGCAGCGGATCGCCGCGCCCCCGCGATCGAGGACGGCGTTCGTCGCCGCGGGTTTCGGCGCGTTCGCGGGGTTCGCTCTCTTCGGGCTGTTCACCTCTCTTGCACCGACCATCCTCATCAGCACGTTCGGCGAGCACGACCATCTTCTCGCCGGCGTGACGGCGTGCTCGGTGTTCGCCGCTGCGGCATCCGGGCAGGTGGCGCTCGCCCGCGTGCCGATGCGCATCCAGCTCGCGGTCGCGGCCGTCTGCTGCGCAGTGGGCCTCGTCGCGGTCGCAGCAGGAACCCTGCTGCCGTTGCTCCCGGTGTTCCTCGGAGGAGGCATCGTGGCGGGCGTCGGAGTGGGGCTGCTGTTCAGATCGGCGGTCGCCACGGCATCCGCTCTCGCGGAGTCCGGTCGACGCGGTGAGACGCTGGCGCTGATCTTCCTGATCGCGTACTGCGGTCTCGCCCTGCCGGTCCTCGCGATCGGTGTGATCCTCACCTTCGCATCGCAGACCGCTGTGCTGCTCGTGTTCATCTCGATCGTCCTGATCGCGACGGTCTCGGCAGCGGTGGTCATGCGTCGCGCGTTCGTCGGGCCCGCGTCGCGCGCGCAGCGTGGAGTAGTCGTCCCGATCGATGACGAAACCGCCCCGTAACCGTCCCGCCATCGTTCCGCGGAGAAGACCTGCCAAGCTGATCTCAGCGAAAGGCGGACGTCGTGACCGAACCCTCACCCTTCGGGCTGCTGCTGCGGTCGCTGCGAGTGGGCCAGAACCTGACCCTCGAAGCGCTCGCCTCGCGATCGGGTGTCAGCGTTCGCACGATCGGCGACCTCGAGAGAGGCGCAAGCGTCTCTCCCCAACGCCGCACCGTCGACGCGCTGGCCGACGGACTGGGCCTCGATGCGGCCGATCAGCATGCGTTCCTCCGCGCTGCGCGCGCCCGACCGCGTGCCGCCCTCGCGAGCGACGGCCCTGGGGCGATCTCCCCGCGCCGGGTGTTCGACTTCTCGGGCCGCGTCGCCGAGATCGATGAGGCGCTCGCGATCCTCTACGGTCCGCCGGCTCCGGATCCGCAGCGCCCCGCACTGATCATCAGCGGGGCCCCGGGAATCGGCAAGACGACCGTGGCGATCGAGATCCTCGAACGGGGAGGGCAAACGAGCGGCCACCACAACGTCTTCCTCGGGCTGGACGGCTTCAGCTCGTCGCCCCTGACTCCGCTGCAGGTGATGACCGCCATGCTGCGCCAGCTCCCCGGAGCGGAGCAGAAACCGCCCGCGGATCTCGGCGAGGCGAGAGCGCGATGGCGGGCAGCCGTCGACATCGCCCCGGTCACGGTGCTGCTCGACAACGTCGCGAACGAGGCGCAGATCCGTCCCATCCTGTCGATCTGCGCCGGCGATGTCGTCGTCGTGACCTCTCGCCGCAGCCTCGCAGGTCTCGAAGGCGTGCGGCGACTGCGTCTCGGACCACTTCGACGACAGGAGAGCATCTCTTTCCTCCGTCGGCTGATCCCGCAGGCCGTGACCGACGACGATTCTCTGGGTGAGGTGGCGGGCCTCTGCGACGACATCCCTCTGGCGCTGCGCGTGGTCGGCGATCGCATCGCCAGCCGCCCCGCATGGACGGTCGATGACCTGCTCGGCCGGATGCGCACGTCGGAGGATCGGCTGCGTCTTCTCGTCGCCGGCGATCTGGCCGTGGAAACCGCCATCTCGCTCTCCTACGACGAGCTCGACCCCCGCACCGCCGCCCTGTTCCGCTGGATCTCCCTCATCGACGGGAGGACGTTCGGCGCTCACCTCGCCGCCGCGGCGGTGCGTTCAGCCGATCTCGCCGAGGTCGAGTCTCGCCTGGACGATCTCACCGATCTGGGGATGCTCGAAGCACGCGGCGGCGATCGCTACCGCCTTCATGATCTGATGCGACTCTTCGGCCGGAGCAAGCTGCGCATGACGGTCGGACCGGACGAGATAGCGCGGCGCCGTGACCACGTTCGATCCTGGCTGCTCGGAAGCCTGGAGCGCGCGGGCGCCTGGTACGAACCGATGCGGGAGCCCACGGCCCTCGGCCGCACCGGGAGAGGGTTCGTCAGTGCGGAGGCCGCCGCGGCCTGGATCCGCGCAGAGGTCGAGCACTGGTGGCCGGCGTATACGGAAGCCGCAGAGCTCGGCGACGATGCGGTGGTCTGCGATGTCGCCGATGCGCTGCACTGGTATTCCGACATCTGGATGACGTGGGGCAACTGGCACCGGTTCTACTCGCTCGCGGCGAGCGCGGCGCAGTGCTTGGAGGATCCGGCGAAGGAAGCGGCGCAGCTCGGATATGTCGCGTGGGCTGAGATCGTCGAGGTCGGCGATCGCGAGAAGGCGGTGATCACCGGACGGTCGGCGCTGGCTGCTGCACGGGGCGCCGGGGATTCGGCCCAGGAGGGCTGGGCGCAGTACTACATCGGATGGGCGAGCTGGACCCTGGATCGTCTCGTCGACGCTGATGGGGCTGCCCTCGCTGCCATCGACGCATTCACCGCTGCGCACGAGACCACGGGGCTGGAGAACGCCCAGGTGCTGTCATCCATGATCAAGGGCAAGCGCGGTCAGTTCCTCGAGTCCATCGCGGCGACGGAGGCCACCCTCGCGAGGGTGCGATCCACCGAGACCTCGGACAGCCTCACCAGCATCGTCACCCAGTACGCGGCGTGCCTCGACCTGATCGACGCCTACGTCGCCGTCGGACGATTCGAGGATGCGATGCGGATCGGCGAGTCGGGCATCGCCATCGCTCGCTCGCTGAACGACGACACCCGAGTGCTGCTCATGATGCGCAGACACATCCGTGCGCTGATCCACGCCGGCGAAGGCGAGGCCGCGATCGCCGAGGCTGATGAAGCTCTGACTCTTCTGGGGCCGGGCAGCAGCGAGGCGTTCATCTTCGAGAGGGTGCGTCGTGACGTGTCGGCCATCGGGACGCTGCGATCGCCGGGAACAGCCGTGGAGTCCGCATGACGGTCGGTTCGCGACACGCGATCACAGCCGGCCCGTCGATTCCCAGAGCCGGATGAGCTTGAGCGCTAGGTGCAGCGTGCTGCGCTTGACACCGTCGTCGAGCGCATCCTTCACGATCGGGGGCATGCGTTCGAGCCGGTAGTAGAGCGTCGTGCGATGCACGAAGAGAATCCGGCACGCGGCGACCACGTTGGCGCCGACGTCGAGGTACGTCTCGACTGTCAGTCGCTGGGTGTCGTCCGTCTGGGAGTAGAGCACGTCGGCCGCCGGAGAGATGATCCGAAGGGCGTCGGGGTTCGCGGATGCCGAGGCGAGCAGCCGCCAGACGCCGAGATCGCTCGCGTCGACGGACGGATGGAACTGGGGGAGGGCCGCAGCGAGAGAGGCGGCGATCGCCGCCTCGTCGGCTGCGCTCCGGAGGTCTGTCGCGCCTCGCTGCGGCGAGGCGGAGCCGATGCCGAGGATCCTCATCCCGCGTCGTGCGGCCTCTTGCAGGAGGACGTCGGCGAGGTCGATGTCCGACGGCTGACCGACCAACATGACCACTCCGCCCTCGAGCGTGATGAAGTGCGCGGGGACCGGACGCAGATGGGCGAGGTGGCGGCCGAAGGCGATGCGGTCGACGTCGGTGACGGCGGAGTCGATCAGGACGGCGCGCACGACCGTGCCCGCCTCGCGTTGCACCCACCTCTGTCTGAGTGCGCGCGAATAGGCGTCTCGACGCACCGAGTCATCCACGTCCAGCAGATCGCGCAGGACCGACTCGCGATCGGCTCGCGATGAACCGGGGTCACGACGAAGGGTGATCCGGACGAGCGCGGCCGCCGCATCGACGGCCTCGAATTCGCTCGCTGTGAGGGGCGACCCCGCGCCGAGGTCGATCACGATGAGCGCGACGGCATCACCGTCGTCCTGCACCGGCACGGACAGCAGCGTCGGGGACTGCGGGCCGACGATCCCCGGTGGGCCGAACCGGCGAATGACCACCGGGCGATTCAGGGACGCTTCGAGCTGGTCCGCGATCTCGTGCAGCGCCATCGAGGTGGCGTCGGTCGTCGTATCGCTGATCGTCATGGGTTCGCTCCTAGCGGGGGATGGGCTCACCGTGTCGCTCTGCGTCGATGGGAGGGGACTCCACCTCACCGAACTCGAGTACGTCTCATGGAACCCTCTCTCTCGCGCACACACCAGGAGGAAAGCAGGCAGAAGTGGAGATGCTCGTCTTCGACTCCTGTCGCATGGTCGCCGGCCTCTCGGTTCTTAGATTCGTCTCACACGCACGTACGACCACGAGGTGGCGAGATGATGAGAACCAGCACGGTGGTGCTCGTGCACGGCGCTTTTCTGGACGCATCGGGATGGTGGCCGATCGTGCTCCGTCTGCTCGACGGCGGACATCGGGTGCTCGTCCCGCCCGTGATCGGCCGCAGCTTCCTCGGCGACTGCGACTACATCCGTACGTTCGTCGAGCGCGTCGACGGAGAGGTGCTCCTCGTCGGGCATGGATACGGAGCAGCGGTCGTCACCGTGGCCGGTGAGGCGACCAACGTCACCGGACTGCTCTTCATCTCGGGATATGCGCTGGATCAGGGGGAGAGCATCGCCGAGATGAGGGATCGCTTCGCCCCGGATGAGGCATCCGGCCACCTCGTGCCCGCCCTGTTCCCAGGCGACGCCGGAGCACGTCGGACAGAGCTCACTGTCGCGCCCGATCAGTTCGCTCGTCTGCTCGCGCAGGGATTGCCCTCGGACGAGTCGGGTGTTCTGGCGGTCTCGCAGCGCCCGATCTCCGCCTCGGTGTTCACCGAGCGGGCGCCCGGCGCCGGGTGGAGGGCGAAGCCGAGTTGGGGCGTGGTGGCGACCGAAGACCGGTTGGTCAGCCCGCAGCTTCAGCGCTTCGGGTATCGGCGGGCGGGCTGTCGGGCTGTGATGGAACTCGACGCGCCGCATCTGGTCACTCAGAGCCACGCTGCGGAGATCGTGCAGCTCATCGGAGGCATCCTCGAGGAGATCGCGGCCCATGGCTGACGCGCAGGTGAGTGCTGCGCCGGCGCGCATCGGATGGAAGGCAGGATTCGCTCCGCTCGCCGTCCCCATCTTCCGTCTGGTGTGGCTGGCGTCCATCGTCAGCAACATCGGAAGCTGGATGCAGACGGTCGGCGCCCAGTGGCTGCTGGTCCAGGACGACGGATCCCCGCTGCTCGTGGCGCTCGTCCAGACGGCATCGGCAGCTCCCGTGCTCCTGTTCGCGATTCCGGCCGGTGTCATCGGCGAGTTCCTCAACCGTCGGCTCGTCCTTCTCTGGTCGCAGATCGTGCAACTCGCGGTCGTGCTCGGGCTGACCTACCTGACGGCGACCGGTCAGACGACCACGACGGTCCTGCTCGCGTCGACGTTCGTGCTGGGGACGGTCTCGGCCATCCAGCTCCCTGCGTTCCAGGCACTGGTGCCCGACATCGTGCCACCGAAGCTCCTCCTCGACGCGGCGAGTCTCTCCTCCATCGGCGTGAACATCGCGCGGGCGGTGGGACCGGCGATCGCCGGTCTCGTCGTCGCGCAGTTCGGGGTCGCGGCGGTCTTCCTGCTCAACGCGCTCTCGTTCCTCGTGTTCCTCGGGGTGCTCTTCTTCTGGAAGACGTACAGCCCGCCCGCGATTCGCCCGGAGCCCTTCGTCGACGCGACGAGGGCCGGCATCCGCCACGTCCGCCATTCGCGGGTCGTCCGGCTCATTCTGCTCCGGCTCGCCGCCTTCCTCGTTCCCGCGAACGCCCTGTGGGCGCTGCTCCCGACGATCGCGAAGAACTCCCTCGGGTTCTCCGCGAGCGGATACGGTCTTCTCCTGGCGGCTCTCGGCGCCGGTTCCATCGTCGGCGCCTTCGTGCTTCCCTGGGCGCGTCGGGTCGCAGCCGTCAACGGCGTGGTGCTCGCCTCGTCGGTGGTCTTCGGCACCGGCCTCGTGGCGCTCGTCGCCTCGCCCACGCTGTGGGTGACATTCCCGGCGCTCGTGGCGACGGGGCTCGCGTGGCTCGGTGTGATCGCCACCATCAACGGAACCATCCAGGCTTTCCTGCCCGTCTGGGTGCGCACGCGCGGCCTGTCCTTCTACCAACTCGTGCTGTTCGGATGCACCGCCTCCGGCTCTGCGGGCGCAGGGGTGCTCGCGGCCATCTGGGATCCGGGTCTCGTGGTCGTCGGAGCGGGAATCCTGTGTGGCCTGGGTGGGCTCTCCCTCCTCGTGTGGCCGATGCCCGCGACGAGCGGCATCGGCCGGAGGATCGTGGAGGTGCCGGGGGTCGACGACCGGCCGCGCGCGGGCGGCGACGATGACTCTGCCGTTCTGGTGCTGATCCGATACCGGATCACGGAGGAGCGGAGACAGGAGTTCCTCGCCCTGATGCAGCGGGTCGAGCAGACGCGTCTGCGGACCGGCGCCAGGGAATGGCAGGTGTACGTGGACGCGGACGACCCGGACTCCGTCGTGGAGGCGTACGCGGTCGGCTCGTGGCGGGAGCATGTGAGCCAACACGAGGGGCGGACCACCGAATTCGATGCAGAGCTCATCGCCCGTGCCCGCGCCATGAGCGACACCGCACCGGAGGTCGCGCACCTGCTTCAGATCGCGCGACCTCACCGCCACCGCATACCGACCACCCCCTCCCACGAGTAGTGAAGGGCCTTCACATGGACACGTCCGAGAGCCCCGAGGTGGGTCACGACGTCCCCTCACCCCGCCGGGTGCAGCGCGGCGGCTGGGCGCGGGAGCCCACCACGCAGGAGGGCATCACCCCGTTGCGCTGATCAGAGCGGAGTGACCTCGGCCAGGTATCGATGGATGAGGGTGACCGCCGTGGCGCCTTCGCCCACCGCCGATGCGACGCGCTTGACGGAGTTCGCGCGGACGTCACCGGCGGCGAAGACCCCGGGGACGGAGGTCTCCAGATAGTAGGGGGCGCGTTTCAGGGGCCATCGATCCAGGTCGTCGGGCGAGAGGTCTACGCCGGTGAGCAGGAAACCGCGGGTGTCGAGGCGGACATCGGTGGTCTCCGCCCATTCGGTGTTGGGCGCGCCGCCGATGCAGACGAAGAGGTGCGTGGCCGGCAACCGCGTCGCCGTTCCCGCCTGGTCGAGGGTGATCTCCTGCAGGTGCTCGTCGCCGTCGACGGCGACGACTCGGGTGTTCACGAGGATGGTGACGTTGGGCTGCACGGCGAGTCGGTTGAGCAGATACGCCGACATGGTCGATGAGAGCGACGGTCCGCGCACGAGCACCGTGACATGTGCGGCGTGCGCGGCCAGGTTCATCGCGGCCTGTCCTGCGGAGTTCGCGCCGCCGACGACGTACACATGCTGTCCGATGCAGGCGGAGGCCTCGCTGGTGCCGGCGCCGTAGTAGATGCCCGCACCCTGGAGGTCGCGGGCTCGCGGAAGGTCGAGTCGACGCCACTGCACTCCTGTCGCGCACAGGGCAGCGCGGGCGTGTATCTCGGAGCCGTCGGCGAGCAGCGCCCGCACGTCGTGATCCGTGAACGTGCGATCGACCCCGTGACGCATGAGGACGAGATCCGCTCCGAACGAGACCGCCTGCCGGCGCGCACGCTCCGCGAGCTCTGCCCCGGAGACTCCACCGGGAAAACCGAGGTAGTTCTCGATGAGGCTGCTGAAGCCGGCCTGACCGCCGACGGCGTCGCGTTCGACGACGGCGACACTGAGACCCTCCGATGCCGCGTAGACCGCAGCCGAGAGTCCCGCAGGACCCGCGCCGTGGATGATCAGGTCGTACGTCGATCGGGCAGGGGGATGGACCCAGCCGAGCGCCGACGCGACATGCTCCGGGGTCGGATCTTCGAGGACGCCGCCACGCGGCAGGACCACAAGGGGGAGACGCCTGCCGGCGAGATCGACGCCCCCCGCGGACGAGGAGCCTGCCGGTACCGCGATCGAGAGGAAGGGGACTCCGCTGCGGGTCAGATAGTCGCGAATCGCGTACTCGTCCGGACCGTCGGCACCCGCGATGAGGCGGAGAGGCGGCTGTTCGCCCGAGGCGTCGGTCATGCGTTCCCGGCGAGCTGCTCTTGCCAATCCGCCGGGACCCGCTCAGCAGGACCCGGGGTGGTCTGCGACAGCGGGTGGCTGTGCGGGGGCGCGAGGACGGGTCCGTCGAAGGCGGTCTCGGTGTCGAAATCCCAGAACCAGTCCTCGCCGGGCTCGAAACTCTGGATCACCCGATGACCGCTCGAGTGCGCATGCTTCGTCGCGTGCTTGTGCAAGGAGTCGTCGCAGCATCCGATGTGCCCGCAGAACGCGCATCGACGCAGGTGCAGCCACCACGAGCCGAGGCTCTCGCAGTCCACGCACCCGGGGCCGGATGGCGGGACGTCGGAACGGATGAAGTCGCTGACATCGCTCATGGGCGGGTCTCCTGTGGTCGGTGTGCTGTCCGGGTCATGATGTCGGGATTCTGGGCCGTACTCAAGGGTGCCCGCCGGAATGCCCCTGCTCGTTCGACACCCGTCGAAGCCTTGTCCGTCGACATCCTCTAGGTTCGACAGCGTGAGCAGCTCTCCCTCCCGCCGCGTCCCGATCGAATCAGAGAAGGTCGATGCGCCCCTGACTTCCAGCGCGACGTTCCTCGTGCTGCGGATCGCAGAGGGTGCGGATGCCGCGGCGTCCGTGCGTGACGCGATCAGCGGCATAGACGACATCGTGAAGAACGTGGGATTCCGTGACCTCGATGCGATGTTGTCCTGCACGGTCGGCATCGGCTCTGCAGCATGGCCGCGGCTCACCGCGCGCCGCGCTCCCGCGGAGCTGCACCCCTTCGCGGCGGTCGTGGGTCCCGTGCACACCGCCCCCAGCACCCCCGGCGATCTGCTCTTCCACATCCGTGCGAACCGTCAGGATCTCGTCTTCGAGTTCGAGAGGCAGCTGCTCGATGCTCTCGGCGACTCCGTGACCGTGGTCGACGAGACCGCCGGCTTCCGCTACTTCGACGTCCGCGACCTGCTGGGCTTCGTCGACGGCACGGCGAATCCTGTCGGGAACAGCGTGCCCGATTCGACTCTCGTGGGTGCGGAAGACGGAGACAACGTCGGCGGCAGCTACGTCGTCGTCCAGAAGTACCTGCATGAGCTCGATCGGTGGCAGTCGCTGACGACCGAGCAGCAAGAGGCGATCATCGGTCGGAAGAAGGCCGACAACGTCGAGTTGGACGACGCCGTCGCGGGGCAGAAGTCCCACAAGACGCTCGCCACCATCGTCGTCGACGGGGTCGAGCACGACATCCTCCGTGACAACATGCCCTTCGGGAGCCCTGGTTCCTCGTCGTTCGGCACCTATTTCATCGGGTACTCGCGATATCTGTGGGTCATCGAGAAGATGCTCGAGAACATGTTCATCGGCGATCCGCCCGGCGCATACGACAGGCTGCTCGACTTCTCGAACGCGACGACCGGCTGCGTCTTCTTCGCTCCATCCGCAGACTTCCTCGGCAGACTCGCGGACGAGCAGCTCCCTGCGTAGCCACGGGGCGAGCGTTTCTCACCCGGTGCGCGTGGATCGCCCGGGGTCAGCGCTCGGCTCGACAGCGGGCTCGCGCACGACGTACAACCCCGACGGGGCGTTCGCGGTCGACGCGAGCGCCTCGACCCACTGGCGGTTGAGGTCGGGCACCCGGCCGCCGGAGTAGCTGAAGACGAGGTTGCAACCGGGGTGCAACCACACCGTGCTGCGACCGCCGCCGATGCTGGTGTCATCCTTCCAGGTGAAGAGGAAGGGCTCACCTCGTCGCAGCTTCGTCGTCACGACCACCTGCAGATGGTGGAGCGTGCGATCGTCGATCTCGGCCTTCTGGCTTCCCTCGTACACGAACCTGCCCATGTGCCCAGACCTACAGTGGTGCGTGGCGTGTCGCAAGGCCCTTGCGAACCGCCGGCGCGAGAGCGCACGAACAACGGGGGAGTGGACGAGGCGTAGGGTCGATGCCATGCGTCCGCAACCGCTGCTCGTCTACGACGGTGACTGTGCCTTCTGCACCACGTGGGTCCGCCGACTCGAGCGGTGGCTCGTCAGGTTCCCCGAGGCTCAGCCGTGGCAGTGGCTCGACCTCGACGAGATCGGCCTGAGCTCCGCCGATGTCACCCGCTACGTGTGGCTTCTGGTCGGCGAGCGCCGGTTCCGCGGTCACGCCGCCTTCGCCGCGCTGCTGAGGATGCAGCGCTCGAGGTCTCTGCGCGTCGTGGGCCAGCTGCTCGTGACGCCGCCGTTCTCCTGGGCTGCGGCACTCGGCTACACGCTGATCGCCCGCTTCAGACACAGGCTGCCCGGGGGGACCGCCGCCTGCGCGCTGCCGCGCCCCGAGAGTCGCGCAGTCAACTGATCGCGACTCCGGTACTCTCGGCGCATGGCCACCGCAACGACGCAGACCCCTAAACGTGAGGCGTTCGGCTCGCGGAACGTCTTCATCCTCTCTGCGATCGGCTCCGCCGTCGGGCTGGGGAACATCTGGCGGTTCCCCTACGTGGCGTACGAGGGCGGAGGTGGCGCGTTCCTCATCCCGTATCTGTGCGCGCTGCTGACCGCCGGCATCCCTCTGCTGTTCTTCGACTACGCCATCGGTCACCGGTTCCGCGGTTCTGCGCCGTTGGCCTTCCGCCGGATGCACCGCCGGGCAGAGCCGCTCGGCTGGTGGCAGGTGCTCATCTGCGTGGTCATCGCGGTCTACTACGCGGTCATCATCGCGTGGGCCGCCATGTACACCTGGTTCTCCGCTCAGCTGACCTGGGGGCCGGGCAACGAGAACGACTTCTTCTTCGTCGACTTCCTCCGCTCGGCCGACGTCGCCGAGGTCGGCATCTCGACCGAGTTCGTGCCTCAGGTCGGGCTGCCGCTCGTCGCGGTCTGGCTGATCGTCATCGTGATCATGGCGCTGGGGGTCAAGCGGGGAATCGGCCGGGCCAACATGATCCTGATGCCGCTGCTGACAGTGATGTTCGCGATCCTCGTGGTGCAGTCGCTGTTCCTTCCCGGCGCGATGGACGGCCTGAACGCCTTCTTCACGCCGAACTGGGAAGCACTCGGAAACCCCGCCGTGTGGGCCTCTGCCTACGGGCACATCTTCTTCTCGCTCTCGGTCGCCTTCGGCATCATGGTGACGTACTCGTCATACCTGAAGCGCAAGACCGACCTCACCGGCTCCGGCCTGGTGGTCGCCTTCGCGAACTCGGGCTTCGAGATCCTCGCGGGAATCGGCGTGTTCGCCGCGCTCGGCTTCATGGCGCAGGCGCAGGGCACCGAGGTCGCCGGAGTCGCGTCGTCGGGGATCGGACTCGCGTTCATCGCCTTCCCGACGATCGTGTCGCAGGCGACGGGCGGCTCGATCATCGGCGTCCTGTTCTTCGGGGCGCTGGTCTTCGCAGGCGTGACCTCACTGATCTCCATCCTCGAGGTGATCGTCGCAGCCCTGCAGGACAAGCTCGGCTGGGCGCGCATCCGCACGACCCTGACGGTGTCGATTCCGCTCGCGATCGTCTCGATGGCGCTCTTCTCGACGACCACCGCTCTGTCGGTCCTCGATACGGCTGACGCGTTCGTCAATGCCTTCGGCATCATGGCGGTCGCGCTCGTCGCCGTGATCGTCGTGGCCTGGCTGCTGCACAAGCTGCCGGCGCTCGTCGAGCACCTCGATCGCCGTTCGAGTTTCCGGGTCGGTCGGGTCTGGATGCTGCTCGTCGGTGCGCTCGCGCCCCTGGTGCTCGGCTACCTGCTGGTCACCGAGCTGATCTCGAAGATCTCCGAGCCGTACGGCGGCTACCCCGGATGGTTCCTGGCCGTCTTCGGATGGGGCATGGTCATCGCACTCGTCGCGCTCGCGCTGCTGCTGTCCGCGTTGCCGTGGAGCGGTCGCTCGCACGCCAAGGACGACCCGGAGTACGACGAGTTCCTCGCCGAAGAACACTACGAGCCGGATGCCGAGACCTCGTCGATCCCGATGGTGCCGACGACGGAACCCCGCTCGACGGAGAAGGGAGCCAGCGCATGACCATCACAGCCGTCGTCATGATGATCATCGCGATGGTCACGATCTGGGGCGGACTCGTCGCCGCCATCGTGAACCTCGCGCGTCACCCCGAGGTCGCGGATTCGGAGCCCGCTCCGCCGGTCGAGCTCTGACCGACGCCAGGGGACGCGGCGTCGCCCCAGGACCTGCATCCCACAGGTCGGGGCGCTATCCGTCGGCCGGCCAGCGCAGGAGACTCAGAGCACCGATCACGAGGGTCGCGCTGCCGCCGTCGCGGAGACAGGTCAGCAGTGTGCGACCGCACCCGCGGCAGAGGAGGATGACGCCGGCCGGATCGAGCTCGGCGATCGCGTCGGCGAGCTCGGCCTCGCGGTCGCAGTGCGCGCATGCTGCTCGCGCGCTCGTCATGTCTCTGCCGAAGACCTCGAGCAGGATCCCGCCTGCGGCGTTGCCGTCGACTCGCGTGCGATGACCGGGGTGGGCAGCGTCCATCAGGCACCTCCGAAGCGCTCAGTGCGGATCCGTTCCGGCGGATGCCCCGCCGCCACGAGCAGGTCTGCGACCGCCTCGACGAAGCCCGTCGGCCCGCAGACGTAGACCGACGGGTGTTCGGTGGCGGGAATGGTGGAGGCCGCGATCGTCGCCGCGTCCACCCGGCCGGCCGGGCGTTCGGAGCCCGGAGGCGCCGAACGGCTGTACGCCCAGTCGACGAGGAAGGCGTCGTCGGCGAGCTGGGCGAGGTCGTCCGTGTAGAACGCATCGGCGGCTGAACGCACCGCGTACAGCAGGCGCATCGGCGCCGAGCTGCCCGTGCGCGCATGCTGCCTCGCCATCGCGATGAGCGGGACGATCCCCGACCCGCCTGCGATGAGCTGCACGGGCTCGGTCTGGGTGGGGGTCCACACGAAGTAGGCGCCGATCGGACCGCGAACCTCCAGTTCGTCTCCGGGGCGCACGTCCTCGACGAGATAGGGAGAGACCTCGCCCTCGGGCACTTCGTCGACCGCGAGTTCGATGATGTCCGAGTCACCGGACGATGCGAGGGAATACGACCTGACCGCTTGATACCCGTCTTCTGCGGTCAGACGCACGTCGACGTGCTGACCGGCCAGATTCCCCGGCCACCCGTCGACCCGCAGCTCGAGCACGCGACCGTGGGGGGTGGGGTTTCGTGTCTCGACGACTCTGGCGACCAGCCACAGCGGTGCCGTGGTCACCAGTAACGCTCCTCTTTCCAGGGATCTCCGTACATGTTGTAGCCGTTCTGCTCCCAGAATCCGGGTTCGTCGTTCTCGAGCAGATCCAGACCGTGGACCCACTTGGCAGACTTCCAGAAGTAGAGGTGCGGCACCAGAAGGCGAGCAGGGCCGCCGTGCTCCGCAGCGAGCGGCTGGCCGTCGAATTCGAACGCCACCCACGCTTTGCCGCCTGTGAGGTCGGCGCGCGGAACGTTGGTGGTGTACCCGCCGTAGGAGAAGACCCGCGTGAAATCGCCCTCGCCGGCATCCTGCAGCAGATGATCGAGCGAGACCCCACGCCAGCGGGTGCCGAGCTTCGACCACCGGGTCACGCAGTGGATGTCTGTGGTGATGGTGTCGATCGGGAGTGCCTGCAGGTCGTCCCATGACCAGGTGCGACGGATGCCGTCGAGACCGACGACCGCGAACTCCCACGTGTCGAGGGAGACTCGCGGCGTCGGCCCTGCGGAGAGCACGGGGAAGTCCTCGGTGAGGTACTGGCCCGGAGGGAGGCGGTCGTCCGACTCGCGTCGCCGTGCGCCGAAGCCGCGGGAGATCACACCCATGATCGTCTTCTTTCGTTCGGTCGGAGCGGAGCCGCGAGTCGCTCGCGGGGGATTCCTGCCGTGTGGGACTGATTCTAGGGCGACTGAGTATCGGCGCGCCCTGATCATTTTTTACTCATAAACGTGCGCTTCATGCTAACTTCACTCGTAAAACAGTCGTTCAAGCCACGGAGTCACATTGCTGAGTAGTTTCGCTGTTTCTGCTGATTCCACTCAGCCTGAAGTCGTCTCTGCCTCGCCCGAGAAGCTGGCGCGCGACAACATGCCGCTCGCGACCTTCCTGGCTGTGGAGAAGGCGAGATCGGCGACGCATGTCGACCTCGACGATCTGCTCTCGGCCGCACGCCTGGGCCTCGCCCGTGCCGCGATGTCGTATGACCCGGCGCGCGGCATTCCCTTCGGCGCCTTCGCGAGCAGCCAGATCAACTGGGCGATGCTGTCGGAGATGCGCAGAGCGGATCCTGCCGGCGAACGCAGTCGCGACAAGATCGAACGCCTGCGGGTCGCCGCCGAGACTCTGCTCGCTCGCACCGGCCGGGTGGCGACCACGGCGGAGCTCGCGCGGGAGTCCGGCTTCACTGTCGACGTCGTGGCCGAGATGATGAAGCTCGACGAGATGGTGCGCACCGCGACCAGCTTCGAGGAGCACTTCGACGTCGAGACCGGGCGTCAGGCCGCCGATCTCACCGACGGCGTCATCCTGCCCGAGCACGCGGTCGAGCAGTCGGAGACGCGTGCGATGGTGAACCGCGTCATCGAGGCGCTGCCGGCGGCGATGCGACAGGTCGTCCGCGGGATCTACCTCGAAGACCGGATGGTGAAGGACATCGCCGAAGAGCTCGAGGTCAGCCACGCGTATGTGTCGAAGGTCCGCTCGCGGGGTCTCGCTCTGATGCGCGAGGCCATGGAGGCATGGGAGAACGGCACGACCGGCGATCGATCGACCAAGGCGCGGGCGGAGTTCTTCGAGACCCTGTTCGGCCCGATCCGCCCCGAGGCTCGCGACCGGTCGAGCGAGCTCCTCGCCGCCGTCTGAACCGACCCCCGGAATCTTCCGGCTCCGTGGTTACGACGGCGGCGCATGTCGCGAATATCGGTTGTGCAGGCCCACGGATGGGCCCGCGTCCAGCCCCATAACCACGGAGGAATTCTCATGGGTCTTCAGATCGCAACCAACGTCGGTGCACTCAACGCGTACCGCAACCTCTCTGTCAACCAGAACGACGTCTCGAAGTCGCTCGAGAAGCTCTCGAGCGGTCTGCGCATCAACCGCGCAGCCGATGACGCCGCCGGCCTCGCCATCTCCGAGGGCCTGCGTTCGCAGGTCAACGGCCTGAACGTCGCAGCACGCAACGCTCAGGACGGCATCTCGGTCATCCAGACCGCGGAAGGCGCGCTCACCGAGGTCCACTCGATCCTGCAGCGCGTTCGTGACCTCGCCGTGCAGGCGGGTTCCGACTCGAACAACGCCGATTCGCGCACCGCCATCAAGACCGAGATCGACTCGCTCGGCAAGGAGCTCACCCGCGTCGCCGCCAGCACCAACTTCAACGGCATCAAGCTGCTCGACAGCGCGAGCACGCTGACGTTCCAGGTCGGTGCAGGCTCTGACGCCGATGAGGACCAGATCGCAGTCACCCTGACCGACTTCTCCGGTCTCGGCGCTCGTATCGAGGCGCTGACGGTGACGGACGCTGCCGCTGCGCTCACCACGATCGCGGCGCTCGACACCGAGATCAAGGGTGTCTCGACGGCTCGTGCCGGCCTCGGTGCCGTGCAGAACCGCTTCGAGTCGACGATCAACTCGCTGCAGGTCTCGGCCGAGAACCTGGCCGCAGCGAAGAGCCGCATCGCGGACACCGACATGGCGGCCGAGATGGTCAAGTACACCGCCTCGAACATCCTGCAGCAGGCCGGCACCGCCATGCTCGCTCAGGCGAACCAGTCGGGCCAGGGCGTCCTGCAGCTTCTCCGTTGAGTCGCTGCGCCTGAGGCGCAACAGGCGCCCGGGCGGAGTCACCTCCGCTCGGGCGCCTTCCTGTAGGACACCCCAGACCACCTCGCACGGAAGACGACCGGGATGAAACTCGACGGACTCGTATCAGGGCTCAAGACGCAAGAGCTCATCAAAGCGCTCATGGACGTCTCGGCGATTCCGAAGACGCTCATCACCAACAAGATCGCAGACCGCAACTCGATCATCACGAACCTCCAGTCGCTGAACACCACGCTGCAGGAGCTCGTCGCCAAGGCCAAGACCGCGGCCGCACCCTCCTCGCTCGCCTCGTTCACGGCGACATCGTCATCCGAGACCGTCACGGTCACGGCCGGCGCGAAGGCATCGGCGTTCTCGACCGACGTCGTCGTCGACGCCGTCGCCACGGCGCACTCCATCGTCACGGCATCCGGAGGATCCGCGGCATGGGGCGGCGCATTCACTCTCGTCGGCTCGGACGGTGAATCTATCGAGGTGACCCCGCTCGGCACGGGTCCGCAGGACCTGGCCAAGGCCATCAACGCGTCCAAGGCCGGGGTGAGCGCGACGGTCGTCCCCGCCGGTGTGGATGCCGACGGCAAGCCGCTCTCTCGCATTCAGCTGACGTCGATCGAGACCGGCGCAGCCGGCGAGTTCGCCGTGCATCGAGGCACTGCCGCGGACGTCGCGGCCGGCACCTCGACGGATCTCGGCGCCGAGCCGGGCGCCGCCGTCATCACGCAGGGGGCCGACGCCCGAATCCGTCTGTTCGCCGGAACCGCCGCCGAGCAGACGCTGAACAGCGCCAGCAACACGATCAGCGTGGGCGAGGGCATCGAGGTCACGGTCACGAAGCCCAGCGCTGATCCGGTGACGGTGACCGTCGCCAGGGACGACAAGAAGCAGACCACGACCGCCGAGACGTTCGTCAAGGAGATCGCTGCGCTGCTGACGCGCATCGACAAGGGATCGAAGGCGACGATCGGAGATGTCGGCGAGACCACCACTCTCGGCGTGTTCACCGGAGACAGCACCGTTCGCAATCTCCGCGGCGCTCTCGCGAACGCGATGCAGCTTCCGGTCGACGGAGTATCGCCGTCGACGATCGGAATCTCGATCAGCGACAAGGGCGTGCTCTCCTTCGACGCGGAGAAGTTCGGAAAGGCCCTCGCCGAGGATCCGGAGAAGACCCAGGAGATCTTCTCGTCGATCGCCGGACGCGTCGAAGGCGTCACCGACCAGTATTCCGACAAGTACGACGGGCTGCTCACCCAGCGCATCACCGGTCAGGAGACCGAGGTCAAGACGCTCAAGACCCAGGTCGAGCGATGGGACGTCCGGCTGGAGCAGAGGCAGGCGACGCTCGAGCGCACGTACGCGCAGCTCGAGGTCCAGCTCTCGAAGCTCCAGTCGCAGTCGTCGTGGCTCACCTCGCAGCTCGCAGGCCTCAACGGCACGACGACGTCGTGACCTGAGCACCGCAACCACCATCTCATCGGAGACCAGAACCATGCCCATCACCTCTCTCGACCGCGCGAAGCAGCAGTACCTCGAGCAGCAGGTCGCCTCGGCCACGCCCGAACGCCTTCTCGTGCTGCTCTACGACCGCCTGCTGGTCGACATCGAGCGCGCAGACGCCTCGCAGGAGTCCGGAGACTGGGCGGCTGCGGGCAACCACCTCGTGCACGCGCAGCAGATCGTCGCCGAACTGAACGGCTCACTCACCGATCAGTGGGACGGCTCCGCTGAACTGCATGGCGTGTACACGTACCTCACGGGCCGTCTGATCACCGCGAACATCGCTCGTGATCGGGCCGCCACCGCAGAGTGCCGCGATCTCGTCGTTCCGCTGCGCGAGGCCTGGCATGCGGCGGCCGCGGCGATCACGTCCGGCACGCAGACGCCCATCACGGCTCTGGCCTGAGCTCTCGTGCCTGACAACCTCTCGGCCTGGCTGACGGTGCTCGACCAGTTCGAGCGGGCTCTCGACGCTGCCGACGAGCAGCTCGATGACCAGCCCTTCGATGCGCCACCCGGCCCCGTGCCGGAGGAGCTTCGCGAACGCGCAGAGGCTGTTCTCGCGCGACAGCAGCTGATGATCAGCGGCCTGGTCACCTCCCGCGCCCATGTCGCACGCGAGATAGCCGCACTGCGACGGGTGCCGACCTCGAAGACCGACGTACCCGCATATCTCGACGTCGAGGGTTGAGCATCGAGGTTACGTGAGCAGTCGAGTGTCGCGATAGTCGGCACCGAGCACGGATCGCTCGACGATTGGCCAGGGATCGGCCTCTCCACCAACGTCCGGAGTGCCCCCGTGCTCGAATCCGTCACCTCCTCTGCGCTGATCAGCGCCCTCGATGGGCTGGCCCTGCGCCAACGCTCGATCGCCGAGAACATCGCCAACGTCAACACGCCCGGCTACCAGGCCAAGCGCGTCCAGTTCGAGGACGAGCTGCGCTCCGCCGTCGAAGGCGGTTCGGGAACCGTCGGCGCCACGGTCGAGCGATCGCTCGAACCGACCAGGGTGAACGGCAACAACGTCAACCTCGACACCGAGACCCTGTCGAACATCGACACCGTGCTGCGGTTCCAGTTCGCCAGCCAGGCGATCGGCGGCCAGGCGGCGTCCATCACCAAGGCGATCGGGCAGGCCTCCGCATGACCTTCGACGCGATCGGCATCGCCGGCACCGGCCTGACCGCGCACCGCAAGTGGCTCGACGCGCTCAGCGACAACATCGCCAACGTGAACACGGCCACTCCCGCGGGCCAGGAGGCGTTCCGAGAGAAGTTCGTCACCGTGCAGGCCGGCACGGAGAGTCCGGGCGTCTACGTCGCAGGCGTGGTCGAATCCGATGCCGAGGCCAAGCTCGTGTACGACCCCGAGCACCCCTACGCGAACGAGGACGGCTATGTGCAGTACCCGAACGTCGAGCTCGGCGACCAGATGAGCATGCTGATCCTGGCGCAGCGCGGATATGAGGCGAACGCCGCCGTCGTCGACCGTGCGAAGACGACGTACGAGGCCGCACTGCAGATCGGGCGCAACTGATGTCCGGCGTCGAGGCCATCTCCGCGGCAGGCGTCACGCCGCTCTCTGCGCTCAGCTTCGAGACGGGTCCGGAGGCATCCGGTGCATCGGCATCGGGGAGCGCCTTCGCGACATCGCTCTCGGGTGCCGTGGAGAACCTCCAGCAGCTGCAGTCGTCGTCGAACGAGCTGGCGGTGAAGGCCGTCACAGGTGACCTGCAGGACATCCACCAGGCGATGATCGCCTCGACACGCGCCTCAGTGACGCTCGATCTGGTGGTCGCCGTGCGTGACCGCAGCGTCTCGGCGTTCAACGAGATCATGAGGATGCAGGCCTGACGATGCCCAAGATGCTCACGAGCTACTACGACCGCGCGAAGCTGGTCGTCTCAGGATTCTCTCTCGCACAGCGCACGATCGCCATCATCGGCGTCGCGCTGCTCGTGATGGGGGCCATCGCGCTCGGCGCATGGCTCACCAAGCCGCAGATGAGTCCGCTGTTCACCGGCCTGAGCGCCGGCGATGCCTCGGCTGTCGTCGAGCA
>Ga0308167_1001195_pt1 | contig 32649 bp, 26 predicted proteins | sample PhyCR1_2_FD_202138 | JGI IMG/M metagenome (GOLD analysis project Ga0308167, IMG submission 202138) | Phyllosphere microbial communities from UC Gill Tract Community Farm, Albany, California, United States - DLSLRC.R1 | ecosystem: Host-associated > Plants > Phyllosphere > Unclassified | place... | reverse complement strand
GCCATATGTGGCTGCTGGAAATGCATGCTGAGATAGCGCCTTACAAGCAGCGAGTATCCATCAGGCAAATCCCACTCACGAATGATACGTCCGGGATTTGCCGTATCTGAAAGATAGCTGTACGCGATATCGGGGGGAACAATATGGGGAATATCGTTGAGGTAGATATCATCCAGAGTTCTGGCCTGGCAGTTACGTAGCATAATATCCCTTTACGCTATATCGGTGACACTCAAATTATAGAGAATTAGCGTAGTTAATGGAAAAAATGAGCAGCGGAATACTTTTTTGGTGGTAGCTCAGAAGTCTGCACCCAAATTCTGGTGTCTAAAATGTGTGATGTGTTGCCTTCTACTGCTACGGGGCAGAAACAGTCATATGAAATACGCTCCCTGGTTATGCAGCTTTCAGGTGCAGTAACCTGAATTCAACAGGGCTGAGTCCGTTCAGCCGCAGGCTGATTCGCTCATGGTTGTAGTAGTGGATCCAGGCGTCAATGGCCTCTCTCAGCGCAGGAACGCTGCTGAATTCCTCCAGATAGAAGCATTCAGATTTGAGCGTGCCGAAAAAGCTTTCTGCCATCGCGTTATCGAGGCAGTTGCCCTTTCTCGACATGCTCTGCACAACACCTGCCGCCCTGAGCCTGTCCTGATAAGCCGTCATCTGATACTGCCAGCCCTGGTCAGTGTGCAGTACGGGCGCATCTCCCGGCGTCAGCCGCATAAATGCTTTATCAAGCATCGTATCAACCAGCGCCATCACGGGCCTTTCCAACAGGCTGTATGCGATAACCTCGCTGTTGAAGGCGTCAATCACCGGGGAGAGGTAAAGCTTTTCACCGTTAACCGCGAACTCCGTCACGTCACTCACCCATTTCTCGTTGGCGCTGCTGGCCGTGAAGTCACGTTGCAGGCGGTTAGGGGCGATTTTACCCACCTGACCTTTCCATGAGCGGTATTTTCTGACGCGGATAACGGCGCGGAGCGAAAACTCGCCCATCAGGCGCTGAACTGTCTTGTGATTAATGGGGCAACCGCCGTGCCGGAGCGTCAGCGTTATCCGGCGATAACCGTACCGGCCGTTATGGTGGAGATAAATTTCAAGGATTCGTTCTTTTAGGGTCTGGTGCTTATCAGTTTTCCTGAGAGCGCAGAGGTTATGGTAGAACGTGCTTCGCGCCATGCCTGCCGCCCTCAGAAGGTCATTCAGGCCGTGCTCCCGGCGCAGTTCCTGAATGATAGGGGCTTTTCGGTGCTGAAACTTACCGCTGTCCAGCCCTTCGGCTCTTTTAAGCAAGGCGATTTCGGCGCGAAGGTAGCGCAGTTCGGCCTGAGCGTCAGGGGAGTTATCGCATGGTGCTGGCGGGAAGGTGATGTCTTTATGCATGGGTTCCGGCTTTTTCGGTCTTCCGCGTTTCAGGCCTGAGAGCGCCCCGGCCCCGGACGCCTGAAAGCGTTTGACCCACTGGTAAACGGTGCTCTCATTGGGAAGGTTAAACTGAGCGGTGGCATCGCGAAGCGAGAGTTTATCATTGATGACGGCGCGGACAACCTTCAGCCGGAACTCAGGAGTGTAGTCACCCGTTTTCCATGTCAGCCCATCAATGCTGTGCTGCTGCCATGCGGAAACCCAGCGGCGAACCGCCGTGCGGCCCACGCCAAAACGGTTAGCCGTCTCACGATAACCATCCCTGCTGTTGAGATGATGCGTGACAACGGCGAGCCGTAATTCAAGGGGAAACTTAGGACTGCTCACTGAACTGCACCTTAATCAGTCGGGTGTCCAACTTTTGGGGTGCAGTTCAATCGTCGGGCTTTTTTATTACTTAACGCATTTCGCGCAGTGTTGTCGCTCGATGTGCTGGAAGAAATCGTTGCCTTTGTCATCGACCAGGATAAAGGCAGGGAAGTTCTCCACCTCAATTTTCCAGATCGCTTCCATACCCAGTTCAGCATACTCCACGCATTCCAGACGCTTGATGCTCTGTTGCGCCAGTACCGCAGCCGGACCCCCGATGCTGCCCAGGTAGAAACCGCCATGTTTTTGACAGGCATCGGTAACCTGCTGACTACGGTTTCCTTTGGCCAGCATAATTTTGCTGCCGCCGTGCGCCTGCAGCAGATCAACATAGGAATCCATGCGGCCAGCGGTGGTTGGGCCGAGTGAGCCAGAAGCGTAACCTTCAGGCGTTTTGGCCGGGCCAGCGTAATAGACCGGATGATCTTTAATGTACTGCGGCAGGCCTTCGCCGTTATCGATGCGCTCTTTCAGTTTGGCGTGCGCAATATCACGCGCCACGATGATGGTGCCGCTCAGCGACAAGCGCGTGGAGACCGGGTAGGCCGACAGCTGTGCCAGTATCTGCTCCATCGGACGGTTGAGATCGACATGCAGTACTTCGCCTTCACCCTGCTGACGCAGCGCTTCAGGAATCAGACGACCCGGATTGGCTTCCAGTTTTTCAATCCAGATGCCTTCGCGGTTGATTTTGGCTTTGATGTTGCGGTCTGCCGAGCAGGAAACGCCCATGCCAATCGGACAGGAAGCGCCGTGGCGTGGCAGGCGGATCACCCGGATATCATGGGCAAAATATTTGCCGCCAAACTGCGCGCCAAGGCCGAGTTGCTGCGCGGCTTCCAGCAGTTCCTGCTCCAGCTGGGTATCACGGAACGCCTGGCCGTGCTCATTCCCTTCGGTTGGCAGGCCATCGTAATAATGTGTGGAGGCCAGCTTAACGGTTTTCAGGGTGCTTTCTGCCGAGGTACCACCAATCACAAACGCGATGTGGTACGGCGGGCAGGCAGCGGTGCCGAGCGTGCGCATCTTATCGACCAGATAATTTTTCAGCTTGCCTGGGCTCAGCAGCGCTTTGGTTTCCTGATAGAGATAGGTTTTGTTGGCTGAGCCGCCGCCTTTGGCGATGCAAAGGAACTTATATTCGTCGCCATCCACGCTATAGAGATCAATCTGCGCCGGCAGGTTGGTACCGGTGTTGACCTCTTTATACATATCCAGCGCCGCATTTTGCGAATAGCGCAGGTTATCTTCGATGTAGGTGTTATAGATCCCCTGTGACAGCGCAGCTTCGTCGCCGCCACCGGTCCAGACGCGCTGGCCTTTTTTACCCATGATGATGGCGGTGCCGGTATCCTGACAGGTCGGCAATACGCCTTTGGCAGCGATTTCGGAGTTTCTTAAAAACTGCAGAGCGACATATTTGTCGTTATCGCTGGCTTCCGGATCGTCAAGAATCGAGGCGACCTGCTGCTGATGCGCCGGACGCAGCATAAACGAGGCGTCATGAAACGCCTGCTGCGCCAGTAATGTCAGGGCCTGCGGCGCAATTTTCAGCACTTCCTGGCCTTCAAATTCGGCGACGGAAACGTGCTCACGGCTCAGCAGATAGTATTCGGTATCCTCGTGGGTCAGAGGAAAGGGGTTCTGATAGAAGAAAGGTTTGTTCGACATTTTTTCTCACTTAATGACCAGCTGAGCCGTCGCTTTCAGGCCGCGAGGGTCAGCATCATAGGCGAATTAATCGTTTATTATATTTACCCGCCGCCGGGAGGGCGGCGGGTAAGACGTGGAATGGTATCTTATAACGCGTTGATCTGCATGTTGTATCCGTCAGAACATCCACACCATCCACGGATAGGCAATCAGCATCATCGACACCAGGAAGATGGCGCCGAAGATGGTACCCAGACGCCAGTAGTCTTTGGTTGGCAGATAACCGCTGCCGTAATAAATCGGGCTGGGTCCGGTACCGTAGGGGGTAATGATGCCCATCACACCCAGTGAGGTACACAGCATCAGGCAGAAGACCGGCATGTTGATGCCTGGAATTGATGCCGCGATGGTCAGCATTGCCGGTAACAGCGCGGTAGTATGGGCGGTGGTACTGGCGAACAGGTAGTGCAGCAGGAAGAAGGCGATTAACAGCACCACTGCGGAAACCTGCGGATCGTATCCCTGCAACAGCATACCGCCTTCTTTACCTAACCAGGCGATAAAGCCGACCCGGGCCAGGCCATCGGCCAGTGCCACCAGGGTGGCGAACCAGGCAAAGGTATTCCAGGCCGCTTTGTTGCTGGTGATGTCATTCCAGTTCAGTACCCCGGTCCACAGCATCAGAATAATGACCAGCAGCGCCGCCATAGCCGGTTCAATCCAGGCGGTAGCGAAAATCCACATCAGCAGGGCGCAGACCACAAACACCAGCAGCAGGATTTCGTTACGGGTCAGTTTGCCCAGTTTTGCCAGTTCAGCGATGGCCCATTTCGGCACTTCGTCATTCACTTTCACTTCAGGCGGGTAGAACCAGTACGCCAGCAGCGGCATGGTCAGAATCAGTAACACACCCAGCGGCAGGAAGGCGAGGAACCACATGCCCCATGAGATATCGAAACCGATCACGCTTTTCACCAGCGCCAGTGCCAGCAGGTTCGGGGCCAGCGCAGAGAGAAACATTGAGCTGGTGATACAGGCGGCGGTGATGGCAACCCACATCAGGTAAGAACCGATCTTACGGGCGCTTGGGTCGTTAGGTTTGGAGCCGTAAAGCGGCGGCAGGTTAGCAATGATTGGGTAGATAGTCCCGCCGCTGCGCGCGGTGTTTGATGGCGTAAACGGTGCCAGCAACAGGTCGGCAAAGGTGATGGCGTAGCCGAGCGTCAGGCTGCGGCGACCGAGATATTTCACCAGAATCAGCGCCAGTCGACGTCCAAACTGGGTTTTGTCGTACCCGGCGGCGAACATAAAGGCACCGAAAATCAGCCAGACGGTAGAGTTGCCGAAGCCGCTCACCGCCCACTTAAATGACTCACTGGCGAGTTTGAATTTCGGGTTCGCCAACTCCGCCGGACTGAACAACAGGAACTGACTGAACAGGGCGATGACCACCACGCCAGTCAGACCGATGACCGCGCCCGGTAATGGCTCAAAAATCAGCCCGACAATCACGCCAACAAAGATAGCGAAGAAGTGCCACGCGTAAGGTTCGAGTCCGGCGGGTACCGGCACCAGCAGCAGGAGCACTGCGACCAACACCGGTAAGGCCAGCATGATAGCTTTCTTTTTTCCAGCCGCAGCAGGGGCTGCTTTTGGAGGTTCATTCACAGCTGAGAGTGGTTTCATAGTATTTGTCTGCAAGTTGAGAAGAATGCGATTTGCGCCCCGGTACTTCACTGACTGCTTTCTTTATTATTCTTTATGACGTGAATAAACCGTGATGCCTGAATGTTTTTTGACTCATCGCTGCTAAAAACAGCAGCGTTATAATCCGATGTGAATATGATGCGATTTCTGAAAATATAGATTTTTGATCCAGATCAATAAAATTAAATGGTTATTCCTGATTTTTAACATTTATTTTTAATTTATATCCCGCTACCGGGCGCAGCACCCTTTTTGTGATCCAGATCGGCAGACGGGAAAGCTGTGAGCTGGCCAGTCTATGAAATAACTTGTTGATATGCAAGATGTTGTTTTTAATGTAAACGAAGGGTTGATTTTTGGTAACCCTTGGTTAACAATTAATATAACTTCACTTACCGTTTTCGGCAAATAAAAACTCTAAATGGTTTAAAAGTTTAAAAAGTAAATTTATCGCTTATATAAGCAAAGAAAATGGTATATTTAGGCCATGACATCGGACCACTTAATTAAGCGATACTTTGCGTCCGCTAAAAATTTCCAGACTTTTAAATCTTGGAGTTTATCGCATGAATACTCTCACCCCGATTCTCACTCCCCTGATGCTGCCTAACGGTGCGGTGCTTAAAAATCGATTAGTGATGGCACCTATGACCACCTGTACCGGTTTTTATGACGGCACGGTGACCAGCGAGCTGGTGGAATATTATCGTGCCCGCGCGGGCAGCCTTGGTACCGTCATCGTCGAATGTTGCTTTATCGACAACCGTGGTCCGGCTTTCCCGGGCGCGATTGCCATCGACAGCGACAACAAAATTCCTGGCCTGAAACGCATTGCTGACGCGATAAAATCAGAGGGATCGACCGCGATTCTGCAGATTTATCACGGTGGCCGCATGGTCGAACCGGAGCTGATCGGCGGCAAAACGCCGGTCGCCCCGAGCGCAATCGCTGCACCGCGTGAAGGCGCAACCAAACCACTGGCGCTGACGGCTGAAGAAGTCGATACCATGATCACCAAATTTGGTGACGCGGTGAACCGTGCGATTAAGGCCGGTTTTGATGGGGTAGAGATTCACGGTGCCAACACCTACCTGATCCAGCAGTTCTACTCCCCGAACTCTAACCAGCGCGACGACAAATGGGGCGGCAGCCGCGACAACCGCGCCCGTTTCCCACTGGAAGTGCTGGAAATCACCCATAAGATGGCGGAGCGCTTTGCGCATAACTCATTCATCATCGGCTATCGCTTCTCGCCGGAAGAGATTGAAGTACCCGGCATCCGCTTTGACGATACGCTCTATCTGCTGGAGAAACTGGCGGCACGCGGACTGGATTACGTCCACTTCTCGGTTGGCCAGCTGCTGCGTCCGTCGATTGTGGATACCCAGGATCCTACTCCGCTGATCGAAAAATACATCGCGATGCGCTCGCCGGTGCTGGCCAAAGTGCCGGTGATTGGCGTCGGTGGCGTGGTGAATAAATCGGATGCTGAGATGGCGCTGGAAAAAGGCTACGATCTGGTGGCAATAGGTAAAGCCTGTATTGCCTACCCGAACTGGGCCGACCGCATCATCAACAACGAGCATCTCGATCTCTATATCGACAGTAACAAACGTGAAGAGCTGAAAATCCCGGAACCGCTGTGGCGCTTCTCGCTGGTTGACGCGATGATCCGCGACATGAGCGAATCGGGCCGCAAATACAAAGCGGGTGTCTATCAGGAGAAAGTTGAAGCTGAAGCACTGAAGCTGAAAATCAACGTCACGCTGGATACCGACCGTATCACCGACATCTCACTGGTGCCGGATGACACGCTGGACGTCGACTTCACCACCACCTTTGAGAGCCTGCGTAACCGTATTCTGGTGGCAAACAGCCCGCACGTGGATGCGATCACCGGTGCGACCACCCAGAGTGAAGCACTGAAGAAAGCGGTTTCGCGCGCCCTGACCACCTCCAGCAAAGAACATGTGATTGAAGAGGGCGGCAACCCTAACGCACCGCAGAACTATGATGTGGTGGTGGTAGGCAGCGGCGGTGCGGGCCTGGCGGCAGCGATTCAGGCGCACGATGAAGGCGCGCGCGTGGTGATTATCGAGAAGATGCCGACCATCGGCGGTAACACCATCAAGGCGTCAGTCGGCATGAACGCGGCGGAAACCCGCTTCCAGAAACTGAAAGGCATCGAGGACAGCAAAGAGCTGTTCTATGAAGAGACGCTGAAAGGCGGCAAATTCAAAAACAACCCGGTGTTGCTGCGTGAGTTCGTGGACCTGGCGCCGGAAGCGATTGACTGGCTGGCCGACCACGGCATCGAACTGAACGACATCACCATCACCGGCGGTATGAGCATCGATCGTACTCACCGTCCGGCGGATCGTTCAGCCGTTGGCGGATTCCTGATCAGCGGGCTGGTGAAAAATATCAACGCCCGTAATATTGAAGTGCTGCTGGAAACCTCTGTCGCTGAAATCCTCTACGAGAACGGCGCGGTGACCGGCGTGAAAGTGGTCGATGAGTACAATGACAGCCGGATCCTGAATGCGAAAAGCGTGATCGTGGCGACCGGCGGCTTCAGTGCTAACCGCGAGCTGGTGGTGAAATACCGTCCTGAACTGGATGGCTTCGTCACCACCAACCACAAAGGGGCCACCGGTAGCGGTATCGCCATGCTGACCAAAATTGGTGCCGGCACGGTCGATATGGGCGAAATCCAGATTCACCCAACGGTTGAACAGACCACCTCGTATCTGGTTTCTGAATCAATCCGCGGTGGCGGTGCTATCCTGGTCAGTCAGGCGGGTGAACGTTTCTACAACGAAATGGAAACCCGTGACAAAGTCTCGGCGCAAATCATTGCTCTGCCTGAGAAGAGTGCCTGGATTGTGTTTGACGAGCAGGTGCGGATGAATAACAAAGCGGCCGATGAATATATCGCTAAAGGCTTTGTGGTCAGCGCGCCGACGGTCGGTGAACTGGCGGTGAAACTCAACATGGAACACCGGACGCTGGAAGCGACACTGGCCCGCTACAACGGCTTTGTCATTCAGCAGAAAGATGAAGACTTTGGCCGTCAGACCGCGCTGCGTCATCCGCTGAGCGAAGGTCCGTTCTACGCCATCCGTGTTGCGCCGGGCGTCCACCACACCATGGGCGGTGTAACAATCGACACCACCACTGCGGTGCTGGATAGCCAGCAGCAGGTGATTAACGGTGCCTGGGCCTGCGGTGAAGTGGTCGGAGGCATCCACGGCGCTAACCGCATCGGCGGTAACGCCGTCGCTGATATCATCATCTTTGGTATTCTGGCGGGCGGTAACGCGGCAGCTTACGCGAAACGGTAATCGCTCTCTCCGGCATCCGCGCTCAGCGGATGCCGGTTTCCTTGCTTAAAGCAGAGTCGCCTATGTTAACTGATGCGCGTGTCTATGCTTACTCCGCGGTTCTGATGGGTTCGCCCATTCTGCTCAAACTGTTCGAACACAATGAAACCCTTGCCGGCCAGGTCTTCCGTCTGATTAAACAGCAGGAGAACCTGTTCACCGTTAACCGTTCCGGTTCTGAAGTGATGGCGATCAATCAGGCGGCGGGCCAGCATCCGGTGGTGGTGAGTCAGCCGGTATTCGATCTGATTGCCTGCGCCCACGCCGTCAGCCTGTTGCCCGACAGCCGTTTTAACCTGACCATCGGTCCGCTGGTGAAGTGCTGGAAAATTGGCTTTCAGGGACACAGCGTGCCGCCGGCAGAGAAGTTACAGGCCTGTCTGGCACTGACCAATCCGCATGATGTGATTCTCGACCCGGCGTCGAACAGCGTGATGCTGGCGAAAGCCGGGATGGAAATTGATCTCGGGGCGATCGCCAAAGGCTATATCGCCGATCGGGTGCAGGCGTTTCTGCGTCAGCAGGGGGTGAACAGCGCACTGATTAATCTGGGCGGTAACGTTCAGACGGTCGGCTCACCGGAAGAAGAGGCGTCACCCGGCTGGGCGATTGGCTTGAAAAAACCGTTCGGCACGGCGGATGCGCTGATTGGGATGATTCACGTAGCAGATAAGTCGGTGGTGACTTCCGGTATCTATGAGCGCTATTTCGAACTGAACGGCGTCTGCTATCACCATATTCTGGATGACCGCAGCGGCTATCCGCTCGATAACGAACTGCTGAGCGTGACGGTGATCTCCGACCGTTCGATTGACGGCGATATCTACACCACGCTGCTGTATGGCATGGGCGTGGAGAAGGGTATCGCCTGCCTCGCCGATTCGCCCGCTATTGAAGCGATTTTTGTGACCCGCGACAAGCAGGTCATCTGCTCGTCACAACGTCACTTTTCTTTCAGTCTGCTGGACGCGGATTACCGGCTGGCTTACTGACAATATTGCTTCAGCAGGGTGTGATATTCCGGCTGCAGACGATAGCGATAGACCGGCCGGCCGGTAACGCCGTAGTGAATGCTGGTGAACAGGATATTAATCTGCGCCAGCCAGATCAGGTATTTCCGGCAGGAAACGCGCGAGATATTCACTTCTGTTGCCAGTTCATCGGTGGAAAACTCGGTGCCCGGATGGGCATCAATCCACAGGCATAAGGTGCGCAACGTCTGTGGCGTCAGGCCTTTAGGCAGCCGTTTCTGCTCACTGGCGCCCGGTGGATTGCCATGCAATAGCTGATCAACATCCGACTGCTGATAAAACTGATGATTATCCATCAGCGCTTTTTTCTGCCGCCAGCCGGTCAGCGCTTCCTCGAAGCGGGCAAACTGGAACGGTTTAATCAGGTAGTCCACCACACCGTAATTAAGCGACGTTTTGATGGTGGCCGCATCGGCGGCGGAAGAGATGATGATCACGTCGACCGGGCGTCCGGCACTGCGCAGTTCGGGCAGCAGGTCGAGACCGTTCTCCTGTTGCATATAGATGTCCAGCAGCACCAGATCGACCTGCGAATCCGACTGGAGTAACTGCTCTTTGGCCTGCTGTAATGTCGAGGCGGTGCCGCAGCAGGTAAAACCGGGGATCTGACCGATATAACAGCGATTCAGCTCGGCGACCATAGCATCATCATCGACAACTAAGACATTGATCATTCGACTTTTCTTCCTCTCTCCCACGGGAGTTGCACTAAAAATTGGGTGAACACACCCGGCTCCGACTCGACGCTGACATTACCGCCCAGGCTTTCTGTCTGCTGTTTAACCAGGAACAGTCCCACGCCGCGATCGTCTCCTTTCGACGAGACGCCCCGTTCGAAGATGGCGGCGAGCTGCGACCCATCAATGCCGGGGCCATCATCACTGACTTCACAGGCCAGCCAGCCATTCTGATAATGCAGCATCAGATGGATTTCCCCTTCGGTTTCCGGGTCCAGCGCTTCAAGGGCGTTTTCAATTAAATTACCCAGCACGGTGATCAGCACGGCGCTCTGTTGTTCGCTGCCGCAGTCGGGCAGGAAACTGGCTTCATCAATAATCAGCTGATGCCCTTCATCATTCGCCCGGTTGATTTTGCTTAACAGAAAGCCCGCAATGACCGGCGATTTGATCTTCTGTAACAGCGAACCAATCTCAGTCTGGTAGTTGTTCGCCGTCTTCAGAATGTACTCTTCCATCTGCGCATAGTTTTTCATGTGCAGCAGACCCAGAATGACATGCAGCTTATTCATGAACTCATGGGAGCGTTCACGCAACGCATCGACATAGTTTACCATGCCGTCCAGGCGCTGCATTAGCTGGCTAATCTCGGTTTTGTCCCTGAAGGTGGTCACCGCGCCAATAATCCGCTCGCGGCTGCGCACCGGCACGGTATTACTGATCAGAATACGCCCGCCGATGGTGAGTTCCTGATCGTGCCAGGCTTTGCCCTGGTGCAGCGCATCCTGCTGGTGGCTGTGCAGTACGCTCTCTTCCGGCAGGCTATCGCCACTCAGTGGCATTTTGCGGGTAGTCTCGTGCAGCAACTGTTGCGCGGCATGGTTTATCAGGCTGACGCGGGAGTGCTCGTCCACCGCGATCACCCCTTCCTTAATCGAATTAAGGATCGCCTGGCGTTGCTCAAACAGGCTGGAAATTTCATGCGGTTCCAGCCCGAGCAAAATGGTCTTCAGCCGTCTGACCAGAATATAGATACCCAGCAAACCGACAATACCGCCAAATAAGCCGGTCCAGACGATGTTCCAGCGACTTTTAGCGATCTGCGCCGCCACGTCATTGAGTGAAATCCCGATCGCCACCACGCCAATCTGCTGATGCCTGTCGTCATAAACCGGAGTGAACACCCGCAGTGCTTCGACCAGCACACCGTGATTGACCGCAACATTTTCCCGGCCAGCCAGCGCCGGATTGAGATCGTCGCCAATGAAATGTTTGCCGATCGCATCGGGATTAGGATGCGAAAAACGGATGCCGTTCATATCGGTGACCACCACAAACAGCAGATCGTTGCGTTTGCGTGCCGCCTCGGCGACGGGCTGTATCAGGTCGCGACCGTCAGGACGGCGCAGTCCACGCTGAAGCTCGGGACTGTCGGCCACGGTGCGTGCCACCGCCATCGCTTTATCTTTAAGATGCGACTGGGCAAAATTATCTATCTGGATGAAATAGAGCAGATGGACGCACAGCAGGACGGTAAAGATCACCGCCGTCATCATCAGTGTGGTCAGCGTGCTGAGTTTCATCGGGCGTTTATTCACGGCATATCTTTTTTGTGATTGGCTTTTCATCGGTGTTCAGCGCGGGTGAGTGGTTCGCCAGGAAACATACGCTAAGACGCTGCACGCGTACAGGTTTAGCCGCGTATGCAGCAGGAAAAAAACGGTCAGATTATTTGCGTTAGGGGATTGAATAATTCAAAGTGCACCTTTAATGTGAGGTTAAAATAGTTAGTAAATTTCGTATGCCTTTTGTAATTAAATTAAGGCTAAATGGCTATTTTTAATTTTATAACTATTTTCGCATTAACTCATAAATAACATTATTTTAAACTTTGAGGACTTTTTTTAACCAGTACGATTAAGTTAACTGTAGATTGCGAAATGATTAAATCAACAAAAGTTATCCCTGCACTTTCCCTCGCGGCATTGCTTGTTTCTTCAGCGCTTCATGCTGAAACTTCACCAGAGAAAACCGACGTACTGTTAATTGGCGGCGGCATCATGAGCGCCTCAATGGGCACCATGCTGGAAGAGTTACAGCCAGGCTGGAAACAGATCATGGTGGAAAAACTGGACGGCGTGGCGCTGGAATCCTCTAACGGCTGGAACAACGCCGGTACCGGTCACTCTGCCAACATGGAGCTGAACTATACGCCTGAGCGTAAAGATGGCTCGATTGACGTCACCAAAGCGCTGGAAATCAACGAAGCCTTTATGGTGTCTCGCCAGTTCTGGACCGCACAGGTTAAAGAAGGCGTGTTGCACGATCCCCGCAGCTTCATTAACTCGACACCGCACATGAGTTTTGTATGGGGCGACAACGTCGACTTCCTGACCAAACGCTACGCGGCGCTGCAGAAAACCGCGCTGTTCCAGGGCATGAAGTTCTCTACCGATCATCAGCAGATCGCGCAGTGGGCACCACTGGTGATGGAAGGACGTGATCCGCAGCAGAAAGTGGCCGCGACCTGGACGCCGGTCGGCACCGACGTTAACTACGGTGAAATTACCCGCCAGCTGATCGGCAGCCTGAAGAAAAATGATAACTTCAGACTGGAAACCTCATCCGAAGTGACGGACTTTAAACGTAACGGCGACAACTCGTGGCACGTCACCATTAAAGACGCTAAAAACGGCACTGAGCGTGCGGTTGATGCGAAATATGTCTTTATCGGTGCTGGCGGCGGCGCGCTGAAGTTACTGCAGAAAACCGGTATTCCTGAAGCTGAAAACTATGCTGGCTTCCCGGTGGGCGGCTCGTTCCTGGTGACAGAGAACAGCGCGATTGCCGATCGTCATCTGGCCAAAGTGTACGGTCAGGCTTCTGTCGGTGCGCCACCGATGTCGGTTCCGCATCTGGATACCCGTTACCTGGATGGCAAGCGCGTGGTGTTGTTTGGACCGTTCGCCACCTTCTCAACCAAGTTCCTGAAAAATGGTTCCCTGTTTGATCTGCTGAGCACCACCACCACCCACAACGTGATCCCGATGACCCACGTTGGGATGGATAACTTCGACCTGGTGAAATACCTGGTGGGTCAGGTGATGCTGACTGACGATGACCGCTTTGCTGCGCTGAAAGAGTACTATCCGGATGCGAAGAAAGAGGACTGGAAACTGATTCAGGCCGGTCAGCGCGTACAGATCATCAAAAAAGATGAAGAGAAGGGCGGCGTGCTGAAACTGGGCACCGAAATTGTGACCGATCAGCAGAAAACCGTTGCTGCACTGCTGGGTGCCTCACCGGGTGCCTCAACTGCGGCCCCAATCGCACTGAACGTGATGCAGAAACTGTTCCCGGAAGAGTTTAAGTCAGCCGAGTGGCAGGCGAAGATTCATAAAATGATCCCGGGTTACGGCCAGAAACTGAATGACAACGTTCCGTTGCTGCAGCAGGTGTGGAATGACACCGCGTCAACGCTGCAACTGACCACGCCGCCGGTGATCCATATGGATGACAATGCGCCAGCAGCACCGGCTGCGCCGGCTGAAAAATCGGCCGCATCACCGCAACACGATATGGCGCTGTAATCATCGCCTGATCGTCAAAAAGCCCGCGCCGGTTACCCGACGCGGGCTTTTTTTATTCCTCTGGCAATCGCGATTACTCCGGCTTATTGCCTCGCCAGCCCGCCCAGGGGTCCTCTTCGGGCGCAGGTGCCGCCTGCGTTTTCTGCTGCAAAGACGCCAGGTAGAGTGCTTCGACTTCTGCCCGCGCCCACGGCGTACGGCGCAAAAACTTCAGGCTCGATTTCACGCTGGGATCGCTTTTAAAGCAGTTAATGTTGATGCGCTTACTCAGCTCAGACCAGCCATACTGTGCCACTAAGTGGTTTACCTGCATCTCGAGCGTCACGCCGTGCAGAGGATCTTTTGAAGTGTGTGCGTTCATGGTTTATCCGCCCGGTTCAGTTAATTGCGCACATCCTGACGATCGTCGCGCCGGAGTGCAAGTCCCCCGGACGAAAAAGCCGGCTAACCGTACTCTGGCGCGGCGTTTTGTGGCTGAGTTAACGCCGACCACAGATGCCCGGGCAATTTATCAGCGATTGTGCTAATCATAAGCGATTGATGCCACGACAAAAAGGATCACCTGCCATGTCCGACGCCGCTGATAAGCTGCTCAGTTCCGCCAGCCGTAAACGTGCCTTGCTGGCCGGTTCGGTGGGGAATTTTATTGAATGGTATGAGTTTGCCGTTTACGGCTTTCTCGCCACCCTGATTGCGCAGAATTTTTTTCGGCTTGAGGGGGAGTCGGCGCTGACCGGAATCTTACTGACCTATGCCTCGTTCGCCATCGCCTTCTTTTTCCGTCCGCTCGGCGCGATTATCTTTGGCCGGATGGGCGACCGCATCGGGCGTAAGCCGACGCTGATTTTTGTGCTGATTATGATGACGCTGGCGACCACCGCCATCGGGCTGGTACCGACCTACGCTACCCTGGGCGTGCTGGCTCCGCTGATCATTACCGCGCTGCGTATTCTTCAGGGGCTGTTCGCGGGCGGCGAATATGGCGGGGCGGTCTCGTTGATGACCGAATTTGCGCCGCGCGGCAAGCGTGGGCTGTTCGGGGCCTGGCAGTCGTTTACCGTGGCGCTGGGACTGCTGGCGGGCGCAGGCATTGTGGCGCTGCTGTCACTGCTGTTAACCCCGGAGCAGATGCTGGCGTGGGGCTGGCGTATTCCCTTTTTCCTCGCGCTGCCTTTAGGTGCGCTGGCGCTCTGGCTGCGGGTGCAGATGGAGGAGACCCCGGCGTTTATCCGGCAACAGGCAGAACCGGCGGCCGGGATAGTTAAGGCCAGCCTCGGCGCGACGCTGAAAACTATTCTGCTTGGTATCTGTCGGCTGATGGTGTGGTCGGCCGCCGGCTATACCTATCTGGTGATTATGCCGACCTACCTGCAGGCTTCGCTGCATACCGGTTTTAATCAGGCGCTGCTGATTGCGGTGATCTCGAACCTCGGCTTTGCCGCGACCATCATTCCGGCTGGCATACTGAGCGATAAAATTGGCCGCCGCGCGGTGATGGTGACGGCGGCGGTACTGCTGCTGTTGCTGGCGCTGCCGCTGCTCAACGTACTGCAGGCGGCGAGCAGCGGTCTGGGACTGAAGGCGCTGGTGGTGTTTATTGCTGGCGGGATAGTCGGACTGCTGGCCGGACCGGGACCGGCGATGCTGGCGGAGATGTTTCCTACCCGCGTGCGGTATACCGGTCTGGGGCTGGCCTATTCGCTCTCTAACGCGGTCTTCTCCGGCTGTGCCGGGCTGATTATCACCGGCTTAATCAGGCAGACCGGTAATCTGGATATTCCCGCCTGGTACGTGATGATCACCGCGCTGATCAGCATTGTGGCGCTGATGACCCTCAACAAAGATGACCATCTGCGGCTGCTGGATGAGCCGCCATCGCGCTAAACCGGCTGTTGCCGGCATAAAAAAGGCTCCCGTGGGAGCCTTTTTAACAACCGGTAACTTACACCAGCTGCTGTGCAGTGGTTTCCACCAGGGTCAGCAGGATCTGAATATCTTCCAGCGTGACGGTCGGATTCAGCAGCGTCATTTTCAGACAGGTGACGCCGTTGAATTCGGTAACGCCGACGTTGGCGCGGCCAGACTCCAGCAGGGCATCACCGATACGCTGATTCAGCAGCGCGATTTCCGCGTCGCTGAGGTGCGCCAGATGGGCCGGGCGATAGCGGAACAGCACGCTCGCCAGCTGCGGCTGCATCACCAGCTCCAGCGCGGCCTGCTGCTCAATGTACTGAGCAACCTGTTGCGCCAGCGTCACGCCGTGATCGATGATCGCGGCATACTGTTTCTGACCCAGCGCTTCAAGACCCATCCACAGTTTCAGTGCATCAAAACGACGGGTGGTCTGCAGCGACTTCGACACCAGATTCGGCACGCCCTGCGCTTCATCAAACTCTGAATTCAGGTAGGCCGCCTGATAACGCATCAGCTCATAGTGACGCGCCTCTTTCAGCAGGAAAGCGCCACAGCTGATGGTCTGGAAGAACTGCTTGTGGAAGTCGAGCGTGATGGAGTCCACCAGCTCAATCCCATCCAGATAGTCGCGATACTGTTCGGACAGCAGCAACGCACCGCCCCAGGCCGCATCGACGTGTACCCAGATCTGCTGTTCTGCCGCCAGCGTGGCGATCTCGCGCAGCGGATCGATCGCACCGGCATCGGTGGTGCCTGCAGTCGCAACAATCGCCAGCACCTGCTCGCCGTTGGCCTGAGCCTGGGCCAGCTTGTGACGTAAATCGTCCAGATCCATGCGGGCGAAGCGATCGGTTTTAACCAACGTCACCGACTGATAGCCAAGGCCGAGCAGTGCCATATTCTTCTGTACCGAGAAGTGCGCGTTTTCAGAGCAGAAGACTTTGATCTTTTTCAGATCGCCGGTCAGGCCATCCTGCTGTACCGAATGTCCCTGACGGGCAAACCAGGCATCACGCGCCAGCATCAGGCCCATCAGGTTGCTCTGGGTGCCGCCGCTGGTGAACACGCCAGCGTCGCCAGGCTGGTAACCCACCTGAGTACGCAGCCACTCGATCAGCTTCATCTCAATGATGGTGGCGGAAGGTGCCTGATCCCACGAATCCATGCTCTGGTTGGTGGCGTTGATCAACACTTCTGCCGCCTGGCTGATCACCAGGCTTGGGCAGTGCAGGTGCGCCACACATTGTGGATGATGCACTGACAGGCTGTCTTTCAGGAAGTACTCGATGGCACGCTCAATCGCGGCCTGGTTACCCAGGCCCTGAGGATTGAAGTCCAGCGTAATACGTTCACGCAGCTCAGCGACGGTTTTGCCCTGATACATCTCAGGTTGTTCCAGCCACTTAACGACCGCCGCGCTACTCTGGGCAATCGCCTGCTGGTAGGCCTCGGTGCTCTGTGCTGAGGCCGCCAGAATCGGGTTTAACCGGGACATTGCATTCACTCCACTCAAACTGGTTTCACGCCAGCTGACAGCAGGGCGTTTTCAAATTTATCCATAAACACGTCCAGTTCTGCATTGGTGATCAGCAGGGACGGCAGCAGACGCAGCACGCTACCGTGACGACCGCCACGCTCCAGAATCAGGCCGTTTTCGAAACATTTCTTCTGTACCAGCGCCGAGAGTTCACCATCGGCCGGGAAGCTGCCCATGTGATCGGCGGCTTCGTCCGGTTTCACCATCTCGATGCCGATCATCAGACCCAGGCCGCGCACGTTACCGATCACCGGATAACGCTGTTGCAGTTCGCCCAGTTTGCCTTTCAGCCACTCGCCCTGCGCCGCCACTTTGTCAGCAATGTTATTGTCTTTCAGCAGCTTCAGGGTGGTGAGACCGGTTGCCATCGCCAGCTGGTTGCCGCGGAACGTACCGGTGTGATGACCCGGAGACCAGGCATCGAACTGTTTCTTAATGCCGAGCACCGCCAGTGGCAGACCGCCGCCGACCGCTTTGGACATTACGATGATGTCCGGCTCAATGCCGGCGTGTTCAAAGGCGAAGAACTTACCGGTACGGGCAAAACCAGCCTGCACTTCATCGAGGATCAGCAGAATGCCATGTTCCTGGGTCACTTTACGGATGCGCTGCAGCCACTCCGCCGGCGCCGGGTTAACGCCGCCTTCACCCTGAACCGCTTCGAGGATCACCGCTGCTGGTTTGCGCACGCCGCTCTCAACGTCGTTGATAAGGTTTTCGAAGTAGTAGGTCAGTGCTTTAACGCCCGCTTCACCGCCAAGGCCCAGTGGGCAGCGATAAAGATGCGGATACGGCATGAACTGCACTTCCGGCATCATACCGTCGACGGCTTCTTTCGGTGACAGGTTGCCGGTCACCGACAGCGCGCCGTGGGTCATACCGTGATAACCCCCCGAGAAGCTGATGATACCGGAACGACCGGTATGCTTTTTCGCCAGTTTCAGAGCCGCTTCAACCGCATCCGCGCCAGACGGACCGGTGAACTGCAGGCAATATTCTTTGCCCTGGCCCGGCAGTAAAGAGAGCAGGTACTCAGAGAACTCATCTTTTAACGGGGTAGTCAAATCGAGCGTATGTAACGGCAAGCCGCTGGTAATGACATTTTGAATACTCTGCAGAACGTCTGGATGGTTATGGCCCAATGCCAGCGTTCCGGCACCGGCAAGACAATCAAGATATTGATTATTCTCGACGTCAGTGATCCAGACACCTTGTGCTTTCGCAATCGCGAACGGCAATTTGCGTGGGTAACTTCGAACGTTTGATTCAAATTCAGCCTGACGGGCTAAATAGGTTTCATTGTTTCCGTTTAAGGTCTGCGCATTCAAACTATCAATACGGACTTTATCCGTCATCATATCTCTCCTACAACCGGGACGGGTGTAACGTCGCAGTTGAATAAATGAATAAAAAAAGTAATGGCTGTAGATAAAACGCGGCCAATATATTGGTTTTTAAGGTCCGACTCAATGATTAATTTTATCGCCGGTTTACGGATTATTTGCTTTGTTTATCAACGGCTTGGTTGCTTTATGAGCGTTTTTATCAGCCGGGATCTGTTCAGGGGCTTTTAATAAAGCACGTAAAAACACGGATTTACCCGGTTTCATGGGCTGGCAGTAAGGGATAACCAGTTGTGTAAACAGCTGTTTCGGCGGGAAAACGCTATTCGAAAAAGCGCCGCTAAAAAAAGAAAAGCCGGCATTATTGTCGCTTTGTCGGGCGGTTTAAATAATCGCAGTCAGCCAGTCAATTCGTTAAAATATTAAACCTTTTATTAACAATTAATTAAAAATGACCCACTTTGCTGGCGTTAACCGCAACGGTTAAAAGGACGTTATCCGCGCATTTGTCCGACAAAATGATTCAAATCGTCCAGTGCTTCACCGGCTTTGGCTGCGGAAGGATTGATGGTCAGCAGATCGGCGTAGCCATTGAGCATGGCACTCAGCTGTCGTGCGGTGCGTGCCACATCGGTTACGCACAGCGTGCCGTTTTCGACCTCAGCAGCGATGAGACTCTCCATCAGCCCCTGCCATTTTGCCGTCATCTCTTCCGCCAGCGCCGCATAAGCCGGATTATGACTCGCCAGTTGCCAGAACGAAGCGTAAAGCTGCCAGACCGCATCGGGCGAGTTGGGCAGATAGCTTTCAAACAACAGCCCGAGGCGCTGCGGCGGCGGAACGGCCGCCAGCATCGCGGAAAAGTGCGCAAACTCGTTATGCATGAAGCGTTCAAGCGCCGCCAGACACAGCGTTTGCCAGTTGCTGAAATAGTGATAGATGTGGCTGCGTGAAATCCCCACGGATTCGGTTAATTCCCGGGTGGTCACTTTCCCGATGCCTTTCTCAATAAATAGTGCGACTGCACCCTCAAGGATTTTAATTCTTAGCGCTTCCGCCGACTGTTTCATCATCGCTCTCTCGTTGACTTTGAGCGGTTGCTCAAATACACTGCCTTTCGATTTTGAGCAACCGCTCAAGACTCATCTTATCAGAAAATAATTCTATGTATTCCGCCAAAAACCTCGTGCCGGTACCTGCCGCACGCAGCGCTATTCTGACATTAAAAAAGCTCGGACGCCGACACAGCCGAAAACTCATGCTCACGCTGCTACTGGTGGTGGCTGAAAATGTGATGTACCTGCTGTATCCGCTGCTGGCTGGCTTTGCTATCAATGCCATTGTGACCGGCCAGGCTTGGCATGCGCTGCTGTATGCGGTGATGGTGTTTATCATGTGGGCGATCGGCGCCGCACGGCGCAGCGTTGATACCCACACATTCGCCCGTATTTACGCCGAACTGGCGGTGCCGGTGATTGTGGCGCAGCGACACGAGCAACATAACGCCTCGACTATTGCGGCACGCGTCGCGCTGTCACGCGAATTTGTCGACTTTTTTGAGAAGCATTTGCCGGTATTGATCACCTCGCTGGCGTCAATGAGCGGGGCGGCGGTGATGCTGCTGGTGATTGAGTTCTGGACCGGCGCGGGCTGCCTGGCGATCCTGCTGTTTTTCGCCTGCTTCCTGCCCGGCTTCACCCGTAAAAACGACGCGTTATTTGGTCGGCTGAATAACCGGCTGGAAAAAGAGGTGCAGCTGGTTGGTGATGCCAGCCCTTCGGCGCTGGGACGTCACTATCAGGTGCTGGCCAGCCTGCGTATTCGCTTATCCGATCGGGAAGCGTTGGGTTATCTGGCGATAGGCAGCGTCGCGGCACTGCTGTTTGGCGTGACCATTTTCGCCATGTCCGGTCGCGGCAATATTCAGGCCGGGCACCTCTATTCGGTGATGACCTATATGTGGATGTTTGCCATGAGCCTGGATGACGGTCCGCAGCTGCTGGAGAAATATTCGCAGCTGCGGGATATTGGCCGCCGGGTCAATACCGGCGAGCTATAAGCGGCGCGGGGAAAGCCTGGTGCAGTGAATGGTTACATTTACTGACTCAAACCTTACCCGGCCTGCCAGCCTGCGTGGCGTCGGGGCTGACATCGCTGACAGGCGGTGCGAAGCGGGAGAGGACTAACCAGGACAAACCGTGCTGCTGATTGACACATATACTTTCTGCGACTGCTTTTACACGCTGTTCGGGGAGTTCATATGATCACGCTTCATCACGCCATCAAAATCACCGCTGCACGCAGCCGGGTCTATGCCGCCTTAACCGATATCACCCAACTCGCCAGCTGGCATCTGGGTGTGGTTGAAGGAACGATTGCCGCGGGCGAAATTCTGACTCTGCGACCTAATCCGCACGCCCATATCAGCTGGCGAACCGAAAAACTGGTGCCGGACGAGGAACTGGTGCAGGTCTCGGTTGACGAGCCGGATAGCCCGGCGGGAAAAACTCTGCGTATCACGCTGGCCGATTTCGGACCCGATCAAACCATTGTGGCGCTCAGTCATGGTGGTTGGTCCGATCGCGATCCGCATCTGCCGTTCTGCAATACCCGCTGGGGTGAGGTGTTACAGCATCTGAAAAGCTGGGTTGAATCCCGATAAGGAGTGAATCATGCCGCAAAAACGCCCGACCACCTATCACGAAGTTAAACCTGGCGATCCGCATCCTCAGGGCTGGCAGGTGCCGCCGGTTAACGATTTGCGCTCGGCGATCGCGTTGCTGCAAACGTTACCGGGTCACTATATTGAGACCGATCGCGAAGTCGACCCGATTGCCGAACTGGCGGGCGTCTACCGCTATATCGGTGCCGGCGGGACAGTGATGCGGCCGACCCGCATCGGCCCGGCGATGACCTTTAATAACATCAAAGGCTTTCCGGATGCGCGGGTGCTGGTGGGGCTGATGGCCAGCCGCGAACGGGTCAGCGCGCTGCTGGGTGCGCCGGCACGCGAGCTGGGGATTCAGATGGCGCAGGCGCGACGTAACGTCACTCCGCCGGTGCAGACAGAGCAGAAGGATGCGCCGTGTCAGCAGGTGGTCTATCGCGCCGACGATCCGGACTTTGATCTGCGTAAGATTCTACCCGCACCAACCAATACCACTGAAGATGCCGGCCCTTACTTCTGCCTCGGGCTGGTGCTGGGCAGCGATCCGGACGACCGTGATAACACCGACGTCACTATTCATCGCTTATGTGTTCAGGGTAAGGATGAGCTGTCGATTTTCTTTGCGCCTGGCCGCCACATCGACGCCTTCCGGCAAAAAGCTGAAGCGGCAGGCAAGGCGCTGCCGGTATCAATCAATATGGGACTGGACCCGGCTATCACTATCGGCGCGGAGTTCGAAGCGCCCACTACGCCGTTTGGCTTCAATGAACTGTGCGTTGCCGGAGGACTGCGCGGCCGGCCGGTAGAGCTGGTCGACTGTTTGACGATAAACCAGCGCGCCATCGCCCGGGCCGAGATAGTGATAGAAGGCGAGATCCTGCCAGGCGTGCGGGTGGCGGAAGATCAGCACACCCACAGCGGCAAAGCGATGCCGGAGTTTCCGGGCTACACCGGCGAGGCCAATCCGTCGCTGCCAGTGATTAAGGTCAAAGCGATTACCACCCGCCGCCAGCCGATATTGCAGACCCTGGTCGGGCCGGGCGAAGAGCATGTCAGCCTTGCCGGTATCCCCACTGAGGCCAGTATCTATCTGCAATGTGAAGATGCGCTGCCCGGCCTGGTCAAAAACGTCTATGCCCACAGTGCCGGTGGCGGCAAGTTTCTGGCGGTGCTACAGGTGGCGAAACGCAATGCCGGTGATGACGGAATGACCCGCCAGGCGGCACTGATTGCACTGGCGGTCTACCGCGAACTGAAGAACGTGATTCTGGTGGATGAGGATGTCGATCTGTTTGATACCGATGACGTGATGTGGGCGATGCAGACCCGCTTTGTCGGCGATCTGGATACGTTGTTTGTGCCGGGCGTGGCCGGACATGTGCTCGATCCTTCCCAGCAACCGTTTTACGATCCGCGCATCAGCGACAAAGGGACCACCACCAAAACCATCTTTGACTGTACCGTGCCGTTTAAACTCAAACCGCATTTCATTCGCGCCCGGTTTGCTGAGGTCGATCCCAGCCTGTGGGCACCCTCATTGTTCCCGCATTAATCCGCCACCAGCTGTAACCCGCCGCTGACTGACGGCGGGTTACTTTCAGTAAAGCGTCTCGAAATCCGCCTTTCCGCTCAGCTTCGCCTGCATGGCTGCCGCCAGACGGGTCAGCAGGATCGCGGCCAGCGCGAAGCCGCTGCCGATGGCGGTTGCCAGCAGACGATCCGCCGCCACGTTACCCTGCACCAGACCGGTGAGCGAAATCATCAGCACGACCATCAGCGTGACGAAGAAGGTAAAGACAAAATAGGAGCCGTTCGCCAGCCGGTAAGAGAGCGTGAAGGCGATGTACGCTGACAGGATAAATGCCGCCGCCAGCAGCGCAGGCTGATGCACATTGTGGCTGAGAATGCCTGCCGCCAGGCAACCCGATAGCGTGCCAAGGGTGCGGGCGGGTACCCGCAGCAGTGATTCACGAAAATGACTGCGCAGGCACAGCAGCAGGGTCATGCCGGTCCAGTAGCCGTTCTGCAGCGAAAAATGATGAACTGTCAGCAGCGCCGTGCCCATAGCGATGACGGCAAACACCACCGACCAGCGCAGATGTATTTTGGGCCGCGAGGCGTGTTTCAGCCGCCGGACAGCGCTGCGCCAGGTAAAGCGGGTCAGCGATTGCAGCCGGAAGTCCCCGCTGCGCACCAGCAGGCAAATCAGCATCAGCTGCACCGTACCGCCGAGCATTACCAGCCCGGCGCGGCTGGCGGCGTGACTGATGTCGCCCGGAAAATAACCGGATATCATCCAGGCGATGGCCGACTGTTGTACCACCCAGCCGGCGGTGCCATTAATGCCGCTGATTACCGCATAGCCAGCGGCGAACAGCATTGAACCGCTGATAAACAGCAGCAGGCTGCCGGTCAGCGCACCGAAAAATGCACACAGCCCGAGGCTGAGCAGGGTCGCCAGCAGTAATTTTGCTGACGATCCCTCCCAGGTTTTACTGGCACCAAACGCCAGCGGCAGTGCACCGCTGGCCATCACGCTGGCTTCCCGGAGATGCTGGGTCGCGAGGCCAATGCCAAAAATTATCAGGATAGCGGGCACACAGCAGAGCGCTAATCGCATGTCATGTCTGAGTTGTTGAGTGCTGTTCACGTCACGGCATTTCCCTGATCTGAATCCCAATGGCAACATTGCCGCTGACAAAAGTGTGAACCAGATCTCATCTCTCAGCCAGATTTTTACCGCTGGCTGGAGAGCAGCGGTGGCCGCAATAGCGGTTCACGACCGGGGTAAGTGTGCGCTGTGTCACATTATCGGGTTGCTAAGGCGGTTCTTCCTTTCTATAGTCTGCCCGCGCTTACCGGGCGACGGGGTGCCCGTTATCCGGCTCTGCGGTTCTGTTATCTGTTCAATCCATTGGGAAAATATGTTGTTAAAAAATAATCGTCAAACCGACGCTGCCGGCTTTGCCCGCTGGGCGTTGCTGGCACTGGCGCTGGGAGGTTTTGGCATCGGCACCGGCGAGTTCATCATGATGGGCTTGCTGCCCGACGTCTCACGCTCATTAGCGATCACTGAGCCGCAGGCCGGTAACGCCATCGCCAGCTATGCACTGGGCGTAGTCGTGGGCGCGCCGGTGATTGCCGTGCTCGCCGCACGGATGGCGCGCAAGTCACTGCTGCTGATCCTGATGGCACTGTTCAGCCTGGGGAATGTCGCCAGCGCCATGGCTGAAAGCTATCACGGACTGCTGGTGGCGCGCTTTCTGACCGGCCTGCCGCACGGTGCTTACTTTGGCGTGGCATCACTGGTGGCCGCCTCGCTGGTGCCGATCGAACGACGTGGACGGGCGCTGGCGTCACTGATGCTCGGGCTGACGGTCGCGACCCTGATTGGCGTACCGCTGGGATCGTGGATTGGGCAGTTGTTCAGCTGGCACGTGGTCTTTACCTTTGTCGGGGCGATTGGGCTGCTGACCTGTCTGCTGATTGGGCGCTACGTGCCTTACACCCCAGGCGATGCGGATGCGCATCCGCTGCGCGAACTGGGTGCGCTGAAAAATGCTCAGGTGCTGCTGACGCTGCTGGTGGGCGCGGTAGGTTTTGGCGGTATGTTTGCCATCTTCAGTTATATTGCGCCGACGCTGATCAACCTGGCCGGAATGTCTGCTGCGCTGATTCCGTGGGCAATGGTGGCGTTCGGACTGGGGATGATTATCGGCAACCTGGTGGGCGGACGGCTTGCTGACGGTGCGGTACTGAATATCATTGGCTGGACGCTGTTGTGGAATGTGCTGGTGATGGCCGCCTTCCCCCTGCTGGTGCAACATGTGGCAACCGGATTACTGGCAACGTTCCTGATTGGCACCTGTTCGGTGCTGCTGCCGTCGCTGCAGATTCGCCTGATGGACGTTGCCAATGATTCGCAAACGCTGGCGGCAGCGATGAACCACTCAGCGCTGAACATTGCTAACGCGATGGGTGCCTGGCTGGGAGGGCTGACCGTGTCACTGGGTTATGGCTGGATCTCAACCGCCTGGGTCGGCGTGGCGTTGGGGATTGCCGGTCTGATGGTGTTTACCGTGACGGCGCGTCATGCCGCACGACAGCAGCCTGAACCGGCGTAATCCCCGCATCTGAAGCGCAACGAGGGATGAGTGAGTTTATCGTTGCGCGTTATTTCAGCTTTTTTATTTCCCGGTATTATCCCGCGCCGGGTTATTTATTTTTCCGGCGCATCGCTTTATTTTTCCGCCAGGCGAAGCGCAAATTTCCCCGCCTGAAAAACATACCGCTGCGATTAAAAGCGCTCCGGACGTCTGGATGTTAAAATTAAATTAAAATAGTGTTTGATAAAAGCGGTGAGGCGTGGCTTAATAGCGTCATCGGTTTGGAACACAGACCTTATGAAAGCAGTTTTAGTAAAGCAGTCCTCAGTGCAAGCGATATCAAAAGATACCCCTTCTTCGTGAGTCTCCTCCTAAGTGCCTAGTAAGTATCCCTCTGAAAGACAGGCCATCTTCGCCACTTAGTGGCTCATAAATTAAGGAAGTATCGATGTCTAATAAAATGACTGGTTTAGTAAAATGGTTTGACGCTGGTAAAGGTTTTGGTTTTATCTCTCCTCAGGATGGCAGCAAAGATGTATTCGTACATTTCTCTGCAATTCAGGGTAACGATTATAAAACTCTGGATGAAGGTCAGCAGGTCGAATTCACTATTGAAAACGGCGCTAAAGGCCCATCAGCAGCTAACGTCAGCCCGCTGTAAATTTTAATTGTCAATTACGCTTACAATCGCGATGACGGTAATAACCTGAGCAGATAAGCCTGAAATTGATAATTAACAGAACCCGCCTTGTGCGGGTTTTTTGTTTTTTTAGTCCGCCCTGAAATTAAAATAATGGCTGTGTTTATCTCCGCTGACTTATTCTGTTCTGCATCTTTCTCTCTGCTGTTACCCATTTGCCTCTCCGGCGCATAGATTGCCCCTTCTTCAGCCTGGTCTGATGCTATTTTTAGCCCATAACATCGGCGCGCCCCTGACTACGCTGATGCTGAACACGTGACAAAAACCCCTGACATACTGACATGCTGGAGATCCAAATGAAGAAGATCGGCATTAATGGTTTTGGACGTATCGGTCGTCTGGTCCTCAGACGCATTCTTGAGCAGCAGGAAGCGGTTGAAATCGTTGCCATCAACGATTTAACCTCGCCGGAAATGCTGGCCTACCTGCTGAAATATGACACCAACTACGGCGCTTTTCCGTTCAGCGTTGAGGCGGGTGACAAAGCGCTGCAGGTGGACGGCAAAAAAATCACCGTGTACGCCGAGAAAGAGGCGCGCAATATCCCGTGGGGCGAGCTGGGCGTAGACGTGGTGATTGAGTGTACCGGCTTCTATACCTCAGCAGAAAAAGCTCAGGCACATATCGATGCGGGGGCGAAACGGGTATTGATCTCCGCGCCAGCGGGGGAGATGAAGACCGTAGTGTTTAACGTCAACCACGACACGCTCAGCGCTGAAGACACCATTGTTTCGGTTGCCTCCTGTACCACCAACTGCCTGGCGCCGATGGCGAAAGCGCTGCATGACAGTTTCGGCATCAAAGTCGGCACCATGACCACCATCCATGCTTACACCGGCACTCAGGCGCTGGTGGACGGGCCGCGCGGCAAAGATTTCCGGGCCTCGCGTGCGGCGGCAGAGAACATCATTCCGCATACTACCGGCGCGGCGAAGGCGATTGGTCTGGTGATCCCTGAACTGGCCGGCAAGCTAAAAGGGCATGCGCAGCGCGTGCCGACCAAAACCGGATCGGTCACCGAGCTGGTGACGATTCTGGAGAAGAAGGTCACGGTCGACCAGATAAACGCTGCCCTGAAGCAGGCGTGCGAAAACAACGAGTCGTTTAACTATACCGAGGATCCGATTGTCTCCTCCGATGTGATTGGCCTGCCATACGGGTCGATTTTTGATGCCAGCCAGACTGAAATCAGTGAATCGGGCGATCTGCAACTGGTTAAAACCGTCTCGTGGTATGACAACGAATATGGCTTTGTCACTCAGCTGGTGCGGGTGCTGCACAAATTCGTCAATCTTTAAGCCGGTCAGGCCGTTCTCAGGAACGGCCTTTTTCGCCTTTAACGCAGGCTGGCTACCAGCCACTGCTGCAATTCATTCAGTTCCTGCTGCTGTTGCGGGAAATCAGTGCTGAGCTGAATCAATACCTCGTCCAGCGCCTCCGGCCGGTAAGCGATGCCCTGTAACCGCTGCGCCAGCGTTTCCAGCGGCGTCGGATTGAGGCTGTCGCTAAAAATCTGACAGCGCGAGATAACACCGCGTTCAACGTCGAAGTGAATCTCAACGCCGCCCCAGCTAAACCGCTGATCCAGCAGATGCGAGAAGTCCGGTGCCTGACCAAAATTCCATTCCCAGCTGCTCTGGCGGGCAAACTGCTGTTCAAAGCCCGGCAGATCGGGCAGCGCTGCCGGTGAGATGTACTCAGGCTCGCAGTGCGCATTAAAATGTTCAAAATAGGCTTCGATCACCGCGGCACAAATCGCCTCATAGCTGATGCCTGGGCTTAACTCCGCCAGATTCGCCACTCTGGCGCGCACCGAGGTGATGCCTTTGGCCTGCAATTTTTTAACGTCGGGATTAAGGTAATCTGCCAGCCGTGACAGATCGGCGTTGATCAGAATGGTGCCGTGGTGAAAGCCGCGATCGGGCGTTTCCCGGTAAGCCGATCCGGATATCTTGCGCAGTCCGTCGGCGGTGCTGACCACCAGATCGTTACGTCCTGACGCTTCGGCCGGCAAGCCCAGTTTCGCCAGCGCACGCAGAATAATTGCGGTTGAAACGCTCTTATCATAGTCCGGTTTACCGGCCATAAAGGTGAAGCAGCAGTTGCCGAGATCGTGAAACACTGCGCCGCCACCGCTGCTGCGACGGGCCAGCCGGATGCCATCCTCTGCCATACGCCGGGTATTGCACTCCTTCCACGGGTTTTGCGCTCGGCCGATCACCACGGTTTCCGCATTGCGCCATAAAAACAGTACCCGCTGGGTCGCTGGCATCTGACGGAAAATGCACTCTTCCACCGCCAGGTTAAACCAGGGATCGTTCGACTCAGATAACAATAAACGTAACGAGGACATCAATTACTCCCGTTCCTTAAGAGAGGGCGCCCGGCTGTCAGGCAGATGACACAGTGTAACAGCAGAGCGTAGCGACATTAAGCGGACGCGCGTTCCGGCAGAAGCGGGAAGGTATGTTCTGCATGCTGGTCGACTACGGTTACGGGAAACTGGCGCATCACCTTTGAGTTCAGAGTCGGTGACGCTAACCTGCTGAATGATGAGGATGATCACTGATGACAATGCATAATCCTCCGCAAGCGGGTGGAATCATTTCCGCTATGATTGAAGATCCGGATATCGGTATCAGGGAACTGGCAGCTGCGATGGCCATCGCGCCGTTTTCAGCCTGACGCAATTATTGCTTTTTAGCGGGTATTGCCTGTTCCGATCAATAAACCCAACCTCAGAACACCGCTCACCCTGAAGCCGTTTTCCCTTCTACCCACCACCCTAATCCAGGCCGCGTGAATTCTTCATGCTGTCCGGCAGCGGTAAAAAAACATTAAATGCCGTCTGCCAGCCAATCCCGGCACATCACGGTGCGCCATTATGCCAATATTGAGGTTCACGTCGCTTAAGCGCACTGATAATGCTGCTTATTTTACTCGTCCCGATAGGTGCCTGCCGTTATGAATGCCTCTGCTGGCATAGTGATGAAAATCCTGGCTGCGTTAAGTTCGACGCTGATGCTGGCCTGCGTAAAAGGGCTGGATGGCGCTATTCCGGTCGGTGAAGTGATCTTTTTCCGATCGGTGCTGGCGCTGGTGCCGCTGATGATCTGGTTGCGGGTGCAGGGCAGCGTACTGGACGGCATCCGCACCCGGAATGTTCGCGGGCATTTCCTGCGCGGTCTGGCGGGCACCGGCGGCCTCTATTTCAGCTACCTGTCGCTGCTCTATATCTCCCTGACCGATGCCACCGCGATTAACTATGCGGCTCCGCTGTTTACCGTGCTACTGGCGGCGCTGCTGCTGCGTGAAAAGGTGCGGCATCATCGCTGGGTCGCGGTTGTGGCCGGATTCAGCGGTATCATGGTGATGTTCTCCGGACATCTGTCATTCAATGCCAGCTTCTCGCTATCCGCTTCTGCCGGGATTTTACTGGCGCTGATGGCGGCGTTTTGTACCGCATGCGCGCTGGTGCAGATACGTTTTCTCAATGGGAAAGAGAAGCCGGGCGCAATCGCCTTCTGGTTCGCGGTGACCACTGCCTTAACTTCGCTGATTACCCTGATCGGCAGCTGGAAAATACCGCACGGATCGCAACTGCTGCTGCTGGTGGGTTGTGGATTGCTGGGCGGCATCACGCAGATTCTGATGACCTTAAGTCTGCGCTACGCCGAAGCCTCGTTGCTGGCACCGTTTGATTACACCACTTTGCTGTGGTCGGTGGCGGTGGGTTACCTGTTGCTGGGGAATCTGCCTGAATCCACTACCGTCATCGGCGCAATTCTGGTGGTGCTCGGCGGGCTCTATTCAGTGCTGTATGAGCGTTACCGCTTTCGCCGCAGCCGGATTGTTAACGCCAGCTCTTAACACCTTGCCGATTACTTCAGCTAAAACCTCGCCGCGATCGCGTTTTCCGATCGAGGCGCTATCCAGCCGGATGAACTGTGATCGCGGCGAAAGTTTGATCATTTGTAATCGATTACTTTACAGCTCACCAACCGGTAATCGATGATAAATGACGAGGTTCTGATGATAGCGACAGTGCAGGAGAGTGCGCGTCAGCGCATGCAGCAGCGGCTGCTGGTTCCACGTCTTTCCCTGATGATGTTTATGCAGTTTTTCATCTGGGGCAGCTGGTCAGTCACCCTGGGTCTGGTAATGACCCAGCATAATATGTCGCTGCTGATTGGCGATGCGTTTTCGGCCGGGCCGATCGCCTCGATTTTATCGCCCTTCGTGCTCGGTATGCTGGTGGATCGCTTCTTTCCGTCGCAAAAGGTGATGGCGGTAATGAATCTCGCGGGCGCGGTGATTATGTGGTTGGTGCCGCAGGCGCTGATCGATGAAAACGGCGCGCTGCTGATTGCGCTGTTATTCGGCTATACCCTCTGCTTTATGCCGACGCTGGCGCTGTCGAATAACATTGCGTTTCACAGCCTGGCCAGCAGTGAGAAAAGTTTTCCGGTTGTCCGGGTGTTCGGCACTATCGGCTGGATCGTGGCGGGGATATTTATTGGCGTAACCGACATTTCCGCCAGTACTGCGGTTTTCCAGCTGGCGGCGCTGAGTTCGCTGGTGCTGGCTATCTACAGCCTGACGCTGCCGCATACGCCGGCCCCGGCCAAAGGGTTGCCGCTCAAAGTGCGGGACCTGTTCTGTGCCGATGCCTTTGCGTTGCTTAAGCTGCGTCATTTTCTGGTGTTTGCACTGTGCGCCACGCTGATTTCGATTCCGCTCGGGACCTATTACGCCTTCACCGCATCCTGGCTGGCGGATGCCGGGGTTCAGAACGTTAGTACGCTGATGTCGCTGGGGCAGATGTCGGAAATCGTCTTTATGCTGATCATCCCGCTGCTGTTTCGTCGCCTTGGCGTGAAATACATGCTGCTGATTGGCATGGCGGCGTGGTTTGTTCGCTATGCGCTGTTTGCGCTGGGGATGAGTGATGAGACGCGTAGTCTGATCTATCTCGGCATCCTGTTGCACGGCGTCTGCTATGACTTTTTCTTTGTAGTGGGCTTTATTTATACCGATCGCATTGCCGGTGAAAAGGTTAAAGGTCAGGCACAAAGCATGGTGGTGATGTTTACTTATGGCATTGGCATGTTGCTGGGATCGCAGATCTCCGGCGCGCTCTATAACCAGCTGGTGGCGGGCAATGCCAGCGCGGAGAGCTGGGCCATTTTCTGGTGGATCCCGGCGGCGGCGGCGGCGCTGATTGCGATTATTTTCCTGTTCTCGTTCAGATATCGGGATTGAGTGTTTCATTTAAGGAGGCGGAGATGAAAACAGTAAAAGGGCCGGGCATATTCCTGTCGCAGTTTATCGGCGATCGGCCACCGTTTAATTCGCTGGCCGGACTGGCTGAATGGGCGGCGGGACTGGGATACAAGGCGTTGCAGATCCCCTGTCATCAGCCCGCGATTTTTGATGTTGAGCAGGCGGCCGTCAGTCAGACCTACTGTGACGATATCCGCGGTCTGCTGGCGGGCTATGGACTGGAAATCAGTGAACTTTCAACCCATCTGGAAGGGCAATTGATCGCGGTAAATCCGGTCTTTGATGCTGCCTTCGACAGTTTTGCTCCAGCGGCGCTGCGCGGCGATCCGGCCAGGCGTACTGAGTGGGCCATTGCCACGCTAAAGCGCGCGGCAGCGGCTTCGGAAAAACTCGGCCTGCAGGCGCATGCGACCTTTTCCGGATCGCTGGCCTGGCCGTGGTTCTATCCGTGGCCACCGCAAAGCCCGGCGCTGTTCGATGAGGCCTTCGCCGAACTGGCGCGCCGCTGGTTACCGGTGCTGGACAGCTTTGACCGGCACGGCGTTGATCTCTGTTATGAAATTCATCCGGGCGAAGATCTGCATGATGGCGTGACGTTTGAGCGATTTCTGGCGCAGGTCAATCATCATCCGCGCTGCAATATTCTGTTTGATCCCAGCCATCTCCATCTGCAACACATCGATTATCTGCAATTTATCGATATCTATCATCCGCGGATTAAGGCGTTTCACGTTAAGGATGCCGAATTTCTGCGCAATGGCCGCAGTGGCGTTTACGGCGGATATCAGCCGTGGCTATCGCGGGCCGGGCGTTTCCGCTCGCCGGGCGATGGACAGATCGACTTTAAAACCATTTTCAGCAAACTGGCGCAGTACGATTACCCAGGCTGGGCGGTGCTGGAATGGGAATGCTGCCTGAAAGAGGGCGAGACCGGCGCGCGTGAAGGCGCAGAGTTTATCCGTCGCCATATTATTCCGGTCGCCGATCGCGCTTTTGACGATTTTGCCGCCGCCGCTGCGCCGGTACGCAGGCAACTGGGGCTGGACTGAGTCCCTGAAGGTCGGGCGGGCGACGCAGCGGTGCAGAAAAATGTGTTAGCCTGCCTGTCACCGATTTGAGCAAGGGTTGCCATAATGTCGATTCAGAAAATCGCCCGGCTGGCCGGGGTCTCGGTTGCCACGGTTTCACGGGTGTTAAATAACAGCGACAGTGTCAAAGATCGCAATCGCCAGAAGGTGCTGCAGGCGATCAAAGAGAGTA
>Ga0308167_1001194_pt1 | contig 32652 bp, 30 predicted proteins | sample PhyCR1_2_FD_202138 | JGI IMG/M metagenome (GOLD analysis project Ga0308167, IMG submission 202138) | Phyllosphere microbial communities from UC Gill Tract Community Farm, Albany, California, United States - DLSLRC.R1 | ecosystem: Host-associated > Plants > Phyllosphere > Unclassified | place... | reverse complement strand
GATCAGGAAACGCCTTACGTGCCGGTGCCGCAGGCCGCGCCCGCCGACGGCGTAACTGAGGGGGAGGTCAAAGTTTCGACCCAGCATTGATGTGATTTAACGGATACCCTGCATAATAAACGTTAAGTAGTACCCAAAGCCGCACGGCCTGCGTATCGCAAGATGCCAGGCGTGCGGCGCGATGCAATCGAGATACCCGGGGCGACCCGGAGGTGGGGCATCCCTGCGGGAACCCCATCCCCCGGCTTCCCCTAGTATCAGGCTTAAGCAAGCGCTGTAGTGATGCAGGGTAAAGTTGGAGAAGGTTTATGTTCGGAAATCTCGGCCAGGCGGGGAAGTACCTCGGGCAGGCGGCGCGCATGTTGGTGGGCGTGCCTGACTACGATACCTACGTCCAGCATATGAAAGACAACCACCCGGACAAGCCGGTGATGACCTATAAAGAATTTTTCCGCGAGCGCCAGCAAGCGCGCTACGGCGGCGACGGCAAAGGCGGCATGCGCTGCTGTTAACCCGCAGTCACAAGGACCCGTATGAAACCCATTGCAGTCACCATCCTGACCGGCTTTTTGGGCGCCGGCAAAACCACCCTGCTGCGCCACATCCTGAACGCCGAACACGGCTATAAAATCGCGGTCATCGAGAACGAGTTCGGCGAAGTGCCTATCGACGACGCGCTGATCGGCGATCGCGCCAGCCGCATCACCACGTTAAGCAACGGCTGCATCTGCTGCAGTAAATCCAACGAACTGGCAGACGCGCTGCTGGATCTGCTGGACGGCGTCGACAGCGGCCAGCTGGCGTTCGACCGGTTGATCATCGAATGCACCGGCATGGCCGATCCCGGCCCGATTACCCAGACCTTTTTCTCGCACGAGATCCTGTGTGAGCGCTTCCTGCTGGACGGCATCATCACCCTGGTGGACGCGGCGCACGCCGAGCAGCAGCTGAGCCAGTTCAGCATCGCCCAGGCGCAGGTGGGCTACGCCGACCGCCTCCTGCTGACCAAAACCGACGTGGCGCCGGACTGCGAGGCGCTGATCCAGCGGCTGCAGCGGATGAACGCCCGCGCGCCGGTCTACAAGGTCACGCACGGCGATATCGATCTAAGCGTGCTGTTCGACATCGAAGGCTTCACGCTGAACGACAAGCTGAACCTGACGCCAGCCACCCCGCTGTTCCGCCGTATCCCGCAGCCACAGAGCGACATCCGCTCAATTGTCGTGACGCTGGAGCGCCCGCTGCCGCTGATGCAAATCTCCGACGTGATGGAAGGCCTGCTGCTGGAATACGCCGACAACCTGCTGCGCTACAAAGGCATTCTGTCTATCGAAGACGAGCCGCGCCGCCTGCTGTTCCAGGGCGTGCAGCGGTTGTATAACGCCGACTGGGATCGGGAATGGCTGCCTGAGGAAGAGCGCAAGAGCACGCTGGTGTTTATCGGTGTGGATTTGCCGGAGGAGGAGATTCGGGGAAGGATTGGGTGATAGTCTTCAACCAGTAGATATAAATAATACCCAATAACACTCAAGAAGCAGTTTTTGCTGCTTTTTGAGTAAATAATTTAAAACCACCAGATAAAGGCCTATCAAAATTCGACTCACAAGTTTTATTCTCTATGAAAAAACAGGCCAACTTGTGACTTATAGTCCGTAGACTAATAATCAACAATGGCGAATAATTGGCAAAATAGTCTGTGGAATATGCTCATGCGCCAGCGTCTCATTAAATATATTTCAACAACCATTAGGTACTATAGAAAATCGAAAGAACTTAGCCAAGAAGAACTAGCTCATTTTTCTGGATTGGACAGAACTTACATTTCAGGTGTGGAACGCGGTGTTAGAAACATTACAATAGACTCATTGGAACAAATAATAGAAGCACTTGAAGTCCCTCAAGAAATTTTTTTTGAAAAAATTATCAAGGAAATGAAAGATGACATACATAATTAATGAAAATGCAGATACAGAGTTTATTACAGGCTTAAAAGCCAATGAAAAAATAGATATTTCAATTTTCGAAAAGGCTCTACATGACACACATGAAGTTATAAAAGAAATAACTAGAAACATTCCAGTGGACATATTTTCAATCCTGGGAATGCGGAATCTATCTGCTTTTATTGGTGAATTGTTTTCAAAAAGCTTAGCGAAAGAGTCGAATGGCCGATACATTAGCAATCCCCACCAAGATGGCTATCCAGATTTACTACTGATGGATAAACAAGGATATGAGTTATATGAACATATAGCCTCACAAGCAGGGTTGAGAGATAAAGCACCGTTTAGCCCATTCCGCAATGGTGGACTTGAGATAAAAGCCACATGTGGTACTGTCCCAACGCCGGCCAGATGTGCAAGAATAGGTATAGAGAAACCCGGAATGGGTGATTCAAGAATATCTGTACTAACAAGTTATGACTGGAAAGCCCATCACCGAGAAACAAATAATCTTGTAGGGATTTTATGGGATTTCATTGATGGATTACCCTATATTATTGCTGTTTTCTTCGGGAAAAATTTGAATGAGAATGACTGGGGTAATATTATTCAACCAAAAGAAGGCGGTGGTCGAACAACAAGTGTATCCATTATGAATAGAGGTGGGGTATACAAAATGTATAGGAATTGGATTGCTGTTAAAAACGCCCCCCATTATATAGAATTCATTAATAAATATAACAAGGGGGATATCATTCCTCTATGAGCAAAGGATATTTTTTTCATCTTGGCTCATAAATTGGTTGGAGAGCCCCTCCCCTCGAATTAAGTTGGCTAGAAATGAAAATATCATTTCCAGACCCAATGGGGGGATGCTCTCACCAATAAGTTCCCGGATAAGTTTATCGTTAACTTTTTTTCCATCCATTCGCTTCCATTCAAATTTATAGTCAGCCACGGTGTGAAGCTTCATCGCTTCATATAGAGACAGAACTCTATGTTGCTCTGGATGAAGTTTATTATCACTACAAGCATATGATAAATTCCTTGTCAATGTACTGGCAGGTGCATACCAACTCATACGCTTATATGCGCTAGTATAACCTTTCATTAACCTATATTGACCATCTTTATATACCCATGGTCGTGGAAGCAATTCACCACATTTAAGACAACGAATCGGAGTTTCTGTACTAGCGCGATTAATACCATCAATATCTTTTTTTGCACCGTGTATGGGGTTATTAGAAAACCCACATTCAGGATTAATGCATTGGTTATCAAAAGCACTTCTCTCTTGGGGAGTGTTCCTTACCCAGAAATATTTATCTTTATCTAGTAATGGAACATAATGATAAGGAATGCTTTCACAACACGCCGAGTCCGGAGAACTAGCATCTAATGGTGGAAGTTCGGCAATAATATCTTTTACTGAGACCCATTTCTTCCCTAAAACTCCATCTTTACTATGTGTTTGATTTGGAAATAATGTTTTGTTTTTTATAAGATATTCTTTTAGGTTTTTGTTTTTTGTGAAAATAGATATTAGGCGCTGTCTGCTCTGAGGTACACCATAGTTGGCAAATTCAACAACTTTGATATTAGTATAGAATTCAGCCCCCAGCTCCTCTTTAATATAATCCAGAATATTGATTGGCTCTCGGTCTCTATCTGGATGAGGTATTACGGTACTCTCCATTTCAGGAACATTTTCCATTACTAATGTATGAGCACCACTTGCCTTAAAAATTCTCAAGGCTGGAATAACCAAAAGGTTTCTTGCATCGACCTCATCTTTTAATCCTTGCCGAATAAGGTTTAATAACTTACCTCGTCCATTTTTCGACATACCTTGGCATGGCGGTGTAGCAAATACTATATCCAAAGCCTCCCCTTTGATGGCAACAGAAATAGCATTCAATATTTCCTCACCTTTATCCCATATGTCTCCGATTATCATCCTTGTCTCAGGGAAATTATATTTAAATACTTCAGCTCGGTCCTTGAGAAGCTCATTGGCAACAAGCACGTCAAAACCTGAATGTCGTAATGCTAGGTCACCAATACCACCACATGCAAATAAACTTATCGCCTTCATTACAGCCCCCCTCCAAAATGTGACCTATAGTCTACATGAACACTAGGTAAATTGCAACTTAATTCACATAACGAACAATTATAAATTAATTAACCAACCATTGTAATTAATCCCCTAATAATAAATAAAAAACTCTTAAATCATGTTAACTTAACCAAACCCAAAATATACCGTTATTATTTACATTCAAACTCAACAGCATAAAAATTCACTTCACACATTTTCATCAACTCCATACCTCAAGAAAAACATATATACTAATATATTTTATTTTTAACAATCATTGATCGTATTACAATCAAACAACAACACTTATAATTCTTGTAGCAAGTAATTATTTTAAATGAAAGTCGAGATAGACAACAATAAGACGAACACCAATAATTGCACATCAAAAAAACTATAAAATATTATACAATAGAAAACAAGGCTAATAAGTGTAGCAAAAGTCAATTAAAACACGGTGATTACAACCAATAAAAAACAGGAGGCATCGTGCAACCAGAACTAATAAACCAAAGAGCCAGCATGCTTTAAAATAATATTCATTAGCGGAAAACAGACTGTAAAATTTTACCGATAAACAATGACAGTCCGCATAAACACAGAGTTCTCCTTGTGATAACAAAACTCGTATGAATGATATAGCAATTTATTAAAATTATCATGTAAAAGATAAAACAAACAGCATATCTGACCTGCTCCCCCGTTGATTAGTCTCCCCTCCACCGATTTTAGTAATGTCTTCATAAAACACATGAGGACATCTCCATGAAGAAGCGTTTTCCGACAAACAGATCATCAGTATCCTCCGCGAAGCTGAAGCCGGGGTTTCTGCCCGTGAGCTTTGCCGCAACCGATGCCACATTTTACACCTGGCGTAAGAGGTGTGGAGGTAGACGAGGTTAAGCACCTGAAGTCGCTTGAAGAAGAGAACGCCAGACTCAAAAAGCTACTGCCGAAGCCATGCTGGATAAAGAAGCGCTCCAGGTGGCCCTTGGGCGAACGCACTGACGACAGGCCAGAAGCGGCAAGCCGTTGAGTTTATGTGTGATGCGACCGGTCTGTCGCAACGCCGTGCCTGCAGGCTTACAGGTTTGTCCCTGTCGACCTGTCGCTATGAGGCTCAGCGTCCGGCGGCGCCCAACCTGACCTGGTCGATGGATTTCGTCATGGACGCGCTGGCCACCGATCGCAGGATAAAGTGCCTGATCTGTGTGGACGACTTCACGAAGGAGTGTCTGACAATTACCATCGCATTCGGGATTGCAGGCTTTCAGGTCACTCGTATTCTGGACAGAATTGCACTGTTTCGAGACTATCCGGCGACGATAAGAACTAACCAGGGGCCAGAGTTCACCTGCCGCGCACTGGATTAATGGGCATTTGAGCATGGTGTTGAGTTGCGCTTAATCCAGCCGGGCAAGCCAGCACAGAACGGACTTATTGAGAGCTTTAACGAACGATTTCGCGATGAATGTCTGAATGAGCACGGGTTCAACGATATTGTTCACGCCAGGAAAATCATTAATGACTGGCGGCAGGATTATAACGAGTGTCGTCCATATTCAGCACTAAATTATCAGACGCCATCAGAGTTTGCAGCACGGTGGCGAAATGGAAAATGTGAAAATAAACAAACCGATATTACTAACTGACGGTTGTATCTAATACTGGGGGCAGGTCAGAACACCTTGCCGATATTGGATCCCAGGCACAAAAAAACCACCTTTCGGTGGCTTCTTGTTCGCGCGGTACTTAATGGTGCGAAGGCCGGACTCGAACATCGCAACTATCCTTTTGATCTTAAGAGATAAAAATTTACCACGCTTGACATGATACCATCGTTGATACCATCAGACCCGATTGGTGATAATCGAACAAACTGTATTAGTTATTCCGACTTGATAGTGTAAAATCTATACATACTGTAATCAACTGTCCTAAGCAATAGTTTATTAATGGAATTATAAACAATGTATAGAGTAAATCAAATCATCAAAACTATAAGCAACATGAACTCTTATGCTCCCTATAATCAGATAAATAGAAAAAGTAACTTACTTAGAAAGGTTCAAGTATATTCATTTCTTACATCTCTCTTTTCTCTTATTTTAATGGTCATAATGGCCGTTATCTACAAGGTCTTTAACCTTCCCAAACAACCATTTATTTTACCTGCATTCGTTCTGTATTCCCTCAATTCAATTGCCGGTATAATATACTTATTTACCCCTATAATACCTGGCGTGAAGTTCATGCTCAACTTCAAAAAGGAAATTTTCAATGACCTAATTTGTGAAATTGACAATGATGAACAAAACATAGAAAAACTGATGCCTTATTCGTTGGCTGAATTAAACTACTCAATAGATTGGTTAAATATAAAGATACAAAGAGTAAAATCAAGGATAAATGATTTCTTTGGAGAAAAAACTGCTGTCTTATCAATAATTGGATTAGCATATTCTGCAGTTCAAGGTTTTGGTGGGTTAGACAAATTGGGCGATACCATATCAAAAGGGCTCTTCAATTCAGGCACAGCAAATACATTAATCGTATTTGGACTGGCTTTTCTTTTAGGGCTATCACTTGGAGCATTAGCACTTAAAAATGTAGCAAATCATTTTCAATATCTTAAAGAGGTTCTTGAGTTAACAATAAAAATAAAACAACAGAGCGGTGATAAAAACTAAGGAATCAAGGAATCAAGGAATCAAGGAATCAAGGAATCAAGGAATCAAGGAATATTAATTTTGTCTGGAACATTTTAAACACCTCATTTAAGAAAAAATTAATTATATCTTAAATCAAGCTATTTTAAGATAAGGATTACTTTAAAATAGCTTGTTCACTAATTTAGTCTTTTATTAAAATAACAGAGATTAGTTTCTTTTAACCACTTTTTCGTCCAAGAGCCATTCTAGGTCTGTTGTAAACTGTGTAAGTGTAATCTGCTGATATGTCATTATATCAGATACAGTTTTAGATAAGTCCGATTCCAACATCCCCATATTTTCTCCATATCCGGGCACAAGCAGATATTTCAAGCTTCTTCTTTCGTCATCAGTTATTTTTCTAGAATTTATAGCTATAATATCAAGCAATAATAACCTACGAGAAATATCTAATCTTTTACTTGAAATGCTTACAACACCTTCATTGATTTCAATAAACCCCAAATCTAATGAGACACTAACTGCTCTATTCACCTCATCATCAGGATACCCATCAGAGATTAAATTAGCTTTGAAAGTATCAATTTTTCTGTCCGTACAAGTTAGAATACTATGTTCAATCTCGATAGGGGTCAGGTATTTAATAACTTGAAATTCACGTCGTAAACGCAAAAGAATGCTTTTAACTTGAAAAAAAGATGCCGTATCATTGAAAGATAACATATGTTCCAGGTCACCTCTCAATGAAGCATAGTATCCGGCACCATCTAAGTATTCAACAAAACGAGCATTAGGATATTTAGATAGTGTAAATACTCGCGAACTTTGAGTCTGATCTACGACTTTATGCGATACACTACCAGAATCCCCAGCATAAAATTGAGATTGTATAAATAGCTTCGCTTTTGGTTCCCAAGAAGGTATTCTAAATGGTATGATAAAATCATATGCGCGAGTTTTCTTTCTTCTTTTTCCTTCTTCTACTACTTCTTGTTCGCCAATGTTAACATCAGCAATATTGAAATCAATATCAGGCCTTAAACCAATATCATAGAGCTTATTTCTCAAAATCTTTTCTGGGGCATGTCCACCAGAAGCTGATACACTGCCTCTTACTTTAAAGATCGTACATGAATTTAAAAGGTATCGTCCAAAATCAGCATCTTTAGAGATTTTGTTTAACTCCAAGTAGGAACGACACACAGACCAAAGTTGATATAGATCCTCTTTATCCTCAAGAATTAACTCGATATAAGCCTTCAGAAAGACCCTTAAATAAATTTCAATATCAAAGACCGGTTCGGTCTTTACCGTATCAAAGTATGGTTTTGAACAAGCTACATAACATGATGCTAATAAGCGGGCTATAAAATCAGATTTCGTTGTTGTTGGAATAGTTGATAATTTAAATTTAACATTTCTTTTCCCTGCTGCTCGCTTAGGAAACAAAGGGGTTATTCCGTCAATTTTTAATTTAATGAGAAAATGATTTTTAAGGTTATTATCTGTAGCACCAGTAGAAAGGAACAATAAATTAAAAAAAGCATCGAAAAACTTGCATATATAATCTTCGTCATCTAAAAATGAATCCCCACTCAAGAAGGATTCTGCTGATCTCATAACTGCTACACATAGATTTTCAATATTAGCATCTTCATATGTATCAAAATCATTCAGAAACGGAGCTATATGTCTAATGCATTGGCAGAGAGCCTCAATTTCTGAGGTAAATTTTTCACTATCCTTGATTCGATCCAACTTTGCCGTAAGCCATTGATCAAACTCAAGTAATTTCTCTTGTGTACTGATTGATTCCTCAGGGAGTTTCACAATAAATCCTTCTTTCAATCTAGGGTTCAAAATACTATAATACACTTCACTTACAGGAGTGAACATGAAGTCGAAAATGCAATTGAAGATCAATGAGTTAGAGATGGCCCTTGGGTTAACCCCAACATTAAATATTCACATTGATGAAATTTTATCTCATCCACTGGAACTGAACTCTTCATTCGACTCATCTTTATATATAGGTGATAATTTAGCATATCTTAGATCATTTGCCGAAACCACTCCAAATATAATCGACCTTTGCTATATCGACCCTCCTTATAATACTGGCAACAAATTTATTTATCACGACAACAGAAAGGCAATAACATCATCTATTTTTGGAAAGCATGGTGAGTGGATGTCATTTATGCTTCCACGCCTGGCTTGTGCGCATGAACTTTTAAAAAAAACTGGTATTATTTCTATTAGCATTGATGACTATGAATATGCTTATTTAAAAATATTAATGGATCAAATATTTGGAGAAGATAATTTTATAGGGTGTATTGTAGTTTGTCGCTCTAAAAATGGTAAGGGTAGCAACCGAAACATTGCTACGAGCCATGAATATTTATTAATTTATGGAAAATCATCCAAAGCATGTCTTGTCGGTCTTCCAGATGATGACACCCTTTACAATAAAACTGATGAATATGGACATTATAAAATTGATGGACTGTTCAGAAAAAAGGGGGAAGCCAGCCTACGATCAGATCGCCCAAATATGTTCTATCCCCTTTATGTCAATCCTAAAACGGGACATGTATCAACTGAGGCGAAATCAGAGTTAGTTGAAATTTATCCCATTGATTCTAAGGGAATTGAAAGACGTTGGTTATGGGGAAGAGACACCGCAAAAGAACGTTCTTGGCAACTTTATGCAAGCAACAAAGGTGTTATATATGTAAAAAATTACTCAAATGTTAAAAAAAGAAAGAAAGTAAGAACATTGTGGAATGAAACATCTTTTTATACGGAAAGAGCTACAAATGAGATAAAAGAGATATTTGGAGATAAAGTTTTCGATACTCCAAAACCACTATCTTATATTTCAGCAATTTTAGATTCACTGGCCGATTCAGATGCCCTTATACTTGATTTCTTCGCAGGGTCAGCTACAACTGCTCATGCAGCAGCATTGTTAAATAAAAGTGACGGTGGTAAAAGAAAAACAATTTTAATGGAAAATAACACCCTTATTCCTGAAAAACACCTTGCTTATAAATTGGGATTCAAAACCATTGCTGATATATCTCTTTTTAGATTAGAGAAAATAAAGTCTTTATATAGTGAGTTTAGCTATATAGACATTACTTTTTCATCCGATGAAAAATAATGCAGAATATAAAATTTAATATAAGGCCATAAGCGTTATTATCATGAAAGGATTAATTGTCAAGCCACCTAAAATAAGCAAGAGCTAACCAAAAGAAGCGGAGCTTCTTTTGGTCGCCTTGCTTTTTCTGCTCTTCGATTGAAAAAGAAATAAGTAGAATTAATATGACTTGACCTCTTAACCATTCAATATTTGGTTCTAATTTTCATCGAAAACGGATCAATTCAGTTTGTATTATTTATCAAAATGAGATAAAGCCGTTTTACTATCATTACTATTGTAAGGACGATATTTGCAGTTACAAATATTATCAATGGAGATATTATTGTTGTTGCCCATGTAAATGTAAAACTAAAGTTTATACTAAAACCTCTAATTTTGTAATCTATAAAAACCCGGCTGTTATCTATTATTTCTGGAGTCACTGGAGGAAGAGTTGAATGTATAAAAGTTAAAACTACCAAGGCGAGTGAGCATAGAATCGCATAAGAAATATTATGATATAGTTCCTTCAATAAAAGTAATTTATTTTGAGAAACCTCACCAACACTATCGGCATTATTTCTAACCTTTTCTATAGTTCTATTCTCTTGATCATAAATCAATACAATAACAGAAAGCAATAAAGCCGTAAAAATAGCTCCAAAATTCACTAAAAGGGAATCAAGGTCTTTATTAAGATTGAAGTTTTTATAAGCCGAAAAGAGAGACAGTGATATTGGCATAATAATAAACGTAGTAATATCTAACTTTGATATTCCTTTCTTTGAAATATCTTTCAATGTATTGAAGTGTGCTTTCACAATACATAATATGTTAATTTTATTACTCATTATAGAAGCCCTTTATAGACCAATTTGTTTACGTAAGTCTTTTATTAAATCAGATGCCCAGGAATCCAATGAGTCAAACTCAGGATTACCCGCAATTACTTTAACCTTTTCTAAATCAATCTCAATTTGGCACATAGTGCTTCTTTCTGATTTCCCAACATTGAAAGTTTTAGTTCCCCCTTCCATAACAACTTTAACTTTAATTTGAGTTGATTCTTCACTCAACATCTCGATCAGTTTGCCTTGCTCACTCCCTTTATTTTTGAACTTTTTAAATTTACCAAAGGTACCATTCTTTTTCGGTTTTAAAACATATTCTCTATCAATGTCACCAAGCGATGAAATACTATCTTCAATAGACCTGGGGGCAGTAAATCCAATAACTCTTATTTCTTTTGTTTCGGCTTCCAGCCAGGGAAGCACGGCTTTATCATATGTAAGTGGATTTATTTGAATGTTTTTATTTGTCATGGCATTGAAAAACTTAGAGAACTCTGTCTGGAAAATCGATTTTATACCATCCTTCTTATAAGCATATAATAGACAGATACCCTTTCTTGACTCTAAAGGAATATAAAACCGGAAATAATAGTTTTTGACATCAGCATGATTTTCTTCCTTAGAGAAAGCTAATTGATTATCATCAGTATTAATAATATCATTTTTAATACCATAATGGCCTAAACTCATCCAGCCCGAAATGAATCTTTCTTTAGGTTTCGAAGTGACATGATGAAACTTATATGTTTCTTTGCTATCGTCAATTTTTTCAAAATCTTTATGCAACAACATAAATTGTTCGAGTAAAGAGAATAAATCATACTGGCCTATTCTGTTCAAAAAATCGTAACGTTCTTCAACATTTTTCGATTCATTATTCTTGTTGTAGCAACGGATAAAGTAAGGGGCTAATGAGTACATTATATATCCTTGTAGAAGGTCATAGCTTGATAAGCACAACAATAAGCAAGCTAATAATTACCAACGAGAAATATTGCGTAGTCTTTTTCGATCAAAGTATGTCAATTTTCATCCAGAGGATTATTTATAACATCATTAAGATCAATGGTAAACATTTTTACTTGTACTAACCTTATCGATTGCTGTGATATGTCTCTATTGTGAATAACATACTATGAAAATAATTATGTGCTTAATTCGAAATCATTACTAAGTATAATTAATTACACATTATTGACAAGCTATTATTTAAACTATACTTTATATTATCATCACAATTAATTAGGATTATTGAAAATATAAAAAGGAGTTTATATAATGAGACAAGATAAAAATAATAAAAGCAGTAATGGAAAATTTCACTTTGATAAAAAAGATAAGGATATTGAGACTAAAAGCATTACAAGTTTGAGAACTCACTGTATTAGTGTAAGGTTGAATGAAAAAGAATTAGATATACTCAACTCTCAGCGTAAAATATACAGTAAAGGTGAATGGCTCCGTATGGTATTACTTCAAAAATCACCTCCTGTTATACCAACTATCAATACCGAAGCCTGGAAAGCTTTAACTGACATATCACAAAAGCTAAATCGAGTTGCGATCCATATCGATGGTAAGAGCAAAGATAGCCAGCTTACTCATACAGAGCTTTTCGCAGTGAAGCGACTACTCGTAGAGCTTCGCAATAACCTTCTAAGAACTGATTTTGGGAGTATATATCGTGAAGGGTATGCGGAAGATCAAGAGGGGTAAGAGCTTCGCTGGTGTTGTTCGTTATGTATTGCAACCGGGAGCACATCATAAAAGCGATCCAGTCGTAATTGGCGGTAACATGTTAAGTGGATCTGTTCTTGAACTGATTTCCGAATTCAATGACACAAAACAGCTTCGGCCAGATGTTCAGAAACCGGTTTGGCACAACTCACTTCGCTTACCTGATGGTGAATCATTATCGAATGACCAATGGGTAACCATAGCTGACGACTATATGAAGAGGATGGGGTTCAGTGATACTCATCTTCGTTGCTATGTGCTTCATGACGACGGAGGCCAGCATATCCACATTATCGCAAGCAGAATCGACATGCTCGGTGGTAAGCTTTACCTTGGCAGGAATGAGAACCTTATCAGTACTAGGATCATCACTGAACTCGAAATCGATCATGCTCTTACAGTGACCAAGGCAGCATCATCCCTCTCAAATACAAAACCAAAGCGGAAGAGAATCTCTCGCAACGAACAGATGTTATCAGAACGAACTGGCCTTCCCTCCCCCAAAGAAGCTCTCCAACAGATACTTGATAAAAGTTTGGCAGATACACCTGATCTTTTAACTTTTATCAAGAGGCTGGAAGAAGCAGAAGTCGGCTGGACGGCGAATGTCGCTTCTACCGGGAAAATGAACGGCTTCTCATTTTCTTACCGCGATATTGCTTTCAAAGCTTCGCAATTGGGTAAAAGCTATTCTTGGGCAAATCTCAGTAATCGGCTTAACTACGACCCCGACCACTTAGAAGCTATGCGAACCGGCATACCACCAAAAGAACCCCTTGCTCCTGCTCCTGCTCCTGCTCCTGCTCCTGCTCCTGCTCCTGCTCCTGCTCCTGCTCCTGCTCCTGCTCCTGCTCCTGCTCCTGCTCCTGCTCCTGCTCCTGCTCCTGCTCCTGCTCCTGCTCCTGCTCCTGCAACAGTTTTGATAAACACTGAGAGAAAGGAAAGTATCAGTGAAAAAATTTCTGAACTCGAACTACGACTCAAAGAAGACAGAAGAAACGAAATCGTAGAAAAGATTCTTCAAAAAAACTCAGTACAACAGCAAAAGCATCTCAGGCTTATCGGCTGGATTCCATTTCTCAGAAGGCTCGCAGAGCTTCTCAGAAGCTATGGGAAGAGCATTCTTCACAAAACCCATATGACCTTCTCAAATATCTCCGCAATGAAACCTTTAAACAAGGCGAGAAAAATCCGTTTATAGACAGCTAGTTGTAAACACCTTTCGTAACCACACTCTATTCTCTAGTAATAGATTTGTGTTTAGTCAAGAAAATATCGATCGTTATTACAGATCGATAAGCTGTTTATGATAGATACTACCTATCAAGCAACAACCATCGATCGGTACAAGCAATTTTACTAAAGCGAGTCGGTCATCGAGAATCTCTGTAAACGCACCATTTAATCTTCCACCCTGGGGTTGATATGAAAGACGAAACAATAAAGTGCCCGTTCTGCTTTACACAAAGTCCTCATGGTGTGCGGATTTGCAAAGGCTGCCATGCAAAGGTCGCTTACGGTGAAAGCCCGCTCAGTGTGGCATTTCTGTTTCAATTCGTGGCATTTGGTCTCGCGTGGTTAGCATTTTCGTGGACCGACAGCACTCTTGTATCAGCCATTACGTTTTTCGTAAGCATCATTATTCTTATCTATAAAATTAAAAAAGCGTATGCAGACAGAGTTGTTTTTATACGGTGAAATTAATTTCACACAACCGCAAACCTAAAATGAGAAAGTAAATGAACCGATTTATAACGTCCTCTTTTTTTATTATTGTCTTCCTGCTTTCTGGCTGTTCAACATCAGGGAACCAGAACCTTAAAAACGAAACACCACAAAGCCTCCAGTCAAAGATCATTAAAAACAAAACAACTAAGACTGAATTACTCACTAAGTTAGGTGAGCCTGATACAAGAACCACACTCGATGACGGAAATGAGCAATGGAAATATTTCATGTCTAACAATCAGTTCAATGCAACGACTTTCATTCCTGTTGTGGGGCTGTTTACTGGCGGTACTCAGACTCAGTCTAAAACTCTTGAGATCGACTTCAAGGGAGAGACCGTAAGTAAATGGACTTTCTCCTCTGATAACAACAACACCAAAACTGGTATTCTTAATTAATTATTTTTGGATAAGAAAATGAAAATATACTCAATCCTCACAGTTATTCTTACCTCATTTCTTCTAACCGCATGTAACAATGAACCATCGCAAGACGATATATACAATGTTTTCAAAAGTGTTGTAGATAGAACAAATACAAGTATGAAAGCTCTTGATTCAAGAGTTACAGAAAAAGATCTTTTAAGAATCGATTACGTGAAGAAAGTTAGTTGCACAGAAGAAGCAAAAAATGTTTATAACTGCATTGTCGATGCCTCTATTAGTAATATGAAACAAACAAAACCAGTAAAACTAATCAAATCTGATGGTGTCTGGAAAGAAGTTCAGTAGTAGCCTATATCAAGAAGTCTTTTAGCCCCTGCACAGGGGCTTTTTATTGCCTATAACCTGACGGTTCTTACGCGAACTTCATAGGTTAACTCTTTCTCAATTACTTTCATTTCATATTGTGCTTTGACAGTAGCAGAGATTTCTTCTGCTTTTTCTTGATTATTATCGATGTAATTAACAAGCGAGTTTAGCTCCCTGATAACAGCTTCCTTATTGTTTAATCTTTGTAGTAGATTGCTTGTAAGACTTTTGTATACCGAGCTAAACATAGTCATTATGTTATCAATATTACGATTGGATTTGGAATAAATCCTTTCAGGGTAGAAATACTTCAAATGGTATCCCACAAAAATTAAGTAAAGCTGGTATGAGAAACTTTTATCACCTGGCTGGTATCGTTTTGAGATATATTTATCGACGATAATGATAAGTTGCTCTTCCAGAGTAAACTCTGGATAGATAATGTTTTTGTCCATAAAATGCATCCTTGCATTAGTTAAATAGTCTTCCTGACCATATATTTATATTTATCGCATTTATTAAACTTGTCAATAGGTGTAACCTATCAATATTATTTTTTATTAAATGGCCTATTCAACTGTTCCATAGTAAGGCCGTGTCTATAAGCATTATACTGCCAATAGCTAAATTGCTCTTTGTATCTATTGTTCTGTTTTTTCAACATTTCGTTTTCGGCTTTAAGGTTTATTATTTGTTGTGCCGCAATAGTTAAGTTAGCTGGTTTCTTTAGACCAGATTTTTTCAAATTGGACAAACTTTTCTTTATTCTATATGCTTCAACAACTTCATCATGAGCACTTAAAGATTGCCTTGTGATAGTTCTGTTTAGATTCTTATACACTGATTCACATAAATCACTCCATGTGATTTTACCGTCCCAAGTCAGTATAATGTGTTTAATTGCCTTTATTTCACTCCTGTTCAAATGTTTTGCCATAAGTATCTCCTGTTTTAATTATTTAAAAGCTTATTAATTCTTTCCAAATTTTTTTCATGGTGTTGCAACCATTTGTCTGCACCATAATCACCATTTTCATAAGCGATCTGAGTTATTCTCTTTAATTGCATTACTTTCTCTCGGACAGATTGCAGTCTAATTCTATCTACTGAGTTAATGTCCGGTGTTTCATTATCACATTCAATAAGATGATTAATTTTTGCACAAGGCTTGATTAAATAGTTATGTACACAGTAACCAAATTCAGTTAAGTGTATTGCACCTTGATTAAGGTTATCAAAATCAATTGTCAATTCATTTGTGGGTATTGACTCCCTTTGACAGTAATTACTCCTATTCAATTTAATAGCTTTGATTTTATCTAACATATCTTCTTCTGACACATGGTTATAAACTCTGTTCTGATTCGCATTGATACGACCAGACCATTTAGCTATATCCAGTTCAGACATTTCACCATAATGGGCTATTGTGTTTAAAAGGTGCCGTGGCTGGTGTGAGCGAATAAGTAGTGGTTTACCTTCATCATCATAATACCCATATCGGGAAAATATATTTTTATAATTCATCTCATAGCTTTTTTTTCTTTGTATGTCACTGAAAAAGAAACTTTTAGTAGGTTTGTAAAATGTGAAAATTGAAGTCATTCTTGATAAAGAAAATTGATCAGTATTGAGCAAGCATAAAGCATTACTAAATTTTATGGATTTTTCTTTATCATACCATGGAAAATCGCTGCTAAAATTAGAACTAATAATTTCCCACAAATTACTCAATGAATAGTTGTAATCATTGTGGTTTAAGAAACTTTTCCCACCATCCAAACTCGTTCTTTTAATTTTTAAAACACATGATTTATGATCAAATAAATTATACCCCAGTGCATGGCAAACTTGTACAACGGTCAATTTAGCTTTTTCATCAACTGTTGGGCAAAGCTCATGTCGGTAAAATTTATCCGGGTACTTTTCGCACCAGTGAGCAAGTGCTCTTGCATTTTGTGATAAGGAAAGTAATCTTCTAATCGCTTTCTTTGCAACTGGTATCATAACCCGTGGAATCCATTTGATATTAGGGCCATACCCTTTTACCGAATAAAATCTCAACCCATATCTTTCGATACCCTTGCCATCTATTTGTGTAATCTCACAATCAGCAGGTAAGGCTAAAATTTCAGAAATTCTGCTCGGACAACAAAGTAGAAGTGCAAATACTGAACTGGTGAACTTATCCCTTGGACTCAGTAACTCATCATTTTGAGAAAAAATATCAGCAATAGCGAGCAATGCTTCTTCATCTGGTAACTTATCGCTTCGGTGATAATCCTCAATCTCAGGAAGATAATTGTTTTTGACTTTCTGTTTTACATGGTTTTTCCATGAGATATATCCTGACTTCACAAGATTATGTTCACACAGAAACTTTGATATTTTTTCAAGCTGTATTCCACATTTAGCCAAAACGTTACCTTCAAAATATTTACTCCCGATCTGCATTGCCTCATCGAAAACAACGGCTGTAACATTATAAATGAGACCAGTGTTCTGAACCTGCAAAAGGGCCTGTTCGAGACATCGCAAGGCCATCATAATAACCCCATAATTTTTCAATGGTTTCAATGTGTGTTGATATCTGATATATGCTTTCGCAAAATTGATATAATCTTCGTGCATTGCATCAATGGAATCAAAGATTTTATTTCCAATCCCTATTTTTCTAAATGTGACATATCCTTTCCAGGCATACTGCTCCCAATCCTGAGTTTGGGTTAGTCCGGACAGTTGATAGCGACAAAATTTTATGAACTCATTATAATTTTCTTCTACAAGAATATGTTTTTTTGATTTGAACAAAATAATATTATTCATAGTTGATTCACCTCACTGCGATCAATCGGAATAAAAAACATACATTGATTGCAAGGAAATCCTGAATTCTGACTCTGGCATCTACTTGAAGAAAAAAATTTGAAATGACTACTCTTTTTCGATTTGATTCCGTTCATAAAAATATCAGCGACAAATGACAATTGTTCTGAAACAGCGGAATCAATCCTTTCAACACTGTCAGCATGATTTTTAATATAAATCCCCGCACTTGAAGTAGATGAATGATCCAATAATTCAGCTATAGTATTAACATTATGCCCATTCTTAGCCAGCATAGTTGCTATTGTATAACGAAGCCTACGAGGAGTAATATTTAGTATCGAACCGGTACGGTTGGATATTACATTCCCATTATTAACAATACTTTTCAATGCTACATTAGCAATTGTAGGCTTCGCATATAATTTATTATATTCCAGAAGAATTGAACCTGTTATGGATAAATCTGAGAGTTTTTCCTCATTTAAGAAAATAGGAACTTCTCGTTTAGAATAATCATCAAGAGTTTTTCCAAGAGCTTGCTCAACAAGTTTCACTGATTGATTAGCTTGCAATTGAACAATTGATGCAACCTCTGATATTATTGCAAGTTCTCGATATCGTAGTTCTTTACCCCGTTGTTTTACTCGTGGCACTGAAATTACATATTCTACTTTGCCATTATCTAAGTTCTTTTGAAGAAGGTCTTTATATTTCAACATAACTAACTGCTGAGGTCTTCTACCTGTAAGACTGATCAATAGTGATATTGCATAATGTGGCAGTGACAGTTCACCTTTTCTATATGCATGATTCATAGCCTTAATCAAAGAAGTATGTTCTTCTTTATTTAATGGTCCCTCTGTTGGATCATCTTGAAGCACAGACTGACCAGATTTTTTTATTTTTAGGTCCAAATGCTTTAACAGTTCTACCGCACTTTCATCTACTCCCGGATATCCTAACTCAAACCATTTAATCAAAAATGGTCGTAAAACGCGAAATGATGCTGGGGCTTTTGATAATTTCTTATTTTGATATTCAATTAGAACCTTATCATCAATATGAGTAGGAGATAGTTTACGGATAAGACTCTCCATATTTCTAACAATATTTTTCACATACAAATAGCTGTTGCTATTAAAATAATATTGTACTGTATATACAAACCCACAAACCAAATTTTCGTTCATAGTATATATTAAGTTTGTAAGATTGATTCCGTTATTTTCAATCGAACTGACGATTTTATGTTCATGCAAAGACATTTTATCAGATTTATTTTTAATTAAATTATTCATCAAATTCTCCTTTGAATAGTTGCTCTTGTTGTTCAAGTGCAGTTTTTTTCGATAGCTCATAAATATGCCTGCGATTATAAATCATTGAAGTTTCTGAACCCGGTCGCCATCCCATGAGATAAGAACGAATTTGTTGCTCTTTTTCATCGGATATGTCCTGATTCTTGTCTATTGCTTTCGAAAACTCATAATTCCATGTATGTCTGAGTTTGTGACCTGTCAATCCCCCTAGAAGTGAGGATGATTGACGAACAACACTCACCACTTTGTGATATGAAGAAAATGAAATAGGTTGCCCTTGAGTTTTTCCTTCCTTATAAGTAATAAACAGGAAATCATGTTTGTTAGAATTTTTTATCTTTCTTCGATCATTCATAATATAATCTGAAATTTCAAACATGAGCTTTGTATCAGCAATTAATTTCCTCTCACAAGTTTTAACTAATGGCTGATACACTCGCGGATCTGTTTTATCATTTGCTCTTCTTCTTATTGCAATTGTCGATTCTGCAAAATCTATATCACCAATTCGCAGATTCAAAAGTTCACCTGCTCTCAGGCCAAAGCAGTATAATAGCAGGAATATTAGATTGTTTCTTTTTTGCACTTTTTCTGAAAAAGGATTTAATTTACTACCCGGTGCAAGAGTGCTAAACAAAGAATCCAATTGTTCTTTATCTAAGCTTTTTTCTATATCCATATTATATTTATCATTGTTTCTCGGTTTCTTTCGTTTTATGTTGTTAATGAAATCTAAAATATATTTGAGAGTATCCTTCTGTCCTGTATGAGAAAGATGTATTTTGCACAGCCATTCCAGATAGTTAGCTATGGTTGTAATCCGAAAGTACTTAGTTGGTTTTTTGACATTTGAACTCCTAAAATTATCATCCTCGCCATCTCGGAAATTGAATGAAGTGAATTCAATCAAATCTTCAATTTCATGAGGAGCCAGAAATATCTTTTTCTGAATTCTTTCATCAATATTGATCTCTTTCCTCATAAAGAATCGATATAACAATGAAATGCTACCGGCAATAACCTTCATTGTTGATATAGACTCTGACCGATTCCTGACCTGTGTTGTTATATACAAGTTAGGATAATACAATGGTTCACCAGTATTTTTATTTACAATATGACAATATCTCTCACCATTTTCGAACATAAAAGAATCCACACAAATACTACGCATATTTTCCTCCTAAATTTTACAAAAAGTATAACTCCAATATATTAATAATAAGCATTTCGTAGATTTACAAATTTATTTGAATCGATTAAGTCATTTAGTTAAATTAAAACAGTGAGATAGACGATTATTCCTGTCAAATTATCATCTGGTAGATCTAGTTAAAATTATGTACACCTAATACCTTGAAAACTATCTCACTGCCTTGCTAATAAACGGTCATAAAAATACTGTAAGTTATTCTGTAAGGTTTTAATCAAAAATATTCAGCCAAACATTACATTTTCATAAGAAATTCTTAACCCAATAGATATAGAATTATCCGCTTCGCCAAGAGTTTCATTTCATCAGGGCATTTAATTAACGAGAACCAGGTCTCGTAAACATATATCTGTTTGGAAGCATTAAGCTCAGAGATCGAGTCTAAAGGTTCTCTCAAATTTCCTACAAGGTACTGACTGAGCCAGTAAATGATTTCTTTATTAAACTCGTTATTGGGTAAGTCATAAATCACTTCTGGGTCAAAGATCTTGTAAAACAGATCTCCGCATAAATTGCACATATGGTTATCTTCACTCACAAATTCTTCGATATTCATAAAAATCTCTCCCAGGTTTAATTAAGCAACATTAATTCTGCTTGATTCGATAACTGATTGAATCCACTCGTCAACTTCACTCTCGACAAAAGCAACGGCACGAACTCCGATCTTCACTGGTGCCGGAAACCGACCTTCACTGATCAGACGATAGATCCAGGCCTTGCCATAGCCAGTTCGTTGGAGAACCTCAGGTAGACGTATGAGGCGAGTAGCTTGATTGTTCATTTTGTTTTCCCTTGTTGCTGTGTTGAAGTCACTATAGGGATAGTTGGGAAAAGAAAGGAGCGAAGCTCCTGAAGCGGAGGCTCTTTGCAACTATGCAGGATGGTTTTCTCGAAGTTGGCATCGTTTAAAACCATGAGAAGTTCGCGAGGCGTGAACTTCTCCTGTTTCTGGGGCATTCCGCTACCTGCCTATGATAGCCTCAAGCTATATAATATTATATATAACGAGACTATTAAAAATCTTTATGGCACATATAATTACTTACTGGCACTTTAATATATTTAGCGACATGAATACTCGTTATGTTTTTTTTTACAACTCACCGTTTTAATAAATATAAAGATTACTAAAGTGTGTCTTGCAGAATAAGATAAAATGCTCTAGAATAAATTTTTCAGTCTAAAACCACGCATGGAACATCAAAATGTTCAATATATCTTTTTGGAATTGTGGGCTTGCCCCTTTAAAAAACTCAACCATTATTGAAGATAATGCCATTATTGTTAAAGATATTATTATTAGTATATTCGAAGATGAAGATTTATCAGTTCATTTTTTAATTTTGTGCGAAGTTAATCAATCCGCAATTGATTTGATAAAAAAATTAATATCTGAGTCATCAGCTATTAATCTCTCATATATGCCATATGTTTCTCGTGCATCAACCCATGCCAGCTTTGATATGCTTATCATTTTCAAAAGCAGTCATTGCAATATACCATCTGATATATCAGCTATAAAATACAATACAAACCACCCAACCAAAGATGATTTTCTCTATAAAGATGGAACAACAACTAAAGCAGGCATATTTATAGAGGTAAATGTAACTGGCGAAAATGAAAGGTTATATATAATAGCTTCTCACTGGCCTAGCGATGCATTTCCGACTGGAAAAGAAAAAAGAGCGGAAGCTGCAAGAAAAATAAAATCCGTTTCTGATAGCCATATTGAGTCAGGTAAGCAATTATTACTTATAGGTGATTATAATACGCCACCTCACGCCACAGTACTTCGTGAAACCATGTCGGTTAAACATAGTAAAATAGTTGCAATAAAAAGCTCTTATAATCTTTATAATGCATCATTTAATTTGATGAAACCCCATGTATATCATTCGAAAGCTACAGCAAATGAGCGTTTAAGCTATGGTACATATATATGGAAGAATAACCACGACTCAGAAGATGGATGTGCAATCCTTGATCAAGTACTTGTTTCCTCACACTTCATTTCGGAGGGGCCTTGGCATTTAGTTGAATCTAATGTAAAATACATCTATAATTCATTAACAGAAAAGTATATAGATTATAAGAACCAATTAATAGACCATTTACCTATTTATGTTTCTGTTGAAAAGTGAGGGTGGTACTATGAATAAAAGTAAAGAAGAACAAATTAAAAATAAAATAAACGAAATTGTTAACTTTGGTATTGATAGCAATAAAAAAAGTGATGAGTATAAAGAGTCAATGACTCTTATGATTAATTACCTTCATGATTCAATCCATAAGAAATTGGGGGATGTTAATATTAAATCCGAACCATCTATTAAAACCGTAGATTATTTTATTGAAGTAGGGGATGCGTCATCGAAAAAATACACACGAGAAGTTGAGAATAATTATAAACAAACAGTTGTAATTTACAATGATAAAAAATCGATCCCTTTGTTTACATGGGAAATAACTGGTAATGATGGTGTAAGAATAAACGAAGATAATGCTTTTACTTTTTGCACAACTGATGATGAAATTTTACTTTCGTTGCAAAGAATTGTTACCTCCAATAATAAATTTTGGAGTGCAGTCAATACATTAAAAAAACAAGAAGACGATAATAATGCTCTTATTGCAAGTGAATAATTGCCATATAAAAAATACTTAACATCTTCTATTTGTAAGTATTTTGCAATATGAGATTTCAACAAAAATTAGTCTGTAAGCTTTAGGACATTTGATACTTTCATCTCTTTTAGATGACTATTCTTATTTATGAAAAAATGAAATTGTCTGATAAAATCAATCGTGCTGGCTTTCAGAGCCAATGGTCTGTCAGTATCTTTTATCTGACTGGACTCCCTCATTTCACATTCTTCGTCATCGTCTGTATATAACAATCTGGATAACCTGTCGTCAGAGACACGGATTTTTTTAATGTTTGCCCACACCAGGATATCGAGCATAGGTATTACACGATAGTTGATGAGTTTCTTGATCGTTCCATACCCAAAGCGGACAGATTCTAAAGGATCTGGTTCGATACCTTTGATTTTACGCCACTGCGGTAATGCAGCTTTAAGAGACTCTGCAATCTCTTCGTCTGTGCCACTTGCTAAATCAATCTCGAACATAACTGTCTGTGAAAACTGATCCGGCATGATATCTGAAAGTGATTCCTCTCTAAGCTCTCCGTTAATAGAATAATTGTCACCCTCATGCCAAATAAACCCTCCACGTTGCATTGCAATAATGCTCGTTTCAGCAAGGCGATCAAGTGTTGTTAGAAAGAAATGAGGTGGTTGAAAAAGTTTGTTGGCAGGAGTCATGTATCCCATTTGTCCTTCTTCAATTAAAAAAGGATTTCCACTAAAAATCTTTGAGAAGTAACCCATAAGGGCTTTGCTCTCAAATTCTTCCCGATACTCCTTAAAGAACAGGTTTCGGGCCCATAACTCGTGATAGAAGTGTATCAATGAGAGATCTTCAAACTTGCGATAGTTATCTATGTTAAGCCAAGCTTTGATTTCTTTTGTATGCTCCGTTTTCCAGTTTTGCATCTCATTATCCACAAATGAAATTTAATCATATCGTATCATACGGTTATGATGGGCAAATGAAAATCCCCCTGCCTAGGCACACAAAAAACACATCGGACAGCAGGGATTTTGCAGAAGCTATTTGTCTCTGAAATCAAATGGTGAAACTTGTCGTATTCTAAGAAGATCAAGGTAATCGGCCCACCACTGCAACATAAGCTTTCTCTCATCAAGGTGCTCTGCTTTATGTATGTAGGCAGCACGAACTGAGTTCCGCTCCTGATGGCTCATTTGCCGTTCAACAGCATCTTTCGACCACAAGCCGGATTCAATCAAGGCACTACAAGCCATAGCCCTGAATCCATGTCCACAGACCTCCACGGTTGTGTCATAGCCCATAGCTCGCAAAGCTTTATTAACTGTGTTCTCGCTCATAGGCTTGCGGAAATTATGATCGCCAATAAATACGAGTTCATGGTCACCACTGATCTCTTTGATTTTCGTCAGCACAGCCAATGCCTGACAACTCAAAGGAACAAGATGTGGAGTTCGCATTTTCGAACCACGGTGCGAATGTTTGACCCCTGGCAATGGTTCGCGTTCTCCAGGGATAGTCCACATCGCATTTTCAAAGTCGATCTCCGACCATCTTGCGAATCTGAGTTCACTGGAACGAATGAAAATGAGCAATGTAAGCTTTACGGCTAACTTAGTGAGTTTTCTACCCTTGAAGCTATCTATTCGTTCTAAAAGTTCTGAGAATCGTTCGAATGGCAAAGCTGGCCTGTGGACTCTTTTAGCTACCGCAATAGCTCCTGCCATCTCTTGAGCAGGGTTGTAATCTATCAGCCCGTTCTGGACAGCATATCGCATCACTGCCGTTGTTCTTTGCTGTAGGCGGGAAGCAACTTCCAGTCGCCCAGAAGCTTCAACAGCCTTGATAGGGGCAAGAAGATCTCTGGTATTAAGCTCGGATATTTTTCTTTTACCAATAGCAGTAAAGAGACCATCTTCCATGCTTTTTAGAACTCTCTCGCTATGGGAATCTGACCATTTCCTTTTACAAGCCTTATGCCAGTCCCTGGCAACAGATTCAAAAGTAAGAGCTTCGCTCTGCTCGATCTTGTCTGCCTTTTTCTTCTCGGAAGGGTCGATACCATCAGATACCAACTTTTTAGCCTCATCTCGTTTCCTGCGAGCTTCACCAAGAGAGACCATTGGATAAACACCCAATGCTAAAACTTTCTGTTTGCCATCGAAACGGTATTGGAGTCGCCAGTATTTTGAACCATTGGGGTTGATCAGCAGGTGCATACCCTGCCCATCTGTGAGTTTGAAAGGTTTGTCGGAGGGCTTGGTAGTCCTAACTTTGATATCGGTGAGAGCCATCAGTTGATACCTCCAGTGTTGGTACCAAAATCAATCGAACCGGGAATACCATCAGTTATACCATCATCGGTTGGTATATGTTCAAGGAATTGAGTAGACGTGAACAGACTAAGCCAAGTTAGAAACCTGCTTAACTTACTGTTTTTATGGACTAAAGTAGACGTTAGTAGACTTGAAAAAAGCTTTGTATGGTGCCGAAGGCCGGACTCGAACCGGCACGTATCTCTACGGTTGATTTTGAATCAACTGCGTCTACCGATTTCGCCACTTCGGCACTGAAGTAGTATGCGGAAAACGGGTGCATTATACCTTCCCGCGATCGGTGCGCAAGAGTTATCAGGCATTCAATGAGTTAAATGTCGAAAAAAGCGTCACAATCCCCGTTTACCCTCTTACTTGCGGCGTTTGCCGCATCTTCCTCCCGCACTTTCACCCTCCTCGCAACAAAACCTCAGATCCGATCACAATTTCACCAAATTATGATTTCAAAGCCATATGAAAGAGAATAAGGTGAATAAATAAAATCAAGTGAAAACAAAAGAAGGATAAACGCAATGAATGAAACAACCAGACGCATGGCCAGGTTGATCGATCTGAGCGCAGTGCAGGCCACCAATACCGAGGAAGACGTGCGCCACTGCGCCGCGCTGGCCTGCCGCTATCGCATCATCTCGGTGCACATACTGCCCTGCTGGACGCGTTTCCTCAGCACCCTGCTGCCGGAGCGCGGTCAGGCGGACGTGATGATTGGCGGGCCAGTCGGCTTTCCCGGCGGCGGGCAAACCACCGATCTCAAGGTGCAGGAGGTGCGCCAGCTGATCGCCGAGGGCGCGCGCGAGGTCGATATGGTGGTGAACATCGGCAAGGTGCTGTCGGGGGATTACGACTATGTGCGCGAAGATCTGCGCCGGGTAGTAGAGGCCGCCGCGCCGGTACCGGCCAAAGTCATTCTGGAGACGCACTATCTGAACGAGCAGCAGATCCGTCGGGTATGCGACATCGCCGTCGAGGTCGGCATGGTCTGGGTAAAAACCTCCACCGGCTGGGCACCGACCGGCGCCACAGTGGAGAAGGTAGCGATCATCGCCGATCAGTTGCGTGGCCGCATCCAGATCAAAGGGGCCGGCGGCATTCGCGATCTAGACACGGTGCGCGCATTGTATCGGCGGGGCGTACGCCGCTTTGGCATGAGCGCGGCGGCCACCCAACGCGTCCTGGAGCAGCTCGAACAGGATCCAGGCCTGTTCCCGGAACTGAACGATAACTAATCTTGCGCGATCCCAGCGCACGCTTCTGCGGGTGGCCCGCGCCATCCGCCACGGGAGTGATAACAATGAAAGACTTACTTCTTACCCTTGATATCGGCACCGGCAGCACCCGCGCCGGGCTGGTCACCAACACCGGGGAAATCCTTGGCTTCGCGCAGCGCGAGTACGAGCAGATCACGCCGCAGGCCGGCTGGTCGGAACAACCGCCTTCGCTGTGGTGGCAGAGTGTCTGCCAGTGTACGCAGGAGCTGTACGCGCGCTACGACGAATACTGGCCGCGTATCGCCGCCGTCGGCGCCTGCGGGCAGATGCACGGCACGGTCTTGCTCGATGCCGACGGCGAGCTGGTCGTCGATCGCGCCATGCTGTGGAACGACAAACGCGCGCAGCCGCAGGTGGCGCGCTTTAGCCACCAACAGCCGCCGCAGCCCTGGCTGGAACTGTTGAATAATCCCCCCACCGCCGCCTGGCCGGCGTTCAAGCTGGCCTGGCTACGCGAGCATCACCCATCGCAGTGGGAGCGCATCGCTATGGTGTTGATGCCGAAGGATTACGTCAATTTCCGGCTCTGCGGCGTACGCGCCACCGATTACAGCGAAGCCTCCTGCTATTACCTGATGGACAGCGCCACGCTGCAGTGGTCGCCAGAGGCGCTGCGGCAGTTCGGGTTGCGCGCCGATCAGCTGCCCGCCATCCATCTTTCCAGCGAGGTGATTGGCCACATTACGCCCGCAGCTTCACGCGTTACCGGTCTGCCGCCGGGCGTGCCGGTGGTGGCAGGCATGGCGGATATGGCCGCTACCCTGCTCGGCTCCGGCGTCTATCAGGCCGGCATCGCCTCCGACAGCACCGGCACCTCCACGTTGCTCACCGTGGTCTCGGAACACCCGCTGCTCTCTGCCAGCGTCAACAACCTGCACCTGGCCAACTCGGCCTGGGGCGGTTTTACCCTGCTCGATGCCGGTGGCGACGCCATGCGCTGGGCGCGTTCGGCGCTGAGCGCCGGCCAACTCAACCATCAGCAGATGCTCGATATGGCGGCCGAGGTGCCGCCGGGTGCCGAAGGGCTGCTGTTCCTGCCCTACCTGACCGGCGAGCGGCTGGCGGAATACACCCACTCGCGCGCGCAGTTCTTCGGCCTGCAGCGCAAGCATAGACAGCCGCATCTCTACCGCGCGGTGCTGGAAGGCGTAGCGCTGGCCTCCCTGCGTAATCTGCAGCAGCTCAGGCGCCACGCACAGGAGCCGGAGGCAATGATCGCCTCCGGCGGCGGCGCACGCAGCCCACTGTGGCTGCAGATCAAAGCCTCGGTCTATAACCTGCCGCTGCTGCAGACACGCAATCAGGAGAACGGCACCACCGGCTGCGCGATCGTCGCCGGGGTCGGCGTCGGGCTATTCAGCAGTTTCGCCCAAGGGGTGAGCCGCACGGTCAGCATCGAGCACGAATTTACTGCCGATCCACGCCAGCACGAGCACTACCTGCGCTGCTTCGAGCTGTTCGAACAGCTCTACCGCCAAGCGCAGCCCCTCTACGAGCAGCTTGACGTTATTAGCTCGTTCTCTTTTTCTCCGGATGAAGGAACACCGCAATGAGCGACTCTCTGATTAACAAAGGCGACATCGCGCAGCACGCCGCGGCCGAAAGTATCGACCGCAGCGCCTATCTGCCCGCCACGCCCTGGCTGCAGCTGATGCTGGTCTGCTGCCTGTTCGCCCTGTGGGGCATGGCCGGCAACCTGAACGATATTCTGATCGCCCAGTTCAAAAAGGGGTTCGATCTGTCGGATACCCAAACCGCACTGGTGCAGTCGATCTTCTTCCTCGGCTACTTCGTGATGGCGCTGCCCGCCGCAGCGGTGATCAAACGCTACTCGTACAAGGTGGCGATCGTGATCGGCCTGTGCCTGTACGCGCTCGGCTGCTTCCTGTTTATCCCTGCAGCGCAGATCATGACCTACGGCGCTTTCCTGGCCTGCCTGGGGGTGATCGCCACTGGGCTGTCGTTCCTGGAAACCTCCGCCAATACCTACTCCAGCCTGCTGGGGCCGCTGGAAACCTCCACCCAGCGCATCAACTTTTCGCAGATCTTCAACTCGCTGGGGATCATTTTTGGCGTATTGATCGGCCAACAGCTGGTGTTCGGCAAAAACGATCCCAGCCACGCCGAGCTGCTACAGATGTCGGCGGCGGCAGCCGAAGCGGCGCGCACCCAGATGGTGTCGCAGGTGGTCACGCCTTATCTGATCATCGGCAGCGTGCTGATCGTGCTGGCGCTGATCTTCGTGGCGGTGAAATTCCCCGTCTGCAAAACCCAACGCTCGCACCAGGGAGCAGGCAAACCGCTGATGCAATCGCTGAAGATCCTGCTGGCACTGCCGCGCTTCCGATTGGGGGTGCTGTCGCAGTTCCTGTATGTCGGCGCGCAGGTAGGGCTGTGGAGTTTCACCATTCGTTTTGTGCAAATGATTGAACAGGGGGCAACCGAGCATTCGGCCACCTACTGGCTGCTGGCCACGCTGGTCTGTTACTCGGCCGGCAAGGTGGTCACAACCGCGCTGATGAAAAAGTTCAGCCCAGCGCGGTTGCTCGGCGTGTTCTGTTCGGTATGCGTGCTGCTGTTGCTGCTGGCCGTCAACATCCAAAGCCTGCTGGCGGTGGTGGCGATCATGGGCGTCAACTTCTGCATGGCGCTGTGCTGGCCAACCAACTTTGGCCTGACGATCAAAGGGCTGGGCGAAGAAACTCAGGTGGCCGGTTCGATCGTAGTGATGTCGATCATCGGCGGCGCGGTGGTGCCGTTAATCATGGGCATCATCTCCGATCTCAACGGCGGCGATATGCAGATCGCCTTCGCAGTGCCGCTGGTCTGCTTCGCCTACGTCGCCTTCTATGGCTTCTACTGCGCGCGCAAGGGGATTTGATATGGCACACCGGATTAATGGGTTGATGCACGTCGGCCTGCGCTGCGCCGATATCGAACGAGCCGCCAGCTTCTATCGTTCACTCGGTTTCGAACCCCGGCAAACGCTGGCGCTCGGCGGCCCCGTCACCGTACAGTTTTTGCAGTTGGGTGAGCTAACGCTGGAGTTATACCAGTTACCTGACGAAGGGCTGACTCGCCCCGCCAGCACCTATGGTATCGACCATATCGCTTTGCGGGTCACCGATCTGGCGGCCACGCAACGCTGGCTGACGGAGCTGGGGTATCCGGTGATTGAAGGACCGACGCTACAACCCAGCGGCGCCAACGGCGTGCGCTATCTGATGATCGCCGGGCCGGACGGCGAACGAGTGGAGTTCAGCCAACCGTTGTAATGTTTCTTCCCACATAGCACAAGGCCCGATGGCTGTTATAAGCCATCGGGCCTCATTCGCTTTTTTGTCAGCTCACGAGCCTTTACCGCCATAGCCATGCACCTTATCGGCCATCGCCTACATTTCCTCAATCGCCCTACCGGGCAGCGCCAATTAATCCCCAGCCGCAATGGCAATACTGCAAATAATTGCATACCCATGTGTCAGCCAATAAAGAATGAGGTTGCGTAACATTCCGAGAACACTATTTTTTCATTGGTGGATATCAGGCAGGAAATAAAAGAATTGGAATGGCGCTCTCAAAGGCGAAAGAGTAATTCTATTAGATGGGTTTTATCTTAAATCACCAGTAAATAGCGTACATACCTAACAAAATGGCTAGTTAATGCCTAAAAACCAGCTGAGATCGCTTGCCTCTTCAGAGTTAATAGCTTTAAGATGATGTAAGAAAATTTTCCCTGGTGTTGGCCAATATTGGCAACCTGGCCCTACGCGGTCAGGTTTTTTTTTGTATTTTTTATCAAAAAATTACCGGGGAAGTGTATCGCCTTGACGGGTGGGAAACCAGTTAGACTAAAGTACAGTCCCTTACTAGACCTTTATCAGTTCAGTCTGGTTATTATTTCACATCGCAGAGATCGGGACCGGTACTCTATTACTTCCTTCTCTAGAATCACCACGGTACCAAATCAATATCGGCTGCCGCCTGTCATTTCCTGAATCGAAAGAATCTATTTCCTATCTGGTATTTTCTACCTTTAGGCTTATCTCGGCTGATTTAGTTCTGCGCTGCCACCAGCGCAGTATCCCGCCGGAACGCCAGCCGTTTGCCAAGCCAGCATGCCTATCACTCCACCGGCTTAATCAGCCGCAGCTCCATCCCCAGGCGCACGGCATGTCGGGCATTCGTGACCCCCAACTTTTTGACGATGTTGGACATATGAAACTTGATGGTGCCGGTCTTTATGCCCAGGATCATCGCCGTTTCCTGGTAGGTTTTACCCACGCTGGCCCAATAGAGGATTTCGTTTTCTCTGTCGGTAAAGCGAGCGTTACGCTCCAGGGCTGCGGCGTTTTTTGCTGACAGTGGTGACAGCGCCAGATACGACTCATGGATTGAGGCCAGCAATACCGAAATATCGCCTTTACGATCGGTGAGCGCCTGGATGGCTTCCGCTCTCTGCTCAAGGTTGAAGGCAAAAGAAAGCGTGACGAGGTTATCGTTGTAATCGTGCAGCACGAAGGTATAGCCGTGCGTCACGCCAAACTCGCGGGCCTGTTCGAACAGTTCGGGAAAGTGCAGCCCCGCGTCGGCCATGATTTGCTCGTCCCAGGCGAAGGGGGTCAGGCGGTTGCGGGCGGTAAGCACCACCGGATCAATGTACTGCAACCCCTGCTCTTGATACTTTTTTACCCATTCACTCGGGTAGTTGGTGACGCCAAAGATGCAGGCAATGTCTTTTTTGGATAGGACCACATACGCCCACAGAAGATCGCCAAACCCCTCTAGTGCCGCTTCGAGTCGCTTGCCAATAATGTTGCTGAGATTATATTCATCTTCCATTGACTGTCAGCTCCCTCTGTCCAACCTATCGCTTAACTGACTATACCAAAAAGGATCGAAGCGCCGTAACCTTCACATCTCGCAAGGATAATGCCCGGTGGAATATTGCCATCGGTAGCTGGCAAGCCGCTTTGCCTGCGGCCGATGTGCAAGGTATATTAGCCGCACATCCATTGTGCCGGTCAGGAGTGAATGAGTGAGCATGTTCGCAGAAGAGCGCCAGGAAAAACTTCTCGCCATTCTCAAGGAGAAGCGCAAGCTCTCCGTAGGGGAAATGAGCTCGCGCTTTAACGTCTCCGGCGCCACCATCCGCACCGATCTGCGCATTCTGGAAGACGCCGGCATGCTGACGCGCACCCACGGCGGTGCCATTCTGCGCACCCGTGCCAGCTTTGAGGTCGGTTCCGATCAGCGTGAAGAGGTGAACCTCAGCGCCAAGGAGCAGATCGGCCAACTGGCCGCCGGTCTGGTGGAGGACGGCGATATCATCGTGCTGGACACCGGCACCACCACCCTGCAGATCGCTCGCCATCTGCGCCAAAAGCGCAATCTGACCGTGGTTACCAACGATTTCATGATCGCCAAGAGTCTGGAAGACGTCGAGTCTATCCAAATCATCCTGCTGGGCGGCATCGTCAAAAAGGGTTATCACTGCGCGGTCGCCATCAACGGCCGTTCGCTGCTGGATACGCTGAACATCGACAAGGCGTTTATGGGTGCCAATGCATTGTCGCTGAAACAGGGCGCCTGCGTGGCCGACATCATGCTGGCCGAAACCAAGCGCGCGATGGTGGAGCATGCCAATCAGGTGATCGTGGTGTGCGATCACTCCAAGCTGAGCAACACCTCGCTGGCGCAGTTCGCCTCCCCTGCCCAGATCGATACTCTCGTGCTGGATCGCCTGCCGGAAGACGCGCAGGCCTATCAGGATGCCGGCATCGCGCTGCTGAGCGTCAGCTAATCCCACCCACAAAAAAGGCGCGGCCCCACGGCCACGCCTTTCTTCACTACCGATCGCTCCGCTACTTGCGTTTGAGCAGCATATACACGCTGATCAGCAGGAACAGCATACTCGGCAGCAGTGCCCCCAGCACCGGCGGCATGCTGTAAACCATGCTCAGCGGGCCGAAGATCTGATCCAGTACATAGAACAGGAAGCCGAAGCTGATGCCGGTCACCACGCGGATGCCCATCGGCACGCTGCGCAGCGGGCCGAAGATGAACGACAGCGCCATCAGCATCATCACCGCCACCGACAGCGGCGAGAAGATTT
>Ga0308167_1001193_pt1 | contig 32654 bp, 34 predicted proteins | sample PhyCR1_2_FD_202138 | JGI IMG/M metagenome (GOLD analysis project Ga0308167, IMG submission 202138) | Phyllosphere microbial communities from UC Gill Tract Community Farm, Albany, California, United States - DLSLRC.R1 | ecosystem: Host-associated > Plants > Phyllosphere > Unclassified | place... | reverse complement strand
ACGCGATAGCCTTCGAAATGGCGGATTGAACCATCGTCCATTTGCAGTGGGATATCGACAATCAATGCCCGTTTTGGATGACGCAAAGTATCTATCCAACGTGAAAGATCGCCTAAATAGGGCGCAACCCGGTCGATTTGTTGTAAGTAGGTGGACCAGGCAGATGTACTGCTTTCAGACGCATAAGATAACTTATCCATAAAAAACCTTTCTTAATGAAGTTATTTATTGTGTGGAGCCGGGAAAGTAGAGCGCGTTGTAGCGCGCCGACATAATCTAACACTCCTGAAACAAATAAGATGTGGAGGCGCCAACGCGCAGGGGGTCAGTTGCGCCATTCCGGAGCAAAACTAGTGAATAATTATCCGTAAACCGGGCCCGTCATAGGCGAATAATCATGCGCGGGGAGCGCATAATGACTGCATAAATCAGCAAAAATCACCATTTTTCAGATCTTTGAAGGTGTTCAAAAAGTGAAATAATTGATTCAGTCGATATTGACTTTGCTGCACCAATTAAGTGCATGAGAATAAGTAATCAAAGGATTACATAAAGTAATGGGTCAGGTCAGGATAGCGAAGCATTATCAGGTAATTAGCGATTACCGAGCGGTGCGGGGGAAATAGCGGAGAAATGAAAGGGGGGAAACGTCGCGAGCCAGCTATGCAGCTGGCCCGATAAAATTACTGCTGCAGTGCCTGTTCAGCTTCCAGCAATTCCTGACGTGCTTCTGCCAGTTTCTGCTGGCGCTTTTCGATTTTACTGGCGCTGCGGCCTTCCGCCTGTGCTTTTGCCAGTTCCTGTTCGCGCTCCTGAACGTTGGTCTTTTTCTCTGCCACTTTTTCCTGCCGTTGCTGCAACAGTCCACTGTCAGTACAGTTCGCTTTCACTTCACTCAGCGCTTTCTCAAGACCGGCAATCTGGTGCGCATTATTGTGCTGGCGAGCATAAGAGAGCTGAGTTTCGATCTCCTGCTTCTTCGCGGCACAACCGGTGAGATGGCTGTCGGCTTGAGCCGCAGTAAACGTGAAAGGTAACAGGGAGAAGCTAAGGGCAAACAAGGTTTTGTTCATAATCGTCTCGTCAATGAGTCAGTGTGGTTGCGTCAGTATACGCAGCCATCTTAAGAGATTCTTAATCGAAAAAAATATGTGCCAGAGGCTGGGAAAGAGAAGGAGGAGAACAGAAAGGAGAAGGCTGCCTGCAGTCAGGCAGCAGAAGACGTTTCCGCCTGCATAATATAGTGCAGATTACGGTCCGGCCCACTCAGCATGACCGGATTGCCCGCCTGGCGCTGCTGTTCAAAATAGTCCTGCATAGTCTGGCTAATGCCAGCGCCACACCACATGATGTGATGCTGATGCAGATCGGTTTTCATCGCGGGCTGGCCGGTAACATGCGAGGCAATGTCGACGTCGAAGCCCATCGCGGAAAGCCGGATCGCTTCAATCCAGATTTCGGTTTCATCGCGAACGCTCACCGCCTCCAGAAACAGCGGAATGGACTCCTCACTGCGCGAAGAGGCGCGCTTGGCTTTATCCGCCTGATGCTGCACCGTTTGCTGAAAACGATCCAGCCGGCGTCCCGCGCCTTGCCGACGGTCGGCGCGCAGCCAGTCGCTAAGTGGACGTAACAGGTTAAAGATAAAATCATCACCGCTGTAGTCGCTGGACATCTGGTACATCTGACGCGATAGCGACAGCGGTGTGCCAAATTCGAGCTGCCACAGCATATCGCCTTTACGCGCAGCCCAGCCCGACGTCATGATCGCTGACGCGCTATCCTGACCCTGTTTAATTTCCTGTAGTGTGGCGCCTGTTGCGGTTAACGCGACCAGACTGCGCACTTCGTTTAACTGTGCGTCACTCCAGCGATTCAGCGGCTGCGATAATAGGCCCTGCTTCATCCAGCGTTTCAGGTTCGCCGGATGGGTACCCGTAATCGCACAGACAGTTTCAGTAGAATAAGAATGCATATCGTGCCCTCTGCGGAGGGAAAGGCCGCCGGATTTGACCGGGGATGAACGACCACTATGAACCTCATAAGGGTAAATTGATAGGGGGAGAACTGAGACAAAACAGCCTGCTACGTGCCTGACGCTGCGCTTATTCGCCCTGAAATTGGAGTTATTCTGAGGCTGTTCAGGTGGTTAAATGCCCAGGTATCCCCGGATGAAAAGGCTGTGTATTTATTCAGTAAAGTTTTCTCAGACTAAAACAGCTTATGTAAACAGCGAAAAGCCCCCATTTTTAAGAGCATGCTGACCTCTCTTTCTCTTTCATCCCCCGGCTAAAACGCTAAAATAGTGGGTTCAAATAATCAGGAGAAAGACTGCCAAATGCGTTATCGTTTTACACTTGCCGTTGCGACGGCTGCCGTTGTGTTGACCGGTTGTGCCAGACATGGCGCCACTGATGATGCTGCTACCGATTTTGCTGCTGGCCCTACGCAAATTGATGTCTCACACATCAAGACCCGCGCAGACGATGGCTCTAATGTCTTTTTAACCGTTGATGGCAAAGACGCGGGTGAATTGCCTGACGGTCAGAGCAAGCTGCTGCATGTACCGGCAGGAAAACATCAGGTAGGAGGTTATGTTCCTACTCTGTTCGGACTGGGGCGGGTCACTATTGCTCCGATAGAGGTGACAACGTCACCTGATGACGTCAAAAAAGTGGCCTATACCGTCACACGCAATAAAGCGAGTTTTGTAGAACATCCCGACGAGCAGGGTTAACAGAGAATCGGGATCGCAGCGGAAAAACTGGTTTTCCGCTGCGTGAGTCAGCTTTCAGGCTATTTACAGTCCAAGATCGCTGAGCGAAGGATGGTCATCAGGACGACGACCCTGAGGCCAGTGAAACAGCCGTTGATCCTCAGTAATCGCCAGATCGTTGATGCTGGCATAGCGCTGCATCATCAAACCGTTGACGTCGAATGCCCAGTTCTCATTGCCATAGGAGCGAAACCACTGGTGATGGGCGTCATGCCATTCATAGGCAAACCGCACTGCTATCCGGTTGCCATGAAAACTCCACAACTCTTTAATTAAACGGTATTGCTGCTCGTATAGCCATTTCTGCTGCAGAAAAGTGATAATCTCCGAACGGCCAGTAATGAAAACATCGCGATTACGCCATTTGCTGTCAGCGGTATAAGCCAGTGAAACCCGTTCAGCATCACGACTATTCCAGGCATCTTCTGCCAGACGCACTTTTTCAATCGCCTGTTGCGCCACGCTAAACGGCGGCAAAGGCGGACGTGAATTTTCCATCCTTATCTCCCGAGCTTTCAGTCAGGCTGAGCGCAGCCTGGACCAGTCAGTCAGAGTTCGATTGCATGAATCTGGCTGACTGCACGCGCCGCTTCTTTGCCTTTCTTCACAAAGTGTTCAGTGTAGAAATCGATAAATTCCGGCGCAGGCTGGAAATTGTGCGGCGTTAGCGACACAGAGAAAATCGGCACATTGGTGGCCAGCTGAGCCTGCATCAGACCGCTTACTACTGCCTGAGCAACGAAGTCGTGGCGATAAATACCGCCATCAACCACCAGTGCGGCACAGACTACGGCATCGAATTTTCCGGTCTGAGCAAGACGTTGCGCCAGCAGCGGCATTTCAAAAGCACCGGGGACATCCCATGTTTTGATCTCGTACGGCGTCCCGCGACTCTCCAGTTCCTGCTCGAATCCGGACAGGGCCTGGGAAACAATTTCGCTATGCCAGTTAGCTTTGATAAAGGCGACTTTCAACGGCTGCATGACTTACTCCAGTTAAGATGACATCCGGAGGCAAACGGGCCAGGTCAACCTCCTGCGCCTCCGGATTAATAGTTTTAGCGCGGAAAGCTATGCTTTCCACCCTGTCGGCGAGCCTGTGATGGCCCGCAGGTTGGCACGGTCAGGCACCCAGCTGCGGACAAATCGGATTGTCCTGATGCCCCATAGTCAGGGCGCTGGGCCGCGTCGAAGCGGATTCGATCGCTAAGAGGATACTGTAATGTAAACAGACCCCGTCCGTCTTTAGCGATCTTGCTTTATTTAACAGAGCTTAAGGGTGAAATTGTGGATTCTTTTCCGTTACCGAGCTTGTCCCTGACCCTCTTTGCTGGCTAATAAACTTACCCTAAGTGCGATCTGCCGTTCTTCAGATAGCTGTGCGCTCAGTCTTCTCCGGCATGCCACTCACTTGACCGTTTGAGTCATCGATTCCGTTTATACAATCGGTTAAATAAAATACTGGATATTTGAACAGGTATTTGTATAATAAATCTACTGCCCGCTGGGTATTGGTAGAGTTAGTGAGGGGTGAACCCATGATGATTTCGACTGAAAGCCTCAAATCACTGGAACAATCGGTCACAATGAGCAGCCGTGAACTGGCGCAGATGACCGGCATCACGCATGGAGAAGTTAAGCGGTTAATTAAAAGCCTGGAAACCGCCCAGCGTCTGTCGCAGCCGATCATTGTTAATGACTATGAGCGGGAAGGGGAAGTGCGTCAGGAGTACCGGCTGAATAAACGTGATTCACTGCTGGCCGTAGCACGTTTATCGCCCGGTTTTACCGCTGAAGTGCTGGACCGCTGGCAGGATCGCGAAAGAACCACTCACCTGCCTGATTTTACCAATCCGGCCGAAGCCGCTCGTGCCTGGGCTGAGCAGTTCGAGCAGCGTCAGGCCGCTGAACAGCAGCTGGCGCTCTCCGCCCCCAAGGCGGCCTTTTTCGATAACTTTGTTGAAGTCGAGGATTCGCTGGGTTTTCGCCAGCTGTGCAAGATGCTGAAGGTGAAAGAACCTGAATTTCGCCAGTTCCTGCTGGAGCGGAATATCATGTATCGCGCCAAAGGAACGCTGACGCCGCAGCATTATCATCTGCAGGCCGGTTATTTCACACTGCACTCTGGCGTGGGCGAGAATCAGCATGCCTTTTCCCAGGCACGTTTCACTGCAAAAGGCGTGAAGTGGGTTGCCAGTTTGTGGGCAGGCCATGTATCCGCTCAGCCAAAAGGTGCAGCAGCCTGACGGGTTTTACCGACGGGAACGTGTCAGAGAAAAACAGTGCGTTTTTAACTGACACGGGATACAAAAAAGGCCGCATCACTGCGGCCTTTCCGATCTTAATCTGATGCTGATTACCAGCCTTTAATGGCATCGCCTTTATACACTTCCTCAGCTTTCGCGGCCACTTCAGGTGACTGCAGCGCTGACTTCAGCTTCTGAATTTTATCGCTGTCTTTATTATCTTCGCGTGAAACCAGTGCGTTGACATAAGGTGAGGCGGCGCTCTCCATGAATAATCCATCGCGGTGCGCTGATAATCCAGCCTGAGCGGAAAAGTTGGTATTAATGATCGACAGGGTAACGTTAGGATCATCCAGCGTGCGGGTCAATTGTGGCGTATCAACTTCAACCAGCTTCAGATGTTTTGGATTCTCAACAATATCGAGCGAGGTCGGTAAATAACCAACACCATCTTTAAGCTTAATCAGGCCCTGAGCCTGCAGCAATAACAGGCTGCGCCCCAGTGTCGTTGCTTCGTTAGAAATAGTGATGGTGGCGCCATCCTGCAGTTCGTTAATGTTTTTGATTTTGTGCGAGTAAGCTGCAATCGGGAAGACAAAGGTCTTACCGACCACGGCAAATTTGTAACCGCGTTCTTTAGATTGATCTTCAAGATAAGGCAGACTCTGGAAGGCGTTAGCATCCACTTCTTTATTATTCAGCGCTTCATTGGGTAAAACATAATCGTTGAAGTTAAGCACTTCCACATCCAGCTGATACTTATCTTTTGCGACCTGTTTTACCACCTGCCAGATGGCTTCATCCGGCCCGGTATTAATCGCCACTTTAACTTTATTGTCGTCATCTTTTGAGCAGGCGGATAATAATAAAACAGAACTGGCAAGTAACGCCGTGAACAGACCTTTCATTATCAGAAATCCCTCAGGTAGTAGATGGCATCAAAGATAATACAGAATTGTCAGGTTGCGTACTGGCTGAGGGATATAACTTATAACCACAAGCGATGCTATCGCGCATAAATTAGCCGATTCAGGTGGGTTATTTGTTGCGGCAGAGTGACAAGGTTCAACTGCCGCAATTAAAAGCCCTTGCGATCGACGCTGATATTCGGTGACCAGCCTGAATAGAATGGATAAGCGGATCACCGTTTTTATTCTATGCTTAGAGCGCAAAGCAGGTGCCAGACGCCTGCATTTCACTGAATAAACACCGGGATTAGCCATGTCAAAACAGGATACCAGCAGCACTTCAGAGATCACCGCAGTCGAAGTGATGCGCAGTAGTCAGGCCTGGAACGGCGACAGGATTGAACGCTATCCGGCCGGTCAGCCTGAGCTTACCGTCATGCGACTCTCACTGCCGGCCAATACCTCATTACCCTGGCATACTCACCCGATGCCTAATGCGGCGTTTGTTCTTTCCGGCACTCTGATTGTTGAAGATAAACAGAGCGGCGAACAGCAAACTTTTCATGCCGGACAAGCGTTGAATGAGACGGTTAACAGCGCGCACCGAGGCTATACCCTCGACCAGCCGGCTGAACTGGTGATTACCTATGCCGGCGTAAAAGGGCAGGAACTGACTGAGCCGCTGCCCGGCGAGCCGGAAGAGTTTTAACGACGGGCAGGGGATGAAGCCATTATTCCCCTACGTAACTCTCAGGCTGAGGCTCTGATTTGAAAAGGGTCAGTAAAAACCGCTGCCCGGCCAGATCAGGTCTGATGATACTCAGTCTCCCCTCTACCGAAACACATTTCATCTACAGCAAACGGATAATTTCATGGATAAGAACGTTGCTCTTTTGCTTGCGCCTGGCTTTGAAGAAGCCGAGGCCATCGTCACACTGGACATTCTTTCACGGCTGGGGGTTCGCGTCATGACGCTTGCCTGCCACTCCAGCAGAGACGTCACCAGCTATCACAACCTGAAGGTGCTGGCGGATGATCTGCTGGCGCACAATCGGGAGACGCTGTTTGATGCGGTGATTATTCCTGGCGGGCCGGATGGCAGTAAGAATCTCGCGGCAAATGAGGCGGTGCTCGCGTTTATTCGCCGTCACGATCAGGAAGGTCGTCTGATTTGCCCAATCTGCTCCGCGGCAGCACGCGTGCTGGCACCAGAGGGGCTGCTTAAAGGTCGTCACTATGTCAGCTCCGGCACTTCGTACCAGGGCGTCACCGATGGCCGTTATGTCGATGCGCCAGTGGTAAAAGATGGCAACCTGGTTAGCGGGCAGGATCTGGGTGCCGTCTTTGACTTTGCCTTCGCGATTGCTTATCTGCTGACCGGGGAGGGCGATAAAGTCCGGGAACAAGCTGAGCATATCAGCCATACCCTGAAAGTCGATTTCGCCACGCTTTAAGATTGATATCCTGTCAGCCGTTGCGCTGACGGGATGTTACCGCGACGGCAGGGCGCGACCTTTTCGGGCTCGGGTTAACAGCCAAAACCGGCATGCCGCAGTACGGATTGTGCCGGTGGCGAAGCTAAAAATGCCGCCAGCGGCTCTGCCTGAGGCGTGATGACCGCGCAAACATATTCCGCTTGCGGATTGAAAACAACCGGGATATCAATCACCCTCAGTCCGGCAATCTGTCCCAGAGCAGTCCGATAGCTGGAATAGCCAATAAACAGATCCGCCTTACCCTCCAGAATGAGCCATTCTACCGCCAGCCTGCCGTACGGAACCGGCGGAGTATCACGCCCGCCAACCAGTGCCATCGCCCGCTGGCGAACCGCTTCCCCGGCGTCACCCATCTGAGTGAACAGTCGCTGTGTGTAGTCACCTGAAGGATCGGCGCCCGGCGTTGAAGTGGCTATCCGGAGATCTCTACGGGTGAGCAGGGTGTGCCAGTCGTCTCCCGGGTGCAGCACATCGCTGCGAACAGTCAGACAGAGCGTATTGCTGGCAAACGGGATGACCGATAGCGCTCGTCCCTGATGCAGCAATGTCTCGGGATGAGCCCTGTTGGCTGATGCAAACAGATCGCAGGGTTCACCGGCTTCAATGCACTCACGTAATAACCCGGCGGGACCGAACAGAGTCTCAACGGGTTGCGGAAAGTGCGCCATCAGCGCGGGCCAGACGTGCTTCAGACTGCCAGCCGCCAGCACGCGCATCAGTCACTTCCCTGCCACGAAGTGCGATAGAAACGCTGATACCAGTCGTTAGCTCGCTTGCGCATGTCTATGTCCCGAAACTTCTCCGGATAGAGTTTTTTTGCCATCCACAGTTCGCCGATGCCCATTGCTTCCGGCATTGGGTAACCCCAGGCTTTGGCATAATCCGGCATCAGATAGACACGATGGTTTTTGACCGCATCGATAGTCTGCCACTGCGGCGAACGGTTGATTTCAGCGACCACGGAGGGATAACGATCCTGCACAAAAATCACCTCAGGATCCCATGCAATAACCTGTTCTATCGACACCGATTTAAATCCCTTCACGGTTGCCGCCGCCACGTTAACTGCGCCTGCGTGCGCCATCATCAGGCCTGTATATTTACCGGAACCGTAGGTGGTCAGTTGCGGGTTTGCCATGTATGCGCGAACGCGTTTATCTACCGGAATCGCCTTCAGCCGCTCAGTGACAACCTGACGGCCCCGATCGGTTGCATCAATCAGCGCTTTTGCCTCAGCAGGCTTATTCACAATATCACCGATAAGGGTGATTCCTTCGCGCAATCCAGTGTCGTAAGCCTGTTCTTCATCCGCCATTGTCGGGTTCATTGTTGCTTTTTCGCCCGCGTCGTCATGACGCAGCGAGATAGCCACCACCGGAATCCCCAGCGCGCTAATGCTGTCGATCATCTCCTGTGGGGCATAGTTAGTGACGAACACCACCTGTGGATGCAGCGCCACCAGTTTTTCGGGATCGACATGCGTCAGATCGCCCAACGCTGCTTTCTGGTTCAGCGTCGGAGCCAGCCGGGCATAGCCGTCGCCCAGCTGCTGCTTCCAGTTTGCCATCACGCCGACAATTTTGTCGGTCGCATTCATCTGCACCAGCAGGTTCAGCGTCTGATGCTGAAGCACCACAACTCGATCAACATGATCAGGGATCGTGACCTGACGGCCAATCTGATCGGTTATCTGGCGTGATGCCTGGGAGCTGAGCGGAAGAAGTATCAGTGAACCTGCAATCAATACCTGCCAAAAGCGCTTTGTCATAATGTCCTCACATTTCGATATGTAATTAATTATACAGCGCTAGCGATAAAAGGTCCTGATGCAAATCAGCGTATTCTGGTGTTGAGACAGAAAAGATGGGATAAAAAGAAAGACGGCAAGACAGATGTTCATATTCTAAAACATGACTCATGTAACCCTGGCTCAGCGTAGCCGGAGTATATCACTCACACCAAATCTGACGCATGAACATCATTACAGGGCTGGCATACCAGCTTAGCGCCTTCTGTTTCAAAGCTGAGTCTGACACTTATAAACTACGTTATTGAAGTTCAGAGGCGGAGCCAGCCTGAGAATACTGGTTACTGACTAACTCCACTCCCCACAGCCAGCTGGCTGAGAATATGTCCTGCTTCCCGTCGCTCAATCCTCCGCCTCGTTAAATTGCGTCCTGTTCAGGCATACGCATGTGCCATTTTACTCTATCAGTGCCACTGCCCGGATTGGTGAAGCCGATGCCCCTTTGATCCTGAGCGGCAATGCCATGAAAATAAATTCGGAGGGCAAGGCTTGCAGGTTAGCCAGATTCTCGATGATCAGGCAATCAGAGCCGAGAACGGCAAGATGAGCCGGGTGTGCTTCATTACTGTATCTGTCCAGTGACATGGCATCTGTACCGAAAACAGTAACCCCTTTTTCAATCAGATATTGCGCACCTTCGCCTGATAAGCCAGGCCAGTTTTGCAAAAATGGCGCCTGGTGTGGACGACAGCGCCACTTCTGATCATAACCCGTCCGAAATATCACAATATCTTCTGCAATGATTTTTCCTTTATCCGCTTCCCATGACTGGATCATTTCTACAGTGATGTCACTGTTCTCTGTCAGATGTGACATATCCAGGCAGCGTCCCCGTCCGGTGAGCTGGCGCACATCGACCTGCTCAATAGTTTTTCCACCTTCAATGAAATGAACAGGCGCATCCACATGAGTACCGCAATGATCGCCAAGGCTGAGCTGACAGTTATAGTTGCCATCACCAGCAATGTAGTCTTCGGCACGGCTGCAAAAGAATTTTCCATGCGTTGGCCAGACGGGCATAAACTCTTCATAAAGATGGTTTAGCTCAATAAGTTTATGGTGACGTAATAAAGTGATCAGATCGCTGGTCATATCAGGCCTTTTTTAACGTTACGGTTTCTTTAATGAACCAAAGTGGAATACAGGAGAGGAGTAACACCGCGACAATCACCAGATAGTGCACGGTGAAACCGTAGCTATGAATAATCCAACCGCTAACGGGCGCGACCAGAATACCGGCGATGCCAACCGCGAGGCCGATCATCAATCCCATGCTGGACGCTGCAGCACGAGGAGATGAGTCGATAAGCAAAGCATAAGCCACGGGGTAAGGTGAGTTGCGGAACAGGCCCCAAAAGATAAGGATGGCCCAGCCAAGTATTGCGGAATGGATGAACATGCACAGCGCGGCTGCCAGAACCCAGCCCGTAATAATAATACCCAGCGAGCGTTTACGCCCTTTCACATCAGAGAAGCTGCCCCACAGAATCTGTCCAATCCAGCCAGTCAATCCGGATGCACCAGAGATGATTGCTGCGGTCGACAGATCGAGCCCAACTTCACGCGTCAGTTGCAGCGTCAGAAAGTTAGCTATCCCCATCTCTGCCCATGTAAAACCAAAAATCAGCAGAATAGCCAGTTGGCAGTTACGGTTTTTCAGACAGGAAGCGGCATTAGCCCATACGGAACTCTTTTCAATGGTGTTCTGCAATGATTCCGTAACGGGCGGTGTCAGCTTGTTATCAACGATCCAGTCATTGACCCTCTGATGATTTTTACGTGTGCCAACGATTAACTGTGCCACCAAAATAACTAAGCCAATCAGAGGAATAAACAAAAAGGCTTCACGCCAGGTCGCAAAAGCCAGAATGGCGGCGATCAGGATAGGGCCGATAAATTGTCCCAGCGGAAATCCGGTATGATGCACCCCAATAGCAAATCCACGGTTCTCTTTCTGCCACCACTCCCCGAGCAGAGCGACGTTAATCGGTTCCGATCCGCCGGTTCCCATGCCCATTGTGACACGCAGAACCTGAAACGCTCCCAGCGTCTTACAAAAGGCAGTCGCCACACCTGAGATAATTTCCACCAGCACCGTCACGCACCAGCTGTAGCAGCGCTTATGCCCGGCACCTAACCAGTCTGAGAACAAACCAAAAACCACTGCGCCAGCTAAGGTTCCGACAAAGCTAAGTGAGTTGAGCCAACCGGCCTGAACTTCTGTCAGATTAAATGACTGCATAATTGCCGGAAGCAGCGTAGGAAGAATAATCCGGTCAATTGAGTTCATAAGGATCGCAAGAGTCGTAATGACCAACATCCACCAGGAAAGAGGATGTGCTCTGGGCAGAAAGCGATACAGTCCGCTGCGTGGAACGTGTTCACCAGCAATTGTGGTCTCTTTTGTCGGTTGTTGTGACAGTTCAGATGAGGGATGTGTCATGTCCGGTGCCTTTGAAAAATCATCATTGTCTGCAGCCTTACTCTGGTACTGTTGACCAGGCCGCGCCCTGTTAGTCGTTATTCTTGTTGTGCTTAAAATGTAATCATCAGACCAAAATTTAAACATGCTGGTAACATAGGCATTAACATTACTACCATACAAGTAGGCGCAGAATGATATTGGAACTGGATCACGAATAATCGACAAGCAGATGAAAAAAGCACAAGAGAGATCACATGAACTTGCTAACTTGATAGATGCTCATTAGCTACACTATTTTCAGGACGCCAAACCCCTCATAACGGGTAACTCACAGAATATTAAAAATAAATATGATATATGCTCATCAACACTCCAGCCTTTCCTGGCTTTCATAGAATTGTTCCTGATACTTCTTCTCAGATTCCCTTTTAAGTTGGTGAGTTGGAATGGCTGCTGTAGAGGAGAGTGGGTCAGTGGAACCGAATGGCGATGCTTGATGCGACAGCGAATGGCGTCACGTTATATTACTGGCGGTCAGTATATGGAGCCTGTCAGAGCCAGGGTTTTTAGCCGGTGAAGTCACTTTATTAACACGCGCATTTACGGCATGGCTGGCTAATCGCAAAAACTGACAAAAATAAGGCGTGAAACCGCCTCATTTTGCTAACGTTAAGCGCGAGCCATACGCGCTGTTCTCCACGTTCGCTGTAGAGCACTGCGCCGCGCGCCTTGTCGCTGGCATTTGTCTCGATTAGCCAGTTGTGAAGTGTCTGATTAGCACGCTCAACGCGTCCTTTAGCCTGAGAATTCCTGGCGCATAGGGGGGCAATGCTGTCTGTCGGAAAAACCGAAAAGCCCGGCAGCGAGTGAGGTGGTCAACCGACGGTCGACAACGTCCTGAATTATTTTAAGCCGGTTAACTTCGTTCAATGTGAAAAACTCCGCACCAGAAGCCGTCATAACAGGTTCCTCAGCAGGTCACCCGATGCGGCCATGTCAGCTTAGCTCAAAGCGGACATGACTACTTTGCTGTCGCACGCCAGGTGCGCATAATCTATCTTATGTTAAATTAGAGCCCCTGGAAGGGTTACGAGACATCCCGCGAGCACGCTACTCAATATACTGGCTAAAACGCAGAAGGTAACCATCCGGATCCTGCACGAGAAACTCTCGCTGGCAGACGGTCGTTTCTCCGATACTGTAGTGATTATCGCGGAGATCCCGATACAGCGTTACGCCATGCGACCTTACGCGGGCAAATATCTGTTCGACGTCGTCCACTTCTATCTGGAAATTAACGCCACGCCCCAGCGGTCTGGTGAGTTCTGCCATGTTCCATCCGCCCGGATGAAACTGTTCAAGCATCAATTGCGCCTCACCGAGGCTGATATAAGCAAATTCCGGCTCCGTGCGCCTGATCATAATGTTGAAGCCAAGCACATGGGTATAGAAGTTAAGGGAGGCGGGAAAGTCCGTCACGGTCAGCTCGGGAACCATGCGGTTCCAGTAAGATCCGTTCGTATCAGTCATGTTTTTCGTCCTTTTTAACTGACGCAGCATACACCCGTTGACTTGTGCGCGGTCCGTGGCGAACTCTTATGTTAAATTGACCCCTTCTTACAGATTGCCAGCCTCATGGCGTCAATCTCCGCTGCCCGTTTCTTTACAGCTCGACGACGTCAGAACGGTCACCGCGCGTCGTTGGATGAGAGATAACGATAAATTCGACTGCGCTATCGGAGTCGTTTCGCGCCTGATGCTTAGCCTCAGGAGGAATTTCAATCCCCTGCCTCGCAGCAATCTGATGCTTCACGCCATTGAGTTCCATGGTCAGCACGCCGTCGAGCACAAAGAAAAACTGACGTGACATCGAATGAAAGTGGCGTTTCTCCTGGGTGGCGGGCGGCATTTTTTCATGAATGATCAGCATATCCTGACGCTTAAGCAGATACCATCCGTCGCAGTGATCTCCCCATTGATAGTGCTCAGCATTCTCTTTTGAAATCATTGCGTCCTCGAAATGAGGTAATAAAACCTCTCATTATCTGCTCCGCGCGGTAGCCCGCACTGGCTGATAAATACCGCAGATTATCAGCAGAAAAAAATCCCGCAACCGTTGCTTAGGTTAACGGGACTGTTATCGTACCCGTTACTCTTTCGCTATTGGCGTTGCGTTTTCATCGATTTTTGTCGCGCCCTGGATAGTCTTGATCCGCTGTTCCACCGCATTTACCTGCTCAGTGCTGTGCAGCAAGGTGTAAGTCAGATCAAAGGCCGTACTGGCACCGGGCTGCAATTGCTTAACGCGCTTTTGTTCACGCTCAATGGTGACCGGATAAGCATAACTGGTGCCGGGTTCGATTCCTGTCACATAGCCCTGTTTCAGGGTATCGGTATTTTTCCACAGCGACAGTACCGGTAACTGACGGGTGTCGAACTGGATAGAGGCACCGAGGGTACCGGCTTTATTCACCACCGCCGCGACTGACTGGTGCTGATCATCAGCAAGCGGTTTGACGTTAAACACCATTTCGTCGAAATCTTTGGTTGGCCCCTGATAGGTTTGCCAGGTTTTCAGGCCGGCTTTGGCATAGTCATTAAACGGGCTGATGCCTGACATCGGGGCAATAAAGCGCGCACCCTCTTCCAGAATCGGCGTACCAAAGTTGCTGTGATAAATGATCTGATAATCGTGCGGATAATCTGCATGGTTAGTTAACACATCGTGCAGACTGAAACTATTGCTGCCAGGCACGTAGCGCAGTTCAGTCAGGGTCTGCAAATCCGCTTTTTTAAAGGTGCTCTCTTTGATTAAACCGCGGATGCGAATCTCATGCGGTGCAGCGTCATCCACTTCCACTTCCAGCTGAGAAACCGGGGTATTGCCGGCTTTACCATGTAGCGTATAAATTTTACCGTCGGCGGTCACCGGATGGCCGGTCCATTCATAGCCACAGCGCACCATCATCTCATTGAAACCTTCCAGCCAGCCCAGTCCGTTGCGGCTCTCCAGATTAATAAATGCCGGGTTAACCACCTCTTTAACTGGCGAATCCCAGCCCATACGGCTGCCAAATCCTTCAACACGCAATAAATTCATGCCACGGGTTGGGCTCAGCGTAATTGTCAGGCCATCCTGACTTTTGATAATCAGAATTTTACTGCCCTCCTGCTTACCGCCGTGCAACACCTGTTGTTCAATGCTGAACGGCTTGCCTGACAGTTTCAGCTCACTGCTGGAAATCTGCCAGTTACCTTTATCCATACCCTGTTCAGCACTCGTCAGCACCCAGTTTTTTGCGGTTGCAGAACCCGAAACCAGGAGAGCCAGTACCGTTAATGCCAGTTTTATCTTCATTGCTTATCCCTTTTGCTGAATCGTTTTTTCATGATTTAAGGGAAATCTACGGGCTGCGCGTTAACAGAAACGTGACCTGTCTCACCTGCTGAAAAAAGCTCATCAGATTGACGCGTTAATGCGCGTTCAGTCACACAAAAATGAGAGCGTAAATAGAAATTGCAGCCATTTACGTGAAGAAAACAGTCAAAGCATTACACGATTCAGCCAGTAATCGGCTGGCAACAAGATCGTTCAGGATGGTTTATATCCACTCAGCCTGTTCAGGCAGTTTGATTTCCGGCCTGATTAAAAATAAAAAAATAATGAAACTCACCCGCAACTTTTTCAGCCGGCCAGCGAACCTGTTAATAAGGTCATCAGGCGACACCGCCTGCCTGTAAACGGAGAGAGAATTATGCCGATGAAAAACACCCTGAAAACCCTGGCTATTGCCACCCTGTTGGCGCTCAGCGTCCCGGTCAGTTCAGCCCTGGCTGCCCTGCAGGTCGGTGAAAAAGCGCCTGACTTTGAGCTGGAAGCCGCGCTGGCAGGTAAAGCGACCACCTTCTCGTTGCAACAGGCGTTGCAGAAAGGTCCCGTGGTGCTTTACTTTTTTCCCGCCGCGTTTAGCGCCGGCTGTACGCTGGAAGCTCACGACTTTGCTGAAGCAACTGATGAGTTTAAAAAACAGGGCGCGACCGTGATTGGCGTGACCGCGGGCAACACCGATCAGATTGCAAAATTCTCGCAGCTGGAATGCCGGGATAAATTCACCGTTGCGGCCGATCCTGGCGCAAAAGTGGCGGCCGAATATAAGAGCACCATGGAAATGAAAGGCCAGAAACTCTCTGACCGTACCTCTTACGTTATTGCGCCAGATGGCAAAATTCTGCTCAGCTACACCGACAAAAATCCTGATGCCCATATCCAGAAAGCGATGGATGCGGTTAAAAAATATCGTCAGGCCAATCCGGCTTAATCTCACTTTCCGAGTAGGTTCATCATGCTGACAGCCATTGCAGCCGCCTTTCTGGGCGGCATTATTCTCAACTTAATGCCCTGCGTCTTTCCGGTGATCTCACTGAAAGCGCTGAGCCTGATTCGCCATCACGACCAGCCCGCCCATGCGCGCAGTGAAGGTCTGGCCTTTCTGCTCGGTGTGGTGGTGACGATGGTCGCACTGAGCGCGGTGCTGCTGCTGGCGCGTGCCGGGGGTGCTTCAGTCGGTTGGGGATTCCAGTTGCAGTCACCAGTGGTGATCGCATTGCTGATTCTGGTGATGCTCGGTTCTGCACTGAATCTGCTCGGGCTGTTTGAAGTGGGACTGTCAGTGCAACGGGTTGGCGGCGTAGGCAGTGACCGTGGGGGTCTGCTGGGATCGGCACTGACCGGTGCGCTGGCGATTATTGTCGCCACGCCGTGCAGTGCGCCCTTTATGGCCAGCGCCGTTGGCTATGCGCTGACACAGCCGCCGATTGTCAGCCTGGTGATTTTTATCTCACTGGCGCTGGGTTTTGCTGCGCCCTTTACTCTGATCTCCTTTTTCCCGCTGCTGGCGCGTATTTTACCGGCACCCGGAGCCTGGATGATCACGCTTAAACAGGGTCTGGCCTTCCCGATGCTCGGCGCAGTGGGCTGGTTGATCTGGGTGCTGGAACGTCAGGCGGGTTCGGCAGCGCTGGCCGCTATTCTGATCTGCTGCCTGTTACTCAGTTTCGTGGCCTGGCTGTATGGCATGGCGCAGAAACGCCGTATGATGGGTCAGCGTCATTGGGCGCTGCACCTCGCCACCGCCTTTTTCGTGGCGTTAGTGGTTCCGCCGTTACTGAATCTGAACAGCTTTGCCGCAGCACCGCAAAGTGAAGAGGCTTCGCAGGCCGCCGCCGCGGTTGCCTGGTCACCACAGAATGTGGATGCGATTAAAGGCCAGGGCAAGCCGATTCTGGTGAACTTTACCGCCTCATGGTGTATTACCTGTCAGGTTAACGATCGCACCTCATTGTCAACTCAGGCGGTCAAAGCGGCGATGGCGCGCACCAGCACCATTTACATGGTGGCGGACTCAACCCAATACAATCCGGATGTGGAACAGGCACTTAGTGATTTTGGCCGCGGCGGACTGCCGCTCTATGTGGTCTATCCTGCTAATGGCGGTAAACCGGTGGTATTACCGCAGGTCCTGACGCCGCGTATCGTTATTTCAGCCCTGGATCAGGCAATGGAGAACGGCAAGAAAACGTGAACCCCATAATGAATCAACACCGTAACAGCGTGCCAGACGGTTAACCTGCTGATGATGAATGCCAGAGACTGATAACCGCGCGCGGCTATGGCCCCACCTGATGGCCCGCGCGCAGGAAGGCGATAAACACGCCTATAACCTGTTGTTGAAAGCGATGGTTCCGGCCATTCGGGCTTTAGCGTGCAAAAAAATCAGTGATGCTGCGCTGGTCGAGGATGTGATCCAGGAGACTTTGCTGGCGATTCATCGGGTACGGCATACTTACGACCCGCAGCGTCCAATCCTGCCCTGGGTTGCCGCGATTACCTCCGCCAGAGCGATAGATGCTCTGCGTCAGCGAGGACGTCGTCAGGAAGTGCAGGATGAGGATGCGCTCAATCATCAGCCAGCTGAGAGTGCAGAGGTCGCCACTGAAGCAGATGAACTCACCAGCTACTTAGGCAATCTGCCGCTGCGCCAGCGTGAAATTGTCGAATCGGTTCATCTGCGTGAGCAGAGTCTGGCCCAGGCAGCGGCAGAAACAAATCAGTCGGTGTCGGCGGTGAAATCGCTGCTGCATCGCGCAATGCTTAACCTACGAAAATTTGGAAACAATCATGAGAAGTCATGACCCGTTGATTGATCGGCTGACCGAATCCGTTCAGCCGGTGCAGCGCGTATGGCCCACACCCTGGCGCGTAGCCGGCTGGATTGCCGCGGCCCTGCCCTGCGGCGCGCTTAGTAGCTGGGCATTTCATACCCGGCTGACCGACTGGTCGCAGCCTGGAGCGGGTATCGCCCTGAGCGCCCTGCTGCTTGCGTTAGTCATTGCTGGCAGCAGCGTTGCTGCGGCCTTTACCCTGAGTATTGCGGGAAGAAAACCGCTCAGCCTGTATGGGTTATTGCTGCTTGCAGGCCTGTGGCTGACCCTTAATCTGTTCAATCTCTCCGCTTCAGTGCCGCCAGCGGGCGCAGGTCGCCTGGGTGAGGGAATACACTGCTATCTGTTTATGCTCTCTGCCAGTCTGCCGATGATGCTGTTATCGGTGGTTGCCTTACAGCGCACTCGTTCTTTGCATCCCGCGAAAAGTCTGGCGCTGGCCGGTTGCGGCAGCGCGTTCAGTTCTTCGATGCTGCTGTCGCTGTGCCATGATACCCATCTGCACCTGATCGATTTTTCGATGCATCTGGCTGCCGGATTGACCATTGTCGCATTAACCATGATTGTCGGACGGCGCTGGGTGCGGTTAGCGCAGGCCTGATGCACTCATGCCGCCGCCGGTTAGCCAGCGCGGCGGCACGCTTCTGTCTCTGACCCAAACCACACTACTCCGCGACAAGCTCAATCAGATTCCCGTCGGGATCGCGGATAATCGCTTCGTAAAAGCCATCGCCGGTCCGGCGCGGCGGCGCAATTAATATTCCTCTCTCAGCCGCGCGAGCTGCCATCTCATCCACCTGTCGCTCATTACCTACCGCAATAGCGATGTGCGCCCAGCCTGTGATTTCCCGGCCAGTCTCTCCCTGTTCCAGTTCGGGCAGCGTCATCAGTTCAATTGTCGCGCCTTCCTGCAGCCACATAAAATAAGAGGCGAAGCCAGGGCGGTTTTTGCTGAGATAACGCGGGTTACTTTCGGCACCAAACATCGTTTGCCAGAAAGCGCGCTGCGCCTGCGGATCGCGAGTCCACAGCGCGACGTGGGAAATTTTCATGCGTTATTCCCCTTCGCTGTTCTTTGTCCCAAATCCAGCGTCATTGAGATCGCGCCGACAACCAGCATCAGCAGGATAATCAGCGAGAAGGCAAATGACAGATGGGTAAAATGCGCCACATAGCCAATCACCGCGGGCCCGCTCAATACGCCCATATAGCCGAGCGTGGTAATCGCCGGTACCGCGACAGACTGCGGCATCACCGTCTGCTGCCCTGCGGCTGAAAACATCACCGGCACGATATTGGCGCACCCTGCCCCCACCAGGGCGTAACCCAGTAACGCCAGCGGCCAGGAAGTGATAAAAGTCACGATTGCCAGTCCTGCTGCTGCAATGAACGCGCCGCCCAGCACCACCGGAAAGCGTCCCAGTGATAAAATAATCCGATCGCCAGTGAGGCGCGCCGCCGTCATTGCCACAGCGAAAAAGGTATAGCCCAGCCCGCCCAGCGCCTCTGGAATAGCCCGGACATCGGTCAGATAAACCGCACTCCAGTCCAGTACCGTGCCCTCGGTCAGGAATACCGCAAAACAAATAATGCCAATAATCAGTACGCTACCGCGCGGTATTGCAAAGGCGGAGCCTTCAGAGGGGTTAGCATAGGTCAGCAGCCCGGCCGCGCTGTAGAGCGTCATGCCTGCCACCGCCCCGACGATCAGTAAGCAGCTGGCCAGCACGCTTAACCCTAACGCCAGCAATAGCGTCATCAGCCCCGCGCCCGCAATTCCGCCGACGCTGTACATCCCATGAAAACCGGACATTAACGGTACTGAAGACGACTTTTCTACCAGAATAGCCTGGATGTTCATGGCGCAATCGGTGACGCCGATCCCGACGCCAAAGACCAGCAGCGCCAGCGCCAGCCAAAGCGGATCGCTCAGCACTGACAGCCAGGGTGTACTGACAATGATCAATCCAATCGCTACCAGAATCACCCGGCGGCAGCCGAACCGGCTGGTCAGCACGCCGGTGACCGGCATGGCGATCAACGCGCCCATTCCCAGACACAACAGCAGCGTGCCCAGTACCGCTTCATTGACACCGGTATTGGCACGCGCAAACGGGACAATCACTGCCCAGGTCGCGGTAACAAAACCAGCAAGAAAAAAAACAACCCGCGTTGCCCGTGTCGGGGATACTGCCGTTTCGCGAAGAGCCATACCGATCCTTTTTAAATGATTGCCAGCGGTCAGCTATCGACCATGAATGCAGACTGACCGCAACTGGGTCTATTGACAGCTTTCAGATGCGGCGTGATGATGCTCACTATAGCTCGTTTATGATTATTCAGGAGTGCTAATGCTCGATTATGCAGCTTTCCCACAGCAGCGACAAGGGTTGATCCGTGAGATTTTGCAGCAGAACGGTCGCGTGGTCTGTACGGATCTGGCTCGTCAGATGGCGGTCTCCGAACACACCATCCGCCGTGATTTGCATGAACTCAGTAAAGAGGGATTTTGCAAAAAGGTCTATGGCGGCGCGGTGTTACCGCTACCGGATGCAGGCAGTTTTACCCAGCGAAAAGAACAGGATCACGCCGTAAAAGCCCTGATCGCGCAGCGCTGCGCCAGTCTGATCATGCCAGACAGCTGCATTTTTATTGATGCCGGCACCACCAATCTGGCGCTGGCGCAGGCCCTGCCTGCGGATCTCGCGTTGACCGTGGTGACCAATGCGCCTGATATTGCGGCAGTGCTGTTAGCGCATCCGCGCGCAGAGGTCATTATGCTTGGCGGTCAGATCCAAAAAAGCACCGGCGGCTGCGTTGGACAAAGTGCCATTCAACAGGTGCGTGGTATGCTGTTCGATCAGGCCTTTATCGGTGGCTGTGCGATGAGCCCGGAAGCGGGACTGACAGGTTTTGACTACGCTGACTGTGAATTTAAAAAAGTGGCGATTGAGCAGAGTACCCAGGTGATTGTCGGCCTGACGGCCGAAAAAATCCCAGCCGTCGCACGGTTTAAAATCGCGGAATGTCATGCGCTTTCGCTGCTGGTGGTGGAGGAGAAACTGGATAAAGCATTGCTGAGTGCCTTTGAGGCAGAGGAGCTGACGCTGATTACCGTTTAATCCACAGCGCTTCATGTTCCCGCGCTACACTGTGGTGACGGCGTAAACGCGGCAGACGATAACGCCAGCCGTTACGCACTAATTCAGGAGAATGCAATGCAAAATGAGATGTCAGCACAATGTCATTGTGGTGCAGTGGCGTTCAGCGTGACGCTGAAGGATGGGTTTAATACGGTACGGCGCTGTAACTGCTCGTTCTGCCGGATGCGCGGTGCCGTCGTGGTATTTGCCCGTGAAATCGAGGTGACGCGCGGCAAAGACCAGCTCACCGAATATCGCTTCAATAGCAAACAGGTCGGCCACTACTTCTGTTCAGTCTGCGGTATCTACACCTTCCATCAGAGCCGCTCTCAGCCTGACCAGTATGGGGTTAACGTTGCCTGTCTGGCGGGAGTTTCACCGTTTGATTTTACCGATGTGCCGGTGACCGACGGCATTCACCATCCCAAAGATGGCGGTGCCGGCGGCGTAGCCGGACATTTAATCTATAAACCGACCTGAATCGCCGAGGGTGCGGACGCGCACCCTCTGACGCCGGTTACTCCAGAGTGCGCTTACCGCTGAAGCGTGTAATCGGCTTTTGCTCTTCTCCGTCGAGTTGCCGTGAAAAGACCTTCAGTGCGGACAAAACCGGACTCAGACCACGCCACAGTTCATCATCATTGAGCAACCGGATAATACCGCGGATCCCCGGTGCGGCTTTCCCGCTGTTGGCCTCTTCCCTGGCCGGTTTAATCGCCATCGCCGCATCCCGCAAGGCGAGCAGCAGATGATTAAACCGTTCCGGTGGCACGCTACCTAAGGTCATCATTAACAGCGAAAGGTTTTGCAACGCACTCTGCGTGCCGGGCTGATTAAGACCTGACACCAGAATCTTGCTTATCTCGCTGTTTGACTTTACCAGATCGTTCGCCAGCCGCAGGAAGCCATGCTGATGCAGATTTTCAATCAACTCATCCATCGCCTCTCTGGCGGTGGGTTCCGTCGGGGTCGGCGTGACCTGATATTTCATCCTTTCAGCCATCAGAATTTCTCCGGTTTTTCTACATGTTCAGGCGGTTCGCGATAGCCAGCCTGCTGCCATTTCTGCTCGACTGGCAGGTGATCCAGCGGCGTGCGTTTGCCATAGCGGAAATTATGTAACGGTATTGGATTTGGCTGGATACGGCGATCCACACGTTTCATGTTCACCGCGACCTCTTTATAGGCGGGCGTATTGACGTCCGGATCGTGATGTTCGCCGGTCAGGGTATTGACGCCATCTTTGCCGTGATGGATCGGCATAAACAGCACATTACCCGCTACGCGGTCGGTGATCACTACCGGCACATCAATCGAACCCCGTCGCGAAGCAATGCGGACCCACTCGCCTTCCGTCAGACCACGTTCGGCGGCCAGCTGCGGCGAGATCTCGACAAACGCGTTCGGTGACAGCGACATAATACGTCCGCCCTGACCGGTCTGATTAGTGGACTGGAAATGCTCCAGCATCCGGCCATTGTTGAGCAGCAAATTGTATTCCGCATCTTCCTGCTCCGCCGGCGGTTGCCACTGTAGTGGGTAGAGCCGCGCTTTGCCGTCCGGGAAGTGAAACTGTTCGGTATAGAGGAGTGGCGTACTCTCGCCGTCGGCGCTGACCGGCCAGATTTGCGACTGCCAGCCGACCAGGTTTTCATAGCTGACGCCCGCAAAGATTTCCGCAATGCCCGCCGCTTCAGCCATGATCGCACCCGGATTCGGGTAATACCACGGATGGCCCAGACGTGCCGCCAAATCGGTAAAGATTTGCCAGTCAGGGCGGCTGTCACCGAGCGGTGCCATCGCCGGTGAAAAATGCTGGATGCGCCGCTCGGTATTAACGAAGGTGCCCTCTTTTTCCACGCTGGGACAGCCCGGCAGTACCACATCGGCGAACTCCGCGGTACGGCTCATGAAGATATCCTGCACCACCATGAACTCCAGATTACTGAAGGCTTCATGCACATTGCTTGAATCCGCATCGGAAAAGGCGGTTTCTTCTCCGGTGATGTACATGGCGCGCAGTTTTCCTTCATGGGCTTGCTGCACCATTTTAAAATTGTCCGCGCCTGGCTGGTCAGACAGCGCCTCAGGTGCAACGCCCCAGGCACGTGCCCATTTCTCCCGCACCGCGGCATCGCTGACTTTTTCATAGCCGGGATAGATATTGCTCAGGCAGCCAAAATCACTGGCACCCTGCACATTATTATGGCCGCGCATCGGATAGCCGCCGGTACCAGGCCGACCGTAGTTGCCGGTGACCAGCAGCAGGTTGGATAAGGCGGTACTGGTGTCCGCTCCGTGGCTATGCTGAGTGATCCCCATTGCCCACAGAATACAGGCGCTGCCTGCCTGACCTATCATCTCTGCCGCTGCTGTCAGCTCATCCAGACTCAGGCCGCAGATTTCGCTGGCATAGGCCAGAGTAAACGGAGCCAGCGATTCACGGTATTCTTCTACCTGATTGACTCGCTGTGCCAGGAATGCCTGATCGGCATAGCCGTGTTGAAACATATAGTTCGCCATCGCTGACGCCCACACCAGGTCGGTGCCGGGTCGGATGCGCAAGTAGCGGTCGGCACGCTCGGCCATTTCATGACGGCGCGGGTCAACGACCAGCAGTTTCTGACCCTGATGCTTGTGGCTCTGCTTGATGTGCGAAGCGATAACCGGGTGATTCTCGGCCAGATTACTGCCAACGATAACGATCAGTTCCGTCTGCTGCAGATCACGAATGGTACCGGCATCGCCGCCGTAGCCTACCGTACGAAACAGTCCTTCTGTCGCCGGATTCTGGCAATAGCGCGATGAGTTATCAACGTTGTTGGTGCCGAAAATCAGTCGGGCGATTTTCTGCGTCAGATAGGCTTCTTCATTACTGGCCTTACTGGAACCGATAAAACCAATCGCATCGCCACCATATTGCTGCGCCACTCGCCGCAGGCCATCCGCGACGCGCTGCAGCGCCTCATCCCAGCTGGCGGGCCTGAAGCGACCATTTTCACGAATCAATGGTGTCGTCAGGCGTTCCGGGCTGTTGACAAAATCCCAGCCAAACTTACCTTTGACGCAGGTGGAGATACCGTTAGCGGGCGCCTCGGCCACCGGCTGGATTTTCAGGATGTGTCGGTCGCGGGTCCAGATTTCGAAACTGCATCCCACACCGCAATAGGTGCAGACGGTTTTCGTCCGTTTGATCTCAGCCTGGCGCAGTGCCATATCAATTTTTGACACGCCGGTAATCGGCTCCATGCCGATACTGTTTTCCAGCGTTTTAACGAAATCGATCAGCGGGCGCTTCAGCCCCTCATCCATCGCGGTAAAGGGTCCCGCGTCCGGCTGCATGGTTTTTTCCAGCAGCGCGTTACAGGGGCAGACCGTGACGCAGTGTCCGCAGCTGACGCAGCTTGAGCCGGCAATCTCAGTGCCGCCATCCCACAGCACCCGCGGATGCGCCTGGGTATAGTCAATTGACAAGGTTTCATTCACTTCGACGTTCTGACAGGCCTCCACGCAGCGGCCACATAAAATACACTGGTCAGGATCGTAGGTATAAAACGGGTTGGAATGATCTTTTGCATACGGCTTGGGCTGATGCGGGTAATACTGAATCGGAATATGCATATCCGCGACCGCATTATGGAGTGTGCAGTCGCCGGTATTATGTTCACAGACAGTGCAGTAAAGCTCGTGGCGGTTAAGTATCCGATCCATCCCCTCCTGCTGCGCTGCTTTTAACGCCTCGCCTTCGCTTTGTACCGTTAATCCCTCCTGGGTGCGCAACGTGCAACCGCGAACCCGCTCGCCATTGGCATCGACCCAGCAGACATCACAACTTTGTAAAGGCGGTAGCGCCGGGTGATAACAGACATGGGGCAGTTTTTTTCCTTGCGCATCGAGAAAATCAATCAAGGGTTGATCAGCTAACCCGGTTAACCGTTCACCATTGTAAATAATGGTGCAGTGTTCTCCGCTCATATAAGCCTCATGAAGACATTGCGAATTGCTTCCAGCCGAAAAATATCCCTGTATTTATAGGGTTGACTCTTCAGCTTAGTGAGGATTAACAGTTGCGCCACGCATACCGCTACGCTTATTGGCGTTACTCTTTGAATCTTAGTTTTTTTTTAAAATGTAATGACTTTTTACTAAGCGGGAAAAGCAGTCAACTGCAACCGACGCAGCTGATTCTTTTGATTAGATTTATTACGTTAAACCGGCGTGCCAGCACGTGAACCGCAGCGACAATCAGGCTGCGCAGCAGACTGCCATGCCATGCTCGTACGCCGCCAAAGCAGCCCTCAGCCAGGGGGCTGCGTCGGGAATAAGCCGTTCGGCCAGGTAACGTTCGCAGGCCGGCAGATCATGACCATAATGACAACGGAACGCGCCTGGCGTCAGGAGCAGATATTTACGGAACGTGCGGGTAAAATTCTGCTGGCTGCTAAAACCGTTTTCGACCGCGATATCCAGCAGGCTTTTATTGGTCGCGATCACCGCTACCGCAGCACGCATCACCCGGCGAAGCCGGATATATTGTCCCAGATTGTAACCGGTGCGGTCGCGAAAGACGCGCTGAAAATGCCAGTGCCCATAGCCGCTTTTACGGGTGATGGTTGTTACCCGCACCCGTTCATCAAACAGGTTTTGTTCGATCCACGGCACAATTTCGCTGACCACGGCATCGATTGCCTTAACGCTATGACTATCAGGCACAGACGATTTCACCTGACTGCTTACCCTCTGATACATAAGCCCTCCGCACTGAACGTGATTGAAATGCAGCCGGCGCTATTCCCGGCTGAAGCAATTATTCCGGTCAGCGTTGAAGATGGATAGTTATACAAACGGATAGGTCAGATGAGCGCAGCAGGCCTGAATTGAGTCTGTACAGCCATTTACGGCTGCGGTGTTCAACCGAATAATAATATCAACAATAGCATGTTGTAACTATAGAAAGGCGATAGCGATCACTGAAAACATCGCCAGAGAGTAAGTGTTTCCGCAGCTTGCCTGCATTGACTGTGGGACCGCTGCTGCCTGGCCATAAATTTATTGCACTTAATTCCGCCTGCCTGCGGAGTATAAAACAAGCAATTAATGGTCCTGGTTTTTTATTTGCGGATAAAGCTGCCGTTAACACCGGCGCGCTGACATAATAAAAAATAATGACGTGCTGGCCGCTTCTTTTTGTCAGAATGCCTGATTACCCCAGCGACCTATCAATACAGGGCCGTTAATAGTGTTATGGATTATTTCGCTTCACAGACAGCACTATTCTACTGGCCGCTAAAAATGACGGAACGATGACAGTTTTAATCGGCTTTAATGACGGCCAGACAGCTTGCAGACCAGAATTATTTACGCGAAAACCCCGGGTTTCGCTCATCATTTAACCATTATTTTCAGTTGGTTATCTGAATTTCATCCATGACGTAATTATTAGATGATAATGAAAATTGTTATGATAATATTCATTCAACACTGGCGGTTTACCGTGACTGACAGGCACAGATGAAATAACTGCTCATCACATAAAATCCTCCAGGTATGACTCTTCTCTGACTGGCTGGAATGAGATCTCTATGAATCACATCGTATATATCGTTGACGACGACGCCGCAGTTACCACGGCCCTGAGCAATCTGCTCAGCTCAGACAATTACGAGGTTATTTCTTTTTCTTCCGCGGATGATTTTCTGGCACACGACATTGCCCCGATGCCCTGCTGTCTGATACTGGATATTAATATGCCGGGCGCGGATGGGTTTGAAGTCGCTCAGGTATTAATCGATCGTGGTTATACCATCCCTACCATCTTTTTAACCGGCTTTGGCACCATTCCTGTTACGGTCCGGGCAATGAAAACCGGTGCTTATGAGTTTCTGACCAAGCCGGTTGATCCTGACCGTATTCTGCAGGCGGTCTCCGAAGCGATACGGATTGCCGAACAGAACATGGCGACGTCGCAGGAGAAACGGGAGATGACCCTGCGCCATCAGACACTGACGCCACGCGAAAGCGAGGTAATGTTGCTGGCGATCAGCGGTCTGCTGAACAAACAGATCGCCGCCGAAATGGGTGTCAGCGAAATTACCGCTAAAGTGCACAAGCGGCGGGTGATGGAAAAGATGAATGCGCGCTCTTTGTCTGATTTAGTGCGGGCAGCGGAACGGCTCAATATCGCCCATACCCGACGCCGCTGAGGAGAGGCAGCCGGCGGCTGGAGATTGCGTTTTTACTGCATACGCGATTTTCAGGCGTGACTGAGCGCGATACCGGCACGACCCGAATCGGCAGCAGCAGCGCGATGCCCCGCGCACGGTAACAAGGGCTGAGTCGATCATCCTTCTTTCCCGGCAGTCAGTTCGCTGCGGATCAGGTTCAGAAAGGTATCAACCTCAATCGGTTTGCGAAAAAAAGTCAGCGCGCCCAGCGCGATGGCATACCACAAGGTGGTCTCTTCCAGGTCAGCAGAGATAAAAATCACCGGTGGCAGACAGGGACGCTGTTTCAGAAGGGTAAAGAGTTCGAAACCGCTCATCCCTTTGAGCCCCACATCAATAATCAACAGGCTCGCATCACAAAGTGCATTGTCATCGGCCAGTAGTGCCTCTCCCGACTCAAATAATCCTGTGGTGTAGCCGTCAGAATGCAATAAATTACTCAGTCCACTGCGGACTGAGCGTTCATCATCAACAATGACAATACGCTGTGACAGCGTCATGCTGTTATCCTCTGTAGTCCTCCCTTCTGCGAGAACTTAGGGTGCTTTATCGCCGCCCGGCGGCGGTGTGCCACTGATTTTCGGCACACATTCGTGGCGGAACCACGCCAGCGTCACCGGCTGGCGACGGATGATGCGTTTCCCCAGTGGAATCAACTGCTCACCCACCAGCATGCCAAACAGTCCCAGTAACGCAATCACCGGCGGGGCCGGCGAGTTAACATCGATCAGGGCATAAACTACCCCGGCCAGCAGCCCGACAATCAAAGAAATAGCGTAAGATTTCATCATCTTTAGCCTACCCGATGTGACGTGGCATCGCCGGAAACGACTGGCTGCAGCAGTGTGGTCGCCGGTCTGGACGCTGGCAGCCAGGCATTCATCAATGCGCCGCCGAGCAACATACCCAGCAAACCGACCAGCGCAATCGCGGGTGGTGCCGGCGATCGGACATTGAGCAGCGCATACAGCAGGCCAATCAATACGCCTGCACCCAGTGAAATCAGTAGTGGACTCATATCCCGCTCCTGTTCTGCGGCAGTGCTGACCGGCACAGAGTGCCGATCAGCCGCCAGCGACTTAGCGTACAGGCGCGTGGACGGGTGCCAGCGTGCGGTGCTCGCTCTTCTGACGCGATGGCGCTTTATGCACCATGGTGTAGGCGTAGTCGACGCCAATGCCGTAAGCACCAGAATGCTCTTTGGCAATGTTCATCACCGCATCATAGGTATCGCGGTTGGCCCAGTCACGCTGCCACTCCAGCATCACCTGCTGCCAGGTAACCGGCACGACGCCAGCCTGAATCATGCGTTGCATAGCATAATCATGCGCTTCTTTAGTGGTACCGCCTGAGGCATCAGCCACCATATAAATTTCATAATCCCCTTCCAGCATCGCGCACAGCGCAAAGCTGTTGTTACACACTTCGGTCCACAGACCGGAAACCACCACTTTTTTCTTACCGTTGGCGGCCAGCGCATCACGGACTTTCTGGTCATCCCAGGAGTTCATTGAGGTACGCTCTAAAATGTCCTGACCTGGGAACACGTCCAGCAGCTCCGGGTAGGTGTGACCAGAAAAACTCTCTGTTTCTACGGTGGTGATGATGGTCGGAATGTTGAAAACTTTGGCCGCTTTCGCCAGTGCAACCGTATTGTTTTTCAGAACCTGACGGTCAATAGACTGCACGCCAAACGCCATTTGTGGCTGCTGGTCGATGAAAATAATCTGGCTGTTATGTGGCGTCAGGACTTCAAGTTTAGCGTTGGACATGTGTTCACCCATAGAGGTTAAGTAACTGGATTTCCGTAAACCGTAACGGAGCAAAAGGGACGGGCAGCACACCTGAATGCGGCTTGCGCTGGCTGTCTGGTTCGCAGTGTAGGGTGGAGGGCGAAGGCAAACTATTATCTCTGCGTATAACTATACGAAGGTATAGGTATCCCTTCGTATAACTAGACGCTCAGTCTGACCACTCACCATAATCCGGTCTATTCGTGCCCTGCTCCCGGCAGCGCACTTCCTGTCCCGCTGCAAGTCGGACAACCCCATTCAGGAGGATCTATGGTTACGCTGGGTAAAGCAGAACTGATATTAACCAATGGCAAATTTCACACCGTTAACCGCAGCAATCCTGTGGCCGAAGCCGTCGCCATCCGCGAAGGTAAATTCGTCGCGGTCGGTTCGCTGGCTGAGGTGATGGAATATCACTGCGATGGTACCAAAGTGGTCGATCTGAAAGGTCATACCGCCGTGCCGGGTCTGAACGACTCGCACCTGCATCTGATTCGTGGCGGCCTGAACTACAACCTGGAATTACGCTGGGAAGGCGTCCCGTCGGTGGCTGATGCGCTGCGGATGCTGAAAGAACAGGCGCTGCGTACGCCATCGCCGCAGTGGGTGCGCGTGGTGGGCGGCTGGACGGAATTTCAGTTTGCTGAACGCCGGATGCCGACCCTGGATGAGATCAATGAAGCCGCGCCGGATACGCCGGTCTTTGTGCTGCACCTCTACGATCGTGCCCTGCTTAACCGCGCCGCCCTGAAAGTGGTTGGCTATACCAAAGAGACGCCAAATCCACCGGGCGGTGAAATTCAGCGCGACAGCAACGGTAACCCGACCGGGATGCTGATTGCCCGTCCCAATGCGATGATCCTTTATGCCACGCTGGCCAAAGGACCGAAACTGCCACTGGAGCAGCAGGTCAACTCCACCCGCCAGTTTATGCGTGAGCTGAACCGCCTCGGCCTGACCAGCGCCATCGATGCTGGCGGCGGTTTCCAGAACTATCCCGAAGATTATGAAGTGATCGCCGAACTGCATCAGAAGAAACAGATGACACTGCGCATCGCTTATAACCTGTTTACCCAGCGCCCCGGTCACGAACTGGAAGATTTCGAAAAGTGGACCGATATGCTGACACCAGGCCAGGGCAGCGACTATTTCCGCCACAACGGCGCGGGCGAAATGCTGGTGTTCTCGGCGGCGGACTTTGAGGATTTCCTGGAGCCGCGTCCTGACTTAGCGCCCGGCATGGAAGATGAGCTGGAGCGCGTGGTACGTCATCTGGTCGAGCATCGCTGGCCGTTCCGCCTGCACGCCACCTATGACGAATCGATCAGCCGGATGCTTGACGTGTTCGAAAAGGTCAACCGCGATATTCCGTTTAACGGGCTGCACTGGTTCTTTGACCACGCGGAAACGGTCACGCAGCGCAATATCGATCGTATCAAGGAGCTGGGCGGCGGCATTGCGGTTCAGCATCGCATGGCGTTTCAGGGCGAATACTTTGCCGAACGCTACGGTATTGAGGCAACCCGACATACGCCGCCGGTAGCGCGGATGCTGGAAACCGGTGTACCGGTCGGACTTGGCACCGATGCCACCCGCGTCGCCAGCTATAACCCGTGGACAGCGCTCTACTGGCTGGTATCCGGACGCACCGTTGGCGGAATGCAGATGTATGACGTTAACGCCCGCCTCGACCGTGAAACCGCCCTGATGCTCTGGACCCAGGGCAGCGCGTGGTTCTCCAGCGAGCAGGGTAAAAAAGGCCAGATCAAAGCCGGTCAGCTGGCTGATATGGCCGTACTCAGCAAAGACTTTTTCAGCGTGCCTGAAGAGGAGATCAAAGGCATTGAATCAGTACTGACCGTGGTGGATGGCAACATCGTCTATGCCGCCGGTTCGTTCACCTCTGAAGCACCGCCTGCTATTCCGGTTCTGCCCGAGTGGTCACCGGTGGTTAATGTGCCCGGTCATTATCGCAGCGCGCCGCCGGTCGCCCAGAGCCGCGTCGGCATGAAGCCTGCTGCGCATCACTGTAGCGGTCCGTGCGGCGTACACAGCCACTCGCATGAGATCGCGCGGGGTTCCAGCGTACCGGTCGCCGAAGATAACGCCTTCTGGGGCGCGCTCGGCTGCAGCTGCTTCGCGTTTTGATCATGAAGACCTTATTCATTCAGCCGCCCCGTCTCAACGCGGGGCTGTTCTTCCTGCGCCTGGCGGGCAGCCTGCTGCTGTTACATGTGCACGGGCTGCCTAAGGTCCTGCATTTCAGTGAAGAACTGACGCGTATCGAGGACCCGTTTGGGCTGGGTGCGATGATGAGTCTGTTACCGGCGATTCTGGCGGAGGTGGTTTGTCCGATCTTTATCATCCTCGGCTGGGGAACCCGGCTGGCCTGCCTGCCGATCATTGCGGTGTTGCTGGTGGCGATGCTGGTGGTTCATCCCGGCTGGTCGATTGCTGAAGGCCAGTTTGGCTGGCTGTTGCTGATAATCTTCATCACCCTGGCGTTAACCGGGCCAGGCGGCTGGCGGCTGGGTGCCAGCACGCAACGGGAGGTGCGTCATGGCGCAGGTTAATGACATTCACCAGCTGGATCAGGAGATCAGCGAAGCGCCGCCGGTGAGCAGCGTCTCGCCGATGCAGCCACTGCGTCAGCCGGTGTTTCGCATGCTGTGGATCGCAACGGTGGTCTCCAATATCGGTTCATGGATGAATGATGTCGGGGTTAACTGGACCATGCTGACGCTCAGCGCCGATCCGCTGGCGGTCGCGCTGGTGCAGGCAGCCAGCAGCCTGCCAATGTTTCTGTTTGCGCTGCCGTCGGGCGTGATGGCGGATATCGTTGACCGTCGCAAATATCTGTTGTTCTCCCAGCTCTGGACCTTTATCGCCGCCGCCGGGCTGACGGTACTGGCCTATACCGGCCACGTCACACCAACGGTTTTGCTGGCCGCCGCCTTCCTGCTCAGCACCGGTGCGGCGATGAGTTCGCCACCGTTTCAGGCGATCGTTCCGGATCTGGTGAGCAAGTCTGAACTGGGTCCGGCGATTGCGCTCAATTCATTGGGTATCAATATCAGCCGCGCCATCGGTCCGGCGCTGGGAGGATTGATTCTCTCCTTTACCGGCCCGTGGATGGTATTTCTGCTTAATGCGCTGTCGGTACTCGGGGTCGCCTGGGTGCTCTATCGCTGGAAGGCGGAACCCAGCGTCCAGCGCTTGCCGCCGGAGCACTTCTTCCCGGCGGTGCGCGCCGGACTGCGCTATGTCCACGCCGCGCCGGTATTACGCAACGTGCTGATGCGCACGGTGGCGTTCTTTCTGTTCGGCAGCGCCGGCTGGGCTTTGCTGCCGCTGGTGGCGCGACGTGAACTCGGCCTGGGCCCGGGCGGTTACGGCATCATGCTGGCCTGTATCGGCATCGGCGCGATTACCGGCGCGGTAATGTTGCCGCGGTTGCGCCGTCGCTTCAGTTCCGATCGGCTGATGGCGCTGGCCAGCCTGTTATTCGCTCTGACCATGCTGGCGCTGGCATTTGTGCGTCATTTCTGGCTGCTGAATGCTTTTGAGTTCTTTACCGGTTTCGCCTGGATTGCCGTGCTGTCGACCCTCAACCTC
>Ga0308167_1001192_pt1 | contig 32694 bp, 30 predicted proteins | sample PhyCR1_2_FD_202138 | JGI IMG/M metagenome (GOLD analysis project Ga0308167, IMG submission 202138) | Phyllosphere microbial communities from UC Gill Tract Community Farm, Albany, California, United States - DLSLRC.R1 | ecosystem: Host-associated > Plants > Phyllosphere > Unclassified | place... | reverse complement strand
CAGTGCCGATGTAGTTGTGGTTGAGCATCTTCGCCTCTTCTTGGGCGAGGACGACCACTCGACGGGCTCGGTCCGTGAATCTCTCGAACATGCTGTGACTCCTTATTCGCACGGGGCGAAGCGCTGAGTCCTCGACGGGTCTCCGCGCCTGTACATCGAGAGTAACCACCGTGCGGATGCTGTATGCCCGTGTTCGCCGTCGGCATAGCGCCGTGACGGTCGGTGACGGCGCTCTCGTGCGGCCGGGGTTGACTCACTTATCGACAGTCGTTATGTTAACGATTATCGGTAATAACGACTCTCGATAAGGAGTGGATGATGACCTCAACGAAGAACCGGACGATCTCCCGAGGCGACCGCGGAGCCCTGGTCGGCTTCTGCATCTCGGGCGCGCTGATCGCCGCCTACATCACCGTCTTCTCGGTCATGCGGATCATCGAACTCGCCCGGGGCGTCGACGTGCCGGTGCTGATCGAGCTCATCGGCTCGCAGACGCCGGTCGACCTGCCGCTGAGCAACGGCACCAGCATCTCCGTCGGCGTCGACAGCGCTGTGATCACCGCGCCTCAGCTGCCGGCGATCGCCGCAGTGCCGGGCATCATCGGCCAAGTGGCGCAGATCCTCACGATCGTCATCGTGATCGGATGCCTGATCCTGCTGGCACGGAGCGTGCTGACCGACCGCGTGTTCAGCCGACGCAACACCGCTCTCGTCGCGACAGCCGGCATCGCCGGACTCGTCGGTTTCGCCACTGTGCGCTTCTTCGACAACATGCTCGCGAATGCCACGGTGGCACAGATCACCGACAACGGCATCGACAACGCCGTGATCAGCGTCGAACCGTTCACCTTCATCCTCGGGGCGTTCGTCATCGCCCTCATCTGCACGGTGTTCTCCATCGGCGACCGCCTGCAGCGCGACACGGACGGGCTCGTCTGATGAGCACCATGACCGCGACACGTTCCCAGACCGCCGATGCGATCACGGTGATCCTCTTCGGCGCCGCCGCTCTGGTGGTGACGGCGATCAGCACCGTCCTGCGCGTGCTCGGAACCTTCCGAGACCAGGGCATCGCGTGGTCCATCCCTATCGACGAGCAGCCGATCGACGCGACCGTCGGCTCAGGAGCCGCGTCGGTCGAGGGGATCGCTCAGGAGGCGATGGTGTTCGCCACCGGAGTGGATGCCGCCGCGACCGCGGCGATCATCGGCTCGCTCGTGCTGTGGGCGCTCGCCCCGTTGATCGTCATCGTCGGCGTGATGCTCGTCGCCTGGAACTTCCTCCGCGGACGCTTCTTCGTGCGGAGCAACGCGCGGGCCTTCGACGCGATCGGCTGGACTCTCGTGCTCGCTCCGATGTTCATCGTGCTGCTCGAGAAGCTGGGGCTGAACGGGGTGTCCGCTGCGGTGGGCCTCGGCTCCGGCGAGCCCGTGCATCCGATCGAGTTCTGGTCGATCGTCCCGATCTTCGCGACCGGCGTCGCGGTGGGACTCATCGCAGCAGCGTTCCGGCAGGGCATCCGCCTGCAGCGCACGAACGCGGCCCTCGAGGACGAGACGAGGGGACTCGTATGACCCCGGCCGAGAACGACGACGAACTCACCGGCATCCACTGCCGCCTCGACGAGCTGCTCGCGGAGCGCGGCATGACTCTGACCGAGCTGAGCGCGCGCGTCGGCGTGAGCATCGTCAACCTGTCGGTGCTGAAGAACGACCGGGCGCGAGCGATCAGGTACTCGACGTTGCGGGCGATCTGCGACGCCCTCGGGTGCGAGGTCGGCGACCTGCTGGTGCTGGCGTAGGTCAGGCCTGCGGCGGCTGCGGGGCCTGCGGGACCGGCGCGAGAGGTTCGACGACCACGGCGGTGCCGTAGGCGCAGATCTCGGTGAAGTTCTGGATCGAGCCGGCATCGAAGCGCATCGCGACGATCGCATTGCCACCGCGCTGCTGCGCCTCGGCCCACATGCGGCCCATCACGACCTGCCGCGCCTCGTACATCACTTGCGTGTATTCGGGGATCTCGCCACCGCCGAGCGAGCGGAACCCGGCGGCGAAACCCTGCCCGAAGTCGGTCGATCGCACCGTCAGACCCATGACCTCCCCCAGCACCTGGGTGATGCGGTAGCCGGGGATGTCGTTCGTGGTCACCATGAACATGAGGCCATCGTGGCAGAACACAACCGACGCGACCAGGCGGCGAGGATAAGCAGTCGAGCGAAGAGGACAAGGCTCTGACCACGCAGATCCTGACCGACAACCTCGAGAAGTGCGCGGCCTGACCCGCCAGGTCGCCTGACGAGGGATGACGGATGCCGCGGCCCTCGTCATCCTTCGTCATCTCAGCCTCGGAATTCACTCGCCCTCATAGCGTTGGGCGTTATAGCGCGCACACGGCGCGCACCGATTCTGGAGTCCCCAATCCAATGAGCACCACCGCCCGCCCCACGAAGGCGCCTGACACCCGCGGTCCCGTCCGGAAGCTGCTGACCTCGTTCGGCTTCCAGATCCTCGCGGCCCTCGTCCTCGGCATCGCCGCCGGCCTGATCGCCCGCCAGCTGGGCGCCACCGCCGACAGCCCGAACGGCCTCTCGGCCACCCTCGACACGATCGGCAGCTCGTACGTGACACTGCTGCGCGCCGCCGTCGTGCCGCTGATCTTCACCGCGATCGTCGCCAGCATCTCGAATCTGCGCCGAGTGCAGAACGCCGCGCGCCTCGCGGGCCAGACCCTGCTGTGGTTCGCGATCACCGCATTCATCGCCGTGATCGTCGGAATCACGCTCGGCCTGGTCATCCAGCCGGGAAACCGCGCCGGTGAGGGCCTCGAGCCCGGCGACCCGTACACGGTCGGCACGTGGTGGAACTTCCTGCTGGGTCTGATCCCGCAGAACTTCCTCGGGCTCAGCGTCAGCACGAACCCGGGAGCCACCGACGGCACGTTCTCGTCGAGCGTGAACTTCAACATCCTGCAGGTCATCGTGATCGCGGTCGCCGTCGGCATCGCCGCTCTCAAGGCCGGCAAGAAGGCCGAGCCGTTCCTCGCGTTCACCGAGTCGCTTCTGAAGGTCATCCAGCGCGTGCTGTGGTGGATCATCCGCATCGCCCCCCTCGGCACCTTCGGCCTCATCGGCGCCGCGGTGGTCAAATACGGCTGGGAGAAGCTGGCGTCGCTCGGCTGGTTCGCGATCGCCGTCTACGTCGGCCTGGCTCTCGTGCTCTTCGTCGTCTACCCGATCCTGGTGAAGACGCACGGACTCTCGATCAAGCAGTATTTCTCGGGCGTCTGGCCCGCCGTGCAGCTGGCGTTCGTCAGCCGCTCGTCGATCGGCACCCTGCCCCTCACCGAGCGCGTGACCGAGCGCAACCTCGGCGTGCCCCGCTCGTACGCCTCGTTCGCCGTGCCGTTCGGTGCGACCACGAAGATGGACGGCTGCGCCGCGATCTACCCCGCCATCGCCGCGATCTTCGTCGCACAGTTCTTCGGCATCGAACTGAACCTCGTGCAGTACCTGCTGATCGTGCTCGTCTCGGTCGTCGGCTCCGCCGCCACCGCCGGCACCACCGGAGCGACCGTCATGCTCACGCTGACGCTGTCGACGCTGGGCCTGCCGCTCGAGGGCGTCGGACTGCTGCTCGCCATCGACCCGATCCTCGACATGGGCCGCACCGCGGTCAACGTCGCGGGCCAGGCGCTCGTGCCGACCATCGTCGCGAAGCGCGAGGGCATCCTCGACGAGGAGCTCTACAACGCACCGCGCGAGGGCCTGCCGTTCGCCGACGACTCGGCCGACGACGAGGCACCCGAGGCGGATGCCGCAGCATCCGAGAAGGAGCCGGCCGGCACCCGCTGACCCTTCGCCGCACCGACCGAGCGCCTCGCCCCACTCAGGGGCGGGGCGCTCGTCTGTCTCCCGCTACGCGCGACCCTGCAGACGCGTGGCGGCGCGGGTGTCGAGGGCGAGCTCCTCAGCATCCATCGCGGCCATCAGCTCGCGCATGACCTCCTCGTCGAGGTTGCCGGCGTCTCGCTCTGCGAGGAGGATGTCACGGCGCACCTGCAGCCACCCGCGGGTGAGCGCTGCGAGGTCTTCGTACGAGGGGCGGGTCACCGCCTCCTCGACCTCCTGCGCCTCGTCTGCGGCCTTCTCGACCCTGGTCATGCGCTTGGTGAAGGCATCGAAGACGCCGATGTCGACGCTGCCGTACTTGTCGACCCACTCGTCGCGCTTCTCGGCGAGGAAGGCCTTGCCCGCCTCGCGGCTCTTCGCCTTGACGTCGGCGATCGCGCGCTCGTCCTCTTCGTCATCGACGTCGCTGGCGATGCCGAGACTGCGGATCAGCAGCGGCAGGGTCAGGCCCTGCAGCAGCAGCGTGCCGAGGGTCACGACGTAGGCGACGACGACGATCGCGTGCGACGGCTCGGTGTCGAGAGCAGCGAGATCGGCTGCGGCGAGCGCGGTCGCCAGCGTCACCACACCGCGCATGCCCGCCCACGAGATGACGGCGTTGTCCTTCCAGGTCAGCTGCAGCCCCGCCATGCGGTCGCGCACGATCTTGGAGCGCAGCTCTTCTGCGCTGTACTGCTTCCAGCGTTTCGAGTCGCGGCGGCGCTCGTCGAAGGCTCCGGATTCGACCGTTCGATCCCAGCGTTCCAACCGTTTGCGGTCTTGGAAGTTCGCCCAGAGATTCGTCGGGTACACGTAGAGCGGCCGCACGAACAAGACGACGAGCAGCACGACACCCGACAGCATCAGGATGCGACCGACCTCCTCGCCCCCGAGGTCGCTGAGCACGCGCGGGAACTGCAGGCCGATGTAGGCGAACACGAAGCTCTCGAGCAGCAGGTCGGCCGAGAGCCAGAGGGGCGCCTCCTGCTGACGGGTCGTGTAGTCGGTGCGAGGCGAGTTGTATCCGACATACAGTCCCATCGCGACGACCGCGAGCACGCCCGAGCCGAGCAGGTGCTCGGCGATCGCATATGCGCCGAACGGTGCGAGCAGCCCGAAGGTGCCGATCACGACCGGGTCGCTGATGCGCATGCGCAGCTGGTGCAGCACGATGCCGAAGACGAGTCCGACCGCGACGCCGACGCCGACCGCGAGCAGGAACTGCCAGATGCCGTCCCAGACGGTCAGGGTCGCCCCCGCGATGATCGCCGCGCACACGCGATAGAGGGTCAGCGAGGTCGCATCGTTGATCAGGCTCTCCCCCGACAGCACCGTCATGATGCGGCGCGGAAGCCCGAGCTTGCGGCCGATGGCCGCGGCCGAGACCGCATCGGGCGGTGCCACGATGGCACCGAGCAGCAGCGCGCCCGGCAGGGTCAGCGACGGCAGGATCCACCACGCCACCAGTCCCACGGCGACAGCCGTGAGCAGCACGAGGGTGACGCCGAGGCGCCGGATCTGCGGCAGGCTGCGCTTGAAACCCACGAACGACACGTCGAGCGCCGCCGAATACAGCAGCGGCGGCAGCACGAGGTTCAGCAGCAGGTGCCCGTCGATCTCGACCTCGGGAACGAACGGCAGGAAGGATGCCGCGAGCGCGACCACCGTGACGAGCAGCGGAGCCGGCCATCCGCGCCATCGGGCGATCGCCGCCACGACCACAGCACCGACGAGCACGTAGAAGATCTCGGCATCCATGCCCCTAAAGTACTGCCCTGCCGCGCCGCCGCCGGGCGGTTCCGACGGGATCGGGCGGTTCCGACGGGGTCAGGGACGATCGTCCCTGAGTTCGTCGCGGAGTCCGGCGTTCTCGTCCTCCAGATCGAGGACTCGTCGGATGCCGACGATGTTGATGCCCTCGACACGCAGGCCCGTCACCCGACGGATGCGGGCGAGATCGTCGTCGCTGTATCGGCGCGTGCCTCCGTCGCTGCGCGCAGGCGTGACCAGGCCCTTCGCCTCGAAGAGCCGCAGACTCGCTTCGGGGACGCCGCTGAGCTGGGCGGCGACGGCGATGCCGTACACCGGCATGCTCGGATCACGCTCATCCATCGGCAGCTCCTTCTCGTGGCACTTGCATTCTATTCGATGTTGTTCTATAACAAATCTATAGCAACAGATGCAGATAATCTGCATCCACAACGCCCACCCGGGCCACACGAAAGGAGACACTCATGGCCATGTCCTTCGATCCGTTCAGTCAGCTCGACCGCTTCGCTGCGAGCGTGCTGGACTCCGTCCGCGCACCGCGTCTCATGCCGGTGGACCTCTACCGCGACGGCGACAAGTACGTCCTGCACGCCGATCTTCCCGGCATCGATCCGGGGTCCATCGACGTCGACCTCGACGGCGGCCAGCTCACGATCCGCGCGCAGCGCACGGCCGACGGCCGCGAAGGCGTCCGCTGGCTCGCCCGCGAACGCGGAGCAGGCTCGTTCCTCCGTCAGTTCTCGCTCGGCGACGGAGTGGACCTCGACGCGATCAGCGCCTCGTACGAGAGCGGCGTGCTCTCGGTGATCATCCCCGTCAGCGAGAGGGCGAAGCCGCGCAAGATCGAGGTCGAGTCGAGCGACAGCCGACAGTCGATCGCTGCCTGACAGCACGGGGGCCGGGGCGCACCCGGCCCCCGCTTCCTCCTCTGGAAAGGACGACCCATGCACGACTCCGCTGCACTCGACCGCTTCCTGCGCGGGATGGAGTACCCGGCGACGCGCGACGACCTGTTGCGCGAAGCAGCCCGCGACGGTCTCGACTCCGACGATCGAGCGGTGCTCGCTCGGCTTCCCGAGCAGAGCTTCAGCGCGGCCTGGCACATCCGCTACCACCTCGCGCGCCACGCTCTGGCCGAGGAGTTCTCACCGTCGGCATCCTCCGCCCTCGCCGCAGCGTGACGACCCACCGGCGACGATGGGGCGGGCGGGAATTCCCCGCCCGCCCCCGCCGTTGCATTCGGGGATGACTTCCACCGCGCTCTCCGTCCTCGACCTCGTCCCCGTTCGCACCGGCCAGACCAGTGCCGAGGCGATCTCCTCCTCCCTCGATCTCGCCGCGACCGCCGACCGCCTCGGCTATCGCCGCTACTGGTTCGCCGAGCACCACAACATGCCGGCCGTGGCGTCCACCACTCCCCCGGTGCTGATCGCCGCCGCCGCGATGCGCACGACGAAGATCCGTCTGGGATCCGGCGGCGTCATGCTGCCCAACCACGCCCCGCTCATCGTCGCCGAGCAGTTCGCCGCGCTCGAGGCGATCGCGCCAGGACGCATCGACCTCGGCCTCGGCCGCGCTCCCGGCAGCGACCCGGTCATCACCCAGCTGCTGCGCGGATCGGGCACGACGAGCGACGTCGAGCAGTTCCCCCGCAACGTGCAGGACATCGCTGCGCTCCTCTCGAGCGACGGCGCCACCGTGCGCTTCACGTCGGGTGGCGAGTACACGGTGCACGCGACGCCCGCCGCCGGCGGAAGCCCCGAGGTCTGGCTGCTCGGGTCGAGCGACTACTCGGCGCAGCTCGCCGCATCGCACGGGCTGCCCTATGTCTTCGCGAACCACTTCTCGGGCCAGGGTCTCGAACGAGCACTCGACCTCTACCGCACCGGCTACCAGCCGAGCGAAGAGCACCCCGAGCCCCGCACGTTCCTCACGGTCAACGTCGTCGCCTCGCCGACGCAGGAGGAGGCCGAGGCCCGTGCCCTGCCGCAGCTGCGCATGATGTCGCGCCTGCGGCTGAACAAGCCGCTCATCGCGCTCGAGACCGTCGAAGAGGCGCTCGCCGCCGAGTCGGATCCCGCGACCGACCAGGTCGTCGAAGCAGCCCGCTCGCGGTGGTTCGTCGGCACGGGAGAGTCCGTCGCCGAAGAGGTGCGTGCGTTCGCGACGAAGTACGGCGTCGACGAGGTCATGCTCTCGCCCGTCGCCGGAGCCTACGAGTCCGAGCCGCGCGACGCCGCCGCCGGCCGCGCGCAGACGCTCGAGCTCATCGCCGCCGCTCTCTAGTCGCGGTCCCCGCGCGTCCCGCCCGCGGGCGTGGATGGTCAAAAGCGCACGCCTGAGGGCCGCGTGGGATGCGTTTTTGACCACGCTCCTCCGCTCCGATGCGCTTTCGACCATCCATCGGCGTACGGGCGACGTCGCTGACGCGACGACGGCCTGAATCACTCCTCCACCACGGCGGCGGGGAGACCGACTTATGCACAGCTCCCGGCCCGCAACGCGCAGCTCTCCGAATGGCGCTCCCCGGACGCGGATGCTGGGGAGATGCGTCGTCGATCTGTGCTGCCGCCCACACTCGGAGCCACCTTCACCGTTCGAGCGGCAGCGGCAGCGGGGGTGGGACGCGGCCGTGCGGCAGCCGCCGACCTGCACCGCCCCTTCCACGGTGTGCGATCGCTCACGCCTCAGACGACACCTCTGCACAGAGTGTTCGCGCTCGCCTCGCGACTGAGACCGGGACAGCTGATCGGGGGCGCGACCGCGATGCGCGTGTGGGGCTATCCCGTTCCGGGCTCTTGGAAGGTCACCGACGACATCGACGTCGTCGTGGCGACGGATGCCGTCCGGCCGCGCACGCGGGGTGTGAGGAGCCGAAGGCTCGCAACCGGCAGAGCACAGCTGTGGTGGATCGGCCGCGTCCCCGTCGTCGATCCTCTGACCGCCCTCTTCCTCTGCGTCGCGTCGTTCACCGACGACGAGCTCGTGGTGGCCCTCGACGCTCTCGTCACGACCGCAGACAACTACCCGGGGCTGCGCGCCGACCGCCCCCTGCACACGGTCGAGGAGATCGATCAACGCCTGCGCGACTGGGGGCGCTTCGCCGGGTGCGCGCGCGTGCGAGCTGCGCTGCCCGCGGTGCGTGCGTCCGTCGAGTCCCCGAAGGAGACCGAGACGCGACTGCTGCTCGTCGCGGCAGGCCTTCCCGAGCCCGTGGTCCAGCACGAGATCCGTCGCGACGGCGTGAACATCGCGAGAAGCGACCTCGCGTATCCCGAGCTCCGAATCGCCGTCGAATACGAGGGCGACGGACACCGAACCGACCGCGACCAGTGGCGCCGTGACATTCAGCGGCAGCGAGAACTCGAGGACATCGGCTGGATCGTCATCCGAGTGACGCAACTCGACCTCGACGACGGAGGACGGATGCTGCTCGAACGCATCCGCCGTGCGATCGCGTCTCGCTCCTGACATCGCCCCCCCGCCCCTGCGCCCGTGCCCGCCCCTGCACCTGCCCACCGCTCTCCTCACGTGCGCACGACCGCCCGCACGACCGACGCGCTGAGTGGTCAATAACGCATCCCCACCGGCCCGTAGCCGTGCCTTTTCGACCACCCACCGACTGAACGCTGCGCTTTTGACCACGCGCCGCCGCACCGGCGCCCGCGCACCCTCCGACAGGGGCTGGTATTCCGGTGCGCCGGGGCGTACCCTCACCAGCAACGGAAGGGGTTCGATGATGAGCACGACCAAGACTCTGGCCCTCTGGGTGGCGTACGGCACGAACGGCGTCGTCGGGAGCATCCGACACGATGACGGGGGATACACCGTCGTCATGGCCGGAGCGGATGCCGCGACGGGCACGTATCCGACCCTGGAATCGGCCAAGGGTGCGCTGCATTCGCACATGCTGCCGGGCAGCGGCTGGCCGATGTTCCGCGAGCACTGACTCGAGAGCGCTGACACCGGAACGGGGAAACAAGGGGAAGAGGGGCGACGCGGTCGCGGGGACACCCCCGCGACCGTCGTACGCTGACTGCATGCACCACGCCACCTCCCTCGCTCCTCGTGCCATGCTGACGGTCGAGGAGCAGCAGGCGAAGGTGTCGGCCGCCGCCCGGCCGCTCCGCGCAGAGGCGGTGCCGATCGCACTGGCAGCCGGTCGCACCCTCGCGGACGACGTGCGCGCCCGGGTCGATGTGCCGCTGTTCGACAACTCCGCGATGGACGGATACGCCGTCATCTTCGCCGACGTCGAGGCAGCGACGGCCGAGCACCCTGCCGAACTACGCGTCATCGCCGACCTGCCGGCGGGGTCGTCCGAGGAGCCCGAGCTGCGTCCAGGGCTGGCCGCTCGGATCATGACCGGCGCTCCCGTGCCGCGTACGGCGACCGTCGTCGTGCCCTTCGAGCACACCCGTGACGGGCTGCAGGCCTGGGACGCCCCGGCCATCGTGACCACGGCTCCTGCCCGCGTGGGCGCTCACATCCGCCGCCGTGGAGAGGAACTGCGCGCGGGCGAGGTCGTCGCGCCGGCGGGCACCGTGCTCGGGCCGCTGCAGCTGACGGCCATCGCGGCCACGGGCATCGACACCGTGCAGGTGCGTCGCCGCCCCCGGGTCGCAGTGATCTCGACGGGAACCGAGCTCGCCGCCGCCGGCGCAGACCTGGCCCGAGGGCAGATCCCCGAGTCGAACTCGGTGCTGCTCGCGTCGATGTGCGCCGAGGCGGGCGCCGACGTCATCTCGGTCGACACGGTGACCGACGAGGATGCCGCCTTCACAGCCCTCGTCGACCGTGCGCTGCACTCCGGCCGTGTCGATGTCGTGGTCACCTCGGGCGGCGTCAGCGCCGGCGCCCACGAGGTCGTGAAGAACGTGCTGCGCGATCGCATCGAGTTCGTCGCGGTCGCCATGCAGCCCGGCAGACCGCAGGCCTTCGGACAAATAGACGACGCGCTGATCTTCGGCCTGCCGGGCAACCCCGCCAGCGTCGCCGCCTCGTTCGAGGCGTTCGTGCGCCCGGCGCTGCTCGCTCTCCAGGGGCGTGAGCCGCTGCAGCGCCCGATGATCCGTCTCACGACCACCGCCGGGTGGCGCAGCCCGGCAGGACGACAGCAGTATGTGCCGGTCACTCTCGACCGATCCGACCCCGCCGCCTGGGCGGTGCATCCGGCAGCCGCCGACGGGTCGTCCGGCGCGCACCTCGCCGCAGGACTCGCGAGAGCGGATGCCTACGCCGTCGTGCCCGCCGAGGTATCGGCGGTGGCCGCCGGCGACCTCGTCGACGTGATGCTGCTCTCGTGACCGCGGCGAGCGCCGCCGACGCGAGCGCCGCCGACACGAGCGGCGCAACCGCGGCGATCGTCCTTGCGGGCGGGCGGGCGTCTCGACTCGACGGTGCCGCCAAGCCGCTGCTCGACGTCGGCGGTCGCACGCTGCTCGATCGGGCGGTCGCGGCCGTCGCAGGCTGCGACCCGATCATCGTCGTCGGTCCGCCCGCGCCCGTGCGGGGCGAGGTCGTCTGGACTCGCGAGACCCCCGAGTTCGGCGGCCCGGTCGCCGGCATCGCGGCCGGACTCGCACGCACCGAGAGCGCTGACGTGTTCGTGCTGGCGGCCGACCTGCCGAACGCCGAAGAGGCGGTCGCGCTGCTGCGTCGGCATCCGCCCCTCGCCGGCGGCGAAGACGGCGTCTGCCTGGCCGACGACTCCGGGCGGATGCAGTGGCTGATCGGGCTCTATCGCACCGACGCGCTGCGCCGAGCTGTCGCCACCCTCCCCGACGGCGGCCGAGACGCATCCATCCGTTCACTGCTCGCGGGCCTCACCATCCGCGCTCTGCCGGCGGGAGCCCTGGCGGCCGACGTCGACACGTGGGACGATCTCGAACGAGCCCGCGCCACGGTGCAGGCACCCACCCGCAACGGCACAGACGCCGACCACGACAACGGCACAGACGCCCCGCGTGGCAGCGCACCGAACGAGGAGACGACATGACCGACCAGCCGCAGCATCTTCCGGTCGAGGCCCTCGACGACTGGACCTCCGCCGCCTGCGCCGCCCTCGGGATCGACCGCGCGTCCGTCGAAATCGGCCTGCTCCTCGATCTCGCCCGCGACGTCGCGCACGGCGTCGCGCGCCCCGCCGCCCCGCTCAGTGCCTACCTCGCCGGCCTCGCCGCAGGTCGCGCGGGCGGCAGCCGCGAGGACACGGCCGCGGCGGTCGCCACGATCACCGCGCTGGCGGCATCCTGGCGCGCCGACGACCACGATTCCTGAAGTTCTCTCATCGCCGACCTCCCCGATGTGATCGAGAAGTAATCACACCGAAACGGCATGCGCGCGGCCCTGCAACATCCGCCGCCTACGTTCAGAGCATTCACCCTCTCGAACGCCAGGAGCCGCGATGTCACAGACCACCGGAACACGCAGCGTCGATGCCCCCGCCGTCACGCTCACCCATCGACCCGGTCGCTGGATCGACGGGTGGAACCCCGAGGATCCGACGTTCTGGGCCGGCGAAGGCAAGGCGATCGCCCGCCGCAACCTGGGCTGGTCGATCTTCGCCGAGTTCCTCGGGTTCATCATCTGGCAGCTCTGGAGCATCGTCGTCGTGCTGCTCCCGGCCGCCGGCTTCACGCTCAGCACCACCGAGTCGTTCTGGCTGATCTCGCTGCCGAGCCTCGTCGGCGCGACCCTGCGATTCCCTTACACGTTCCTCGTCGCCCGCTTCGGCGGACGCAACTGGACGATGGTCTCGGCCCTCCTGCTGCTGATCCCGGCTGTCCTGCTCGGCATCGTCGTGCAAGACCCTGAGACCCCGTTCGGCGTGCTGCTCGCCGTGGCCGCCCTCGCCGGCTTCGGCGGCGGCAACTTCGCCAGCTCGATGGCGAACATCACCTACTTCTTCCCGCAGAAGGAGAAAGGCTGGGCGCTCGGCCTCAACGCCGCCGGCGGCAACCTCGGCACGTCCGTGGCGCAGCTCGCGGTGCCGATCGTCGTCTCGATGACCGCCGCCTTCACGTTCAACCTCTCGCTCGCCGGGTGGATGTGGGTGCCGCTGATCCTCGTCGCCGTCTGGGGCGCCTGGCGCCACATGGACAACCTCTCGTCCGCCAAGGCCGACTTCGCCGGAGCCGCCGCCGCCCTGCGCGAACCGCACCTGTGGGTGCTCTCGCTGCTCTACATCGGCACGTTCGGATCGTTCATCGGCTTCGCCAGCGTCTTCCCGAAGCTCATCGCCGACACCTTCCCCGAGTTCTCGACCTTCCAGATCGGCAGCGCCTCGATCACACTGGCGTTCCTCGGCGCGCTGGTCGGTTCGCTCGCCCGCCCTTACGGCGGAAAGCTCGCCGACCGCTTCGGCGGTGCGCCGATGACGATCGCCGCCTTCTCGCTCATGATCGTCGGAGCCCTGTCTCTGCTCGTCACCCTCGAAGCGAACAGCTTCGCGCTCTTCCTCGGATGCTTCCTGCTGCTGTTCGTCGCCGCGGGCGTCGGCAACGGCGCGACATACCGGATGATCCCCAACGTCTTCGCCGCGCGAGGAGCCGCGACCGCGGGTGATGCACTCGCGGTCAGCACCCAGCGCAAGGGTGCGGCCGCCCTGGGCCTGATCTCGGCGATCGGCGCCTATGGCGGATTCGTGATCCCCCAGGTGCTCGCCGCGGCGAAGAGCGGCACCGGGTCGTACGCCCCGGCGTTCGGCGGGTTCGTGGCCGGCTACGTCGCGCTGCTCCTGATCACGATCTTCGTCTACCTGATCCCCCGCGCCTCCCTCGCCGGACACCGGATCTGATCATGACCGAGCGCATCGTCATCATCGGCGCGGGGCCCGTCGGCATCCGCTTCGCCGAGGAGCTCCTGCCCCTCGTCTCCGAGGGTCGGGCGACGGTGACCGTGCTGGGTGCGGAGACGGCGAACCCCTACAACAGGGTGCTCCTCGCGGAGCTCGCGGTCGGCGAGGCCTCGGCCGACGAACTCACCCTGGCCACCGCAGCGGGCCTGCCGGGGATCGATCTGCGTCTCGGAGCGCGAGCGGTGCGCATCGACCGCGGGGCGCAGCTCGTCGAGCTCGCCGACGGCTCGGACGTCGGCTATGACCGGCTGGTGCTCGCGACCGGCGCGCGATCGATCGTCCCGACGCTCGACGGACTCGACACGCTGGGGCCGGACGGCACGGGCCTCGACACCAGCCTCACCGCGGGCGTCTGCGTGCTGCGCGACCTGGCGGATGCCGAGCAGGTGCGGGCCGTGGTCGAGTGCGGCGGCCGGGTGGTGGTGCTCGGGGCCGGCGTGCTCGGAATCGAGCTCGCGATGCTGCTCGCCGATGCGGGCGCCGTGCCCTCGGTCGCCCACTTCGGCCCGATGCCGATGCCGCGTCAGCTCGACCTCGGATCGGCGAGCATCCTCTCGACCGCCCTCGCCTCCGCCGGCGTCACGCTCGTGCCGCACACGCGCGCCGAGGGCGTCATCGGCGTCGAGGGTGACGACGGCATCCGCCGGTTCCGCGCGCTGGCCAGCTCCGACGGCAAGCGCATCGAAGGAGACCTGCTCGTGCTGTCGTGCGGGGTCAGGGCGCGCACCGAGCTCGCCGAGGCGGCAGGACTGCGCGTCGGCAACGGCGTGCTCGTCGACCGCTCGCTGCGATCGTGGTCGGATCCCCGCATCCATGCGATCGGCGACTGCGCTCACCTCGCCGACCCCGCCGAGCACCTGCACGAGCGCCAGGTGCCCGGCGGACCGCACGGCCTCATCGGCCCTGGGTGGCGGCAGGCGAGCTGGCTGGCCGCGACCATCGCTGCCGAGCTGGACGGCATCGGCGACGCGGCCGAGTTCACGGACGAGCATCCGGGGGTCGTCGTGCTGAAGGGCGAGCTGGTCGACATCGCCTCGGCCGGCGACGTCTCGGCCGACCCGTTCGCGCCGGTCCCTGTGGGCGAGGATGCGCCGGGCATCGCGGTGTGGGCCGACCCCGAGCACGGCACCTACGTCAAGATGGCGACGCGCGACGGCATCCTCACCGGTTTCGTGGCGGTCGGGATGCCGCGGGCCGCCGCGGAGCTGAGCGTGCTGTATCTGCGCGGCGGCGAGCTGCCCGCAGACCGATCGCTGCTGCTGCGCCTCGACGATCCCGATGCCGACGTGGTGGCGCCTGCCGGTCGTGACGCGACGCTCTGCATCTGCAACGCCGTCACCGTCGGGCAGATCGAGGATGCGATCGATGACGGCTGCAGCTCGGTCGCCGCGATCGGGGACTGCACGCGCGCCGGCACCGGATGCGGCGGATGCCGAGCCAGGATCACCGAACTGCTGCACGACCGCGCGGAGGCCGTCGCATGACCGACACCCACTGCCCCTACTGCGCGCTGCAGTGCGCGATGACGCTGACTCCCACCGCGGGAGAAGCCCTGCCGGTGACCGTCACGGGCCGCGACTTCCCGACCAACCGCGGCGGTCTGTGCAAGAAGGGATGGACGTCGGCGGAGCTGCTCGCCGACACCGGGCGCCTCACCACTCCCCTGGTGCGGGGCGACGACGGCGAGCTGCATCCGGCGGAGTGGGACTCCACCCTCGACCTGATCGCCGCTCAGCTGGAGGGGATCGCCGCGGAGGACGGCCATGATGCGATCGGCGTCTTCGGCGGCGGCGGCCTCACGAACGAGAAGGCCTACCAGCTCGGCAAGTTCGCCCGCATCGCGCTGCGCACCTCGCGCATCGACTACAACGGCCGCTTCTGCATGTCTTCCGCCGCGGCCGCCGCCAACCGCGCCTTCGGGATCGACCGGGGTCTCCCCTTCCCGCTGACCGACCTCGACACCGCCGAGACGGTTCTCCTGCTCGGCTCGAACGTCGGCGACACCATGCCGCCGTTCGTGTCGCACCTGCAGGGCGCCAGGGCACGCGGTGGCCTCATCGTCGTCGATCCTCGCCGCAGCTCGACGGCCCGGCTGTGCGCCGACGGGGCCGGCATCCATCTGCAGCCGGTGCCGGGCACCGACCTCGCTCTGCTGCTGGCACTGACCCACGTCGTGATCGCCGAAGAGCTGTACGACTCGGGCTACGTGCGGCAGCGCACCTCGGGCATCGATGCGCTCCGGCAGTCGGTGTCGGCGTGGTGGCCCGAGCGCGCCGAGACCGTCACAGGGGTGCCCGCGCGCAGCATCCGGGATCTCGCCCGCCGGCTGGCCGAACCCGGCTCGACGTACATCCTCACCGGCCGCGGGGTCGAACAGCACGTCGACGGCACCGACACCGCGACCGCTGCCATCAACCTGGCGCTGCTGCTCGGACTGCCGGGCACTCCGGGGTGCGGCTACGGCACCCTCACCGGGCAGGGCAACGGGCAGGGCGGACGCGAGCACGGGCAGAAGGCCGACCAGCTGCCCGGGTATCAGTCGATCACGGACCCGGTGGCGCGCGCGTCCGTCGCGGCGGTGTGGGGTGTCGACCCCGACGATCTCCCCGGCGCCGGTGTGCCGGCCGTCGAGCTGCTGCAGACCGCCGGCATGCCAGGCGGCGTGCGAGCCCTGCTCGTGCACGGCTCCAACGTCTTCGTGTCTGCACCCGACGTCTCGACGGTGCGAGAGGCCCTCGGCCGGCTCGACCTGCTCGTCGTCGCCGACTTCTTCCTCTCCGAGACCGCGAAGGCCGCCGACATCGTGCTGCCCGTGCTGCAGTGGGCCGAGGAGGAGGGCACCATGACCAACCTCGAGGGCCGGGTGCTGCGTCGCCGACGGGCCGTCGACGCCCCCGCCGGAGCCCGCAGCGAGCTGTGGATCATGGCCGAGCTCGCCCGCCGCCTCGACGCCCCCGGCGTCTGGAGCCTCGACCCCTCCGAGGTGTTCGACGAGCTCGCCCGCGCATCGGCCGGCGGCCGCGCCGACTACTCGGGGCTCAGTCACGCCCTGCTCGACCTGGGCATCGAGGCGCACTGGCCGTTCCCGATCGGCAGCCTCGGCACGCCCCGTCTGTTCGCCGACCGGTTCGCGTACGCCGACGGGCGCGCGAAGCTCGTGGCGGTGCGGGCGCGGGCGCAGCAGACGCCGAGCGCCGACCGGCTCACACTGATCACCGGGCGACTGCTCGAGCAGTATCAGAGCGGTACGCAGACCCGCCGCGTCTCCGAGCTGACCGAGAAGCGGCCTTCCCTCGTCGCCCAGCTGCACCCCGCCACGGCGCGTCGCCACGGGATCGGCGAGGGCGACGGCATCCGCCTCTCGAACTCCCGCGGCACGGTGCAGGCGCGGGCCGAGCTGACGCACGACATCAGGCCCGACACGGTGTTCCTGCCGTTCCACTACCCCGACGGCGAGAGCGCGAATCTGCTCACCGACGACCGGGTCGATCCGCACTCGGCGATGCCCGAGTTCAAGCGGGCGCTCGTGCAGCTCAGCGCGGTCTGAGTCGGGGCCGGTCTCAGTCCTCGGGTTCGCCCGAGAGGATGCCGCGCAGCCAGTCGCGTGCCTCGACGAAGATGTCGTCGGAGTAGCGCTCGGGGTACTGCACGATCTGCCGGTCGGCCCGCGGGTACGACCCGAGGAACACCACGCGGGGGCTGAAACGACGGATGCCGAGCAGAGCATCGGCCATGCGCTCGTGCTCGATGTGGCCGTCGGCGTCGATCACGAACCGGTAGCGGCCGAGCTCGTCGCCGATCGGACGCGACTGGATCAGTGAGAGGTTGATGCCACGGGTCGAGAACTGCTCGAGCATCTCGAGGAGCGAACCCGGGTGGTCGTTCGGCAGTTCGACGATCAGCGAGGTCTTGTCGGCGCCGGTGGGAGCCGGTGCCGTGGTGGTGCGGGTGACGAGCACGAAGCGGGTGACGGCCTGGGCGTTGTCACCGATGTCCTCGGCCAGCACGTCGACGTCGAGGTGCTTCACGACGCCCGGAGCGGCGATGGCCGCCTGCGCGGGAAGACCGCCGTCGAGCATGCCGATCGCCGACGCCACGTTGCTCGCCGCCGGGACGTGCGAGTGCGTCGGAAGGTGCTCGCCGAGCCAGCCATGGCACTGCGCATAGGCGACGGGGTGCGCGGCGATCACCTGCACATCGGCCAGCGTGGTGCCGCGCGGAGCCACGAGCACGAAGTTCACCGGCACCAGGTACTCGCCGACGATCCGCAGGCCGGGCAGCGTCGCCAGAGCATCCTGCGTGGTCGAGACGCCGCCCTCGATCGAGTTCTCGATCGCGATCATGGCGGCATCGCTACGACCCTCGAGCACGTCGGCGAGCGCCTCGCCGACGTTGTGCACGGCACGCCAGTCCTGGCCTCGCGCTTCGGCGACCTGCTCGAGCGCCGCTTCGGTGAATGTTCCGGCGGGGCCGAGATAGCTGTAGGTGCGGCGTTCAGTCACGCGTTTCACCTTAGGGCACGGGTAGGGGCCCAGAAGATGCGCGGATGCCGAGATGGGGGCAGACTGTCTGCATGACGAGCCGTGCCGGCCTACCAGCCGAAGAATCCGATCTGATCGATGTCGACGAGCTGATCGCCGCTTACTACGATCGTGTCCCCGACCCCGGTGTCGCCGCCGAGCGGGTCGCGTTCGGGACGAGCGGTCATCGCGGGTCGTCGCTCACCAAGAGCTTCAACGAGAACCACATCCTGGCCACCACCCAGGCGATCGTCGACTACCGCGCGGCGCAGGGCATCACCGGCCCGCTGTTCCTCGGTCGTGACACTCACGCCCTGTCGCTGCCGGCCGAGCGCAGCGCCATCGAGGTGCTGGTCGCGAACGGCGTCGACGTCCGAGTCGACTCCCGCGACGCGTGGGTGCCGACCCCGGCGCTCAGCCACGCGATCCTCACCTTCAACCGCGACCTCGCACCGGATGCCGCCGGCCGCGCCGACGGCATCGTCGTCACCCCGTCGCACAACCCGCCGAGGGACGGCGGGTTCAAGTACAACCCGCCGCACGGCGGACCGGCAGACACCGACGCGACCGGCTGGATCGCCGACCGCGCCAACGAGCTGATCGCCGGCGGTCTGGTCGACGTCAAGCGCGAGCGCTTCGCCGATATCGACTGGGACGCGCTTCCCGGATACGACTTCCGCGACGCATATGTGCGCGATCTGGTCACCATCATCGACATCGACGCGATCCGCACCGCCGGGGTGCGCATCGGAGCCGACCCCCTCGGCGGAGCCTCCGTCGAGTACTGGGCGCTCATCAAGGAGGTCTACGACCTCGACCTGACCGTCGTGAACCCCGAGGTCGACCCGACCTGGCGCTTCATGACGCTCGACTGGGACGAGAAGATCCGCATGGATCCGTCATCCCCGTCGGCGATGGCCTCGCTGGTCGCCAAGAAGGCCGACTACGACGTGCTCACCGGCAACGATGCGGATGCCGACCGCCACGGCATCGTCACCCCCGACGCCGGGCTGATGAACCCCAACCACTACCTCGCGGTCGCCATCGACTACCTGTTTTCGCACCGCGCCGAGTGGCCGCGCGACGCCGCGATCGGCAAGACCCTCGTGTCGTCGATGATCATCGACCGCGTCGCCGAGTCGCTCGGACGCCGCCTGCTCGAGGTGCCCGTCGGCTTCAAGTGGTTCGTGCCCGGGCTGCTCGACGGATCCGTGGCCTTCGGCGGCGAGGAGTCGGCCGGAGCATCGTTCCTCCGCAAGGACGGCACGGTGTGGTCGACCGACAAGGACGGCATCCTGCTGTGCCTGCTCGCGGCCGAGATCATCGCCGTGACGGGCAAGACCCCGTCGGAGCGGTACGCCGAGCTGGAGCAGGCCTTCGGTTCGTCGGCCTACCAGCGCGTCGACGCCCCGGCGACGCCGGCGCAGAAGGCGACGCTCGGCAAGCTGGCGCCGGATGCCGTCTCGGCGACGACCCTGGCGGGCGAGGAGATCACTTCCAAGCTGTCGCACGCACCGGGCAACGGCGCCGCGATCGGCGGACTCAAGGTGCAGACCGAGCACGCATGGTTCGCCGCGCGCCCGTCCGGCACCGAAGACGTCTACAAGCTGTACGCCGAGAGCCTGCGCGGCCCCGAGCACCTCGCCGAGGTGCAGGCCGAGGCTCGCGCCGTGGTGTCGGCCGCCCTCGGCGACTGACCCGGCGTACCGCTTCCGTCCGTCTTCTGCCCCCGCACGCCGCCCGTGCGGGGGCAGAAGTGCATCCGGGGTCAGCGCACGCCGGGGTCGCGCATGCCGGGGTCGAGAGCATCCGGGATCGGGCGCCTGGGCTCAGCGATGCGAAAGCGACCCCACCTGGCGGACGCCATGCGCAGGCCGGGTCGAAACAGCCACCCAACGCGGGTGCGGGGTCGAAGACACATCCGACGCAGCGACTTCGGATGCGTTTTCGACCACCGCAGACGGTGACTGCGCGCCACCGGGGGTTGCACAGACGTGCGTGGTCGAAGAACCACCGGAAACGCCCGCCTGGGATGCGCTTTCGACCACCGCAGACCGTGACTGCGCGCCATTGCGGGTTGCACAGACGTGCGTGGTCGAAGAACCACCGGAAACGGCCGCCTGGGATGCGTTTTCGACCACCGCAGTCGAGCGCGATCGGATGCTGCGCGGGGGCAGCCCGAAGAGCAGAGGCGGCAGCAGCAGCCGGTCAGACCGAACTGGCGAGCAGCGCGCCGGCCTCGCGCAACCAGCGCGCAGGCTCCGCGAGAGCGGCATCCGACGATCCGGCGATGTCGCTGAGAGACGCGGATGCCGCGAACAGCGACACATCGGAGTCGGCGGTGATGCGCCCGGCCGCGAGCAGCGCGACGGCCCCGGCCGATGCCGCGAGGCCCGCGATGAACGAAGGCACCTTGCCGTCGCCGGACTGACCGTCGTACGAGCCCTCGCCCGTGATGACGACGTCGGCGTCGGAGATCGCGTCCGCGAGTCCGATCAGCTCCGCCACTTCGGCGGCTCCGGGAGCGAGTGCCGCTCCCCAGACAACGAGCGCACCACCCGTGCCGCCGGCGGCTCCGGTGCCGGGCAGAGCGGCATCGAGGCCGAGCAGGTCGGCGAGTCGGGCGAGCCCGGCATCCACGTCTGAGAGCTCGGAGGCGTCGAGACCCTTCTGCGGTCCGAACACGGCGGCGGCACCCCGAGGGCCGACGAGCGGGTTGGTGACGTCGGTGAGCACGCGCACCTGAGGCGCGGTGCGCAGGGCGCTCAGGTCGACGGATGCGATGTCTGCGAGGCCGCGCGCACCGTGGACGACGGACTCACCGGAGGCGTCGAGGAATCGGGCACCGAGTGCGGACAGCATCCCGGTACCGCCGTCTGTCGACGCACTCGATCCGATGCCGACCACCAGTCGTGTGACGCCGTGGTCGAGGGCCGCGGCGATAGCCTGACCGAAGCCGGTGGTGTCGGCGTCCCACGGGCGCAGGTCGTCGAGAAGTTCGATGCCCGAGGTCGAGGCGAGGTCGATGACGCCGGTGCCGCCAGCAGACCCGGCGGATGCGGGCAGCAGCAGCCAGCTGGTCTTCAGCGGCACGCCAGCGGGCCCGTCGACGACGACCGGCATGCGTCGCGCCCCCGGCACGGCCGCGGCGAATGCGGCGACGGTGCCCTCGCCGCCGTCTGCCATCGGCCGGTGCACGAACGTCGCGGAAGGATCGACCGACGCCCAGCCCGCGGCGAGGGATGCCGCCGCATCCGCCGCGGTGATCGTGCCCTTGAAGCTGTCTGGCGCCAGCACGACGCGGGTCATCAGGTGATACCGGGGGTGCTCGACCGCACGATGACCTCGAGCGGCAGCGCCGCCTGCTGCCAGTCGGCGTCGACCGTCGCTCGGAAGGCCTGGTAGCCGACCTCGCTCAGCGGCACCCGCACGGTCGTGAGCGCCGGCGTGACATCGCTCGACGACGGCACATCGTCGAAACCGCAGACGGCGATGTCGGAGCCGATCTCACGACCCGCGTCGCGGATCGCCGACATCGCACCGATCGCGACGACATCGCTCATGCCGAACACGAGAGTGCCCGGCTCGACGCCATCGGCGAGCGCCGCCGACATCGCCTGCACACCGGATTCGCGACGGAAGTCGCCACGGATCAGCCGATCGATCGTGCCGCCGCCTGATTCGAAGCCGGCGCGGAATCCGGCGAGACGCTCGTCTGAGGTCAGGACCCCCTCGGCCGCGCCGATCGCGATGGCCGAGCGGTAGCCGAGCGACGCCATACGGCGGCCCAGCGCCTCCGCACCGGCGCGGTTGTCGATCTCGACGTGGCGGTTCTCTGCACTGCCGGCCCCGAAGGTGACCACCTGCCCGCCGAACCGGGCGTACTCCGCGAGCTCGCGCGAGGTGTCGGAGTCGGTCGGCTCGTTCGTGCGTGAGGCGGCGAGGATCAGGCCCTGGGGTCGCTGTCCGCGCAGCGCGCGCACGATGCGCGCCTCGCGGGCCGGGTCGCGCTCGGTGATCGCGATGGTGACGACGAGACCGTGCTCGTCGGCTCCGCGAGCGACGCCCGCGGCGATGAGTCCGAAGTACGGGTCGGCGATGTCGGCGACGAGCAACGCGATCACGGGCGAGCTGCCGCGGGCCGTGGCCTGAGCAGACGCGTTCGCCGTGTAGCCGAGCTCGGCCGCCGCCTGCTCGACGCGCTCACGGAAGGACTCGGCGACCTTGCGCTCGGATCCGTTCAGAACGCGGGATGCCGTGGCGAGGGAGACCCCGGCCTCTCGGGCCACGTCGTGCAGGGTCGGGGCTGCGCCTCGGGAGTGCCGCGGCTGACGCACCCGGGAAGGGCTTTCCTGCTGACTCATGCCCCGAGCATACTGTGCGATGCGTGCGGCGCCGAGGAACGGTGGGCGGCGGCAACCCGAGTCCTGACGTGCATGCCGGCCTTAGAGCGAGAGGTACGAGCGGAGCGTCGCGGCCTCGCCACGCAGCATCGCCGGATCATCACCGGGCACGAATTCGAGCAGTGCGTCTCTCGGGGGCGTGGGCGCAGACTGCGCCTCTCCGAAGAACCGGGTCCAGAGGGCATCACGTGCCCGCAGCGGCAGCCGGTCGTGGTCGGGCCACCACGAGAACACGTGCGCGGCGCTCACATGGTCTGCGATCGCGCGATACTCATCGAGCACCGCGTCGACCGCGGCACCGACAGTGGGCTGCCAGTAGGTGCTGAGCGTGGGCCTCGCGACCTCCTCGAGCACTCGGAGTGTCGTCGGCGCGGTATCGGCGAGCGTGCCCGAATGGAACTCGAGCGCGAGGGACATGCCCCGCGCGCTCGCCTCGTCGACCGCATCCTGCAGTCGGGCGATCGTCGCCGCCCAGTCCTGCGGTGCGGCTTCGTCGGATCCGATCGACCCCGCCCAGACGCGCACGCGGTCGACGCCGAGAGCCTCGGCGGTGTCGAGCACGGGAGTGACCGCCTCGTCGGCACCGGCGCGGAAGTACGAGCCGTACGAGCAGCACACCAGCCCGGCATCCGTCGTCAGCCTCGCCGCCCTCGCCGCCTGCTCGACATCCCCGGCCGGCACATGCTCGTCGGCACCCCACTCGATGACCTCGAGTCGCGCCTCCGCTGCGAGCTCGACGACGCGTTCGACGCTCAGCGACGCGAAGGTCACCGAGCAGAGTCCTGGCCGGATCGTTGTCATGGGTTCATCCTCTCAACGGTCTGCGTCGGTGTCTCGGGGGTTGCGCCCGGCGGCTCTCTTCGTGTCAGCGCGCGGCACCGCCTGCAGGATCGAGGCACGGATGCAGGACCGGAATCGTGTTCCGGCCCGACATCCGTGCCCTGGTCCTGCACGTGGCACGCCGGTTGCGCGCGAGCGGCCCGCCTTCGGCGATGGGGTCCCCGACGTCAGCGCAGGTGCGGCGAGACCGCGGCACCGAAGGTCTCGGCCGTGCGCCGCACGACGTTCTCGGGAGCATCCGCCCAGATGTCGGCGTTGAAGATCTCGACCTCGATATCGCGGTCGTAGCCCGTCTCGATCACGGCGCGGGTGAGTGAACCGAAGTCGATCACGCCGTCGCCTGTGTAGTGCCGCGACAGCAGCACATCGGCGGCGAGCGGGGTCTTCCAGTCGCACACCTGATAGGTCGCGATGCGGCCCTCTCGACCGGCGCGCGCGATCTGCTCGAGCACCTGCGGATCCCACCAGATGTGGAACGTGTCGACTGCTGCGCCCACGACATCGGCGTCGAAGTCGGCGGCGATGTCGAGCGCCTGGCCGAGCGTCGAGACGACAGCGCGATCGGAGGCGTACATCGGATGCAGCGGCTCGATCGCCAGCGTCACGCCCGCCGCCTTCGCGTCGGAGGCGAGCACGCCGATCGCGTCGCGCACTCGTTCGCGCGCGCCGATCAGATCGCGAGAGCCGGCGGGGATGCCGCCGGCCACGAGCACGAGGACCGCGGTCGACCCGTCGGCACCCGCGGCGGCGAGCGTCGCGGTCTCCTCGATCGCGCGGCGGTTGTCGTCGAGGGCCGCGACGCGCTCGGGTCCCTCGGGAAGGGTGAAGAACCCGCCGCGGCAGTGCGTCGTGAATCGCAGCCCAGAGTCCTCGAGCATGCGGGCGGCGACGTCCAGCCCGACCTCGTTCACGGGCTCGCGCCACAGACCGATCGCCTGGATGCCGGCATCCGCCGTCACCCGCAGCGCCGTCGCGAGGTCGGCGTGCTTGATGGTCGCCTGATTGATCGACAGGCGGGGATCGACGATCATGCATCCACCCCGTTCAGGCGCAGCATCCCGTGCCAGCGCTCCCGCGCGAGTTCGGGCTTCTCCAATGCGAGAGACGCGTTGGCCAGCTCGACGATGCGGCTGAGGTGCGGAAGGCTCCGTGCCGAGTGCAGACCGCCGACCATCTGGAACGCGGGCTGATGCCCGTTGAGCCAAGAGAGGAAGGCGACCCCGGTCTTGTAATAGAACGTCGGCGCCGCGAACACCTGGCGGCTCAGGTCTTCGGTCGGTCCGAGGATCTCGAGGTAGCGGGCAGGGGCTCCGGCATCCAGCGCCTGGATCGCTGCGGACGCCACCGGGGTGATCGCCGCGAACGCGCCGAGCAGCGCATCGGAATGCCCGTCGCCCTGCCCCACGGTGTCGCCGCCGATGAGGCCGACGTAGTTGAAGTCGTCGCCCGTGAACATGCGCACGCCCTGCGGAAGCTGCTCACGAACCGAGATCTCGGACTCGGCGTTCAGCAGGCTCATCTTCACGCCCGCGACCTTGTCGGGCTGCTCCGCGATGATGTCGAGCAGCACAGCGGATGCCGTCTGCCAGTCGTCCGCGCCGAAGTAGCCGGCGAGCTCGGGATCGAAGGCCGTGCCGAGCCAGTGCAGCACCACCGGAACCGTGGCCGACGAGAGCACTTCGCGGTAGACGCGACGGTAGTCGTCGGCGCTCTCCGCGACGCGGGCCAGGTGGCGCGAGGCCATGAGCACGGGGCCCGCGCCCTGCTCCTCGGTGAAGTGCAGCTGCTCCTTGTAGGCATCGATCACCTGGTCGAGCGTGATGTGCGACTCGGCGACGTGATCGGTGTTGACGCCGACCACGACGGAGCCACCCTCCTCGCGTGCGACCTCGGCGCTGCGTGCGATGAGCTCGCGCGTCGCCGCGGCATCCAGGCCCATGTTGCGCTGCGCGGTGTCCATGGCATCGGCGACGCCGAGTCCCCACGAATACACGTTGCGGCGGAACGCGAGCGTCGAATCCCAATCGATGTCGGCGGGCTGGCCGGGGGTGTTGTCGGCGTGCACCTTGGGCACGACGTGGGCTGCGGCGTAAGCGACGCGGCTCTGCAGTGGCGAGGACGGTCGCGAGTACCCGCCGCCCTCGCGCAGCTCGGCATCCGTCACCGCGCCCACGGCGTCGAGAAGTCGGAGAGTGCTCATGCTCAGCCCAGCGTCAGCGGCTCGAGCGCGACCTTGCGGCCCTCGGCGCTGGAGGTCAGACCCGCCTCGGCGAACTGCACGCCACGAGCACCCGAAAGCAGGTCGAAGGGGTACTTCGTGCCCTCGACGAACGAGACCAGGTACTCCTCCCACTGCTGACGGAAGCCGTTGAGGAAGACGTCGTTCGTGGGCACCTGCTGCCAGTCGGCGTCGTAGTCATGACTGTCTTCGAGGTCGGGGTTCCACACCGGCTTCGGCGTCGCGTTGCGCGGCTGGATCTTCGCGCCGAAGAGTCCGACCACGGCGGATCCGTGGGTGCCGTCGACCTGGAACTCGACGAGCTCATCGCGGTTCACGCGCACCGTCCAGCTCGAGTTGATCTCGGCGACGATGCCGCCCTCGATCTCGAAGATGCCGTATGCGGCGTCTTCGGCGGTGGCGGTGTAGTGCTCGCCGTTCTCGTCCCAGCGGTCGGCGATGTGCACGGCGGCCTGCGCGTAGACGCTCTTGACCTCGCCGAACAGGTTCTCGAGCACGTAGTTCCAGTGCGGGAACATGTCGACGATGATGCCGCCGCCGTCTTCGGTGCGGTAGTTCCAGCTGGGGCGCTGCGCGGGCTGCCAATCGCCCTCGAACACCCAGTAGCCGAACTCGCCTCGCACCGACAGGATTCGGCCGAAGAAGCCCGAGTCGATCAGGCGCTTGAGCTTCTGGAGGCCGGGCAGGTAGAGCTTGTCGTGCACGACGCCGGTCTTGACGCCCGCCTCATCGGCGAGACGCGCGAGCTCGAGAGCCTCGTCCAGCGACTCAGCGGTGGGCTTCTCGGTGTAGATGGCCTTGCCTGCCGCGATCGCCTTGCGAAGAGCGGAGGCACGGGCCTTGGTCACGAGGAAGTCGGCGTAGATCTCCCACTTCGGGTCGGCGAGGGCCGCGTCGAGGTCGGTCGTGTAGTCCTCGATGCCGTGCTTGGCGGCGAGCTCGGCGAGCTTGGCCTCATTGCGGCCGACGAGCAGCGGCTTCACCGTGATGCGGGATCCGTCGGGCAGCTCGATGCCGCCCTCTTCGCGGATCGCGAGGATCGACCGCACGAGGTGCTGCCGGTAGCCCATGCGTCCCGAGACGCCGTTCATGATGATCCCGATCTCGCGGGTTGTCGTCTGCGACATTGCTGGTCCGTTCTCTTCTTTCAGATCCCGCATCCTCTGCGGGGGAAGCCCCTGTGTGCGATCCGGCGCGGGTAAGCGCTTTCCGTCAGCATGCCACGCTAGAGGCTTATGTGCAAGCAGTGGGGAAAACGCTCTCCTTTACTTCTGCGAGGGGTCTCGCTGGGCGGGGCCGGGTGCAGAGGTCAATTCCGCATCCGAACCGGCCTGTTCGGGTGCTTTTTTGACCCCGCACCGTGCGCCAGATGCGTTTTCGACCCCGCACCGTGCGCCGGGTGCGATCTCTGGCCCCACACCGTGCGCCGGGCGCGCCTCTGACCCCGCAGGGCGAGACGGGCGGCTGCCCGCGTGAAGAACCGAGCGCCTCAGCGGGTGCTGGCGCGGTCGATCAGAAGAGTCGGGACGACAGCGGATGTCGCGACGCCCGGCGTGCCCTCGATCTCTGCGACGAGCAGACCCACGGCGCGCTGCGCGAGCGCCGTGAAGTCCTGGCGGATCGTCGTCAGCGGAGGCCGGTAGTTCGCGGCATCCGGCACGTCGTCGAACCCGACGACGCCGACGTCTTCGGGAACCCGCCGCCCCGCCTCGGCGAAGGCCCGCAGCAGCCCGAGCGCCATCTGGTCGTTGGCGCAGAAGACGGCGGATGCTGCGCGCAGCGCCTCCCCGGCGACGAACCCGGCCTCGGCCGTCCAGTCGCCGCGGACGACGGGCGCGGGCTCGATGCCCGCGTCCGCGAGAGCCTGCCTCCACCCGCGCTCGCGTTCCGCCGCGGCGAACGACCCGGAAGGCCCGGCGAGATGGTGCACGGTCTCGTGACCGAGGCTCAACAGGTGGGCGGTCGCCGCGGCGGCGCCCCCGACGTGGTCGCTGTGCACGACGGCGAGCTCGGCTGACGCCGGCGCATCGACCACGACCAGTCGCAGACCGGGCGGCCGTTGGGCTTCGGGAACCAGAGCGGACGCCTCGTTCAGCACGATCGCCCCGTCGACCTCCTGCTCGGCGAGCCGTTCGAAGGCGTCGGCGACGCTGTCGCCCGCCGTCACGAGGGTGAGCGCATAGCCGCGTTCCGCCGCTGCCTCGGCGGTGGCCTGCAGCATCCGCGAGTTGCCGACCGTCGCGAGAGTGGTGACGACGAGCCCGATGGTCTGCGAGCGGCCGGTGCGCAGCGCCCGCGCGGCGCGATGCGGGCGATAGCCGAGCTCGGCCATCGCCGTCTCGACACGTTCACGGGTGGCGGGGTCGACGCGGGGGCTGTCGTTGACGACGCGTGAGACGGTCTGACCCGAGACGCCGGCGCGAGAGGCGACCATCGCCATCGACACTCGACCCGATGCGGGGCGACTGCGGCGCGGCCGGTCGCCGCTGAGCGCGAGGTCGTCGTCGTTCACCGGCATCCTCCACCCATCACTCGGTCCGTCTCCGTCGAAGTCCGTCCACAACTCTCGGAATGTTGACGTTACCACGGCGATGTGCGTACCATGTTTACGTGAACACGCACGAATCTCCTGAGTTGCGAACCGAGACTCTCTCAGCCGGAATCATCAAACGGGCCACCACGCTCGCCGACGGCCGCGAGCTGATCTACTTCGACGACCCCGACACGACGCTCGGTGCCGAGCGCGCGGTCGACGCACGCACCCTCGATGCCCGCGGCGAGACCGCCACGATGCGCCTCGACGTGCTGACGGGCGACTGGATCACCGTCGCCGCGAACCGGCAGAACCGCGTCATGATGCCGAGCGCCGACGCCGACCCGCTCGCTCCACAGTCGCCGACCAACCCGTCTGAGGTGCCGTCGCTCTACGACGTCGCCGTGTTCGAGAACCGCTCGCCCGCGTTCGGCCCTGCCCTGGCCGAGGCCACCGGCACCGCCCCCGCAGCGAGCAACCCTCCGCGCGGACTCGACGACCTCAGCGCTCTGGGCCTCGGCCGCACCCGCACGTCGGTCGGTCGCTGCGAGGTCGTCTGCTTCAGCCCTGAGCACACCGGATCGTTCGGCACGCAGTCGGTCACGCGCGCCCGCACCGTGATCGAGGCCTGGGCCGACCGCACCGCCGCGCTCTCCCAGCTCCCGGGAATCCAGCAGATCTTCCCGTTCGAGAACCGCGGCGAGGCCATCGGGGTCACGCTCCCCCACCCCCACGGCCAGATCTACGCGTACCCCTACGTGACGCCGCGCACCACGCGGCTGCTCGACTCGATCGACCGCACCGCTCCCGACCTGTTCCAGCACATCCTCGAGTCCGAGCAGGCGTCCGAGCGCGTCGTGTTCCGCGGAGAGCACTGGACGGCCTTCGTGCCCTTCGCCGCCCGCTGGCCTCTCGAGGTGCACCTGATGCCGCACCGCCACGTGCCCGATTTCGCCGAGACGACGGATGCCGAGCGCGACGAGCTCGCCCCCCTCTACCTGCGTCTGCTCCGTGGCGTCGACGCGCTCTACGACACCCCGACCCCGTACATCGCCGCCTGGCACCAGGCTCCCGTGAACGTCGGTCGCGACAGCGTGCGGCTGCATCTGCAGCTGACCAGCCCCCGCCGGGCCGCCGACAAGCTCAAGTTCCTCGCCGGCTCCGAGGCCGCGATGTGGGCCTGGGCCGCCGAGGTCACCCCCGAACAGGGCGCCGCCCGCATCCGCGAGGCCATCGCGAAGGCAGACGCCGCCCACGCATCCGCAGACACCGCAGACACCGCAGACACCGCAGACACCGCAGACGAGGCATCCGCATGACCACCACCATCGAGGCCGCGACGGCGCTCTTCACCGACCTCACCGGCCGCGCCCCCGACGGTGTCTGGTCGGCGCCGGGACGAGTGAACCTGATCGGCGAGCACACCGACTACAACGACGGCTTCGTGCTGCCGTTCGCGATCCCGCACCGCACCTACGCGGCCGTCGGGATCCGCGACGACGGCCTCGGCCGAGTGCGCGTCGCATCGACCTTCGCCGATGCACCGGTCGAGGTCTCCCTCGACGAGCTCGACGAGCTGTTCCCCACCCCGTCCGGCACCGCCCCCGGTGTGCCCGAATGGGCCGCATACCCGCTCGGCGTCGCCTGGGCGCTCCGTCAGGCGGGTGCGGACGGCCGAGGCCTCGACATCGCGATCACCTCCGACGTCCCGGTCGGCGCAGGACTCTCGTCGTCCGCGGCGATCGAGAGCGCCACGGCATCCGCCCTGAACGACCTCTGGGCCGCCGGACTCGACCGCACCGCCCTCGCGCGCGTCGGCCGTCGAGCCGAGAACGAGGCAGTCGGCGCTCCGACCGGCATCATGGACCAGATGGCCTCGATGCTCGGCGAGCCCGACGCGGCGATCTTCCTCGACTGCCGCTCGCTCGACGCGAACCTCGTGCAGGTCGGCATCGCCGAGGCCGGCCTCGCGATCCTCGTGATGGACACGCGCGTCAAGCACGCCCACTCCACCGGCGGCTACGGCGAGCGCCGCGCCGCCTGCGAGCGCGGCGCCGCGATCATGGGCGTGCCGAGCCTGCGCGACGTCTCGGTCGACGACCTGGCCCGCGCCGAAGAGCTCATGGACGACGTGACCTTCCGTCGAGTGCGCCACGTGGTCACCGAGAACCAGCGCGTGCTCGACACGGTGAAGGTGCTGCGCGAAGAGGGCCCCCGCTCCATCGGCGACCTGCTCGTGGCCTCCCATGCCTCGATGCGCGACGACTTCGAGATCTCGGTGCCCGAGCTCGACACGGCGGTCGAGGCCGCCCTCGCCGCCGGTGCCATCGGCGCTCGGATGACCGGCGGCGGGTTCGGCGGAGCCGCGATCGCGCTCATCGAGCAGGATGCCGTGCAGCAGGTGACGGATGCCGTGAACGCCGCGTTCGCCGCATCCGGGTTCACGGCCCCCGTGATCTTCACCGTCACCCCGTCGGCCGGAGCGCGCCGCGACGCCTGACCGGAGTCAGGGTCCGCTGATCGCGACCTGAGATACTGAACACTTCCCCACCCTGAGGAGCACAATGTCCTGGATCGTGACCGGCGGCGCCGGCTACATCGGCTCGCACGTCGTTCGCGCACTGTCGGATGCGGGGCTGACGCCCGTCATCCTCGACGACCTCTCGAGTGGCGTCGCGTCGTTCGTGCCCGAGGGCGTGGCCTTCGTGCAGGGCAGCATCCTCGACCGCGAGCTCGTCGAGAAGACCCTCCGAGACCACCACGCCGAGGGCGTCATCCACGTCGCCGGATACAAGTACGCCGGGGTGTCGGTGCAGCGTCCGCTGCACACCTACGCGCAGAACGTCGAAGGCACCCGCGTGATCCTCGAGGCGATGGAGACCGCGGGCGTCGCCAACATCGTGTTCTCGTCGTCGGCCGCCGTGTTCGGCACCCCCGATGTGGCGCTCGTCGTCGAAGACACCGCCAAGAAGCCGGCCAGCCCCTACGGCGAGTCGAAGCTGATCGGCGAATGGCTGCTGCGCGATCAGGCGATCGCGACCGCCGAGTCCGACAAGCCGCTGCGACACACGTCGCTGCGCTACTTCAACGTCGTCGGCTCCGCAGACCCGACCGTCTACGACGTGAGCCCGCACAACCTGTTCCCGATCGTGTTCGAGAAGCTCATCGCGGGAGAGACCCCGCGCATCAACGGCGACGACTACGACACCGAAGACGGCACCAACGTGCGCGACTACGTGCACGTCGGCGACATCGCGGCGGCCCACGTCGCCGCAGCCCAGCGCCTCGCCACCGGCGCGCCGATCGAAGCGGCCTACAACCTCGGTTCGGGCGACGGCCTCAGCGTGAAGCAGATCATGGATGCCGTCGCACGCGTCACCGGCATCGACTTCACCCCCGAGATCGGCCCCCGTCGCCCCGGCGACCCCGACCGCATCGTCGCGACCGGCGAGCTCGCCGCGCGCGACCTCGACTGGAAGATGCGGTACACGGTCGACGAGATGGTGCGGACGGGGTGGGAAGCGCGTCGGGCCGCGTCCTGACGTCAGAGGTCTCGGGTGCGGCCTCAGAGGTCTCGGGAGCGGCCTCAGAGGTCTCGGGTGCGGATCGGGTAGAGCCAGAAGCACAGCCACGCGAGGGCGGCGAAGACGAGCGGAACCACGGCGACCATCACGCGGATGCCGCCATCGACCGCCTCCGGCTGCGCATCGCCCAGCGACGCATCGAAGCCTGACGCCGTCAGCACGGCCGCCGCGACGACGGCCTGCAGCACGACCGAGCCGCGCACCACGAACCCGTTCACGCCGAAGTAGGCGCCCTCTCGTCGATGACCGGTGCGGGTGGCGTCCTCGTCGATGATCTGTGCGAGCACGACCTCGAGCAGCTGCAGCAGGCCGCCGACACCGACACCCACCGCGACGCCGACCAGAGCCGCGGCCGGCACGGTCGACGGCAGCAGGTAGCCGAGCATGGCGATGCCGAACACCGCGACGCTCCACAGCAGCGCCGCGCGGGGTGAGGTGCGGCGCACGACCGCGCTCCACAGCACGATCGACGGGATGGCGGTCACGAAGATCGCACCCAGCAGCAGGCTGGCCTCGCCCTCGGCGGCGCCCAGCGAATACCTCACGTAGAACGGCAGAGCGGCGAGGATCACGGCGATCGATGTCTGGATGAACAGCGAGCCGAGCACGTAGGGGACGAACGCCCGATTCGCGAACGTGTACTTCAGCTGGTCGCGCCACCGCATAGCCTCGGATGCCGCCTCCGGCACCCGGCGCTCGACCATGCCGCCGAAGAACGACCACACCAGCAGCACGAGGCAGACGGTCGAGAGCACGATCGCCATGCCCGGCCAGCCGATCGACCCGTACAGTGCAGGGGCGCCCGCGGTGCCGAGCACCATTCCGAGGATCGCGAAGATCTGGCGCGGCACGTTGCCCCGCGCCCGCTCGTCGGTCGTGCGGAAGATCTCGGGGAACAGCGCCGAGATGTTCAGCACCACCACCACGAACGCGATGTCGTACACCGCCACGACGACGAGGAACCACACGATCAGCCCGGCGGTCGGCAGCTCCGGGGGCATCCACACCAGCGCGAAGGCGACCACGAGCGGCACGATGCCGAGCCCGATCCACGGAATGCG
>Ga0308167_1001189_pt1 | contig 32718 bp, 29 predicted proteins | sample PhyCR1_2_FD_202138 | JGI IMG/M metagenome (GOLD analysis project Ga0308167, IMG submission 202138) | Phyllosphere microbial communities from UC Gill Tract Community Farm, Albany, California, United States - DLSLRC.R1 | ecosystem: Host-associated > Plants > Phyllosphere > Unclassified | place... | reverse complement strand
GGTACCGCTTACATTGTGTCAGTCATTACTATCCGAACGCCCATGGTACCAACATAACGATGGGAATTGCGGGTAGACCCTTGATCAAAAACACTTGCCTACACTCCGCCGCACTGCTAATTTCCCACACATATGTGCGTTGTCGAATTCACTGAACGGCTTTAGACCGCTTTTTTCAAGTGAATTGATTTAACGTTAAACCAAGTTGGAGACAGGTCGTGGCCGCCATATCCCTGCGGGGCATCTCGAAGCAATTCGACGGTAATGCGCCGGTGCTGCGCGACGTCAATCTTGAGATCGAGCACGACGAATTCTGTGTGTTTCTCGGACCTTCGGGCTGCGGCAAATCCACCTTGCTCAGGATCATTGCAGGCTTGGAGGATCCGAGCGGCGGCGACATTGCCATTGACGGACAAGTGGTTAACACCGTACCCCCCGCCAAGCGTGGCGTCGCCATGGTATTTCAGAGCTACGCACTGTTCCCGCACATGACTGTCGCGGAGAACATGTGCTTCGGACTGAAACTTGGCAAAGTGCCGGCCAAGGAAATCAATCGCAAAGTCGCGGAAGCAGCGCGAATTCTCCAGCTCGAGCCATTGCTGGATCGAAAACCGGCGGCGCTATCCGGAGGCCAACGGCAGCGGGTGGCAATCGGCCGGGCCATTGTTCGCGAGCCAGGCGTGTTCCTCTTCGACGAGCCGCTTTCCAATCTGGATGCGACGCTGCGCGGCCAGACACGCGTGGAAATTGCACGCATTCACCGACGCTTCACTGAAGCGAGTACGGTCTATGTCACCCACGATCAGGTCGAAGCAATGACGCTGGCGGACAAGATCGTACTGCTCAACGTGGGTCGCGACGCCGCGGCGGCCGGCAGCATTGCACAAGTGGGTACGCCCATGGATCTGTATCTACGTCCAAATAGCCGTTTCGTGGCGGGTTTTATCGGGTCGCCGCAGATGAATTTCATGCCGGCCATTGTAAGTCATGCGACGAGCGCCGATGTCACCATTACCCTGACGCGTTTAGGCGAACAGATCCTTGTGGCGGGGAAGCGGCGACGTTTGACACCCGGTCAGTCGGTGACGCTCGGCGCGCGACCTGAACATATTTCGATCGCCAAGACACATCAACAATCCGAAGCCCTGCAACCGCAATCCACCTTGAGACGTGCTGTAACGCTTGTCGAACGTCTGGGCGAGCAAAGCTATCTACATTGCAGTGCCGCGGATGGGACGACGATTCTGGTCAAGGTGCCGGGCGATCCGTCCGTTCGGCCGGGCGATACGGTTCACCTTGCAATCGATCCGAAATGCAGCCACTTATTTACTGAAGAAGGGCTCGCGATTTGAACGGACGCATAACCTTTTGGAGACGACAATGAAAAAAAGATACCGATTGACTGCGCTTTGCGCGATGCTGGCGTTCGCCGCGCAGGTCCACGCGGGCGAACTGACAATCAATCTCGCATTCAAAGGTGCTAATCAGCGTGCTTTTTGGGACACTGCGCTCGCCCAGTTCGAGAAGGCAAATCCGGATATCAAGGTGAAGGCATCGTTTGTGGAGGAAGAGGCCTACAAAGTCCAGCTTCCTGGCTGGCTGATCTCGCAGGCACCCGATATCATCAAGTGGCACGAAGGTGAGCGGATGCGTTATTACGCGCAGCGTGGTCTGCTTGAAGATATCTCGTCCGACTGGCAAAAGAACGGATGGAATACCAGCTTTGCGTCGCTGAAGGAACCGTCGTCTTACGCGGGAAAACAGTACGCGGTACCCACCGACTATTTCTCTTGGGGACTGTTTTATCGAAAAGACCTTTTTGAAAAAGCCGGCATCAAGGGTGAACCAAAAACCTGGCAGGAATTTCTCGACGACTGCAAGAAGCTCAAGGCCGCTGGCATCACGCCTATTGCCGTGGGTGGCCGTGATTCCTGGACGCTCGCCGCGTGGTTCGACTATATCGATCTGCGTCTGAATGGCTATGCTTTCCACATGCAACTGATGGATGGCAAGATTCCCTACACGGACCCGCGTGTCAAGAAAGTCTACGAAGCGTGGAAAGTCCTGATCGACAATAAGTACTTCGTCGATAATTCCCTGTCTTATACGCTCGATTCCGCTCAGCCGCTGCTGATACAAGGGCAGGCCGCGATGATGCTGATGGGTACATTTATCTCCGGCGGCTTTGCCGATGGGGTCAAATCGAAGATAGGCTACTTTCAGTTTCCTGTCATGGACCCGAAGCAGCCCATTGCTGAAGATGGGTCCGCGGATTGCCTGAACATTCCCGCTCGCGCGAAGAATAAAGCCGATGCAAGACGTTTCCTCGCGTTTATGTCGAGACCCGAGATGAACGGCGCACTCGCCAAGGCCTTTGGATCACTTCCTGCAAATAATCAGGCTGCGGTCCCTGATGACCCGTTTGCAAAGAAAGGTTTCCAGATTCTTTCGAACACCAAGGGTGGCATCGCGCAGTTCTACGACCGCGACATGACAAAGGAAATGGCGGATGAGGGGATGAAGGGGATGCAGCGCTTCGTGAGCGATCCCTCCACACTTGATGCCGTGCTGGCGCATCTCGAAGAAACACGCGAGCGTATATACAAGAGATAAGACAAGCGTTCAGCAATGCTGGCCTGACGGTTTTCGGTCGGGCCGAACGTCCAGAATCCACGAGCGCTATCCGCGCCTATCGAGCCGAATCATGTCCGCATCTGTCGTTGCGTCTCCGCTGGCACGTCGTCGTCGCCGTGCAGCTGCGCTCTTTCTGGCGCCTGCGTGTCTCATGTTTCTTCTTTACGTGATCTATCCCATCATTCGCAGTATTGTCCTGAGCTTTTACGATTGGGATGGCGTCGGGCCGAGCACTTTTATCGGACTCGGTAATTACCGCGAGCTATTGCATTCTGATACTTTCTATACCGCGTTAAAAAATAACGTGATATGGCTTGTCTTGCTCTTGCTCGCGCCGCCGATCGGGCTCGTTCTCGCGCTTTATCTGAACCAAACCGTTCGCGGAATGCGGATCGTCAAGTCGCTATTCTTCGCCCCGTTCGTCGTATCGGGCGTGGTGATCGGTCTCGTCTTCAGTTGGTTCTATGATCCGTCTTTCGGTTTGCTGAAGCTCATCGTAGGTCACGGCGTCCCTGTCCTAGGGGATGAGCATGAGGCAACATTCGGCATCATCGTGGCGGCCCTCTGGGTACAAGTGCCGTTATGCATGATTTTGTTCCTGACCAGTCTCACCAGCATCAATCCCGAGGTGATCGAAGCGGGGCGCCTTGAAGGCGCACGCGGATGGTCGCTACTTTGGCACGTCGTTCTGCCACAAATGCGCCCCGCGACGTTCATGGCGATCACGCTGACGGTCATCGGCGCATTGCGTAGCTTCGATCTGATCTCCGTAATGACGGCGGGTGGCCCGTTCGACAGTTCCACGGTACTCGCGTACTTCATGTATGACCAGGCAATCAAGTATTTCCGCTTTGGCTACTCGGCCGCGATTGCAGTTGTACTGTTTCTGATCATGCTCGTGTTCATAACCTATCAATTGCGCCGTTTGCTGCGCGCTGACCGCTGATTCACGGAGCTACCATGTATCCACTACCCGTTGCGCGCTGGAAGCCTGCGAATCGCGTGCTTTACAAGATTTCACTGCCTATCTCGCTGATCATCTGGCTGCTACCATTGCTTGCCGTTCTCGTGACATCCGTGCGGTCGTCCGATGAGCTCATGCAAGGAAACTACTGGGGCTGGCCGCACGATTTCGCTGCGTGGCAGAACTACCGGACCGTACTCACCGACACGCCCATGTTGCACTACGCGTGGAACAGTTGCCTCATTACGTTTCCATCGGTTCTTGGCGCGATTGCGCTTTCCGCCATGGCCGGATTTGCGCTTTCGACGTACGAGTTCAAGGGCAACGCCGCCTTGCTTGCCATATTTGTCGCCGGCAATTTCGTGCCTATTCAGATCTTGATGATTCCTGTTCGCGATCTTACGTTGCAACTGGGATTGTTTAACACCGTTGGCGGACTTATCCTCTTTCACCTTTCGTTTCAGACAGGTTTTTGCACCCTGTTTCTGCGAAATTTCATCAAGGAATTGCCGTATGAACTTATAGAGGCCGGCAGGGTGGAAGGTGCGAGCGAATGGCAACTCTTTTACCGGATTGTGTTGCCGCTGATCCGTCCCGCACTCGCTGCGCTTGCGGTACTGGTTTTTACTTTCGTCTGGAACGACTACTTCTGGGCGCTATGTCTGACACAGGGTGATGACGCAGCGCCTCTTACCGTTGGCGTCGCGGCGTTGAAGGGTCAGTGGACCACGTCGTGGAACTTAGTTTCCGCGGGGTCGCTGCTGGCAGCGTTGCCTTCCGTATTGCTGTTTTTCAGCATGCAACGGCATTTCGTCGCAGGCTTGACGTTTGGTGCGACCAAGGGTTAGCAGGCCAGTGCATGTCTGTCGAGCCGGGTTGCAATTGACCCGCCATCTTTACATTCAGGAACCTTTTTATGAACGTTGGCGTTGATTATTATCCCGAGCATTGGGAACGCGAGATCTGGGAAGACGATGCTGCCCGTATGCAGCGCGTTGGGATCACGATCGTGCGGCTTGCGGAATTTGCCTGGTCGCGCCTCGAGCCTTCAGAGGGCCAATTCGATTTTGTCTGGCTCGACGAGGCGATCGATACGCTTGGCAGGCACGGTATCAAGATCGTGATTGGTACCCCGACCGCCACCCCACCGAACTGGCTGGTGTCTAAATGTCCCGATGTGCTTCCACTTGATAACAAGCGCCAGCCGATTTATCCCGGCGTGCGTTTGCATCGATGTTATAACAGTCCGTCGTTGCGTCGTTACACGGAAATCATCGTCGAGAAACTGGCTGCGCATTACGGCGGGAATCGGAACGTGATCGGCTGGCAAACTGATAACGAAATGATTGGCAATGAGAGTCACAGCGATGGTGCCGCCCATGACTTCAGACATTGGCTGAAAAATAAATATGGCGATCTTCAAACGCTCAACCGCGAATGGGGCACGGTCGTCTGGAGCGGCGAATATACGGACTGGACCCAAGTCACGACGCCTCTCGGTGGCTCCCCCTATCTGAATCCCTCTTTCCTGCTGGATTACCATCGTTTCTGTTCGGATTCAGTTGCGGATTTTAATCGTTTCCAAGCGAGCATCATTCGCAAGCATTGTCCGGGGCAGTTTGTAACACATAACCTGTGGGGCTATCCAGTCATCAACGACTATTACGATCTGTTCGACAGCATGGATTTTGCGTCGGTGGATTACTATCCGAGCACAGACCTTGCGAACGACAGCAAATCCCAGATCTACCACGGTGCGTTGACCCACGACCTGACCCGCGGTGTCAAACAGAAAAACTTCTGGGTAATGGAACAGCTAAGCGGGACGCCTGGTTGCTGGCATCCCATGTCGCGAATGCCGTCTCCGGGGATGATTCGGGCGTATGCGTGGCAAAGCGTCTCGCGCGGGGCAGATGCGGTTGTGCAATTTCGCTGGCGTACCGCGAGGATCGGCGCGGAGCAGTTCTGGCACGGCCTTCATGATCATCATGGCAAGCCGGGACGTCGTTTTGCGGAATTTGAGCGATTCAGCGAAGAAGCAAGGCGCCTGTCGCCGTTGCTGGAAGGCACGACGGTGGTGAATGATGTCGCCATGCTATTTTCGCATGAACAGCTAAATGCACTCAAGATCCAGCCGCAGTCGGATGGTTTCGAGTACCTTGCGAACTTCAAACAGATCCACCGCACATTTCTTCGCTTGGGCATCGGCACGGATGTCGTTAACTGGACTTCCGACTTTGCCAAATATCGTCTCGTGGTTGCACCATTCCTGTTCCTTGAAAACCCCGAAGTCGTGGAGAAGTTGACGGATTATGTCGCGAAGGGCGGGGCAGTGATCTTGACGACGCGCTCGGGGGTAAAGAACATGCGGAACGTCTGCCTGGCGTCCGCCTTGCCAAGCGGGCTAGGCAACGTGGCGGGTGTTGTCGTCGAAGAATATGATCCTGTCGGTCGTGACGTTCAGGCGATCAGATTGCATGGCACGGTGGAGCTGGCCTGTTCTCAGTGGTGCGACATTCTCACTCCGACAACAGCAGAATCGATTGCCGTCTATGCCACGGACTTTTTTGCGGGGCGCACCGCGATTACCCGCAACGCATATGGACAAGGCTGTGCGTATTATATTGGAACGATTCTGGACGACGCCGGTTATAAGGCGTTGATATTCGAGATAGCCAAAATGCTCGGCCTAGATCCCGTCGATAATTTGCCAACAGGCGTGGAGCTGTCGGTGCGCTCCGGTAACGGAAGGCGGTTGATGTTTGTTCTCAACCTCACGAAAGAAAAAAATAGCGTTGACCTGAACGTAACGGGAGCGATCAGCGCGCTGACCGGACGAACGGTTGCAGGATCGCTAACGCTGGAACCAATGGGCGTGGAGATTTTGCAATTGTCATGATGTTGAAATGGATTGCGCATTACTCAATTTCGTGCGGCGCTTTCCTGTCATGCCCCCATATAGCGACAGGTTAGCGCAGCATGGCTAAAACGGACTGCGTGACAGCGTGTTTGAAATCTTCTTCGTTGCTTGGCAGTGGTGAGAATGGCGAGAGTAAATGGCGATACGCCACGGTTTTGCTGATGCCATTGATCAGTAACGTAAACAAGATTGTCGGATCTTGTTCCGGCATGTCTTTTGATGTGATCGCGGCGACAAATAAAGGCAAGAATGCTTCATACATCGGCCTGACCAGAAGATCGATCAACAAGGCTAGGCGTTCTCCATTTTCCGTCGCAGCTGTTGAAAAAAACATTCCGACATCGCGACTTCGGAACACTTGTTCTACCAGCATCAATACAGCGGCCTCCATTCTCGCTTTACACGTGAGTTTTGAATCGCTGCGCAGGGCATTGATGTTTGCGAGAAGCGGTGCCGACTCATCACCAATCTGCTTGACAACAGCCGACCATAGCGCTTCCTTGGACCCGAAGTGATGCGCGACGAGGGCTGGGTCGACGCCCGACGCTCTCGCAATGCCACGCATGCTTGTTGCGTCATAGCCGCGTCGTGCGAATGCGTCACGCGCAGCACGCAGAAGTATGTCGGGTGCGTCGGAGCCACCGAACACCGGTCGCCCTCGCGTACGTCGCGGTGCTACCTCGGTCGCGTTGGGTGATGCCGGAATATCCGTGCATTTCATAAAATAGATAGCCATTTCGGTGCGGAAACGTTCGAAGCGCGGCCGCCGTCCTCCGACGCGTCGCTTGCACGAAGTCCATCGAAGCCGTATCCTATATTTTATTCATCACTCGTTGAATTGAAAATGCCTAATTCCAGTCGAATCGTGATCGTCGGTGGCGGTATTGCCGGACTCCTGCTTGCCACGAAACTTGGCGATTCGATTGGCCGTCTGGGAAAGGCGCATATCACGTTGGTTGACAAAAGCCCGACTTACGTCTGGAAACCGATGCTGCATACAATTGCGGCTGGCACGCGTGACATAAAGCAGCAGCAGGTCACTTACCTCGCGCACGCACGCGAGCACCATTTCGACTATCAACCTGGCGAAATGGTAGGACTGAATCGTCATCAGCGGGAGGTAAGACTGGGGAAACTCACATCCGCTTCGGGTGAGCTTGTCATCGATGAACGTACGATCCCATATGATGTGCTGGTCATCGCTGTCGGAAGCCAGGCAAACGATTTTGGGATTCCTGGGGTACGCGAACATTGTTTTTCCATTGACAGTCAGGCGCAGGCCGAATGGTTCAATGAAGCATTACGCATAAAGATATTCCAAAGCGTGGTTTCGGGCAGCAAGTTGCGAGTATCCATCGTGGGTGCCGGCGCGACCGGCGTGGAACTGTCTGCCGAGTTGAGCAGATTAATGGAGTTGGCCGCCGGTTATGGCGACCCTGACATTCGCGCCCGCCTCGAAGTGACGCTCATAGAGAGTGCCCCTCGTGTACTGGCCGCCTTTCCATCGACCGTATCGGCATTGGCGGAGGAGCAGCTCCGCAAAATCGGTTTCAATGTCAAAACGCATACGCGGGTGAGCGCCGTCGATGCCGATGGTCTCCAACTAGGCGACGGTAGCAAGGTGCCTGCGCAGTTGATGGTATGGGCGGCGGGCGTGAAAGGCCCTGATTTTTTAGGTGCGCTTGATGGCATCACCGCAAACAAGTCGAATCAAATAGCCATCCTGCCAACGTTGCAGTCAATAAGCGACGAAAAAATCTTCGTGCTCGGTGATTGTTCCACGTTGTCGCTTCCGGGCAGCGAACGTCCTCTGGCTCCTACCGCCCAGGTTGCTACGCAACAGGCAAAATTCCTGGCCCAGCACCTGCCGGACTGGCTCGACGGACGCCCGTTACCCAACTTTGTGTTTCGTGATCTCGGATCGCTTGTGTCGTTGAGCGAATACAATGCTTTTGGAACACTTGGGCAATTTGGACTGTTCAAAGGTGGTTTTATCAAGGGGCGGTTTGCGCAGCTTAGCCATGCCATGTTATACCGCCAGCATCAGCAAGGATTGCATGGTTTCAGGAAAGCCAGCTTGCTCTGGACCGCGGAGCGAATCAATGGTCTGGTACAGCCCAAGATACGTCTGAGTTAACCGTATCTTCCGTTGGCCACGCGGCGTGCGGAACCGCCCGGTTCATTCCGAGCCGTGCATGGACACTACCCACATTATCAGGAAATACCAGGCCCATGAGTGATCAGCCGTTTGGACGCTCGCGTCGTGATTTTATGCGAATTGCCGTGACAGCAGGAACCGCCACGGCAATGCCGTGGATTCCGGATGCCCAGGCGGCCACATCCCCCGGTGCTACAGACGTTACCGCCGTTCCAGGACATCCGGTAAAAGGCACGCAACTGATCTTGCTCGGCACCAAGGGCGGCCCAACCCCGTCGGACCTCCGTGCGGCCCCGGCGAATGTACTTATTGTCGACGGCCAGCCATACGTGGTCGACTGCGGTAACGGGGTCGCGCTGCAATTGACCAAAGCGGGCATCAAGCTGTCGGGCATTCGTGATGTCTTCCTGACGCATCATCATTCGGACCACAACGCGGACCTTGGCAACCTCGTGTTCCTGGCGTGGGCCAGCGGCCTTCGTACGTCGGTCAATTTGTACGGCCCGCCCCGCATGAAAAAAATGATTGATGACTTCGTAGACATGAATGCCATTGACATCGATGTGCGGATGCGCGAAGAAGGCCGTCCGCCGTTCCGGCCATTGATCAACGTTCATGAATTCGATGACCCGTGTCTCGTGATGGAAGATGAGCGTGTGCGTGTCACGTCGATGCTGGTCGATCATTACACGATCAAACCGGCATTCGCTTACCGCTTCGAAACGCGAGATCGTACCGTTGTATTCTCCGGTGATACGGCTTACTACCCCGCGCTTGCCGAGTTCGCGAAAGGCGCGGATGTACTGGTGCACGAAGTCATGTACCTGCCTGCACTCAGAAAGCTCATGGCAAATGTCGACAATGCGCCAACGCTGCTCGATCACCTGCTGAAGAGCCACACCTCAACAGAGCAAGTCGGCAAAATCGCCGCGGCGGCAGGCGTGAAGACACTGGTGCTGAGCCATTTCGTGCCGGGAGGCGATCCGGCGATTACCGACGACATGTGGGCAGTCGACGTTCGAAAGCATTTCGACGGGCAGATCATCGTCGGCCATGACTTGCAAGTGATATGAGCCTCAGGAAACGTCGACATGTCATCCGTTGCGCTTCCCTTGACGTTGCTGACCGGGTTTCTCGGTTCCGGCAAGACCACACTGCTTAATCGGCTGCTGCCGCAACCGGCGCTGGGCCGATGTGCGGTGGTGATCAATGAACTGGGGGAGATTGGTCTTGATCATCTCTTCATCAGCACCTCACGCGACGAAACGGTCGCGTTGCTGCAAAATGGCTGCCTGTGTTGCGGCGTGCGGGACGAACTGGCCGCGACCGTGACGGATCTGCTGGAGCGCCGGGCGCGCGGCGAGATTCCCGCTTTCGAGCGTATCTTGATCGAAACCACAGGTCTTGCGCGGCCAGGCCCGGTGGTTTCATTGCTGCTCGGTGATGTGGCGCTGGAAGGGCGATTGCAACTCGACGGCGTCGTGACAACCGTGGATGCAAAACATGGAATAGAGCAGCTTGCCCGTCACGAGGAATCACGCCAGCAGGTGGCGTTCGCAGATCGGCTATTGCTTACAAAGGCTGAGATGATCGACGTAACCGCGCTCGCGGATCTGGAAACAGCACTTGAAGCGCTGAATCCCGGTGCACCGCGTATCGTGGTGCATAATGGTGATATCGACGCACAACAGGTACTCGACATCATGACGCCGCAGACGTTACGGCGCTGGTTGCGCAGCGAACCTGCCTCGAGCAAGTTTATGGCACGTGGTGCGATGACGCCGCGTCTGCGTCATCCAGATATTGACAGTTTCTGCCTGAGATACTCTCGCCCCCTGCCGATGCATGCATTCGAAACCGCACTAACGGTACTGCTCGCTTACCACGGCGAAAATATCTTGCGGGTGAAGGGGATCGGCAACTTCATCGGCGAATCGCGGCCTGTTGTCTTTCACGGGGTGCAGCAGTTGTTGCATGAGCCGTTGCGTCAGGCCACGTGGCCTGACGATGATCACACAACCCGAGTCGTATTTATCGTACAACGCCTTACGCGGTTGTTGATTGAACAAACCATCACGCATTTTTTGGGCGAAGCCGGCGAAGGTACGTCCGCGGCGTTTTCCACGACATCAATGGGATAAGATCGACCATGCACTGCCGTGACGAGCCGTGACGAGCCGCGCGACGCCGGTGTCACGGTTTAACGCCTGCGGTGCGTTGGCGCAGCGCGTCTCGGCCCTTTTCAGCGCACGCCACCGATCTGCCAGATATACGGCGGCGGCGTACGGTTAACCTCCCAGTCACCAACGATGCGTTGCTTGTAGATACGTGGATTATGGGATGACACCGTTCTCGCATTGCGCCAGTGTCGGTCGAGTAGCTTCTGTTCGCTTACCCCCGAGGCGCCCAATGCGTCAAATAGCGCGGTACTGGCTTGAAGGATCAGTTCGGTCACGATCACTTGTGCTTTCGCCGACTCGATTTCCGCGGCAATATTGGCCGTTTCTTCCTTTGCCGCATCGTGGCCAAAGCGGGCCTCATATGCGCGTTGCGCTGGTTCCGCCGCGCGGATCGTTGCGGCCTCGGCAGCATACACCTGAGCTGCCACCTGCCCGACCACTTGAAGCACCTGTGCGTCTTGCTTCACAGTCGCGGCATTGCCATGGCTGTACACTCGGTCACGTTTCGCAACCTCGGCGGCAATGTCCCGCAGCGCTGCGCGTCCGGTACCGGCGAGGACTGCCAGCAGAACCAATTGATACAATGCCGTCTGGTACTGGAAACGCGTGGAGAAATCGATCACGTTTTCCGTCTCGACGACCGCATCGACAAATTCCGACGTGCCGCTACCGGTGGTACGCTGCCCGAAACCATTCCAGTCATCCGTTTGCTTGACCCCTGGTTGATGGGTATTGACCACCGCGATGACGTCGACGCCGTCGATATCGCGCTGTGCGTACACATCTATCCAGTCCGCAAAGATACTGCCGGTACTGTAGTACTTTTTCCCATTCACGACCCAGCGATCGCCTTGCCGCTTGACGCGTGTGATCACATCACCGATTTTGACGTCACCAACTTCTGTCCAGGCGTTGCCAACGAGGTCACCGGAAACGAAGCGATCGAACCACGTACTGCGATTGGGGCTAGGCGCGGCATTCAAGCGATCTTCTACAAAAGCGAAATGTCCGCGCAGTGCTTGTGGCAGGCTAGCGTCGGCTTCGGCCAATTCAATCAACAGTTGCACGAGCTGCGGCAACGATGCACCGCGCCCGCCCGCTTCTACCGGCACGCGCACCGCACCGAAGCCCGCCGCTTTCAACCATTCGATCGGCTCATAAGGCAAGGCGCGGCGACGTTCCCGATCTAGCGCGCCTTCGGCAATACGCGCGAAGATCGGTCGAAAGTGGGCCGCGAGTGCTTCGTAGTCTGTACCCCGGGATAGGCTCGCTGGAATCGTGTGCTGCTTGTCGATGTGGTGTGTCATAACTATTATCTCATTAATATCTAATCGTCCGGAGTAATGCTCCCATCGGATCATGTACTCCCAGACAACGTGAGGAACAGGTTTCGAAATTTATCCGGTCTCGGTGCCAAGATAGGCTGCATGCAGTTGGTCTAGGGTACCCAGCACATCAGCATTTCCACTTGCGACAACGCGTCCGTTCTCGAGTACGTAGGCATATCGCGCGAACCGCAAGGCCAACGCCGAATTCTGCTCGGCCAGCAGGAAACTGACGCCTGAGTCGCGATTCAGTGCGGCGATGGCATCGAAAATTTCCTCGACCAGTTGAGGAGCCAGGCCCATGGATGGTTCGTCCAGCAAGATAAGGGTAGGGCGAGCCATCAATGCCCGGCCTATCGCAACCATCTGCTGTTCGCCGCCTGAGGTCAGTCCAGTCAATGCCGTACGACGGGTTTTCAGCCGCGGGAACAGTGTGTAGACGCGCTCCAGATCCTGTTTCAGCGCGGCGTTGGACGGGCGTCGCACGAAGGCGGCCAGCCGCAAGTTTTCCTCGACGCTCAGATGGGTAAAGCAACGGCGCCCTTCGAGTACCTGCACGAGACCCTGCGAAGCAAGTCGCCAGGGCGGCGTCTGGGCGAGATCGCAGCCGCGATAGCATATGCTGCCGCGGGTAATCTCCCCGCGTTCCGCCCCGATCAATCGGGAAATGGCTTTTAGCGTCGTCGACTTACCTGCGCCGTTACTCCCCAAAAGTGCCGCGATGTCACCCTCGGCGACAGAAAGCGACACGCCTCGCAAGGCGGAAATGATACCGTCGTACGTTACATGAAGATCATCAACTGCCAGTAAGGCGGACTGTGACGACGTGTTCATCGTCAAAGCTCCTTATCGCAGTCGCGGGGCGTGATGCCCTTTTCCTTGGCATACGCGTTTGCGGATTTCTCAATGATAGGCCGGAGCAAAGCGCGGTCGGCCTGAACCCAGTCGCTAATGACTTGCCAATGTGTACCGTCCCACTGTTGAAATCGGACGGCGCCGCCACCTTCGTGATCCGAGCATGACAGCTTCAAAGGTTGCACTAGGCCGAGCGCACCGAGCGCCTTCAGCCTGGCGTTATCGAGGTTGAGATGTTCGAACCCCCAGCGAACTTGTTCGCCAGTCAGCGGCTTGTCGCCATATTTTGCTTGCGCTATACGCAACGCTTCGACATTGAGAATACCGTTCACGACACCCAGGTTGTAATACACCGTACCGAAACGGTTGGAATCTTTAAGATTGCCGTCACCAGGTTTGACCACGTATTGGTTTATGGCTTGCAAGACTGGAAAATCGGTTCCGGACGGATGCGTCGTGATCGAAATATAGCCTTTGGCGGCATCCCCGGCCGGCCGAACATCTTCTTCTGAATTCGACCAGATGTTCCCGATGATGTGATCTGCCGGGAAGCCTACCTTCTGCGCGGACTTCAATGCGACCGGATTCATGACGCCCCAGCCCCGCAGTATCACCCAGTCGGGCTGGATACGATGAATGTTCAGCCATTGCGAACCTTGCTCATTGCCCGGATCGGGGACTTCTATCTGCGTCAACGCAAAGCCGTATTTCTTCGCCAGCAGATTCAGCACTGGAATGGTTTCGCGGCCATAGGGCGAGCCGTGGTATAGCACGACGATCTTCTTTCCTTGTAAACGATTGTCGCCGCCGGCACGCGCGCCAATGTAATTGATGATCGCAGAGACTTCGCTATACGGATTCAACTGAAGCGGGAACACGTAAGGAAACACTGCGCCATCGGTCGAGTCGGTACGGCCATGATTGATCGTGATCAGCGGGATCTTGTCCGCAGTAGAGCGATCGATGGTTGCATAGGCGATGCCGACTGATAGCGGGTTTGTCGCCGCCGTGGGTGCACCATGATATCCGTGCTTCATGCGCTCATAGCATTCAACGCCTTTCTCGACTATGTACTCCGTTTCGCATTCAGTCCAGACCAGTTTGACGCCATTAACGCCGCCGTCGCGTTTGTTGATCAACTGCATGTAGTCGATAAATCCCCCGAAGAAACCCGATCCGCCCGCCGCATAGGGACCGACACGGTAACTCTGCAACGGGAAGTATTCTTCCGCTTTCGCGTTCGCCAATGTCGTGGATACCGTCAGCACTGCGGCGAGTGCAAGGGGCATTGCCAATCCGCGGATCAGTCGATGCGTACGTTGGAACGCGCGCGCGCATGCGGCAGCACTGTGTGCTGCATGATGGAACGGCGTGCGGATGCGTACCCGGGATGAGGACGTCGTCATACAGAATTCCTTTGGTAGTGCGAGTTGGAATAGAGGAAGAAGTAAAAAGAAGAAGGTCAGAGAAATGGGCGGGGCTCTCAGGTTCGTCTGATCAGACCGACCACGCGATGCCGTGCACGCTGCATCATGCAGGCGAGACCATCTGGTTCCTTGACCAGAAAGAAAATGATTAAAGCGCCGAATAGCAGGTGTTGTATGTTTTGTAAGTCACCAACGGCAATGCCGACGCCGGCCAATGTGCTGGCGGCGTTCGACAGCAGGATTGGTAGTAATACGATAAAAGCGGCACCCCATACGCTGCCGGCGATACTTCCCATGCCACCGATGATGATGATGAACAGGATCTGAAATGACAGGTTGAGGCTGAAGCCGTGTGGTTCAACCGTACCAAGGTAGGTGAAAGCCCACAAAGAACCGGCGATGCCGAGAACAAAGGAACTGATGCCAAAAGCCAGTAGTTTGCTTCGTATTATGGGGATACCGATAATGGCAGCGGCTGTATCCATGTCGCGTACGGCCATCCAGCGGCGTCCGAGCTCACTCCGGACGACCCCTGTGCAAAACGCGAACAGGACGACGGTGACGCCAAGCGCAAACAAGTAGCGGGTAACCGGCGAAGCAACCGGCCAGCCGAACAGCAAGATATTTGGGGCGCTGAGTACACCCGAGCTGTCGTCATGTGAAAACCATGGAAAGCTGGTCAACAGCCATTCCACGAAGAACTGTGCGGTGAGCGTCGATGCGATCAAATAAAAACCTTTGATTCGAATGCTTGGCAAACCGAAAACGACCCCCACAAGCGCAGTGATTCCGCCACCAAGCACAATCGCGACCAGCGGCGAAAGTCCGGGTAGCCGGATAATCAGGTTATAGCTGGCATAGGCACCTATTGCCATGAACGCCGCGGACCCTAATGACAATTGCCCGGCATAGCCAGTGAGCAGATTCAGACCCATCCCGGCGAGAGATAGGATGAGAAACGGTGTAAGTATCGCCGACAACCAATACTCGTTGAACAAACGCGGTACCAGGAAAAAGAAGAGCAGAAGGAGTACCAGGCGAGGCGTATGTTGTAACAACAGCGATCGCTTTCTTTTAGATTTCGATAAGGATGACGTATCGTTTGAAATAGTGAAATTGCTGGATGGCATAATCGGACTCAGACTCGGTGGACGGGCGGTTGACCGAACAGGCCGTCAGGGCGTGCTAGTAGGAAGAGCGTCGCGAGGAAATACGGAATCCAATTTTCAATACCGCCCCCGATGAGGGGACCGAGATAAATTTCGGCGAGTTTTTCCAGCGCGCCGACGATCAGCCCGCCAACAATCGCGCCCCCGACAGACGAAAAGCCGCCGATGATCAGTACCGGCAGCGCTTTGAGTACCACCAGTGACAGGGAGAATTGCACGCCAAGCCTGGCACCCCATAACAAACCGGCAACGAGACTGGTAAAGCCGGCGATGGTCCACACGCAGGCGAGTACGCGCGGAAGATGAATGCCAATGGCCAGAGAGGCCAACGGATCGTCAGCAACGGCGCGCAACGCCAACCCGAGTCGTGTCCGCTTCGCGACCAGTGACAGCAGGCCGACAAGGGCAATCGCCACCGTCGCCGCAAAGATATCGAAGCGGCTTACCATGATGCCGCCAATGGTCAATGGCACATCGGTAATCCCTAAGTCGAGGGCATGCACTTGCGCGCCCCACAACCATTGCGCACCGCCCTCGAGGATGAAGCTCAATCCAAGCGTTGCCATGAAGATGACCATCGGCGATCGATTTATCAACGGCCGCAGCACGATCCGTTCGACGACAATGGATATTGCTGCCAGCACGATGAGGGTCAGCAGGAAGGCTAGCCAAGGTGCCACATTCCGCTCGACCAGACTGACGAACGTAAGCGCGCCAAAAAGAACGAACGCACCCTGGGAGAAGTTGAAGACCCCAGATGCCTTGTAGACAAGGACAAAGCCAATAGCGACAAGCGAATACATGACGCCGGACAATAACCCGCCTATCAGTACTTCAAAAAAGAAATCCACGCGTCGTCTCCGTGATCATGCCGATGTGCAAGTGCCTATCACGCAGCATGGCGTACCCCCAGATAGGCGCCGATGACGTCCGGATGAATGCGAACGTCGGCCGGTAGGCCATCGGCAATTTTCTTGCCATAGTCAAGGACGACCACATGATCGGCGAGTGACATCACTACGCCGATATCGTGCTCGATCAGCACAACAGACAGGCCAAATTGACGCTTCGCATCAACGATATAACGGGTCATATTCTGCTTTTCATCGGCATTCATGCCCGCCATCGGCTCGTCTAACAGCAACAAACGCGGCTCCGATGCCAAGGCGCGTGCCAATTCGACGCGTTTTTGCAAGCCATATGACAGCGTGGAGACGATGCGATGTCGATAAGCTTGCAGTTCGAGCGCCGAGATCACGGCTTCCGCGTGCTCGCGCTGTCTGCGATCGTCTTCTGCAGCGCGCCCCACATGCAGTGCCTGTTCGAGCCAGGTACTGGATCGATGGCGTGTCCGTCCGGTCAAAACGTTATCCAGCACGCTCAATTTCTTGAATAGCGCGATGTTTTGAAAGGTCCGTGATATTCCCAACGAGGCCGCGCGATACGGGGTGATTCGGTGATACGGTGCGTGGTCAAAGTGGATCTCCCCTCTTTGAGGACGATAGACACCATTTATCACATTCAACAGGGAACTTTTTCCAGCACCGTTTGGACCGATCAACGCACATATCTCATTGCGGGCGACGGTGAAACTAATGTCGTTGATCGCCTGGACGCCACCAAAAACCAATGAGATATGGTCCAGCTTCAGTAGCGCGTCGGGGATAGCGAGGGCGGCGGACATGAATGGCTCACGCAACCTGGTCGATTGCATCGCGCACTTGCGTTCGTTCTTGTTCCAATGCGCGCACCAGCGGTAGCACTTTTTCACCAAAGTATTCCACTTCCTCGATGAAATGCAGGAACGCGGACAAGACCAAGTCGACGCCGATTGCTTTCAATGCAACGATGCGCTCAGCGATCTGTTGCGGTGTCCCGATGAGGTTGGTCCGGAAGCCATCGTTGTACTGCACCAGGTCTTCAAACGTTGACGCTGCCCAATTGCCTTCACCCTCGGGCGAAGCGCTTCCAGCTTGTTTCGCCGCATCGCCAAAAGCATGAACTGCTTCGACGTGTGCATGGTTGATAATGTCCTGCAGAACGGCCTTGGCTTCTTCTTCCGTGTCACGGGCAATGATGAAGGCATTTACACCGATGCGCACGGTGTGGCCATTCCTTGCCGCTTTTGTTCGGATGTCGTCGATCTGTTTTTTGAGTGCCTCTGGTGTGTTGCCGTTCGTAAAGTACCAGTCCGAAACGCTGGCCGCGTTATCGCGCGCAGCGCGCGAACTTCCACCTTGGAATATCTCGGGATGAGGCTTCTGCAGCGGCTTTGGACTCAAGGTATAGCTATTGAAACGATAGAAATCCCCTCTGAACGTAAAGTTGTCTTGTGTCCAGATGCCTTTTAAACATTGAATGAATTCATGCGATCGGCGGTAGCGTTCGTCGTGTTCCAGCCAAGGCTCGCCTATGGCGGTAAATTCGCCTTTGAACCACCCGCTGACGACATTGATGCCAATGCGGCCATTCGTTAGATGATCGATCGTGGCTAATTGCTTTGCCACCACGACGGGATGCCAAGGCCCCGGCAAGATTGCTGCAAGTACCTTGAGCTTGGTCGTCGCGTGCAACAAGGCCTGACTGAACGATACCGACTCATGCTGATACTCTGCACCGTAACCGGCAGTGAATCGGATTTGTGTAAGTCCATATTCGAAGCCGGCTTTTTCAGCTGTTTGGGCCAGCCTCTGGTTGTAGTCGAGCGTCCACTCGGTACGTTGCGGGATTTTGCTGACAACCAGGCCACCGCTGACGTTCGGCACCCAATAGGCAAATTTTAGCGGATCAGCTTGTTTCGACGTTTTGACGTTGCGGTATGAGGTAGTTTGTTCGGTCATTGCAATGATCACTCAGAGAAGAGGAGGATGCCCGGAATACGCGTGCTGCGAAATCTTTGCGAATACCGTGCCAAGTGTGCCTTTTCGTTACCAGAATGGTCCGCCCATCAGGTATAACGGACTTGGACCGAAAAGACTGCGAATAACGGGAAAGCTTATATTTTTCATAGATGCTTTTTTAAAGCAGTGCTGCTGATGTACTGTTGGAAAAACAGCAGTTCTGCCTTTCTTATTATTTTTAATTTATATAAGGAATTACGAATAGAATCCTGGCGTCGGATACGTGCCGTTCAACGTCCATTCACCAAGCTCTCGGACTTTGTAGTCGAGCGGATCATGTAGTGAGTGAACGCGAATATTGCGCCAGAACCGGTCCATGCGTAATGCGTTGGTCGTGGCGCTCGGGCCGGTTACTTCGAAGATCCTGCTTGCCACATCCAATCCGGCGCGCGTTGCACTGACTTTTGCCGCGGCGACGGCAATCGCCGTTGCGCCGCGCTCCGTCTCGTTCAGCGACGCGCCTTTTGTCCAGGCGAGATCAAATGCATTTGCAGCTTGGTCCGCCAATGCACGGGTACCGAGTAGTCCGACGTGGAAATCGCCAAAGTGCGTTAGCACATAGGGATCTTGTGTCCAACGCGTGACATTCGACGTGACCCAAGGCCGCTGCCTGCTTCGGGTGAAATCGCGCGCCTCTTCTAAAGCGCCTTCACCGATACCCAGGTATATATTAGCCAAAATGAGCTGCGCCAGAATGGGGCGCAACGTCGCGAAAGGTGTGGAAAGCGGGCCTGGTTCGAGCAACAATTCGTGCGAAAGCACCTCGACCTTGTCGAATACAACGCTACCGCTATCGGTTTGCCGTTGGCCGATGTTATCCCAGTCGCCTTGCACGGTAATCCCTTTGCGCATGGTGGGGAGAACGGCAATCAGCAAGCGACCATCGTCGTCGAAGGCGGAAGCCAGCAGCCGGTCGGAATCGGTCGCGCCAGAGCAAAAACGCTTGATGCCGGAAAAAAAATAATGCGGCGCGTCCCGCGTGGCGGCATTCCCCTCGACAAAGGTTGCCGCCGTACCCTTGTCGAGGGGATTAAGCGCATTTCCCCAAAACCACCGCTGCTCGACGGTTTGCTCGAACCATGACGCCCATTGCGTCGGGGTTCCAAATAGCTGCGTGGTGGCCAGTTGTAGATGGTGGAAGCCGAACAAATGCGCAAGTGCGCTATCGACGCGGGCAAGGCACCGCACCACAGACAAGACGCTTGTCCAGTCAGCACCGATCCCACCCAGGGAGGTTGGAATACTGAGGGTCAAGAGATCGCTTTGCCGTAAAAGATCACGCTCGTATTTCGCCGTCCCGCCTGCAATATCGCGCTCCCTCGCGGTAGCAGCCAGGGCGCGGGCAATCTCATCGACCCGTCCTTGCCATGCCGATACGGTGGTCTGTGTCATGAGCGTATCTCCGCGATGGATGCGTGGCGCGGTGATTTCGGTGGTGGGACGATATCATTGCCGATCATCTCGCCAAAAGGACCGGTGAGGTTGAAGTGCTGATCTCGTCGCTTGTGATTCAGCGGCAGTAGCGGAAACAGCAGTTCGGCGACCCGGTATGCTTCCTCCAGATGGGGGTAACCGGAAAAGATGAACGTTTCGACGCCTAGCGCCGCATATTCCTTGATCCGTGCGGCCACTTCGTGCGGGTCACCGACTAGTGCCGTGCCCGCGCCCCCGCGCACCAATCCAACACCCGCCCAGAGGTTCGGCGAGATCTCAAGCTTGTCGGTCTTGCCATTGTGAAGCGCAGACATCCGACGTTGGCCCACCGAGTCAAAGCGTGCAAAGGCGGTCTGCGCCGCGTTGATCGTTTCCTCGCTGGCATGGCTGATCAATTCCTTGGCTGCCTGCCACGCGACGTCGCTGGTTTCACGCACAATCACATGCAGACGAATGCCAAAACGCAAGGTGCGGCCATGACGCGCCGCGGAGGCACGGGCGAGCGCGATCTTGTCCGCAACCGCGGCGGGTGGTTCACCCCATGTTAGATAGACATCCACTTGTTCTCCGGCCAGTTCGATGGCAGGTTCGGATGACCCTCCAAACCATAAAGGCGGGTAAGGCCGCTGTACGGGCGGATATAGCGCTTTGGCATTCTCAACTCGTAAATGCTTGCCTGCGTAGTTGACGACCTCGCCCGCTGCCACACCACGCCAAATGCGCAGAAATTCGTCGGTGAGCTCGTACCGTTGTGCATGGTCAAGGAAATTGCCGTCACCGTGCTGTTCGTCGGGGTCGCCACCGGTGACGACATTGATCAACAACCGCCCATTGGAATAGCGATCCAGTGTGGCCGCCTGTCTGGCCGCGACGGTCGGCGAGACGACGCCAGGGCGTATCGCGACAAGAAATTTGAGGTGTTGCGTACTCGCGATTAATGACGCCGCCGTTACCCAGGAATCCTCGCAAGATCGTCCGGTGGGAATCAACACACCTTCATAGCCCAGTTCGTCGGCAGCCTCGGCCACCTGCTTCAGGTAGGGAAGACTGACCGCACGCGCGCCATGCGATGTGCCGAGGTAACGGCTGTCGCCATGCGTCGGAAGAAACCAGAAAAGATTCATTGCATGCTCTCGTTAGGAATCGCGGTGCCGACAACGCATGGAATGTGCCAACAATCCTATGCGCCGATAAAAACAGGCAGATACGAGGTCTTTGCAAAACGTTCTGCTGCGTTATCAGCAGTAGTCGCATCCCAGATGCGTCATGAGCAGCAGTGGTGCTGTGCAGCGTGCTGTTACATCAGCAACGCATCTTTCCTTAGCGAAAAAGGTTGTTTGGCATATGACGTGAATTCAAGCAGCATGCTGCTGAAGAAGCACGAGGTGATGTTGCTGCCATGGCAGCATCGTCGTGTGCGACCTTGCTGCTTTGCCGGATTCCCCATGGCCACAGCGCAACCCCATCCTATTAAAAAGCCTGATGTCGAACCAGACGTTGTTGGAAAAGCCGATTGAAGCGCGCGTTGCCGACATGGCGGCGCTGTTTGCGGCCAGCGCGGTAGAGCGTGATGAATGTGGCGGCACGCCGAAAGCCCAACGCGACGCCTTGCGTGAAAGTGGGTTACTGGCCATGAGCATTCCCCGCTCATTCGGTGGGGACGGCCTGGGCTGGCGCCAAACGCTGAATGCGGTGAGGATACTGGCCAGCGTGGACAGCTCCGTGGCGCATGTTTTCGGCTTTCATCATCTGATGCTTGCCACGGTCCGGCTGTTCGGCAATGAAGCGCAATGGGGGTCGTGGTATGAGCAAACGGCGCAACGTCGCTGGTTCTGGGGCAACGCGCTGAATCCTCTGGACCGTCGAACCATAGCGACACGGTGTGGCAACTGGTACGAGTTTTCCGGTCCGAAAAGCTTCTGTTCGGGAGCCTTGGATTCCGAAATGATGATTGCTTCGGCCTATGACGTGAAAGGTACCGAGCTTCTGATTGGGACATTGCCGAGCGCGCGAACGGGTATCGAAATATCGTCGGATTGGAACAACATGGGTCAGCGGCAGACGGACTCCGGCACCGTTGCTTTCCATAAAGTCCGCGTCGAGGGGCATGAGTTATTGCGCGACCCCGGCCCGCTGTCAACGCCGTTTGCCTGTTTGCGGCCTATCATTGCGCAGTTGGTATTGACCAACGTGTTTCTCGGCATCGCGGAGGGCGCTTTCGATGATGCAAAACATTACACCTTGAAAGAGTCGCGTCCGTGGCATACCGCCGGTGTCGACACGACTTCGGACGATCCACTAATACTGTCGCAATACGGCGAATTCTGGGTCGCACTAGAAAGTGCGCGCGCGCTGAGCGACCGCGCAGCAGACAAACTTGACGAGGCCTGGTTGATTGGCGCCGGGCTGACGAAGGCACAGCGTGGCGAGGTTGCACTTGCTGCTGCCTGTGCCAAGGTTGCCGCCAGCGAAACCGGACTGAACATCTGCAGCCGGATGTTCGACGTCACCGGAGCACGCGCGACGCATGGTGGTCTTCGCCTTGACCGTCATTGGCGCAATATCCGTACTCACACCTTACACGATCCACTCGCCTACAAAATCAAGGAACTGGGCGAGTGGGCGCTCAAAAGCCAATATCCGACGCCGAGCTTCTACTCATGACCATTCTTTCGGAAAACAGCAGACGTCGCGGCGCGGAGAGAGGACCGGCCGCCGAGCATTCTGGACAGGGGGATATGCCTCCGCTTTATCAATTACCAAATCCAAGGGCATTGACGAAGTCGGTGAGGGCCTCGGCCCAGGTATTCGTCGATCCACGGTCGCGCGCCTTGCTTGAACGTATCGAACTGATCGCACCAAGTGACGCCAATGTGCTCATTACCGGGGAAACGGGCACGGGCAAGGAACTGGTCGCGCGGCATGTCCATGATCTGAGTCACCGCCGCGGTGGCCCTTTTTTGGCCGTGAACTGTGGCGCCTTTTCCGAAACACTGGTCGAAAGCGAACTCTTCGGGCATGAGAAGGGTTCGTTTACAGGAGCATTTTCCGCGAAGCCGGGGTGGTTCGAAGCGGCGAATGGCGGCACATTGTTCCTGGACGAGGTGGGGGATCTGCCGATGCCGATCCAGGTGAAATTGCTACGGGTCTTGCAAGAGCGTGAGATTGTCCGCCTCGGCTCACGTCAAAGCATACCGATCAATGTGCGTGTGCTGGCAGCCACCAACGTTCGCTTGCAAGCGGCGGTAGCTGCAGGCAATTTCCGGGAAGACCTTTTCTATCGACTGAATGTCGTGCCGCTCGCGGTGCCCACTCTGAAGGAACGACCGGGCGATATCCTGCCGCTGGCACGCCATTTCGTTGAAGAATATCGCGCCCGCCTGGGCTATGGGCCGGTGACCATACACGCCGAAGCGCAGCGCAAGCTCTGCGAATACGGCTGGCCAGGGAACATTCGTGAGCTGGAAAATGCGATCCATCATGGGTTGCTGGTCAGCCGAGGAGATCTTTTGCGTGAGGGTGACCTTCCGCTGTCCACGATCGATATGCGGCCAGCGCCGATCACTACGTCGCATGTTTCCATCGTGTCGGATACGACACGCCTGGAGGACGTGCTGCGCGCTATTTATAGCGCTGGCGGTGAGCACGTGTTGGAGAACATCGAAGGCACGGTATTTCGTGTAGCTTTTGACTTCTGTCACCGAAACCAAATCCAGACGGCAAAGTTACTTGGCATCAGCAGAAACGTACTTCGCGCACGACTGATACGCGCAAGAGAAATTTCCGCGCTCAAATAGCATTCTCATTGCGATCGCGCTGTGACGCTTCGGCGCCAATATGGCAGAACAAGGGTTGGAAACGTTTCAGCAAGTAACCAATGGTTATTGTGAATAGATCAGGAGTGTATCGTTGACGGAATAAAAACACCGTGTGACGCCTGTATATATGGCCGTGTCGGTGCAAGGAAATCCGGTGCTCTCGGTCTCGTTAAGGCGAATTGCATGCCAAGCACCGATGCGCGTAAGCGATAAGCGATAGTTACCTTCGGGCAGAGAAAGCAATCGAAACGCCTGTGCTGTTCTAAAAGGGTTTCCTTAAAACCGCTTACATTCGTATCTTTTCGAAGATACTTAGGTCTTTTAAGTATGAAATAAAGGAGGCATCGTTACTGACCGGTTGCTTCTTCAGAAGCAGAGAAGCAACCGTGTCAGATGGACCTCTCACATCGCCGGCGGACAAGGTTGATGCAACAACCGTCGAGATGCTACTTGCCGCGGCTTGTCGCTTTATCGGCCGATGGTCGCAATGGCACGGGCAGGCAATGCGTGGATGGATGGCGAAAAGATAACGCTACCTATACTTATCACGTGTCTTTTTCAAACGTGGACGCACCGACCACGCTTCAACAGCATGCGATCAGTACGGACTGCCCGCAGTCCGGTTAGATAAGTATTAACCCTGATGCAAAAAAGTATCGGTCGACGCTTCATTTTTAAGTAGTTGATAACCGATAAAAGAGGTAATTTTGCTGTATCGTTGCATGTAATGTGGTCTATTAGAGTGCAAAAAGATAGAGGGGTAGGTCGGCAGGAGGAAAAATGACGCGTTCAGGCACTATCGATACCAGCGGACATCATGCCATTTCGGATGGCCAGGACAGCCATGGCGTTCAGCCGGACATCGAATTGGTCGAGGTGCCACGCAACGAGTCTTTCAAGGTTTGGTCACATGGTTATCCATATCGTACAGTGCGCTGGCATTGCCACCCGGAATACGAAATTCATTTGATCACTGAGACATCGGGAAAATATTTTGTCGGCGATTATATTGGGGACTTCGTGCCAGGTAACCTCGTGATGACTGGAATGCATCTCCCGCACAATTGGGTAAGCAGTGTGCCTGGAGGCTGTGACGTTGACGAACGATCTCTCGTATTGCAATTCGATGCACAATTTATTTCAGAAGCTATTGGCGTATTCCCGGAGTTAGCGAGTGTCGAGCCTTTATTGGATGCGTCACGGCGTGGAGTGCTATTTTCGGCTCGGACCGGCGCGTTGGCCGAGCCCATCTTCCGTAAGCTGTTGCAAGCAAAAGGACCTTTGCGGATCAGCTTGTTTGTGACATTACTTGACCTGCTCGCCCGAAGCGCGGAGCGCATTCAGTTGGCAAGCACCGTTTACCGCGCCGACGCTTCGCAGCAAGCGCGAGCGCGTATCAATAATGTGCTGTCTTATATTGCAAGGAATATCTCGCAAGAGATGCGCGAAACGGAGTTCGCCGAACTCACGGGACAAAGCCCCAGCGCATTCTCTCGATACTTCCGGCGACATACCGGCGTCTCGTTCGTCCAATATATCAATCGCTTACGTATCAATCTCGCGTGTCAATTAGTCATGGCGGGCGAGCTTTCCATTACCGATATCTGCTTCAAGGTCGGTTTTAATAATCTATCGAACTTTAACCGGCAATTTCTCCTGTTGCAGGGCATGTCTCCGTCCCGGTGGCGTGCGCAGTGCTTGTTAAACAAACTTGATCAGGAGGCATCTACACACGCCACGCATGAAAACGCAGAACTGATTTGAGTAGCGCGTAAAGACGGAGAGGCATCGCTGTTGGCACCATCTAATGAACCACGGCGGTAAACGCTGGGATTTCCAAGAAGAAAGGAGACACAAAAATGAAAAGATTGTTCAATCGCTTGAATGCGGTCCGGACCCTGAGCCTGACGTTAAGTCTTGTCGGCGGTACGGTGGCGCAGGCGGCGCCAAGCGGAACGGTGGCATTTCTGATGCCAGATCAAGCCTCCACGCGTTACGAGCAACACGATTTCCCGGGTTTCAAAGCAGAGATGTCAAAACTTTGTCCCGCGTGCAAGGTGCTATATCAGAATGCCAACGCGGACGTGGCACAACAGCAACAACAGTTCAATTCAGTGATTTCGCAAGGCGCTAAAGTGATTGTCCTCGATCCCGTGGACTCTACAGCGGCGGCATCGTTGGTACGTATGGCTCAAGCACAAGGCATCAAGGTCATCGCCTATGATCGGCCAGTGCCAACTACGCCAGCGAATTACTATATTTCTTTCGACAACGAAGGCATTGGCAAGCTGATTTCTCAGTCGCTCGTGCAACATTTGAAAGATACAGGAGTGGCTACGAGCAAAGGAGGAATCCTTGCGGTAAATGGATCTCCGACGGATGCTGCCGCTGGACTGATAAAAAAGGGCATGCACGCCGGCTTGGAAGCGAGTGGCTATAAAACCCTGGCGGAGTACGATACCCCCGAATGGGCTCCGCCAAAAGCCCAGCAGTGGGTTAGCGGACAAATCACACGATTTGGATCGCAGATTGTAGGGGTCGTTGCGGCAAATGACGGCACGGCGGGTGGGGCGGTTGCAGCATTCAAGGCCGCGGGCGTAAGCCCGGTACCTCCTGTGACAGGCAACGACGCGACACTAGCTGGTTTGCAATTGATTATCTCCGGCGATCAATACAATACCATTCTAAAGCCGAGTGAGATTGTGGCAGCTGCCGCTGCGAAAGTCGCCGTAGCGTATCTTTCCGGAGAAACGCCAAAAGCGGAGACGACGCTTTTTAAGACGCCTTCGCAGCTCTTTACGCCAAGTGTCATCACGGCAAAGAATCTGAAAGCCGAAGTGGTGGATAAGGGTTTTGCAACGGCGAAAGATCTGTGCACGGGGCGCTATGCGGCCGGATGCGCAAGCCTGGGAATCACTCACTGATTTTAGGCGCATCGCCTACAGGAACGCGGAAGACAGCCGCCTATATTCGGCTGCACCTTCCGCACAATGAGATTCCGTCCTATGACTGATACGTTAAATCCATTAGGCACCACGCAGCCTGTACTGAGCTTGCGTGGCGTTTCAAAAAATTTTGGAGCAGTATCCGCACTTACCGATATCGACCTGGACGTCCACGCTGGTGAAGTAGTGGCATTGGTCGGCGACAATGGCGCGGGTAAATCCACGTTGGTCAAAATTCTCGCGGGTGTTCATCAGCCAACCTCCGGTACGATTCGTTTCGGGGGAAAAGAGATAACGTTATCCACGCCAGGAGCTGCGCTTGATTTGGGAATCGCAACGGTGTTTCAAGATTTGGCATTATGTGAAAACCTTGATGTGGTTGCGAATATCTATTTAGGGCGAGAGCTGAATGCGCTTCGGCTTGACGAAGTCGCGATGGAAGTACGCGCCTGGACCCTGCTCAATGAGTTATCTGCGCGTATCCCTAGCGTACGAGATGTTGTTGCATCACTATCGGGCGGCCAGCGGCAAACCGTTGCCATCGCTCGTTCACTACTGCTGGACCCGAAGCTGATCATGCTTGACGAGCCGACCGCTGCCTTGGGGGTGGCTCAGACTGCTGAAGTGCTGAATCTGATCGAACGAGTGCGTGATCGTGGACATGCCGTGATTATGATCAGCCATAACATGGAAGACGTCCGCGCGGTGGCGGACCGTATCGTGGTGCTGCGGCTTGGGCGCAACAACGGCGTCTTTTATCCAGACTCATCAAATCAAGAGTTGGTGGCGGCTATTACAGGCGCCACCGAAAATGCCGTGTCGCGTCGTGCGGGTCGACGTCAAGCCGCGCCGGAACAAGCCGAACAGAGCGCTACGGCAAAGGGATGACCATGAGCAATGAAAATCACATTACACCCCCACCACTCCTCGATCGTAGTGATGTCCGCGTAAAGCACGCCAGTGGTATCAAGAGCACCGTGCTCGCTTTCCTTGGTCGTGTGAGATCTGGGGACCTGGGTTCGTTGCCGGTAGTGGTGGGACTGATCATTATCTGGTCTGTATTCACTGCTCTCAATCCAGTCTTCTTATCGGCAGACAATCTGGTCAATCTGTTGTTTGACTGTTCTACCGTAGGGGTCATCTCCCTGGGGATTGTCTGCGTACTGATGGTCGGGCAGATCGATCTTTCAGTAGGTTCCATCAGCGGCTTTGCATCGGCATTGGTCGGCGTACTCTGGGTCAACCAAGGTTGGCCCGTCTTGCTCGCAATCGCCACCGCTGTGGCCGTTGGCGCCATTGTAGGTGCACTTTACGCGGTGCTGTTCAATCGGCTGGGCATGCCGAGTTTCGTCGCGACGCTATCGGGCTTGCTGGCGCTCTTGGGACTACAACTCTACGTACTGGGGACCAGCGGATCCATCAATCTGCCCTATGACTCGGCCCTCGTGAGTCTGGGACAGTTGATTGTCATCCCGGCGCCCATATCGCATTTACTGGCGTTAGTACCCGGCGCCGTGATATTGACGATAGGCATCCAGAACGGAAGACGCCGACGCACGATGCATCTTTCAGCGCCTTCGGTGAACGCGCTGATCGTGCGCAGCCTGGCAATAACGGTATTGCTCGAAGTATTCGTACTTTATTTGAACAGAGGTCGTGGCATACCGTTGATGTTTGGTCTGTTTCTCGGTTTGTCCGTCATCATGCAATACGCATTGACCAGAACGCGCTGGGGACGATCGATAAACGCGGTAGGGGGTAACCATGAAGCAGCACGACGTGCCGGCATCAATGTCCGTGCGATCTATACGAGTGCTTTTGTGCTATGCGCCAGTTTAGCTGCGCTCGGCGGGGTACTGACGGCCGCGCGCCTCGCATCCGCGAGTCAGCAGGCAGGAAGCGGGGATGTCAACCTGAACGCCATCGCGGCGGCAGTCATTGGCGGAACCAGTCTTTTCGGCGGACGAGGTAGCGCATACTCGGCGGTTCTCGGGATCATCGTCATTCAATCTATCGCTAGTGGCCTAACCTTATTGAATCTCTCTTCTTCTCTACGCTTCATGATTACGGGTGCCGTGCTCGCCATCGCCGTGATCGTCGATTCGCTTGCCAGGCGATCCCGTGTTTCTCACGGTCGGTCCTAATCCATTGCTCGACGGAATCTAAAGATGAGTGAATCGCTAAAGGGAAAGGTCGTTGCCATTACCGGTGCGGCATCGGGAATCGGTCTGGAATGTGCGCGCACGTTTCTGGTTGCCGGGGCTACCGTGGTGATGATCGATCGGGCAGAGGATAAGCTGAAACAGCTTTGCGCCGACCTTGGATCAGGCGCTGTACCGTTGGTCGTTGACCTGTTAAATCCGAAGGCCGTATCTAATTTGTTGCCGAACATTCTTGCGCTTGCGGGTGGCCTGGATATTTTCCACGCGAACGCCGGCGCGTATGTCGGCGGTGACGTGATGACAGGCAATCCGGACCAGTGGGATCTCGTTTTGAACCTGAATGTCAACGCCGCGTTTCGGTCTGTACACGCGGTTTTGCCACATATGGTTGCGCAGAAATCGGGCGATATTATCTTTACCAGTTCAATCGCCGGAATCGTACCTGTCGTGTGGGAGCCTGTCTACACCGCTTCCAAATTCGCCGTGCAGGCGTTCGTTCATACGCTTCGGCGACAGTTGTCGAAGCATGGCGTGCGGGTTGGGGCCGTCGCTCCTGGACCGGTGGTCACCGCATTACTCGACGATTGGCCAAAAGAAAAAATGGACGAGGCATTGGCCTCGGGTAGCTTGATGCAGGCCAGGGAAGTGGCTGACGCGGTGCTTTTCATGCTGACCCGACCTCGCAACGTTACTATCCGCGATCTCGTCATCCTGCCCAATAACGTCGATCTCTGAAATCATGGTACCAACACATCCAACAACCGCCGTGACCGAGAGTGCACGATACGTCATAGGGGTCGATGTCGGTACGGGGAGTGCCCGCGCCGCGATATTCGATCTTGAGGGGCGAATGATCGCCCTTTCAAAACACGACATTACCCTGCACCAGGCAAGTGGATCGGTTGTAGAACAATCCAGTTCGGAAATTTGGAATGCGGTCTGCTGGACTGTGAAAGACGCATTGTCCAGTGCTCGGCTGGCTCCCGAAGCGATCGTGGGAATCAGCTTCGACGCCACGTGTTCTCTTGTTGTGATAGGGCCCGAAGGACAGTCGATGCCGGTGGGCACATCCGGTGATATCAACCGGGATATTATTGTCTGGATGGACCATCGCGCCGTGGATCAAGCGGAACGGATCAACGCGACCGGTCACGACGTATTGAAATTTGTCGGCGGCAAGATCTCTCCGGAAATGGAAACCCCCAAGCTGCTTTGGCTGCTTGAGAATAAGCCAAGCGTATTCGCGGCGGCGTGGCAGTTCTTTGATCTCACGGATTATCTGACCTGGCGTGCCAGCGGAAGTCTCGCTCGTTCTACCTGCACCGTCACATGCAAATGGACGTATCTAGCGCATGAAAAAAAGTGGGATGAAAGTTATTTTCGCTCAATCGGACTTGGCATTTTGGCCGACGAAGATTTCATGCGCATCGGTCAGCAGGTGGTTGCGCCGGGTACCGCGCTTGGCAACGGCCTTACCGAAAACGCCGCTGAGGCACTCGGCCTGCCTGTCGGCACATTCGTGGCTGCGGGCGCGATAGACGCGCATGCAGGGGGAATTGGTACGGTGGGAGCCGACGGCGATCCGGAGTGTTGTCTCGCCTACGTCTTTGGCACATCATCCTGCACGATGACCACCACTGTGCAGCCGGTTTTTGTGCCAGGTGTGTGGGGACCGTATTTTTCAGCGATGGTGCCAGATACCTGGCTGAATGAGGGCGGGCAATCCGTTGCCGGCGCCGCGATCGAACAACTTCTATTGATGCATCCTGCGAACATTGAGGCACGGCATCAGGCGGAAAAGGACGGTGTCACCGTGATGAGCATGCTGGCGCGGCTTGCGGTCGAGTCAGCGGGCGGATTATCTGAAACGGTATCGTTGGCGAAGGATTTGCATATCGTTCCGGAGTTTTTGGGAAATCGGGCACCAATGGCGGATCCTCACGCAAGAGCGGTGATTGCCGGCCTAGGTATGGACCGGGATCTGGATGGCCTGATTGCACTTTACATTGCTGGAATTTGCAGCATTGGATACGGCTTGCGTCAAATCATGGACGTACAAGCTTCGGCCGGTGCACCGGTGGACCGAATCATCATCAGTGGTGGTGCTGGCCGGCTTGATTTGGTTCGCCAGTTACTGGCGGATGCCACGGGAAAGCCGGTATTGGCCACGCAAGCCGATGAGCCGGTGCTGCTAGGAGCAGCCATGTTGGGGGCGGTCGCGGCGGGACAATTTGGCGATCTACGTTCGGCAATGCGTCAGATGGCGAAAGTTAAAAGGCATTATGAACCGTCCACTGGGGATATTGCCGAACAACACCTGCGGCGGTTCGACGCGTTCACACGCTTGCAAGGCGTCGCAAGTGAAATTCGTCAATAACGTGAACTACATGATTTTCCAGGCGACTGTTATCGGAAGGCTCCCCGTTCATCGATTTCGGCCTATCGTCAGGCTCGCAGAAAGTGCGACGCCATATTGCTGGCCTCCTACCCCAATTTCCTGGGCAGCAGGTACCAACATTGTCTTTATCGTACTTATAGATCGATATGTTCAATCGCCGTTCCATTGAAGAATAGGGAGCCATTGCAGGGCGTAGGCAGGGTCGCCTTTAATCTTGATTTTGCCTTGCAGGAAAGCCATGTGCGGATTGAGTTGTTTCGATGCCAGTTCACGCAAGTGCTGAGCTGAAATGGTAAGTGTCGTGTCTGCACTCAGATCTTGTTCGACTACCTTTTCGGCACTTGCAAAGATCGTTCCAATTTCCTTGATATCGATTCTGATACTCTTCGATGGTGCGGTTTTCACTGTGAGTGCCGCTTTCACTTTCGCAATGGTCTCGGTGATGATGGTATTGGTCGTCATGTCTATTCCGTGTTAATAAAGATATTCCTGGGCGATCACCGGGATGGCGAAAGCACTTTTTTTGAAGATCTATTTTTTGCAGACCGGTGCTGTTGGAAGGGATGCCTCTCGCGTCAACTGTTCAGTCTCGCCAAGCATTTCCGTACCAATATAGGCCCGTATAAGTAAGCCTTTTTCATTCGTTCGAACAACGCCCTTGTAGTACTTATTGTTGCGTGGATCGTATACCCAACCATCACGCCATGCCTCGCCGTCAAATGACTTGAGTTTGGCGATATGCACGCCGCACGACGTATCGGCTTTATCCGCAGTGGTCTCCCATACAAGGGTTCCACATATTGCGGACGGTGCATCAGGGCATGCTTTGAACTCGATGATTGCTTGTCCATCGGCGGAACGCCAAAGACCCGTGACTTCGGAAGCCGTGGCTGCAACCGCCGATTGGAGCGCTGCCAGGGAACACATCAAAAAGACCATTGATCGCATCATTTGCAAGACCTCAAGGCTCGTTAAAATAGGACGACGTTGACGTCGCTTAGTTACTCGAAGACATACGCTGCGTTCGCCAACTGTAGTAATGGTCGGTCAACGTTTCCTCGATGGGACGATAGACAATACCCAAGTCGCGGATGCTACGCGTGTTGTCGATGGCGAATCGAATGCCGACATGATTGCGAATGTACTGCTGGCTCAAGCCAAAGAAAGGGCCTATAAGCTTGACCAATACATGAGGAATCTGGTTGCGTGGCAGAACGATGGGACGGTGGTGGGTCTCCCGGAGGATGTGTGCAATCTCGAGAAGTGAAATCATTTTTTTCTCAGCCAATATATATCGACCACTCCCCCTGTGTCAGACTAGTTGGAACATGAATCGCTGTTAGAGTTTGAACCGTGACAGGGGGCAGAGGGAAGAATCCAATGAAGTACTCCGAAGAGCGCAAAGAAGCGATTCTGAAGAAGCTGTTGG
>Ga0308167_1001188_pt1 | contig 32728 bp, 36 predicted proteins | sample PhyCR1_2_FD_202138 | JGI IMG/M metagenome (GOLD analysis project Ga0308167, IMG submission 202138) | Phyllosphere microbial communities from UC Gill Tract Community Farm, Albany, California, United States - DLSLRC.R1 | ecosystem: Host-associated > Plants > Phyllosphere > Unclassified | place... | reverse complement strand
GACCGGCACCGCGCCTCCAGGCGGTCACCTCAGCACAGGACTACTGGACGTCCTCGTCGACCCAGTCGAAGGTCTTCGTGACGGCCTTCTTCCAGAGACGGAGCGTGCGGTCGCGCTCGGCCGCGTCGAGCTGCGGCTCCCAACGCTTGTCCTCCTGCCAGTTGGCACGGAGCTCGTCGAGGTTCGCCCAGAACCCGACCGCCAAGCCCGCCGCGTAGGCGGCGCCGAGCGCGGTGGTCTCGGCGACCACCGGACGCACCACCGGCACGTTGAGGATGTCGGCCTGGAACTGCATGAGCTCGTTGTTGGCGGTCATGCCGCCGTCGACCTTGAGCTCGGTGAGGTCCACACCGGAGTCCGCGTTGACGGCGTCGAGGACCTCGCGGGTCTGCAGCGCCGTCGCCTCGAGAGCCGCGCGCGCGATGTGGCCCTTGTTGACGTACCGGGTGAGGCCGACGATCGCACCGCGGGCGTCGGGACGCCAGTACGGGGCGAAGAGACCCGAGAAGGCCGGGACGAAGTACACGCCGCCGTTGTCCTCGACGGTCTTGGCGAGGGCCTCGACCTCCGGGGCGCTGCCGATGAGGCCGAGGTTGTCACGGAGCCACTGGATGAGCGAGCCCGTGACGGCGATCGAGCCCTCGAGGGCGTAGTGCGTCTCGGCGTCGCCGAGCTTGTAGCCGACGGTCGTGAGCAGCCCGTTCTCCGAGCGGACGATCTCCGTGCCCGTGTTGAAGATGAGGAAGTTGCCGGTGCCGTAGGTGTTCTTCGACTCGCCCTGGTCGAACGCGGCCTGGCCGAAGGTCGCGGCCTGCTGGTCGCCGAGGATGCCGGCGATCGGGACCTCGCGCAGCAGGTTCGACGACTCGACGTGACCGTAGACCTCGGAGGAGCTGACGATCTCGGGGAGCATCGACTTCGGCACACCGAAGTCGGCGAGGATGTCGTCGCGCCACTGGAGCGTCTCGAGGTCCATGAACAGCGTGCGGGACGCGTTCGTGACGTCGGTCTTGTGGACACCGCCGTCCACACCACCGGTCAGGTTCCAGAGGACCCAGGTGTCGGTCGTACCGAAGAGCAGGTCGCCCGCCTCGGCCTTCTCGCGTGCACCCTCGACGTTCTCGAGGATCCAAACGATCTTCGTGCCGGCGAAGTAGGTCGCCAGCGGCAGACCGACGACCGACTTGTAGCGGTCGGTGTCGCCGTCGGCGAGCTTGTCGACGATGGACTGCGTGCGGGTGTCCTGCCAGACGATCGCGTTGTAGACCGGCTTGCCGGTGTTCTTGTCCCAGACCACCGCGGTCTCGCGCTGGTTGGTGATGCCGACCGCCGCGACGTCGTGGCGGGTGATGTCGGCGCGGGACAGGGCCTGGCCGATGACCTCACGGGTGTTGTCCCAGATCTCGGCGGGGTCGTGCTCGACCCATCCGGCGCGGGGGAAGATCTGCTCGTGTTCCTTCTGTCCGACGGACACGATCGAGCCGGAGTGGTCGAAGACGATCGCTCGGGTCGAGGTCGTGCCCTGGTCGATGGCGACGATGTAGTCGGCCATTGGTGCTCCTTACGGTGTTGCTCGGGTTGACGTGGTGGGAGGGGTCAGGAAGCGATCGGCAGCAGGACGGTCGAGAGACCGGCCGCGATGGCACCGCCGATGAGCGGGCCGACGACGGGGACCCAGGCGTAGGCCCAGTCGCTCGAGCCCTTGCCCTTGATCGGCAGGAAGGCGTGCGCGATGCGGGGGCCGAGGTCACGTGCCGGGTTGATGGCGTACCCGGTGGGTCCACCGAGGGACACACCGATCGCGATCACGAGGAAGGCCACGGGGACGGCGCCGAGTTCCTTCGGGGTGCCGCCGTTCGTGAAGGCGAGCACGACGAAGACGAGCACGAAGGTGCCGATGATCTCGGTGACGAGGTTCCAGCCGTACGAGCGGATCGCCGGGCCGGTGGAGAAGACGCCGAGCTTCGCTGCTGCGTCGGGCTCCTCGTCGAAGTGCTGCTTGTAGGCGAGCCAGACGATGACCGCACCGATGATCGCGCCGATGAGCTGCGCGAGCCAGTACAGGAACATCTCGCCCACGGTGATCTTGCCGAGGAGCGCGAGTCCGAGGCTGACCGCGGGGTTGAGCTGACCGCCGGAGCTGTACGACACGGTGACGCCGGCGAAGACCGCGAAGCCCCAGCCGATCGTGACCATGAGGAAGCCAGCTCCGAAGCCCTTGGACTTCGTCAGCGAGACAGCGGCGACGACGCCGCCACCCAGGATGATGAGCATCGCCGTGCCGACGAGCTCAGAGAGGAAATTGACGCCGATGCCGTCCATCGGTGACCTCCAGTGCGTGAGGGTGGGGGTCCGGTGGTGCTGCGCCGGCACTCCCCGTTGAGTGATTGGGGCCGAGCATAGTGACGCCGTTCAACCAAAGGCGATGCGTTCGTGAGGGAAGTGCGCGATTGTGCACGAACGTGCAACCGCAGTGTGCGTACGACCGTCCACCGGGCTCGCAGCCGCATCCCGGCCCGGGACCCGTCTGCACGAACGTGCACGACGGCCGAACGACCGGCCGATGTAGATTGGGGCCGGTCAGTGACGACAGTGGAGGCTCCGCATGAAGAAGCTCATCAACGACCCGCACGACGTGGTCGACGAGACCGTCCGTGGGTTCGCCCTCGCACACGCCGGGCACGTGGTCCTGGTCGAGGACCCGATCCACCTCCACCGCGCGGACGCCCCGGTCCGGGGCAAGGTCGGCATCGTCAGCGGCGGCGGCAGCGGGCACGAGCCACTGCACGCCGGCTTCGTCGGGTACGGCATGCTCGACGCCGCGGTCCCCGGTCCGGTGTTCACCAGCCCGACTCCCGACCCGATCGTCGCCGCCACGAAGGCCGTCGACGGGGGAGCGGGCGTGCTCCACATCGTGAAGAACTACACCGGCGATGTGCTCAACTTCGAGACCGCCGCCGAGCTCGCCGCGATGGAAGACGTCCGCGTGGAGTCCGTCGTGGTCGACGACGACGTCGCGGTGCAGGACTCGCTCTACACGGCGGGCCGGCGGGGCGTGGCGGGGACCGTCGTCGTGGAGAAGTGCGCGGGTGCCGCGGCCGAGCGCGGGGACGACCTCGACGCCGTCGCCGCCGTCGCCCGCCACGTGAACGACGTCACGCGGTCGATGGGCCTCGCGCTCAGCTCCGGCACCGTCCCGCACGCCGGCGAGCCGTCCTTCACCCTCGCCGACGACGAGGTCGAACTCGGCATCGGCATCCACGGCGAACCCGGCCGCGAGCGCATCCCGATGGCACCGGCGGACCAGCTCGTCGACCGCGTGCTCGAACCGATCCTCACCGACCTCGAGCCCGCTGCTGGGTCGAAGCTGCTGCTCCTCGTGAACGGCATGGGCGGCACACCGCTCTCCGAGTTGTACATCGCCTACCGACGCGCCGCCGAGGTCCTCGCCGACCGCGGGTACGAGGTCACGCGTAGCCTGGTCGGCGACTACGTGACATCCCTCGAGATGCAGGGGTTCTCGCTCACCGTCACGGTGCTCGACGACGAACTCACCGCGCTCTGGGACGCACCGGTGGAGACCCCGGCACTGCGCTGGGGACGCTGAACCACCGCCCACCATCCAGGAAGGAACACGAATTGGCGCTCGACACCGCATGGGCCATCGACTGGGTCCGTCGCACCGCCGCGACGATCGACGAGCACCGGGCCGAGCTCGTCACGCTCGACCGGGAGATCGGCGACGGGGACCACGGTGAGAACCTCGACCGCGGCTTCCGTGCCGTGCTCGAGGCCGTCGACACCGGTTCGTTCGACACGCCCGGAGCCGTGCTCAAGGTGGTCGCGACGAAGCTCATCTCGACCGTGGGCGGTGCTGCCGGTCCGCTCTTCGGGACCGCGTACCTCAAGGCCGCGCAGGCCGCCGGCGACGCGACGGAGCTCGACGCCGAGACGCTCGTCGCCGTGCTGACCGCCGCCCGCGACGGCGTCGTGTCCCGTGGCAAGGCGTCCGTCGGCGACAAGACCATGGTCGACGCCTGGTCGCCCGCCGTCGACGCAGCGGGTGCTGCAGCCGCCGCCGGGGACAGCCCCGAGCAGGTCCTCGCCGCTGCCGCGGACGCCGCCGTCACGGGGGCCGAGTCGACCGACCCCCTCGTCGCCCGCAAGGGCCGTGCGAGCTACCTCGGGGAGCGCGCCGTGGGGCACCGCGACCCGGGAGCGCAGTCCACCGTCTACATCCTCCGCGCCGCCGTGGACGCCGCGTGACCGTCGGGATCCTGATCGTCTCGCACAGCGCGGCGATCGCGACCGGCACCGTCGAGCTCGCCCGTCAGATGGCGGCCGACGTGCCCCTCGTCGCCGCCGGTGGCACCGACGACGGCGGCATCGGCACCTCGTTCGAGGCGATCACCGCCGGCATCGAGGAACTCTCCGGTGCCGACGCCGTGGTCGTCCTGTGCGACCTCGGATCCGCGTACCTGACGACCGACACCGCCCTCGACTTCCTCGACGACGACGCCCGCGCGCGGGTGCACGTCTCACAGGCTCCACTGGTGGAGGGCGCGGTCGCCGCGGCCGTCGCCGCGCAGACCGGCGGTGACGTCGACGCGGTCCTGGCCGCTGCCGCGTCTGCCGCAGCCTCCGAGGCGGACGCGAGTCGTTCCTCCAGTGCGTCCGACGACCAGCCTGGAGGCGCGGTGCCGGCTGACGGGGCCGGCCCCGTCGACGACGTGGCCGCGTCCGAGAGCGTCGAGCTCGTCAACGAGAGTGGGCTGCACGCCCGCCCCGCGGCGGAGTTCGTGAAGACGGCTGCGCAGTACGAGGCGTCGGTCCGGGTGAACGGCGTGGACGCGAAGAGTCTGCTCGCGATCATGGCGCTGGCGCTGCCGAAGGGTGCGACGGTCACGATCGAGGGGTCGGGACCCGGGGCGCAGGACGCCGTCGACGCGCTCGTCGCGCTCGTGCGGTCCGGCTTCGGCGAGTGACCCGGCCCGGCGAGATCCGGCCGAGACTCGGGCACCCGCTCAGGTGATCGAAACGGTGCCAGCGAGGTCGAGGTCCGACGGGCCGCCGGTGACACCGGCATCGGCGAGCAGCGTGGCACCGAAGACCGCGCTCCAGAACGTCCGGGCATCCCTCCCGACGCCGCTGCGGCTCGTCCACCCGTGCTCAGTGACGACCCGTTCGAGGTAGCGCTCCGACTGTCGGAACAGCACCGCCAGCAGGAGGCGCACCCGTTCGCGCTGCGCGGCGTCGTCGCCGGCGGCCGCGAGCGCGCGGACGACCAGTGGCGTCGAGGGCATCGCGAGGGCGGTCCGGGCGAGGACCTGACGGAAGGCCTCGGCGGTCGTGGCCCGTCGTCCGGCTGCCTGCAACCGCGTGGTGTCCCGGAGGAACAGCGCGAAGGCGGCGTCGAGGACGAGCCGGTCCTTCGAGCCGAAGTGGTGCGTGATCTGGTTCGGGTAGACCCCGGCGGCACGGGCGATCTCGCTGACGGTGACGGACCGGTGCTGGGTCGATTCGCCTCGGTCGCTGGCGCTCAACAGACCGGCGGTCGCAGCGAGGATGCGGGCGCGGGTCGCCGCGCCGCGCGGTGTGCCGGGACCGTCGGTGGTGGTTGCCATCTCGGAATTGTACGTGGTACAACTCAACTTGTTCAACGTACAAGAAGGAGTCTTCGTGGACATCTCCATCACCGGCTACGGCGCGGTCTCCCCGTTCGGCCACGGCGTCGACGTGCTCTGGGACGCGCTCGTCGCCGGGCGCTCCGGCGTGCACGTCCTCGACCGCGCGGGAGCCCTGTGGGAGCAGGTGCCGATCACGGTCGGGGCCGACGCGGCCCTGGACGCGGACGCTGCTCTCGGCCGGGTCCGCGCGAACCGCCTCGACCGCAGCCAGCAGCTCGCGCTCGTCGCCGCCGAGGAGGCCTGGGCGGACGCAGGAGCACCCGCGGTCGAGGGCGACCGGCTCGCGGTGGTCGTCGGCACCGGCATCGGGGGAGTGGAGACCCTGCTCGACGCCCACGACGTCCTCGGCGCCTCCGGCGCTCGTCGGGTGTCACCCCGAACGGTCCCGATGCTCATGGCCAACGGCGCCGCGGCACAGATCAGCATCGCGTTCGGCGCACGAGCCGGCGCGTACACCACGGTGTCGGCGTGTGCGTCCGGCGCCGAGGCGATCGCCGTGGCCGCCCGGCTCATCGTCACCGGCGAGGCGGACGTCGTGATCGCCGGCGGGACCGAGGCAGCGGTCACCCCGGTCACGATGGCGTCCTTCGCGCAGTCGCAGGCCCTCGCGAAGCCGGAGGACGACGACCCGACGACGCTCTCACGACCCTTCGACGTGTCCCGTCGGGGGTTCGTCCTCGGCGAGGGCGCCGGCTTCGTCGTCCTCGAGAGCGCCTCGCACGCCGCGGCCCGCGCGCAGCGGTCGCACGGCGGCCTTGCCGGGTGGGGGATCACCTCCGACGCGTTCCACATCACCGCCCCGCTCGCCGACGGCAGCGAACAGGAACGGGCCATGACGGCGGCGATCCGGATGGCCGGGCTCACCGGTGCGGACATCGACCACGTCAACGCGCACGCGACGAGCACGCCCGTCGGGGACGTCGGCGAGGCGGCAGCGATCGCCCGCGCGGTCGGCACCGGAGCGCTCGTCACCGCGCCGAAGAGCTCCATCGGGCACATGTTCGGTGCGGCGGGGGCGGTCGAGTCGATCCTGGCCGTCCGGGCGATCGAGACCGGGGTCGTGCCGCCGACGCTGAACCTGCAGCACCAGGACCCGGCGGTCGAGCTCGACGTGGTCGCCGGGACGGCCCGCACGGCACCGATCCGGGCGGCACTCAACAACTCGTTCGGGTTCGGTGGGCAGAACGCGTCACTGGTGTTCACGGCGGCGTGAGCCAACTCGCGTCCGCAGCGGTAGGTTGCGTCCATGTCCGGTCTCGGCGTTACGACGGCCCGCACCGTGCGCCCTCTCGACGCCTCGACGTGGGAGGCCTTCGCGGAGCTCTGTGCCAGCAGCGACGGCTACCCGAGCGGCTGCTGGTGCATCGGCTTCCACGAGGAGGGCACCACGAGGGACGCCTTGTGCAACCGTGAGCGGAAGCGCGAGCGCGTCCTCGCGGGGACGACCCACGCGGCACTGGTCTTCGAGGGCGAGCAGTGCGTGGGGTGGTGTCAGTACGGCCCGACGTCCGAGGTCGTCCGCATCAAGAACCGGCGGCAGTACGACGCCTCGCACGATGCGCCTCCCCCCGACTGGCGCATCGGCTGCAACTACGCGCGCGCCGGGCACCGCCGACAGGGTGTCGCCACGACGGCGCTCGAGGGTGCGCTGCAGATGATCGCGGCGGCAGGTGGTGGACGGGTCGAGGGCTATCCCGAGCCCGCCGACGCGGTGCCCGCAGGGTTCCTCTTCCACGGTGCGCTGTCGACGTTCGAGCGCGCCGGCTTCGTCCGGGACAGGATGATCGGCAAGCACCGGTGGGTCGTGTCGCGCACCGTATGATCCGCAGGTGCGCGCAGGAGACGGCGCGGCTCTGGACCAGACCACGCTCAGACTGCAGGCGCGGGTCGGGCCGGCACTGTGCCTCCAGTCCGTGCGTGGGTGCGTCCACGGCACATGGACGCACCGGGGCGCGTCGGTCGCGGCGTGATCGGCGGTCGCAGGATTGCTTGAGGGAGTCTCGGTACCTTCGGGGCCATGGACATGAGTTCGATGATCATGGGGGCGGCGATCGCATCGGTCGCTTGGATCTGCTTCGTCCCGTGGACCAAGCTCAAGCAGCTGCGGACCGAGCAGGAGCGACAGGAGCGGACTGATCCGCCCGGGACCGATCCCGCGTAGCCTCCTCAGCGTGGACATCGCCGACTTCGACGTCGAGCCGGTCGTCGGTCCCCGGTTCTGGGCCGTCCTGCTCGGGATCGTGAGTGCGGTCGCCGGTGTCCTCGCGATCATCGGCTGGCCGGTGCCCGTCATCTCGGGTCGGGGGAGCGCCGAGCGGCATGCGTGGGCGCGGACCGTCGAAGGCGTCCAGGAGTGGGCCGCACACGACGGCTGGCGGATGTCCGGCACGTCCTGGATCTACGGCGCCTTCGCGGTGGCTGCGTTGGTCGGCGTCGCTGTGCTGCTGCACCCCTCGTGGAGCGGTCGTCGCTCACTGCTCGTCGTGGTCGGGCCTGCTGGAGTCATGCTCGTCCTGGGCCCCGTGGCGCAGTGGACGTTCGGGGTGCCGTGGTCGAACTACGGGCACGGTTCCACCGGCGCCGCCGCGATCGGCATCGTCGTCACGGTGGTCGGGGGAGCTGTACTCACCAGCCTCCGCAAGCTCCTGCGGCGAGCGTCTCGTCCCGACGACGACCCGAACCCGCCGCCCCGAGGCGTGCTCTGACGCAACCCGGCAGGGCCGTTGCCGTCCCGCCGTGACCAGAATACCGCCGGACGGGGGCCTTGCCGCAAGACCCCCCTCGTGCCCCACAATCGACCCCCGTGTCAACGCCGTTCCCCGTCTTCGACCTCCCCGAACGCCTCGCCGACAAGGCCGCTCCGGCCCTGATCGCCGACGACGAGCAGCACTTCGCCGCGATCGCCGCCACCCTCGATGCCTCCACCACGACGCTGACCCGACGACTCGACGAGGTGCGCCGGACCCGTGCCGGCGGGGGCGAGTACACCGTCGAACGCGATGCCGAGGTGCGCCGGATCACCCGCGAGCTCACGGCGCTCCGGCGATACGGGCTCGACCTGTGCATCGGTCGGATGGTGTTCGCCGACCGTCCGGACCCCGTGTACGTGGGCCGGTCGGGGCTGACCGACCAGGACCTCGACCGACTGCTCGTGGACTGGCGTTCGGCGACCGCGGAACCGTTCTTCGCGGCGTCCCACGGTGACCCGAGGGGCCTCGTCAGTCGTCGGCGCTACCGGTGGCAGCACGGGCGGATCGTGGACTACTGGGACGAAGCGTTCACCGAGGAGGGGCTGGCGCACACCGCCTCGCTGGACGACCAGTCCGCCTTCGTCGCGAGCCTCGGTACGAGCCGGAACCCGCGGATGCGCGACGTGCTCGGGACGATCCAGGCCGATCAGGACGCGGTGATCCGCGCGGACTCCGCCGGCGCCCTGGTGGTGGACGGCGGCCCGGGCACGGGCAAGACCGTCGTCGCCCTGCACCGTGCGGCGTACCTGCTGTACGCCGATCCGCGGGTGTCGTCGCGGCACGGGGGAGTCCTCTTCGTCGGGCCGACGCACGGGCACCTCGACTACGTCGGGGACGTGTTGCCGGCACTCGGCGAGGACGGGGTCCGCCTGGCGACCCTGACCGACCTGGTGCCCGAGGGCGCCGGGCTGCCGGACGAGGCGGATCCGCGGGTCGCGGCGATCAAGGCCGGTGCCGCACTCACCCGGGCGGTCGAGCGAGCGGTCCGCGGGTACGAGCAGCCGCCGGAGCGGACGGTCGTCGTGGAGACGGACTGGGCGGACGTCCCCGTGACGCCGGACGACTGGGCCGACGCGTTCGACGCGGCGGATCCGGGCGACCCGCACAACACCGCGCGGTCCGACGTCTGGGAGGCACTGGTCGAGATCGTGACCGACCGTCTGGCGGGAGCCGCCCCACCCAGGGCGATCCGTGCCTCCGTGGACGAGAGCGAGGCCCTGCGCGACGCGTTCCGCCGCGCGTGGCCCGTGCTCGATCCGGACGGCGTCGTGGCGGACCTGCTCGCGGTGCCCGACCACCTCGCACGGTGCGCGCCAGACCTGAGCGCAGCGGATCGTGCGCTCCTGCACCGGACGGACACGAGCCCCGACGCGCGCGCGTGGACCCGCGCGGACCTGCCCGTGCTGGACGCGGCCCGGCGGCGCATCGGCGACCCGGCCGCCACGGCGCGCGAACGTCGAGCCGCGGCCGCCAGAGCAGCGGAACGCGAGCGGATGGACCGGGTGATCGAGGACCTCATCGCCGCGGACGACTCCGACCTCAAGCTGATGAGCATGCTCCGTGGGGCCGATGCACGGAACAGCCTCGACGACGACACGGTGACGCCCGCCGTGGACGTCGACGCGTTCGCCGGCCCGTTCGCACACGTGGTCGTCGACGAGGCGCAGGAGCTCTCGGACGCCGAGTGGTTGATGCTGCTCCGGCGGTGCCCGACCCGGAGCTTCACGATCGTGGGGGACCGGACCCAGGCCCGCGAGCCGTTCCCCGAGTCGTGGGAGGACCGCCTCGGGCGCGTCGGTCTCCGTGGGGTCCGGACGTCGCAGCTCCGGGTCAACTACCGCACTCCGTCCGAGGTGATGGCGGTCGCGGAGCCGGTCATCCGCGCAGCCGTGCCGGACGCGAACGTCCCGACGTCGATCCGCGACTCCGGGATCCCCGTGCAGTACGGGTCGGTCGGCGAACGGGACGCGATCCTCGAGGACTGGGCCGCGGCGAGCGCCGACGGCATCGCGTGCGTGATCGGCGACCCCGGCTACGTCGGGGCGGATCGCATCCGCTCGCTGGCGCCAGAGGCGACGAAGGGCCTGGAGTTCGACCTCGTCGTCCTGGTCGATCCCGAGCGGTGGCGCCCGGTCGACCGCTACGTCGCGATGACGCGGGCGACGCAGCGTCTCGTGGTCCTCAGCGCGGCGTGAGCTCCTGCAGCCCGGTGACCCGGAGGAGGTCGAGCTTCGCGGCGTCCTCCGTCCCCGGGACCGTCGTGTAGACGACGATGCGCAGGTCGCCGCCGGGCACGCCCAGTACGTCGCAGTCGATCTCGATCGGGCCGACGGGCGTGCGGACGGTCTTGCGGCTGGTGCGGTGCTCGGCGACGCGTCCAGTGTTCCAGCGGCGTTCGAACTCGGGGGACTCGTGGCGGAGCCGGGTGACGAGCTCCGCCAGGTCGCGGTCGGCGGGGTAGCGGCCGAGCGCAGCGCGGAGGTCGGCGGCCAGGTCACTGGAGAACTCCTCCTGGTGGGTGTCGTCCCACTCCACGCCGTCGTGACCGTGCATGAAGTGTCGCCACACCAGGTTCCGGTCGATGCCCGTGTACCGGCCGGGGTCACCGGTCATCGCGGCCCAGAGGTCGTTCCAGAGCACGATGTCGTGCGTCGCCGTGAACACTGCGAGGGGGACGTCCCCGAGGCGGTCGACGATGCGCTGCACGCCCGGGGTGACGTGCCGCGGGACGACGAGTCGGGACGGCGGCACGACGGAGGCGACGCGGCAGAGGTGGTCGCGCTCCTCCTCGGTGAGGCGGAGCGCGGTCGCGAGCGCGCTGAGGAGCTGCGCCGACGGGTTCGTGGCGCGCCCCTGCTCGAGCCGGACGACGTAGTCGACGCTCACGCCGGCGAGCGCGGCGAGCTCCTCGCGGCGCAGGCCCGGCGTGCGCCGGCCGGGGCCGGCGGGCAGGCCGACCTCCTCGGGACGCACCCGGTCGCGCCAGGAACGCAGCACACTCGCGAACTCGCTCATGCCCACCATCATCGCCCCGCGCCTCCCGGCCTCCCTGGTACTGGTGGTCCCACTGTCGGACCGTGCCTGGGGGACCCGGCCGCGGTGGCGCAGGGTGGGGGCATGACAACGACACTGATCACCGGAGCCAACCGCAGCCTCGGGCTCGAGACCGTCCGCCGCCTCGTCGAGGCGCGCCACACCGTGTACGCGGGGATGCGCGACCCCTCCCGCGGCGACGAGGCCCGTGCGCTGGGCGCGCACGTCGTCCAGCTGGACGTCACCGACCAGTCCTCGGTCGAGCGCGCGGTCGCCGAACTGCCGTCGCTGGACGTGCTCGTGAACAACGCGGGCATCCTCGGGACGTCGTTCGGGGTCGACGACCTCGACGCCGACGCCATCGCTGCGGTGCTCGACACGAACGTGACCGGGGTGGTGCGCGTGACGCAGGCGGCGCTGCCGCTGCTGCACGAGTCGGCGAACCCGGTCATCGTGAACGTCGCCTCCGGCGTGGGCTTCCCCCGCTGGCTGACGACGCCGGGGCGGGACGAGTACCCCGTGCCGGCAGTGCCGTACCCTGCGTCGAAGGCAGCGCTCATCGCGGTCACCGTGCAGTACGCGAAGCTCCTGCCGGGGTTCCGGGTGAACGCGAGTGACCCCGGGTACACCGCGACGGAGTTCAACGGGTTCGGTGGGCACCAGACGGTCACCGAGGGCACCGACGCCACGGTCGCGCTGGCGACCATCGGTGTGGACGGCCCCACGGGCGAGTTCCACGACCGGACGGGACGCATCGAGTACTGACGGGGCTGGCCGGGCGCGCGGACGGCGCGATGGTGAGCAGAAGATGTCGGGTCGGGCGGACGGACCCGACATCTTCTGCTCACGAAATGCGGTCGGTGCCCGACACGACCGGCCTGGAGGCACGGATCACCCACGGCGCGCGGGTCACGTCGGCGCATGGCCGGCTCCAGGGCCTCTGTCAGGATGGGTGGGTGCGCGCAGTCCAGTACGACGAGTTCGGTTCCGTCCCTGCGATCGTCGAGGTCCCGGACCCGATCGCCCCCGAGGACGGCGTCGTCGTCCGGGTCGCTGCGACCGGGGTGTGCCGGAGCGACTGGCACGCCTGGAAGGGGCACGACGACTCCGTCCGGCTGCCCCACGTCCCCGGCCACGAGTTCGCCGGTGTCGTCTCGTCGGTCGGCGCCGGGGTGACGCGGTTCGCCGTCGGGGACCGGGTCACCGCACCGTTCGTGTTCGCGTGCGGTTCGTGCGCCGAGTGCCTCGAGGGTGCCACCCAGGTCTGCACCAGGCAGCAGCAGCCCGGCTTCACCCTGCCCGGTTCGTACGCCGAGTCGGTGGTCGTGCCGCACGCCGACGTGAACCTCGTCGCACTGCCGGACGCCGTCGGGTTCGCCGAGGCCGCCGGGCTCGGCTGCCGGTTCGGCACCGCGTACCACGCACTGCACGCCCGCGGACGGGTGGCGGCAGGGGAGTGGGTCGTTGTGTACGGCTGCGGGGGAGTCGGACTGTCGACGGTCATCGTCGCGGTCGCAGCCGGCGCGCAGGTCGTCGCCGTGGACGTCTCGGACGCCGCACTCGAGCGTGCCGCCGCACTCGGCGCGGTCGTCGTCACGATGGACGCCGACGCCGTCGACACCGTGCGGTCGCTGACCGGAGGGGGAGCGCACCTCTCGGTCGACGCGTTCGGGAGCCGCGCCACCTCGGTCGCTGCGGTGGCATCGCTGCGCCCACGGGGTCGGCACGTCCAGGTCGGGCTGCTGCTCGACGACGAGGCGGCTCCGGCGATCCCGATGGGGCGCGTGATCGGTGAGGAACTCGAGTTGCGCGGCAGTCACGGGATCTCCGTGGGGGAGTACGCCGCGATGCTCGACGACGTCGTGGCCGGACGACTCCGCCCGGCCGAGTCGATCGGCCGGACGATCGGGTTCGACGAGCTGCCTGCTGCGCTCGTGGCGATGGACCGTCCAGCGACGTCCGCGGGCATGACGGTCGCGGTCGTCTGACGGCCACCGCGCTCTGGTCACCCGACTGGCGGAACTCAACCCGGAGCGTGACGCAGCAAGCGTGACGGAGTCCCGAGGTTGGCGTGCGACGCCACCAGGGGCGGTGGCGCAGAACAGGGGACCACCATGAAGATCCGAAGCAAGTTCATCGCCGGCGTCGTCGGCTCGGCGCTCGTGTAGTCCGGCGTGACGGTCGGGGCCGCCGCTCCGGCCTCAGCGGCGAGCGACGTCAACTACGCCTGCTACAACTACGTGGGCGCGCCACAGCAGCTCACTGCGAAGTCCGACCCGAAGAAGTGCAACGGGATCTACCGGATCTCGAAGGACGGCAAGGTCGTCGTCCAGATCGACAACCGGAAGATCAAGAACTGGAGCCAGTTCGTGGCGGCGGTCAAGCGCGGCAACGCCTCCGCTCAGAAGTGGTGCAGCGACAACTCGCTGAGCTGCGGCATCATGACGTCGATCGGCTCGCTGCTGCTCGGCGGTGTGATCAAGAACACCATCGAGGGCTGACCCGCCGGGACGCGTACCGGCCGACGGCCACCGTCAGCGCTTCGGTCGGTACACGTCCGCCTTCGCGCCACCCTCGAACACGGTCGAACTCACCAGCGTCAGGTCGAGTTCGTCCGGCAGCCCGTCGAAGATGCCGCTCCCGGTGCCGAGCGCCACGGGGAGCACCACGAACCGGTACTCGTCCACGAGCCCGGCGTGCACGAGGCTCCGGCAGAACTCCGTTCCGCCCTGGGCGAGGACGTCCGGGCCGTCCTCGGAACGCAGACGGTCGATCTCCGCGGTCAGGTCGCCGTTCGCCACCCGGGCACCGGTCCACGTCGCGGCTGCGGGGGAGTCGGCTCCCCTCAGGTCGACCGAACCGGGGTCGAACGACTCCTGCCGGGTGAACACGACCTTCGTGATGGTGTTCATCGCCTCGGCGACGGGGGTGGTCGCGTTCGCCCAGAAGCCGGCGATCGCCGCGAACGACTTGCGACCGAACGCGTGCACACCGGCACTCGACACCGTGTCGAGCACCCACGCGGCCGAGTCCGGACTCGCGGCGCGGAACATCCAGTCGGACTCCGCACGTGCACCGGCGACGTGGCCGTCGAGGGACATGGACATCTTCAGGACGAGCTTCCGCATGGGACACCGCCGGTTCGAGCACTCCGCAGTGCTCACGACGGCGATGCTAGAGGGGAGCGGCGCAGAGCACCAGGGCGGACTCGTTCACGGTCTTAGTTGACATAATATGCATTATCGGCGCAATTTACTGCTACCCACTCACTACCGAGGTCGGTTGAGTCAGCTCGCGGTCGGAATCCCTCGAATCGGGTATGTCTTGGTCCCGACTTCGTGCCGGCCACGGGGGACCATCAGGTCTTTTGGTCCGCTACACGGAACCGTCACGACTTCACGCTCGTCGCCTGCTGCGGCAAGCGTTCCGCGAAGCAGGTCGTCGAAGAAGTAGCACTCCGGGCCGGCCAGGTCGATCTCACAATCAGACGGTTCCGGCTCAAGCGCGGCGGTTTCGAGGAGGCTCACAACCTCAGAAAGGTCGACCGGCTGAATGAGCGAGCGCTCCGCGATCACGCGTCCGTCGACGGTGTGCTGGTCTGCCAGCACCGGGACCCAGGAGTGGAACTGGGTCGTACGGACGATCGTCGCGGGTACCGTTGCTGACTTCAACACCCGCTCTTGGGCGACCTTGCCGCGCCAGTAACCGTTGTCCGGTCCGTCCTCCTCGCCGACGCCCACGATCGACAGCAGGACATGATGCCGAACCCCTGCCCGGTCTCCGGCTCGCACCAGGTTCCGGGTCGTGGTCTCGAAGAACGCCGTCGCCTCGTCGTCGAAGCGCGCAATGTTGAGCGTGTTCACGATCGTGTCCACTTCGACCAACGCGGCGTTCAGCCCGTCGCCCGTCGTCGCGTCCACGCCGTTGGCGCGACTGCCGATGACTACCTCAACGCCCTTCTCCTTCAGCGCCCCAGCGACTTCCGCTCCCACCTGGCCACGACCGCCCGCGATGAAGACCCTCATGTTCACCCTTCTTCTGTCCTTGACGAGATCTCGCCGAAGACTTGACGACAGACAGCGCCGACATGTGAGGTGACCAAATGGCTCGCACCGCTAACGGGCCTGGCACCGCCATCGCGTGAGACCAGTGGGGGCCCGCCAGATCGAGTTATGGCAGGCGCCCTTCCAGGGCCGCGTGAGCGTCATCGACGATTTGGCTCGTCCTTGCTGACGAGCCCGAGTTCCACGAGGGACATCGCAGTGTCGAGCAGCGTCTCGCGCACGGGGCGCGGCTCCCAGCCGAGGACGTTCTTGGCTTTGGCATTGCTGATGACGGGCGCGAGTGAGCTGTCCGATCCGTCGCTGCTGGCGGCTGCTTCGGTAAGTGGAACGGGTGAGGCGAGGGAGCCGAGCTCGTCGTGCAGCAGGACAGCGACGTCGCGGAAGCTCACGGATGGTCCGTCCGCGACTGCCAGGAACCGCTCCCCCGCCGCTTCTGAGCGCGTCATTGCTGCAAGGTGCAGCGCAGCAGCGTCGCGCACATCAACGACGCCGAACGATTGTGACGGCAGGCTCTCCGTTGAACCGTCAAGCATCGCCTTGATGAACGCGACTGACGTCGAGAGCTTCGTGCTCAGCGTCGGGCCGAAGATGCCCACGGGGTTCACGACCGAGAGCTCGAGCCCCTCCCCCTGTTGGGCAACGAAGTCCCACGCGGCTCGCTCGGCGACGACCTTGGACTTGATGTAGGGCTGCAGATCGTCCTCGGGGTTGGTCCAATCGCTTTCGGTGAAGCTCGGAACAGCCTTGTGTGAGTACCCGACGGCTGCGAACGAGGACGTCATCACGACTCGCTCAGTGCCGGCATCGCGAGCAGCCGCAAGGACGCGGAGCGCACCGTCTCGTGCCGGCACGATCACGTCATCCTCGTGCTGCGGCGTGCCGCCCGGGAAAGGAGAGGCGACATGCACCACGTATCGCGCCGCCGACGCGGCCCTGACCCATCCATCATCGGAGCCCAAGTCCGCGTAGGCGAAGTCGAGCTTTCCCGCTGATTGCACTCCCGCGCGGTCGAGATCCTCCCGCAGCGCCGCCCCTCGGGCTTCACTGCGGACGGTCGCGCGAACGCTATAGCCCTGGTCGAGGAGCGCTGCGGTGATGTGGGCGCCGAGGTAGCCGTTCGCGCCGGTGATCAGCACGGTGGTGTCTGAGTTGGTCGTCATGGTTGATCCGTTCTCGTGGAAGTACAGTGGTAAGCGGAACGTGTTCCGGAACAGAGTAAACGGAATCGGTTCCGTTTGAAAGGGGTGAGGATGAGCGATCGGAACGGCCCCCGGGCGGATGCTGTGCGCAACCGGGCGCGAGTGCTTGATGCAGCCGTGCAGTTGGTGTCCACGCAGGGTGCGGACGTACCGTTCACGGCGATCGCAGCCGCGGCGGGCGTCGGTGTCGGAACTGTCTACCGGCACTTCCCCTCACGCATCGCCTTGGTCGAAGCCGTGTACCGGAACGAGCTCGACGCTGTCTGCGATGCTGCTTCGCATCTCGTAGCGAACGAGGAACCGGCGACTGCCCTTCGTACATGGTTGGACCGATTTGTCGACTATTTGGCGACGAAAGCCGGTCTGAGCTCGGCGTTGACGGCCGCGATTGCGGGAGGCGCGCAGCCGTTTGAGCACAGCCGCGGCCGTTTGAATGATGCGCTGCAGGTTCTTCTGGCTGCGCTGGAACGAGCCGGACGACTGCGTGACGGCGTCGCCTCGGACGACGTGCTGCTGTTGGTTGCAGGGACAGCGGTGGTCTCGGAAACGAGCGGCACGGACCGCTGGCAGCGTGACCGTGTACTGGATCTCGTCGTCGCCGCTGTGGTGGCGTAGGTCGTCCGGCGGCGAGGAAGCGAAGCGCAATCAGCGCTTGACCTGGAGCGCACTCCGGATGTGAGCATGAGGCCATGCGCGAAGTTCCGCTCCCTGAAGTCGATGCGGCCGTCCCACCGGACGGGCTGACCATCGGGCAGGCCGCAGCCGCTCTGGGGCTTTCGATGGAGACGCTCCGGTACTACGACAGGGCTGGCCTGATGCTCGACCCGACCCCTCGGACACCGTCCGGGCAGCGCCGGTACCACCAGCCGGACCTCGACTGGGTCGCCGGATTGGTGATGCTGCGCGAGACCGACATGTCAATCGCCGACATCCGCGGGATCGCGGAACTCAGTCGACGGCCCGGCACGGAAGGGAACCGCCTCCGGTTCTTCGAGGACCACCGGCAGCACGTCCTCGAAGACCTGGCACGGACGCAGCGGCACCTCGCCGCGATCGAACGGAAGATCGCCACCTACCGGGCGATCGTCGAGAAAGGAACACCTGCAGATGCAGACACGACAGCTCGGTGACGGACTGACCGTCTCCGCCATCGGACTCGGTGCGATGGGGATGAACGCCTTCTACGGCCCGAGCGATGAGCGGGAGTCGATCGCGACGCTGCAGCACGCGGTCGACATCGGCGTCACCTTCATCGACACCGCCGAAGCGTACGGTCCGTTCACGAACGAGCAGCTGATCGGCCGCGCCCTGGGGTATCGTCGCGACGAGATCACGATCGCGACGAAGGCGTCCTCGGAGACCGACGACGACGGCACCGTCCACAGCCGGAACGGCAGCCCCGAGTACATCAAGCGCGCGTGCGACCGGTCCCTCCGGCACCTCGGCATGGACACCATCGATCTGTACTACCTCCACCGCGCGGACCCTGCGGTACCGATCGAGGACAGCGTCGGTGCGTTGGCGGACCTGGTCGCAGCGGGCAAGGTCCGGCACATCGGCCTCTCGGAAGTCGCCGCGCCCACGCTCCGCCGCGCGCACGCCGTCCACCCGATCGCCGCAGTGCAGTCGGAGTTCTCCCTGTTCTCCCGCGACGTGCTGCACAATGAGGAGAAGGCGACCGCTGACGAACTCGGCATCGGCTTCGTAGCCTTCTCCCCGCTCGGACGCGGGGTTCTCACCGAGGGCGTCCGCAGCCTGGACGATCTTGCACCGGACGACGCCCGGCGAGGTCTCCCTCGTTTCCAGCCTGAGGCCTTCGCTGCGAACAGGCGGCTCGTCGCACGCGTCGAGCGGGTAGCTAGCGAGATCGGAGCGACGACCGCGCAGGTGGCCCTCGCGTGGCTACTCGCCGAGGGCGCTGTGCCGATTCCTGGAACACGTCGCCGCTCGCGCCTCAATGAGAACGCAACAGCCGCAGGCATTCGGCTCACCGACGCACAGCGAACCGCACTCGTCGACGCGATCCCGGCCGACGACGTCATCGGCTCACGGGACGGTGTCGACGCGCCAATCGGCATGGACCGCTGACGTGAACACTCTCCCGAACGGCATGATCGGCCCATGAGCTACCGCACAGTGCGTCCCGAGGATCTCCCGCTGCTGTTCCGTCTCGAGCGGGCGTATATGCAGGAGGTTGAGCCGGACAGTGTCGCCGGATGGACGAATGCTCTGGACCGGAATCTCGAACTGTGGATCGATTGCCTGCCTACCAGCGGCGCGATCACGGACGAGGATGGCACGGTCACCGGTTTGGCCGTCTGGCAACTGCAGCCCGCCGTCGCGACGCTCGTCGCCGTGCACGTAGTGCCCGAGCGGCGGGGCGCCGGTGTCGGCGGCCGCCTGTTGGAAGGGTTCGTCGGTGCAGCAACCGCCGGCGGCGTGCCGACGGCCGCGCTCGGCGTCCACGAGTCGAATACTCGCGCGGAACGGCTCTACAAATCCCACGGGTTCCGCCACATCGGATCGGACGGTGCATATCGCCTCTTCGAGCGCAGCCTCACCGTCTGATCTGCAGCACTCCGAGTCAGCGAGACCTAGCGCGCAGACACCGCTCTTCCCTGGCGGACGGCACGACACCGAATCGCTCCCGTCTCACTCGTGCGCCTTGGTTCGGTGCGAGCAGCACGTCCGTGCGCGCCGTCCCGTTCGTCTCAACGAGGTGATTGCCGATGAGCGTCGTCCGCCCGCGTTGCCGACGAATTGAGAAGACAGGAGCATCGGTGCTGACCTGCCGGCCGAGCGTGTCGGCACGGACAAGAGCGTCGAGATGGAACGTGTCCTCGAGACCGTGAGCGGAAGCCACCGTGTAGCGAACACCGTCCGATCCTCGGACGCCGAGCTCGCCATCGAGCGAGCGGATCTCGAAGCCGTCGGTCGAACCTCCCTGCCGTTGCTTGTCCTGCAGGAGCAGAGGGCAGTCAGCGCCGGCCCCGGACACATCTACCAGGTACGGGTCTGGCCCGAGGCGCACGGAGAGTGCCAGTCGGGGAATCCCGCGGGCGCTATTGAGTCGGTTCGGGTTGACGGTGAGCGGGGTGACGGTGAAGCCGAGGCCGACCAGCAGCATCGCGAACGCCAGGTTTAGTTGCGTGGCGGGTGCACCGCGCCGCTGCTGGGTGATCCGGTCGAGAAGTCCGGGCAAGGTGATGGCGGCGTCCTCGCATCCGCCGAGATCTTCGAGCGGAACCGTCGCGAGGTGTGTGCGGTGCAGTGTCCGAAGGCTGCTGAGGTCCACAAGGGGGACGTGGTCGATGGCGAGCCGGTGGAGGTAGTCGTTGACGACCGTTGTGGGCGGGTTCATCGGGTTCGCTCCTGTCTGATGCTCTTTCCTCTGTGACGACGGCGGCAGGGTGAGCGTGATGCCCGAGCGGCGATTCCGGTGACGACTCACATTTGCGTGGGTTGCGCCGTCAGACCTTTGACTGGACAGGAAGAAGGTCGCAACGTGAAGGACATCCTCATCGTCGGCGGCGGGTACGCCGGGTTCTACACCGCGTGGACGCTCGAGAAGAAGCTCCGCCGTGGCGAAGCACGCGTCACCGTCATTGATCCACGTCCCTACATGACGTACCAGCCGTTCCTCCCTGAGGTGACTGCCGGCTCCGTCGAAGCGCGCCACGTCGCCGTTTCCCTCCGCAGCCACCTCCGCAGGACCCGACTCATCGCCGGCGCCGTAACGAACATCGATCACGCCGCCCGGACCGTCACCGTGACCCCGAAGGACGGTGAGCCGTTCCCGGTGCGATACGACACCATCGTCGTGACCGCCGGGGCAGTCACGCGGAAGTTCCCCATTCCCGGGCTCGTCGATGAAGCAATCGGGATGAAGCAGGTCGAGGAAGCCGTCGCGATCCGCGACCACATCCTCACCGCCTTCGACCGCGCCTCGGTCCTCCCGCCGGGGCCCGAGCGGCAGAAGCTGCTCACTGTGACGTTCGTCGGAGGTGGCTTCTCCGGCGTGGAAGGCTTCGGTGAAACCCTCGCCCTCGCGACCGCGCTGCTGAAGTCGTACCCGGAGCTGAGCATGGCCGACATTTCGTTCCACCTCGTCGAAGCGCAGGGCCGGATCCTGCCCGAGGTCACCGACGAGCCCGGTAGGTGGGTCGTCCGACACCTCGAACGACGAGGCGGTCACGTTCACCTGAACACGCAGATGCTCTCCGCCGTCGGCGGCCGCGTGGTCCTCTCCACCGGCGAGGAGTACGACTCCGGCCTCATCGTCTGGGTCGCCGGTAACGCGGCGAATCCTGTCGTCGAACGGCACACCGACCTGCCGCTGACCGCCCGCGGGTCGGTTCGCGTTCGTGCAGACCTGCGCGTGGAGGGTGACGACGGGATCGTTCCGGACGCATGGGCCGCCGGCGATGACGCAGCCGTACCGGACCTTGCCTCCACGAAGCCGGGGGCGCTCACGGTCCCGAATGCTCAGCACGCCGTCCGACAGGGCAAGCGGCTCGCAAAGAACCTCGTCGCAGCGCTTCGCGGCGAAGCACCCCGTGACTACGTGCACCACAACCTGGGTGTCGTCGCGACTCTTGGCCTCGGACACGGGATCTTCCAGTACAAGCGCATTGTCATCACGGGCTTCCCCGCGTGGGTCATGCACCGCGGTTACCACGTGCTCGCCGTTCCGACATGGGAGCGGAAGTTCCGTGTCCTTCTGGTCTGGATCAGCGCTGTCTTCGCTGGCCGCGACATCGCCTCCCTCGGCTCCATCACCGAGCCTCGCCGAGCGTTCGTGACCGGTGGTGTCCCCGACACCGTCCCGGGAGCGATCGATGCCCGTTGATCGTCGAACCCGACCATCCCGCCGGTCCCGAGCGGACCTGGTCGCGGACACCACGCTCGGACGGCTGACCGCCGCGGCCCTCACCTGGATGCGGCACCGCCCGGTACCGCTGCATTGGACCAGTTTGTTCGGCGTCGCCACCGCAGCGATCGCAATGGTCTATCTCGGCACAGGATTCGTCATGGGGTTCCTGTTCAATGCGTCCACCGAAGAAGTCGTATACCACGGATCGTACGCACCCCTCGACGGTCACAGTGTCTCCGCGGCGTACGCGTCGGAGCTGCGACTGGCCTTCGACTTGCACGGCGGCATGCTGCTGCGCCAACTGCACCACTGGTCGATGCAGCTCCTACCGGCGACGATCATCATGCAGATGCTCGTCACCTTCTTCACCGGCGGGTTCCGCAAGCCGCGTCGCACGCGCTGGGTTCTGCTGTTCCTCCTCTACGTCGTTGCCCTCGCCGCCGGATGGAGCGGGTACGGGCTACCGGACGACATGCTCTCCGGCAGCGGGCTCCGCATCGTCGAAGGCGTCGCTCTTGGCATCCCACTGATTGGCACGGACGTTGCTGGGCTCCTGTTCGGGGGCCCGTTCCCCGGCCGAATCATCGAGACACTCGCGGTCATCCACTTCGGCGTCGTCCCGATCACCATGGCCCTGCTGCTCGCCCTCCAAGCCGTCGTCGCCCTCACTGAACCACCAGCCCAGTTCCCCGCTCCCGGCATGTCGGAGACGACGACGACGGGGGTGGCGCTCTGGCCCAACGGGCTGGTCCGGCTCTGCGGCTTCTTCATCACGGTGGTGGGGATCCTGGCCGTCATTGCGACGACGGTGACGATCAATCCGGTGTGGGAGTACGGCCCGTCCGACCCCGGCAACGCAACCGCTGGGTCGCAACCGGACTGGTACACGGCGTTCCTTGACGGCGCCCTTCGCCTCGTGCCACCCGGATGGGAAATCGTCATCCTCGGACGAACCGTGACACTCGCCGTCATCGTCCCGTTGCTCGCGATCGGCGCCTTCATGGTCCTCGTGCTGCTGTACCCATTCCTCGAGCAGTGGATCGCGGCCGACGCGCGCGATCACCACCTGCTGCAGCGACCGCGCGACACCCCGACACGCACGGCCATCGGCGCTGCCGGCATGACCTTCTACGGCATCCTCTGGGCAGCCGGCAGCGCGGACGTCCTCGCGCACCAATTCCAACTGGCACTCGAGACCGTCATCCACACCGAGCAGACGCTGCTGATCGTCGGACCGCTCATCGCATTCGCACTCGCCCGCCGGACCGCACTCGCACTCCAGCGCAAGGATCGCGAAGCACTCCTCCACGGCTACGAAACCGGACGCATCGTCCGACTCCCCGACGGCGACCACATCGAAGTCCATGCACCGATCAGCGCCGAAGAGCGATGGCGCATCCTCGCCGCCGAACGGCCCGAACCGGTCATCCTGCAGCCCAGAAGCGACGGCCGCATCACCATGGCAATGCGGATTCGTACTCAGTTGAACCACTTCTTCTTCACGGACCGTCTCGTGCCGCTGCCCCCAATCGAAGCAGAACACGCCGCGCCTGTCGCCGCCGGTGACGCCACGCGAGCTCCGGTCGTCGAGGCATGACGATGCTCACTTCCCCAGCACAACCTCACGCCGAGTAGACGCACGTCGTCACAGCAACAGACACCGCACAGCGACGGATCTCGGGGCGTCGCTGTGCGGCATCGTTCGACAAACAAAGGAGCACAAGGATGCAGCACGTGAACATCGGCAAGCACGCGCCGAGGAACTCCGAAACGCTCATGGCTTTGACGGGCCAGGCCGAACACGATGCCGCCGACGCGGGACTGGACAAGAAGCTCGTGGAGCTGGTGAAGATCCGCGCGTCGCAGCTGAACGGGTGCGCGTTCTGCCTCCGGATGCACGTCCGCGACGCCATCGCCGCCGGCGAGACCGCGGATCGGCTTGCCGTCGTCGCGGCCTGATGGGAATCGCAGTACTTCTCCCCTGTGGAGCAGGCCGCGCTCCTGATCGCGGAGCAGATCACCGGCATCGGTGACCAGCACGTGACGCGCCGGCCGGAGGTGGCACCGCTACCCGACGAGCAGGTATCCGCGATCACCTGGGTTGCGATCGTCATCGACGCCTGGAACCGGGTCGCGATCACCAGCCATTACCCGGTCGCCCCCTGACCTGACACGAAGAGGAAGGCCGGGTGCAACTCCTTCGCCCCGGCCTTCCTCGCCGTATCGACTCACATTCCGGCGCCTGCCGTCGTCATGATGATCACAGCACGAACAGGAGCGACGATGACCGACAGCGAGCCGCAGAAACCCGGAACGGACGCTGCCCGCGCCAGCGAGCAGCTCCCAGACGTCTTCGACGAACGCCGACGGTTGATCTCGATCGGCTACCGCATGCTCGGCACCCTCGCCGAAGCCGAGGACGCAGTGCAGGAAACTTACGTCCGCTGGTACCGAATGACGGACGCCGAACGAGCCGCGATCACGAATCCACAGGGGTGGCTCACGCGGGTGATGAGCAGGGTGTGCCTCGATGTCCTCGGGTCCGCACGGGCACGCCGTGAGCGATACGTCGGGGAATGGCTCCCCGAACCGGTACCCGCCAACCTCTTCACCGGCAGCGCCAGCGACCGGATAGCAACCGCCGACCCATTGGACCGCGTGACGCTCGACGACGAGGTCAGCACGGCGCTGCTCATCGTCATGGAAAGCATGACACCGGCGGAGCGCGTCGCGTTCGTCCTGCACGACGTGTTCGCCGTGCCGTTCGACGAAATCGCCACCATCGTCGGTCGAACCTCCACAGCCGTCCGGCAACTCGCGACGTCAGCTCGACGCCGCGTGCGCGATCACGACGTGCACCCACGCAACCGGAAGCAGCACGATGACATCATGCTCGCCTTCGCGGCCGCGATCAGCAGCGGAGACCTCACCGCGCTGACGGCGCTCCTCGACCCCTCAGTCACACTCCGCTCCGACGGCGGAGGCGTCGTCAACGCCGCTCGACGCGCGGTCCTCGGCGTCTCTAACGTCGCTCGTTTCATGCTCGGCACCGCCCGCAAGCGGCCCTCCCTCGCATTCCGGGAACAGTTGACCGGTGACGGTGTCGCGCTCGCCGCCATGGAGGGCGATCAGCTGCTCGCCATCGTCAACGTCAAGGTGCGTGACGGGCGCATCACCGACGTGTGGATGCAGGTCAACCCGGAGAAACTGACCACCTGGTCCATCAGCTGACCTCACACCCTGCCGCCCACTGTCGTCATATGGGCGGCGGCAGAAGCCGCCGGAAAGGAACACTCATGAAGATCCTCATCCTCGGCGGCAATGGCCACGTCGGCACCCGCCTCAACATCCGCCTCAACGAGCTCGGACACGACACCATCGTCGCATCACGCACGAACGGAGTCGACGCTGTCACCGGGGCAGGCCTGGGCGACGCCATGGCCGGCGTCGACGTCGTCGTCGACGTGCTGAACACCGTCGACATGGATCCTGCAGCCGCAACCGCCTTCTTCCGCGGATCCACCGAACGGGTCCTCGCGGCCGAGAACACCACCGGCGTACGCCATCACGTGCTGCTCTCGGTCGTCGGCGCGGACCGCGCACTCGCCAACGGCTACTACGCCGGCAAGGTCGCCCAGGAAGAGGCGGTCCGCGACGGCGGCATCCCCTTCACCATCGTCCGCGCAACGCAGTTCCACGACTTCATCCCCACGATCGCCGACTGGCTCACAGAAGACGACGTCGTCCGCGCACCTGGCATGCTGCTCCAGCCTGTCGACGTCGACGACGTCGTGGACCTCCTGGCCGAGACCGCCGTGAGCGAGCCCGTGAACGACACCGTCGACCTTGCCGGACCAGACCGCTACCGGCTCGACGAACTCCTCCGCGCAACCCTCTCGGCAACCGCGGACAGCCGTCAGGTCGCGACAGCGCTCGGCGTTGCGCTCGGCGCCGACGCGCTCGACTCCCTCGTACCGCTCGGCGTTCACCGCACCGGCACCCGCCGCTACCCCGTCGACGCCCCCACGACACAGCCGTAGCCAGCGCTCGCCCCCACTCCAACTGAAACGCGCCCTCACACTCTGCGCCCCAACCTCGTCAGTGTGAGCAAGAGCACGCCTTCACGCGCCGAACCGGGAGACCACATGAAGATCGCGATCGCCGGCGGAACCGGCACAGTTGGACGCCACGTCGTCCGTGCAGCACGCGAACGAGGGCACGACATCGTCGTCCTCTCCAGAAAGCACGGCGTCGACGTGCTCGGCAATGTCGGTATCGCTGGTTCGATCGAGGACGCTGACGCAGTCATCGATGTGCTCAACACCACGACGCTCTCCACCACAGCGGCCAGAGCGTTCTTCTCCACCGCCACCTCAAACCTCCTCGCGGCGGAGACACGAGTCGGAACGGCGCACCATGTCGTCCTGTCGATCGTCGGTATTGGCGGAATCGACACGTCCTACTACGCCGGCAAGATCGCACAGGAGCGGCTCGTCCACGCCTCCGACGTCCCGCACACCGTGGCACGAACAACGCAGTTCCACGAATTCGCCGAACAGGTCGCCGCCCAGACCTCCATCGGACCGGTCACAGTCGTGCCGCGCACGCTCTCTCGACCCGTCGCGGCACGAGACGTCGCGGAGCACCTGGTCTGCGTCGCCGAATCCGCCCCTGCGAGTCGAGCTCCGGATCTGGTCGGACCAGAGAAGACCACCCTCGCCGAGATGATCCGACGGATGTACGACCACGACAACACCCGACGCCGCGTACTTGACGTCCGTTTCCCTGGCGCGTACGGCAAGGGCCTTGCTTCCGGGGCCCTACGAGGCGGGGATGAGCCCCAGTGCGTCACCGGCACCACGTTCGACCAATGGCTTGGATCCGCTGACCACCGCAGCTGAACAAGACGACAAGCAAGGAGCCTCCCGTGGAACACCCCCGACCCTCACGAGACCGCATCGGTCCCCTGCAAACAGTCGGCCTCGTCGGCACCATCATCATCGCCATAGGCGTCGGCTTCTGGGCCTACGTGCTCCCACGCGAGTTCTACGACCACTTCCCCTCTCTGCTCGGCGAGTGGATCTCCCAGGACGGGCCGTTCAACGAGCACCTCATCCGGGACCATGGGGCGCAGTACCTCGCACTCGGCGCCGGCAGCGTCGCAGCGTTGTTCTGGCGATCACAGCCGCTGTACCGCGTCCTCGGCATCGCATGGGGCAGCTTCGGCGTGCTCCACTTCGCCTACCACGCGACACACCTCGGACACATGAGCGCTCAGGACGCCGTATCCCAGCTAATCGTCTTGTCCGTCGCGGCTCTCCTGGGCATCGCGATTGCAATTTCCCCGAGTCACAATCGGACAGGCAGCCATACCTGAGCGATCAGGCCCGCCCAAGACAGCTCGCTCCACTGGCTGCCGGCATGACGCACATTATCGGCGCGCACTCCGATAGGCGCACACAGCGGAAACCGCACCACCAGACGGGAACCCGCAAGCTTCACCACGGCAGCGCTCGACCCTGCTCCGCGGCTCAGTAGGCTCGCGGCGCAGTGCACCGAGCACAGCACAACGAGCGGGAGTCCACGTGGGGTCATCGATCCGGTTCAGTGTCACGAGTGATCCTCGCGAATGGGATTCGCTCGTCGCCACCAGCCCCGGTGCCACCGGCTTCCACGACTGGTCGTGGTTGCAGCTGCAGTCGGACGTCTTCGGCTGGCGGTTCATCCCCCTGGTCGTCTCCTCCGGCGGAGCCCCGATCGGCGTCTTCCCGGTGCTCCTCCGTCCGGGGCGTGTCCCACGACCGGTCGATCCCCCGTTCCCGTTCGTCGGTCCCCTGGTACCCGACGAGCACTTGCCCGCGACGCTGCGCGCGTTCCGCTCGTGGCAGCTCCGTCACGGTGTGCCGATCGCCCGGTTCGACCTCAGTTCCGGCGGTGACACCGTCCGAGTCCGACCTGGACCGCGCGGGTGCCGAGTGGACGGTCGACCGGACCTACGTCATCGACCTGGCCGGTTCCTCCCGAGAGCAGCTCGTCGCCGGCATGAACCGGAACGCCCGGCGATCCCTGCGCGACGCCGAGCGCAACGCCGTGGAGGTCCGGCCCGCCGCCCCCGGCGAGACCACCGCCTTCCTCCCCCGCGTGCTGAGCGAGTCGTACGAGGTCCGTGGCGTGCCGTCGCCGTACCCAGAGGAGATCGGCGCCCGGATCGAGCAGTGGGCCGCCGACCGTGACGACGTCTACATCGGCGCCGCGGTCGTCGCCGGCGAGACATCCGGCGTGATCGTGGCACTCGGGAGCCAGTCCGTGGTCTCGGTCTGGGCGGGCGGGACGCTGCGGGAACACCGCGCAGCGAACCCGAGCACGTCGCTGTACCACGACGTCCTCCGCTGGTCGCTCGACCGCGGGCACACCGCGGCGGACCTGGTGGGCCGCGTCGACGACGGCATCGCACGGTTCAAGACGTCGCTCGGCGCGTCCGAGCGGTCCTACGTGACGATCACGTCGTCTCCCCTGCCGCGCGCTGCGCGGACCGCCGCCGTGTCGCTCTGGCAGGCCACGCAGCGACGTTCCTGACGGACCCGGTCGGGGCCCTGGCCTGGAGGCGCGGATCACCCGCGCCGGTCGGCTCACGTGATCCGCGCCTCCAGGTCGACACCCCCACCCGGCGGACGACGGGCCTCATCCGCACGACGCGACCGAGATCGGTCTCGCGGCGGGCCGCGTCATCCGCACGGGCGATGCGGCCGCTGGTCAGCGACGGCAAACTCGCATTCTGCATACCGGTTGCCGCGCCCGAGGAGGTTCCATGTCGTCATCTGCCCCGCAGCTCGTCGTCCACGACGACGCGGTCCGCGCCAACACGGCCGTCTTCACCGCGCGCACCGGCGGACGGGTGATGGCCGTCCTGAAGGCCGACGGCTTCGGACACGGCGCGATCGCGGAGTCGGTCCTCGCGGCCGGCGCGACCTCGATCGGCGTGACCACCATCGACGAAGCCCTCGCGATCCGCGAGCGGGTCACCAACGTGCCGGTCCTGTGCTGGCTCAACCCCGTTGACGCCGACTTCGACGCCGCGTTGCTCGCCGACGTCGACGTCGCAGTGTCCGGGCCGGAGCTGCTCAGTGCGGTGAGCCGGGCCGCTGTGCGGACCGGTCGGCGTGCACGCGTGCACCTGCACGCCGACGTCGGCATGGCGCGGGACGGTGCCGCGCCGGCGACCTGGCCGGCTCTCTGCGCCGCAGCGCGCGAGCTGGAGGCGATCGGCACCGTCCGCGTTGTCGGCGTGATGGGCCACATGTCCTGCGCGGACCGCCCCGGTGATCCGCAGAACACCCGGGAGCAGCTCCTGTTCACGAACGCCGTCCGCACCGCCCGACGACGCGGACTGTCCGGGTTCGTCACGCACCTCGCGGCCACCGCGGCCACGGTCACCGGTGCCGGCGACGGGTACGACGTGCACCGGATCGGGGCGGGCCTGTTCGGCATCGACCCCTCCGGCACGTCGACGGACCTGGAGCCGACCCTGTCGCTCACCGCGCCCGTCGTCGGCAGCCGATCGATCGACGCCGGGACGGGCATCGGCTACGGCCTCGACCACGTCGCGGACCGCCGCACGAACCTGGCGCTCCTGCCACTCGGCTACGGCGACGGACTCCCCCGCGCCGCGTCCGAACGCGCCGAGGTCCTGGTGCGCGGACGGCGACGGCCGCTGGTGGGTCGGTTCTCGATGGACATGGTCGTCGTCGACACCGGCGACGACCGACTGGCGCTGGGCGAGACCGTCACCCTGTTCGGTCGCGGCCACGACGGCGAACCGACGGTCCGGGACTGGGCCGGCTGGTCGGACACCATCGAGCACGAGATCGTCACCCGGATCGGCAGTCGTGTCGCCCGGGTCCACCGCACCACCACGACCCAGGAGGCCGTCGTTGCCTGAACCCACCGCTCCCCTGCCCCCCGAGACAACCCGGCGTCGTGTCGCCGTCATCGGCGGTGGTGCGAACGACGAGCACGAGGTGTCGCTCGCATCCGCTGCAGCCGTCACCCGCGCGCTCCGGAGCCTCGGTGTCGACGCCGTCCCGCTCACCATCGACCGGGCCGGAAGCTGGCGGCACACCGACGGTGTCGCACTGTCGCCCAGCGAGGCGGTCGCCCAGCTCACCGCCTGCGACGCGGCGTTCCCGGCACTGCACGGCGTGCACGGGGAGGACGGCGCCGCCGCCGGGTTCCTCGGCATGATCGGTGTCCCGGTTGTGGGCTCCCCCGTCCGTGCCGGCGCCCTCGGGATGGACAAGTCGGTCACGAAGACCATCGCCGATGCGGTCGGGATCCGCACGGCGCCGGCGGTGCTGCTCCGGGCGACCGACGCCCTCGACGAACTCCCGCTCGAGCCACCGTTCGTGGTGAAGCCGACGACCGGCGGATCGAGCAACGGCGTCTCCGTCGTCCGCGACGCCGACGAGTACGCGGCCGCGGTGCGACTGGCTCGGGAGGCCGGCGACGACGTCCTCGTCGAGTCGTTCGTCACGGGACGCGAGGTCGACATTGCCCTGTTCCGCGACCACAGCGGAGTCCTGCGGTGCGGAGCGACGCTGGAGATCGGCGTCGCCGACGGTGCGGTCTTCGGGCGCGCCGAGAAGTACGACGGTTCGGCGGAGTTCACGGTCCCGGCACGCATCACCGAGTCCGACGGCGCAGCGATCGACGCGGCAGCCCGGACGCTCTACGACACGCTGGGGTGCTCCGGGGTCGCGCGGTTCGACTTCTTCGTCACCGGCGACGGCGTCGTGCTCAACGAGGTGAACACGTCCCCGGGCTTCACCGAACAGTCGCAGGTGCCGCAGATGTTCGCCGCGGTCGAACTCCCCTACGTCGACCTCGTTCGGGCACTCTTGGAGGCGACGATCCGAGACGAGGACTGACGATGCCGAAGGAACCCGCGATGCGCCCCACGGGCGAACCCGTCGCCGACGTGCTCGACCGAGCCACCGGACCACGGCGAGCCGAGGCAGACGAGTTGCTCGCACTGCACGCCGAGGTCACGGGAGCCGAGCCGGTCGTGTGGGCTGGCCGGATCATCGGTTTCGGTGCGGTCTACTACCGCCACGAGTCCGGCCGAGGCGGCATCGTGCCCGTCCTCGCGTTCGCGCCTGGAGCGTCACGGCACACGATCTACCTGGCCGAGGGCTTCGCCGAACGCTGGCCCGAACTCCTCGCACGGCTCGGCAAGCACCGCTCGAGCAAGGTCTGCCTGTACCTCACCCGACTCGCGGACGTCGACCGTGACGTCCTGCGCGATCTGCTGCAGCGCACGGTCCAGGTGACCGAAGGCTCAGGAGTCTGAGTCGGCCTCCGGGTCCGCACCGTCGACCGGCACGTCGTCAGGGTCGATCTCGAGGGCGGCCTGTTCGTCGTCGCGCTGCTCGAGGACCTCGCGGTCCGTGTCGGGCTGCTCGAGGGGTTCGCTCTGGGTGGTCTCTTCGGCCGGGTCCGGCTGGCTGTAGCTCATGCGCGGGACGCTACGCGGGCGACCCTGGGTACGCGTGCCGGTCGAGACGCAACGAGGCGGGCCGGCTGCCGTGCCGGCCCGCCTCGTTCGGTGCGGCGGTGTCACATGGAGTTGGCGACGATCATCGCCCCGATGATCCAGTTGGCGATGGCTGCAACGATCGCGATGGCGCTGATGATGATGCCGCCGAGCAGGACGCCCCGGCTGCCGGCGCCACGGCTGCGCGCCACGAGGGCGAGCACCAGGCCGACGATGCCCAGGATCAGGCCGATGATCGGGATGAAGAACGCCAGCACGAGCCCGACGATGCCGAGGACGAGTCCGGCGATCGCGAGCCCGCTGTTGGAGCTGCGTGCAACGGGTGTGGTCATGGTGGTGCCTCCGCGATGAGGGCGCCCGCCCGGCGGGTACCGGGTGACTCGACGCCGATCCACACGGTAGTCCGCTGGCGTGAGTTCAGCTCAGGTGATCCGTACCCCGTCGTGAGTGCCACCCGAGCGGTTCAGGCTCTGACGTAGGCCGCCAGGTGTTCCCCCGTCAGGGTCGACCGCGCTGCGACCAACTCGGCCGGTGTCCCTTCGAACACGACGCGCCCGCCGTCATGGCCGGCACCCGGGCCGAGGTCGATCAGCCAGTCGGCGTGCGCCATCACGGCTTGGTGGTGCTCGATCACGACGACCGAACGCCCGGACTCGACCATCCGGTCGAGCAGTCCGAGCAACTGCTCGACGTCGGCCAGGTGCAGGCCCGTCGTCGGCTCGTCGAGGACGATCACGCCACCGGGCTCGCCGAGGCGCGTCGCGAGCTTCAGCCGCTGCCGTTCGCCGCCGGACAGGGTCGTCAGGGGCTGCCCGATCGTGAGGTACCCGAGTCCGACGTCGACCAGACGCGAGAGGATCGCGTGCGCGGCCGGGATCTTCGACTCCCCCGCGGCGAAGAACTGCTCGGCGTCGGCGACGGGCATCGCGAGGACCTCGCTGATGTCCTTCCCGCCGAGGCGGTACTCGAGCACCGACTGGTCGAAGCGCTTGCCGCCACACTCGGTGCACGGGGTCGCGATGCCGGCCATCATGCCGAGGTCGGTGTAGATCACGCCCGCGCCGTTGCACGCCGGGCAGGCGCCCTCGGAGTTCGCGCTGAACAGCGCGGGCTTCACCCCGTTGACCTTCGCGAACGCCTTGCGGATCGGTTCGAGGAGCCCCGTGTACGTCGCCGGGTTGCTGCGCCTGGAGCCCCGGATCGCGCCCTGGTCGATCGCGACGACGCCCTCGAGCGGGGAGAGCGACCCGTGGATGAGCGTGCTCTTGCCCGATCCGGCGACACCCGTGACGACGGTGAGGACCCCGGTCGGGACGTCGACGTCGATGCCCTGGAGGTTGTGGGTCGACGCACCGCGGATCTCGATGACGCCGGTGCGCTCCCGCACGGCGGCCTTCACCGTGACACGGTCGTCGAGGTGCTTGCCCGTGACGGTGTCACTCCCCCGGAGACCCTCGACCGGCCCCTCGTAGCAGAGCGACCCGCCGTTCGTGCCGGCCCCGGGACCGAGGTCGACGACGTGGTCGGCGATCGCGATGACCTCGGGCTTGTGCTCCACCACGAGCACGGTGT
>Ga0308167_1001187_pt1 | contig 32735 bp, 40 predicted proteins | sample PhyCR1_2_FD_202138 | JGI IMG/M metagenome (GOLD analysis project Ga0308167, IMG submission 202138) | Phyllosphere microbial communities from UC Gill Tract Community Farm, Albany, California, United States - DLSLRC.R1 | ecosystem: Host-associated > Plants > Phyllosphere > Unclassified | place... | reverse complement strand
TCGGCGCGGTCCTCGCGCTGGCGGCCCTGCAGTTCGGCTTCGGAGGCCTCCTCCTGGTCGCCCTGGCGATCGTGATCGGCTACTTCGTCGGTCGCTTCACCGAGGGCAAGCTGGACGTCCGCGGTGTCGCGGACGCCCTCCGCGGGCGGCGGTCCTCGTGACCGCGGCGGTGACGGCCGACCAGGCCTCCCACGGCCGCACCGTGATCACGTCGCGCGCCGTGCGCCGTGTGGTGTCGGCCGTCACCGCGGAGGCACTGGACGCCAAGGCGTCCGACGTGTCCGTGGAGCTGACCGACCGTGACGGCGGGCTCACCCTCGTCGCCAAGGCACCCGTGCGCATCACGCCGCTCGGCCTGCCGAACCGCGCGTCGGGCACCCTGCTGGACCGGCTCACGTCGGCCCAGACCACCATCCGGGAGCGGGTCCGCCAGCTCACCGGCACCGAGGTAGAACGCGTCGACCTGCAGATCACCGGCGCCGAGCTCAGCCAGAGGAGGCGGGTCTCATGAGCACCAGTACCACCTACCGCCGCATCCTCCGCCGGGAGACGCACTCGTCGAGGTCCGGCATCGCCGTGACCCTCGCCGTGCTGCTCATCCTGGTGTTCGCCTGGATCGGCACCGAGTCCGTCCTGGCCGCCGTCGGCACCGCGCCCCTCCTGGTCGCCCCCGCCGACGCCGCGTCGGCCGTGCTCGGAGCAGCCGGCGCCCCCGTCGGCGCCCTCACCGCGATCGGCGTCGTCGTCGCGATCATCGGCCTCGTGCTGATCGTCGTGTCGCTCGCCCCCGGCCGCCGTGGACGCCGCGCCGCCGGTGCCGACCGCACCGCAGCCGTCGTCGACGACCGGGTCATCGCCCGCTCGCTCGCCCGCACCGCCAGCTTCGCCGGCGACGTCCACCCCGACCGGGTGAGCGTCAGCGTCGGCAAGAAGGTCGCGCTGGTCGAGATCGACCCCGTCACGGGGCGCACCGCCGACCTCCGCAGCATCGAGGAGGCGGTCCGCGACGAGATCGCCGGCTACGACTACACCCCGGCGCTCCGCCCCCGCGTGAAGCTGTCCAAGAAGAAGGGCAAGGTCGGCCGATGAACGACACCAACCGCGGTCTTAACCGCTTCGTCGTGTTCCTCGTGGGCCTCGTGTTCCTCCTCGCCGGCGCAGCCGTCGCGGTGGGCGCCCTCTGGCCCGACGTGCAGCAGACGGTCTCGGACGGCGCGTCCGACGTGACCGGCCAGGTCACGGACGCCCTCTCGGGCGGCCAGGTCTGGATCCTCTGGGTGACGGCCGCCGTGTGCGCCGTGCTGATCGTCCTGCTCGTCGCGTTCATCGTCCGTCAGGGCGGCGGCCGCACGAGCACGCTGATCGACCTCTCGGAGTCGGACGACAGCCACTCGCCGACCGGCGGCCACGTGGTCGTGGACGCCAAGGTCGCGGCGAACGTGCTCGAGGAGGCCCTGTCGAACACGCCGGGCGTCCTCGCCGCCGACGTCGTCGCGTTCCGCGTCAAGGGCGAGAACGTCCTCCGCGTGACCGTGGACGCCCGCCGCGGCGCCTCGCCGGTCGACCTGCGTCGCGCCGTCGACGAGGCGGTCGTCCGCTGGGACGAGCTGCTCGGCACGGTCACCCCGGTGGTCGTGCAGATCAACGGCGGCCTCCGCACGCAGATGTCGTCGGCCACGCGCCTCGACTGACGCCGCTCCACCCGCACCACCCCGGACGGCCCTCGCTCTCGCACGAGGGCGGGGGCCGTCCGCGTCCCGCCCGGGACGCCCGCGTCGACCTCGACCGCCAGGCCGACCTCGGCCACCACGTCGACCTCGACGCCCGGGAGCAGCCACCGGCGCTCCCCCCAGACTCCGGACCCCCACGGTCCGCACCCTCCAGGAAGGACGGCCCCTCGTGACCGACCCCGCGCACCACGTGACCCCCATCGACCTCGACGACGCAGGCCCCGCCGAGGCGGAGACGCCCGAGCAGGCCCTGCACCGCATGATCGCCGTGACGGCCCTCGGCACGACGGGTGTGCACAAGCTGGGCACCACGGCCGCCCGCGTCGCCGGTGCCCTCCGCACCGCCGTCGGCGCCACCTCCACCCCCGGCATCCGCACGAGCACCACCGACGCCGGCCTGCTGGTCGAGGTGTCGGTCGTCGCCGAGTACCCCGCGAAGGTGACCGACGTCGCCGACCACGTCCGCACCGCCGTGCAGCACGCCGTCGGACAGGTCGGGGACGAGGCCGTCACGGTCGACGTGGCCGTCACCGACGTGCACGGCCCGTTCGACGAGGCCGACGAAGCGCGTCGTCAGGCCGCCGCCGAGAAGCGCAAGGCCGCGCTCGCCGACGCCCGCGACTCGGCGAAGGCCAAGGCCGGGCAGGTCCGCGACACCGTCGCCGACCGTGCCGGCCAGGTGGGCGACGCCCTGAAGGAGGGGGCCGACAAGGCCTCCGACACGATCCAGGAGAAGGCCGCCCAGGTCGCCGACAAGGCCGACGAGGTCCGCGAGGCCGCGTCCGACAAGGCCGACGAGCTGGGGCAGCAGGCGAGCCGCACGGCCGACGAGCTGGGCGACCAGGCCCGTGACCTCCGCGACGAGGCGAGCCGTCGCGGCGACGACGCCGCAGCGAGCGCAGGAGGCGCCGCCTCCGACGCGGGGGACGCCGCCGGCGACCTGCTGGACGCCGCCCGCACCCGCGCCGCCGACGCCCTCGACTCCCTCTCGGACGCCTCCGACCGGGCCGGCGACGAGCAGGACCGCGACCGTGCCGAGACGGCGAGCGACGCCTCCTCGTCCACCCGCGCCTCCTCGGCGGACTCCGACGACGTCGTCACCGACGTGCCCGACGGCACGACCGTGACGGTCACCGTCGAGGACGGCGACACCACCGTCGTCGTCGACACGGCGGACGACGCTCGTCGTGACGGCGACACGGACGACCAGGGCACCTCCGCCCGCTGACCCGCACCACCTCCACCACCACCTGACCGCGAGAGGCGACGACGATGTTCGGACGCACCACCATGTCCACCCGACGGGCCCGGCCCCGTGCCGTCTGGGCAGCGCTCGTCACCTCCGCGGTGCTCTGCTTCCTGATCGTGGTGGGCGTCTTCGTGCCCGTCCTCGGTCTCATCGGGGCCGCCGACGGCGGCACCGCCGGTGCACTCGACGTGCCGGTCGGCTCGATCGCCGCGGCCGCCGTGATCGGCTACCTGCTCGCGGTCGTGCTGCTGGCCCTGATCCTCGTGGTCCGCAACGGGGCGCTCGCGTGGGTGCTCGGCGTCGCCGCCGTGATCTCGACGCTGCTCGTGTCGCTCTGGCCGCTGCTCGCGACCGCGCTGGCGGGCGTCGACCAGGCACGCGACGTCGGGCCGTTCATCCAGGAGCTCATCCAGCGCTTCAGCTGACTCCCGCCGTCGACGTGGTCCGCGGCTGACTCAGCTCCGCAGCTCGGCGAGCAGCTGCTCGACACGGCCGCGGATGTCGTCGCGGATCGGTCGGACGGCGTCGATGCCCTGGCCGGCCGGGTCGGCGAGCTCCCAGTCCTCGTAGCGCTTGCCGGGGAAGATCGGGCAGACGTCGCCGCAGCCCATCGTCACGACGGCGTCGGAGGCGTGGACCTGCTCGGTCGTCATCAGCTGCGGCACCGCCGTGGAGATGTCGATGCCGACCTCGGCCATCGCCTGCACGGCGACGGGGTTGATGCTCTCGCCGGGCTCGCTGCCGCCCGACCGCACCTCGACGGTGCCGTCCGAGAGCGACCGCATGAAGCCGGCGGCCATCTGCGACCTCCCCGCGTTGTGGACGCAGACGAACAGGACGACGGGCTTCGGGCTCATGCCGTCATCCTGGCCGACGCACCTCGCCCGTTGCTGAGGGCGGGTGATCCGGGCCGAGGGCGGGTCCGCAGCGACCCGCCCTCGAGCCGGAAGACCCGCCCTCGACGAGATCCGTTCGCGGGCGCGTCGGGCACGGCGCTCAGGCCGAGCCGAGCAGCACGCCGAGCAGGCCCGCGCCGACGGCCAGCACGAGCACGCCGAGCCCGTACGCGACACCCGGCACCCAGCGGCGCTCGGCGAGCAGCCGCACGCTGTCGACGCTCGCCGTGCTGAAGGTCGTGTAGCCGCCCATCAGTCCGCCGCCCAGCACGAGCAGCCACTCGGGTGCGAGAGCCGAGGAGGCGGCGAGCCCGGTGAGCAGGCCGAGCACGAACGAGCCCCCCACGTTGATCACCGCCGTGGCGAGCGGCAGGCGAGTCGACACGGCCGCACGGACGATCCCGTCGACGACGAGACGCAGCGCGGCGCCGAGGCCGCCGGCGAGCGCCACGGCCACGAACAGCCAGGGGGCGATCACGAGTCGTGCCGCCGGTCCGGGCGCGCGCGGGAGCGATCGCGATCGCGGGCGAGCGCGGCTCCGAGCGCGATGCCGCCGGCCGCGGCGAGCGCCCCGTCCACGACCGACCCGAGCGCGTACGCGAGGGGGATGCCGGCGTGCCCGTCGAGCAGCAGCCCCGTGTCGACGGCGAGCGCGCTGTACGTCGTGAAGCCGCCGAGCACGCCCGTGCCGACGAACAGGCGGAGGTCGCGGCGGCGTCCGCGGTCGGGCCCGCGGCGCAGCAGCGACTCGAGCAGCAGCCCCAGCGCGAACGAGCCCACGACGTTGATCACGGCGATGGTGACGGGCAGCGTGCCGGGCGCCGCAGGGAACGTCAGGGCCAGTGCCTCTCGGGCTCCCGTGCCGAGGGTCCCCCCGACGACGACGAGGCCGAGCGACCGCCAGCGCAGGTGCACCGGCCGGGCCGTCGCCTCCTCGACTCGCAGGTCGGCGTCCCCCGGGTCGGCCGGCGGCGGTGCGGTCACGTGCGCCTCCCCGGTCCCGTGCCGACGGGCGCGGCACCTCGGCAGTCAACCACGCACGAGGGCCCCGGGTCGGCGACGACCCGGGGCCCTGCACGAGCGAGCGGTGCGCCTAGAGCTCGATCTTCTGGTTGTCGGCGTCCAGTGCGTCGCCGGTCACCTTCGACTTGACGAACGAGAGGGCCGAGGCGACCTTGCCGCCGGGGCTGTCCCAGTACTCGGCGCTGTCGGCGGAGAACTTGACGAGTCCCACGGTCGGGTCGGACGGGCCCTCGGGGAACCACGCCTCGACGCGGCTGTTCCACAGCTGCTCGAGCTTCGCGTGGTCGTCGACGACGGCTGCGGTGCCGGCGAGCGAGACCCACGAGTCGCGGGCGCTGAGGGTGACGCCGACGGTGTCCTTGCGCTGGAGGTGCGCGACGGCCGTCGAGCCGAGGCCGACGATGAACCAGAGGTCGCCGTCGAACTCCGTCTCCTGCAGGGTCATCGGGTGCCCGACGAGGGCCCCCTTCTCGTCGATGGTGGTGAGCATCGCGAAGTCGAAGTCGCCGAGCAGCTTCGCGAGCTTGGCGACGTCGTCGTGATGGGTGGTGCTGGTGCTGTCGGCCACGAGTGGCTCCTTCCGTCCGTCGGCCTGGGCCGACACGAGTCGAGCGGGGGTGGTGCTCGGCCCACACTGCTCCCCCGGGCGCCCCGGATGCACGGCTCCCGACACGGGACCTCGGAGACCGTTCCCAGCCGGGTGCGTGTCTCCCGTGTGGAGCAGCCGCGACGTACGCTGTCCGTGCACGCTGCTCCCCGCACGTCCCCGGCGCGAAGGACCCCCATGCGACACGACGGTCACCCCGACGACCTGCCTGCCGACCTGCCCGAGGGCGGTCCGGCGACGGGACCGGCCGAGGAGGCGCGCGAGGCGGGGCGGGAACGCCCGGTGACCGACGCGGTCGCCCAGGAGGCGCCTCCTGCGTCCGACCTGGACGCCTGGTCGGAGGAGCGGCACCGCGAGCTCGAGCTCTACCTCGAGCACGACCGCGAGGTCGAGACGCTGCGGCAGCGGGAGCTCGAGGCCGCCGAGCGGAAGCGCCGGGAGCGTGCCGCCCGGCTGCGCGAGGCCGAGCTGCCGGCCGAGCTCCGCGACGCGGACGACTACGACTGGGTCCCCGGGCGCCGGCGCCGACTCGTCATGGGCACGTCGCGGGTCGTCGCGGCGATCGCCCTGGTGGCGGTGCTGGCCCTGGCCGTGACTGCTGTCTTCTAGGCGACTAGGCGTCCGTCTCGGCGTCGTAGCGGGCGCGGGCGCGCTCGACCTCGGGCAGGTTCCGGCTGGTCCAGGTCAGCAGGGCGTCGACGAGCTCGTTCAGCGAGTCGCCGATCGGGGCGATGCGGTACTCGACGGCGATCGGCCGCGTCTGCAGCACGACCCGCTCGACCATCCCGTTGCGCTCGAGCCGGCGGAGCGTGGCCGTCAGCGACTTCTGGCCGACCGCGGGCACGACCCGGCGCAGCTCGTTGAAGCGGAGCGGCCGTTCGCAGAGCTGGTCGAGCACCTGCAGCGACCACTTGTCGAGCAGCTCGTCGAGCAGCTCGCGGTGCGGGGCGTCGACGTGCAGCAGCTCGGGGCCGGGCACGGAGGTGGTGTCGTCCATGCCACCTAGTCTCGTTGAAGTTCCTCTCGTGCACCAGGTAGACAGAAGGAACCACGACGGTGCGCGACGAACGGCGTCGCCCTGCCGCGTCGCGCCACGAGAGGAAGCCCTGAGATGACCGTCCAGACCCTGAGCCCCGAGGGCATGTTCCAGCCCGTCCCCTACGACCACGTCTCGATCGCGACCGGCTCCCGGCACGTGCACGTCGCGGGCCAGATCGCCCGCGACGGCGAGGGCCGCCGCCTGTTCCCCGGCGACCTCGCGCAGCAGGTGGCGCAGGTGCTCCGCAACGCGCACCGCGGGCTCGCGGCCGCCGGGGCCGACTTCTCGGACGTCGTCCGGCTCCGCTTCTTCCTCACCGGCTCGACGCCCGAGATGTTCGCCGACTTCACGGCCGGCATCGCGCTGGTCGCCGACGAGCTCGACCTGCCGACTCCCCTGCCCCCGGTGTCGGCGATCGGCGTCGACTTCCTCTTCGAGCCCGACGTCCTGGTCGAGCTCGAGGCGTACGCGGTCCTCGACTGAGACGACGGAGACCCGCCCACAGCGGGCCGAGGCCGGGCCGGGCTCACCTCGGCTCGGCTCGGCTCGGCTACTCGGCGATCTCCGCGTCGTCCTGGGCGCTGAGGTAGAGCCGGTGGCTCGTGATGATCAGCGAGAGCCAGCCGGTGCCGGTCACCCAGCCGACGGCGACGTCGGTGAACCAGTGCGCGCCGAGCAGCACCCGCGACAGCCCGACGGTGACCGCAGCGGCGGCCGCCCCGCCGATGACGGCCACCTGGGGGCCGTTCCTCTCCTGCCGCAGGGCGACGAGGTAGGCGAGCACGCCGAGGATCGTCGTCGTGTTGAGCGTGTGCCCCGACGGGAACGACGGCGACTTCTCGAAGGGCGGGATGGCCTCGTGCTGCGGCGGTCGGTTGCGGGCGATCAGCTTCTTGCCGATCAGCGTCATGGCGAGCGACCCGGCTCCCGCGGCCACGATCAGCGTCACGGGGTTGGCCCGCCGGTCGCGCACGCCGAAGGCCACCGCCGCGCTGACGGTGAGCAGCGGCATGGCGATCGGGCCGAAGACGTGGGCGAGGGTCGCGGCCGCGCCGTTGACGACGGGCGAGCGCAGCGCCTTCGCCTTCTCGAGCGCCGGCCGGTCGAGGCGGCCGATGCCGTCGCGGTCGGTGACGCCGTCGTAGATGTAGGCGGCCCCCACGGTCGCCGCGGCGAGGACGCTCCCGCCCACGGCGAGCGTGCCGACGAGCGCCCGGCGTGCGCCGACGCGCTTGGCGATCTCGCGGTGCTGCGACGCGAGCCGCCGCCCCGCCGGGGTGCGCCACTCGGTGAGGTCGCGCTGCCCGATCCGCCGGTCCGCCCGGGAGCTCCCGGCTGCGGTCGGACGTGCGGGGGCCGAGTTCGTGGAGCGGGTCATCGCCCCAGTCTGGCCCTCGGCGCCGCAGTGCCGCCGGGAGGTGCGCACCGGGTCCCGATGACCCGGCCCCGGCCCTGGCCCTGGCCCTGGCCCCGGTCAGCCCCTGGACCGGCTGGCGTGTGCCCGTACCTTCATCCTGTTGCCGCAGGTCGCCATGGAGCACCACTTCGCGGTGCCGGGGCGGCTGTGGTCGACGAGGAACAGGGTGCACTCGTCGTTCGCGCAGGCGCGGACGCGACCCGGGAACTGCTCGGCGACGCGTGACCACGCCACGACGGCCGTGGTCGCGAGGCGGTCGTCGTCCGCCGCGACGAGGTCCCAGACCACGCCCTCGGACGTGACGCGAGGCGTGCGCACAGCCCCCTCGACCACGCGCGCGAGCTCGTCGACCGCCTCCGGCCCGGCCCCGCGGATGACGGCCTGGAGGGCCGCACGAGCCCGGCGGAGCTGAGCGGCCTCGTCGACCGAGCCGACGCCTCCCCAGCTCCGGGCCAGCTCGCGACCGTGGTCGCCCTCGAGAGCGTCCGTCGGGTGACCGTCCACCACCGGGGCGCTGTTGAGCACGGCCAGCAGCAGCTCCTCGTCCGTCAGCATCGGTCCTCGTCTCCTCGCACCTGTCCGGCGCGACCTGACCCATGCTACCGTCGCCTAACCAGTAAAACAATCCAAAGGGGTTACTCATGGTCACCGTCCACCACCGCACCGTCTCCGTCGACGGGCACGACGTGTTCTACCGGGAGGCCGGGCCCGTCGACGCCCCCGTGCTGCTCCTGCTGCACGGCTACCCGTCGAGCTCCCACATGTTCCGCCACCTCATCCCGACGCTGGCCGACCGGTACCGCGTGGTGGCACCCGACCACCTCGGCTTCGGCCGCTCGTCCGCCCCGTCGACCGACGAGTTCGACTACACCTTCGAGGCCCTCGCCGCCGTGACCGGGCGGTTCCTCTCGTCGCTCGGGATCGAGCGGTACACGGTCTACGTCCAGGACTACGGCGCCCCGATCGGCTGGCGTCTCGCCCTCGCCGACCCTGCGGCCGTCACGGGCGTCATCACCCAGAACGGCAACGCCTACGAGGACGGCTTCGTGCCGAGCTTCTGGGACGGCATCTGGGCCGACGGCGCCGAGCGGACCGCCGAGACCCGCGACGCGCTCCGCCCCGCGCTCGGGCGGGAGGCCGTCGAGTGGCAGTACACCCACGGCGTGCCCGACCGCTCGACCGTCGACCCCGACGCCTGGGAGCACGACCTCGCGCTCCTCGCCCGCCCCGGACAGGACGACGTCCAGCTCGCCCTCTTCCGCGACTACGCGACCAACCGCGCCCTGTACCCGGCGATCCAGGACTGGCTCCGCACCTCCGGCGTCCCCGTCCTCGCCATCTGGGGACGCAACGACGAGATCTTCGCGGCCGCGGGCGCGAGCGCGTTCCTCGAGGACTCCCCCGAGGCTCGGGTGGAGCTCGTCGACGGCGGGCACTTCCTCCTCGAGTCGCACCTGGACGAGGTCGCCGGCACGATCAGGGACTGGCTCGCAGACCAGGCCTGAGCGCGCCGGACCGCCCCCTTCCGCCGCGGACGCGTGCAGAGAGAATGGACCATGATCAGCGACCTGAGCCTCCCCGTCGTCGTCTCGGCCCGTGGCGTCGATGTGCTCCTACGACGAGCGGTGCCGGACGACCTCCGCGCCGTCATGCGGCTGCTGGCCGACGACCCGGTCAGCGCAGGCCGAGGCGACGTCGCCGGCGAGGAGGACGTGGCCGCGTACGCGTCGGCGCTCGGTCGCATCGTCGACGACCCGAGCAACGACCTCGTCGTCGCCGAGGACCGGGACGGGGTGGTCGTCGGCACGCTGCAGCTGACGGTCGTCCCCGGCATGGCCCGGCGGGGCAGCACCCGGTTGCTCGTCGAGGCGGTCCGCGTCGCGAGCACGGAGCGCTCGTCCGGCATCGGCAGCGCGCTGATGCGATGGGTGGTCGACGGGGCCGCCGTCGAGCTCCGCACGCCCCTGGTCCAGCTGACGTCGGACGCCGCGCGCACCGACGCTCACCGCTTCTACCTGAGGCTCGGCTTCATCGACTCGCACGTCGGCTTCAAGTACGCCGTGGCACTGCCGGACTCGCCGAGCCGGTAGCCGCCCGTCGGCCGCGGGGGTTTGGGTCCCGGAAGGGGCGCCGCGAGCGTCAGCGAGGGAGTGCCCCTGGAGGGACTCGAACCCCCAACCCTTTCCTTAGGACGGAACTGCTCTTCCATTGAGCTACAGAGGCTGACCGGGCGAGTCTACCGAACCCGCACCTCCTCGTCGCGGCACCCGCGCCTCCGCGGCACCGCACCGGGTGTGCACTGCACCGGGACTAGATGCGGTGCAGTGCACGGGACGCGGTGCGATGACGATCGAGCGGCAGCAGCGGCACGAGCTCACGCCGCCGCGAGGTACTCGTCCCACTCCGCCTGCGGCCGGTCGGTGCCGCGCACGACCCAGCCGACGCCGTGCGGCGCCTTGGGCTGCCAGCGCAGGGTCCAGCCCATCTCGGCCGGAGTCCGGTCGCTCTTGACGTTGTTGCAGCGGAGGCAGCACGCGACCAGGTTCTCCCAGCTGTCCGCGCCTCCTCGCGACCGCGGCTGCACGTGGTCGATCGTCGACGCCGACCGGCCGCAGTAGGCGCAGTGGTGCGCGTCGCGGCGCAGCACCCCGCGGCGCGAGACGGGCACGGTGCGGCCGTGCGGGATGCGGACGTAGCGCGTCAGCACGATCACCGACGGACGCTCGTAGGCGAACCCGGCACCGAGCACGGGGTGGTCGGCGTCGGCCGAGACGACCGTCGCCTTCTGGGTCATGACGAGCACGAGGGCCCGACGGAACGACACGACGGCGAGGGGCTCGAAGCCGGCGTTGAGGACGAGAGTGCGCATGCTTTCCCTTTCGAAGCACCCTGGACGGCTTCCAGGGATTCGACTGCTCTCGGGGCAGCGGGGGCCAGCAGGCCGACGGGACGAAAAAAGCACCGTCACGGATGACGGTGCTCTATCGAACGGCGGTGTGTCGTATGTGCTCGTGCGACAGCGCACCCATGGTGCGGGTGGCTGTCGTGCGGCTCATGTGACGCTCCTGGTCTCAGCGGAACTCCGAGACCGCCAGGTTAACCCGCGAGAGCCGCCCTGCCTAGGGGCGGGGCGGCTCTTCACTGCTCGTTCACTGCTGCCCGACCGACAGCCGAGACGAGGAGGCTCGCGACCGTCCCCTAGACGGCGAAGCGCACGTAGTGCACCGCGCTGGTCCAGAGCGGGCGCACGCTGACGGAGCCGCCGGGCTTCGGCGCGTCGAGGATCATCCCGTTCCCCGCGTAGAAGCCGTCGTGCGAGCCGTCGTTGAAGACGACGACGTCGCCGGGGCGCGCCTCCGAGGCCGAGATCGTCGTGCCCAGGGCGGCCTGGCTGCCGACCGAGTGCGGCAGCGAGACGCCGAACTTCGCGTAGACGTACATGACGAACCCGGAGCAGTCGAAGCCGGCGGGCGTGGCGCCGCCGAAGACGTAGGGCGTGCCGACGTACTGCAGGGCCGCCTGATACACGGCGGCCTGTCCGGTCGACCCGGAGGAGGCGATGGCCTCGGTCGCCATCGAGCGCGACGACCCGGAGCCGGTGCCCGCCGAGCTGGCGGACGACGAGGCGGACGACGCTGCCGACGCGGCAGCCGCCGCGCTCGCCTGCTCGGCCTGCTGGGCAGCGAGGGCCTGGGCCGACGCGGCAGCTGCGGCGTCGAGCGTGGCCTGCGACGTGGCCGACCAGTCGGCGCGCGTCGCGTCCGCCTCGACCGCCGTCGCGTCGACGGCGAGCGTCTGCCCGCCGGCGACCCGGGCGTCGGTGACGGCGGCGGCTGCGGCCGCCTCGCTCGTGGCCGGGTCGTCCTGGTCGAGGGCGAAGGCCGGGAGGGCCACCGTGCCGAAGAGCCCTGCGGTCACGGTCATGACCGTGACGCTCACGACGCTGCGACGGACGGACAGGCGCGACCGGGTCGCGGGCACTGCGGCGGCGGTCGTCGAGGCGTGGTGCTCGGCGGCACGGCGCGCGACGAGCTCGGAACGCAGCACACGTCGCGCCGCGGGCGAGGACGCCGACGAGCCGCGACGCCCGGAGGCGGCCGCTGCGGCAGCGGCCTCGGCACGGCGGAGGGAGGAGCGGGTGGGGAACTCGGCGGAGTCGGCGCGCTGGGCTGCGCTGCCGCCTCCTTCGGGGGGAAGAACGGAAGTGGTCAAGAGGTCGGGTCTCCTGCGCCTCGTCACCCTAGGGAGGTGCTCCGTCCGACGTCAGATCGCCTTCTCACGGCAGGAGACGGATGCACGAGACGTCCTGCCACGGGCCCCGCGGCCGGATTCCTGGCTCGGGGACCCTGCGACGCTACGTCATCGCCGCCGAGAAATCATCCTGGAGAGGGACATTCGTCTCGAATTGGTAACGGCCATTGCGTCAGCAATCAGGAAACTATACGCGACCTGGGAAGCCCCGGTGCGAGGGAGGCGTCAGGCCGAGACGTAGATGTGCTGGGCGACCTCGGTCGGCAGCTCGAGGCCGTCGTCGTGCCCCTCGACCTTCACGAGCACGTAGGCGCCGGCCGACGTGACGGTCGCGACGCCGCCGGGAGTGACCCCCGCGTCCTGCAGCTGCTGGAGCAGCTCGGGCTCGAACTGCACGGGCTCGGCGAGGCGGCGCACGGGGCGCGTGACGCCCTCGGGGTTCTCGGCGAGCACCTGCACGAGGTTGACGACACCGTCGAGGAACCGGCCGGCAGGCGAGTCGCCCAGCTCGTCGAGGCCCGGGATCGGGTTGCCGTAGGGAGACTCGGTCGGGTGGTCGAGCATCTCGAGCAGACGGCGCTCGACCTGCTCGCTCATCACGTGCTCCCACCGGCAGGCCTCGTCGTGCACGTAGGCCCAGTCGAGCCCGATCACGTCGGCGAGCAGGCGCTCGGCCAGGCGGTGCTTGCGCATGACGTGGGTCGCCTTCGACCGGCCGTCGTGCGTGAGCTCGAGGTGGCGGTCGCCGGAGACGACGACGAGCCCGTCGCGCTCCATGCGCGCGATCGTCTGCGACACCGTCGGGCCGGAGTGGCCGAGTCGCTCGGAGATGCGAGCCCGCAGGGGCACGATGTTCTCTTCTTCGAGATCGAGGATCGTGCGCAGGTACATCTCAGTGGTGTCGACGAGATCGGTCAACAGGGGCCTCCCGGTGGAACGCGTGGACTACCTCGTCAGCTTACCGGCTGCGCGGGGCCGCCCGTGCCGCGTCACTAGGATCGTGCCATGGCGGACCTCTCGATTCCCACTGACCTCCTCCCCCGCGACGGGCGCTTCGGCTGCGGCCCGTCCAAGATCCGGGGCGCCCAGCTCGAGCACCTCGTCACCGCCGGGGCCACCATCCTCGGCACCTCGCACCGCCAGCCGCCGGTGAAGCAGCTCGTCGGCCGCGTCCGCGCCGACCTGGCCGACCTCTTCCGCCTGCCCGACGGCTACGAGGTCGTGCTCGGGAACGGCGGGTCGACGGCCTTCTGGGACGCCGCGGCGTTCGGTCTCGTCGAGAAACGCGCCGAGAACCTGTCGTTCGGCGAGTTCGGCTCCAAGTTCGCGAAGGCGGTCGCCGCCCCCTGGCTCGAGGCTCCCGTCGTCCGCACCGCGGAGGGCGGCTCGCTCAGCGAGATCGAGGTCGTCGAGGGGGTCGACGTCTACGCCTGGCCGCACAACGAGACCTCGACCGGCGTCATGGCCCCGGTCACCCGCGTCGCCGGCGACCCCGGCGCCCTCACCGTCGTCGACGCCACGAGCGCCGCGGGCGGCATCGACTTCGACGCCTCCCAGGCCGACGTCTACTACTTCGCGCCGCAGAAGAACTTCGCCTCCGACGGCGGCCTCTGGTTCGCGCTGATGTCGCCCGCGGCGATCGAGCGCATCGAGCGGATCGCGGCGAGCGGTCGGTACATCCCCGAGTTCCTGAGCCTGAAGAACGCCGTCGACAACTCCCGGCTCGACCAGACGCTCAACACCCCGGCCCTCACGACGCTGCTGCTGCTCGAGGACCAGACCCGCTGGATGCTCGAGGCCGGCGGCCTCTCGTGGGCCGACGCCCGCACGCGCGAGTCGTCGTCGGCGCTCTACGACTGGGCCACCGCCTCCGAGTACGCGACGCCCTTCGTCGTCGACCCGACGCACCGCTCGCAGGTGGTCGCGACGATCGACTTCGCCGAGTCGATCGACGCTGCCGCGATCGCCGCGACCCTCCGCGCGAACGGCATCGTCGACACCGAGCCGTATCGCAAGCTCGGCCGCAACCAGCTGCGGGTCGCCACCTTCACGGCCATCGAGCCCGACGACGTGCGCCAGCTGATCCGCTCGATCGAGCACGTGGTCGGCGCCCTCTAGGCACCGCCCCGGCACGCGAGAGGCCCCGACACCACCAGGTGTCGGGGCCTCCGTGCGTCAGCAGCGCCGGGCGTCAGCAGGACCGAGCCGAGGAGGCGCGGGCCGCGTCGCGCAGGTCAGCGTCGTCGACGAGGCAGCGGGTCCTCGTCCTCGCCGTCCCAGTCGTCGTCGTGCGAGTCGCCGTCGGCGTCCGCCTCGGGGCGCGCGGCCGGAACGACGGGCTCGTCGTCGTCGTCCGAGTCCTCGTCGTCGTCGCCCTCCGAGTCGTCGCCGTCCTCGTCGTCCAGGTCGTCGATGTCGACGCCGTCGACGTCGCCGCCGTGGACGGGCCGAGGGCCGTCGTCCTCGTCGGAGTCGTCGTCGGAGTCGTCGTCCTCGTCCTCGTCCGAGTCGTCGTCCTCCTCCGAGTCGTCGTCGTCGTCCGAGTCCTCATCGTCGTCGTCGTCGTCCGACTCGTCGTCCTCGGAGTCCGCGTCGCCCGCCTCCTGCGCCTTCATCTCGGCGAGGCGGTCGGCCCACGGCACCCAGTCGGGCGCGATCAGGGCGTGGTCGCCGGGCAGCAGCTCGACCTCGAGGACGGTGGGCTCGGCACCCTCGACCTGGGCGACGCTGACCGTCCAGAACCAGCCGGGGTAGCCGGGCAGCAGGGTCGCGAAGCGGACGGAGACGACACCGTCGACCTCGTCGACCGGAGGTGCCTCGGCGCCGATCGTCTCGTCGGGGGTGATCTCGAGCAGGGCGGCGCGGGCCAGCCCGGCGAAGGGCGACGTGCGGGGCCCGTCCGTCGAGGCGGCGTCGGGCGTGGTGGCGGCGTCGGGTGTCGAGGCGGCGTCAGGCGTCGAGGCGGCGTCAGGCGTCGAGGCGGCGTCAGGCATCGAACTGGTCCGCGACGGTGCGCAGCAGCACAGCGAGCTTGGCGCCGTTCTGCGGGTAGCGGCCGTGGCGGAGGTCGCCGCCGGCCTGGTCGAGCACCTTCACGAGGTCCTCGACGATGACGGCCATGTCGTCGGCGCTGCGTCGGCTGCGCTTGACGAGGCTCGGGGCGGCCTCCAGCACGCGCACGGAGAGCGCCTGCGCGCCGCGCTTGCCGTCGGCGATGCCGTACTCGAGGCGGGTGCCCGCCTTGACGCCGACGGTGCCGGCGGGCAGCGCGGACGCGTGGAGGAAGACCTCTTGGCCGTCATCGCTGCTGATGAAGCCGAAGCCCTTCTCGTCGTCGTAGAACTTGACCTTGCCGGTGGGCACGATGTGACTCCTCGTGGTGTGGGGGTGCGTCCTGAGCCAGGACGCGAGGTGCGGGACCGCCCTGCCCGGCGGTCAGCCACTATCCTGTGGAGGTGGCAGACAAGAACGAGCAGAACGCACCTCAGGGCGTCCATCGTACTGAACGCGTGCTGATCGTCATGATGGTCACGATCGTCGGCCTCTCGATCGCCGCGTTCGTCGCGCGGCTCGTGGGTGCAGTCGTCGGCGTCGACGACTACTCGGGCGGGGCGTGGCCGATGGTCACGATCCTCCCGTTGATCGGGCTGCCGCTCGCGATCCTGCTCATCATCGCGTCGGTGGTGGTCGGGATCGTCCGTCGCAGCAGGGCGAGTCGCGACACCACACGGTAGACGCAGCACCGCGCTGCTCACCACCAGGAGGCCATGCCCATGTCCAGTGCACTCGACCTCGCGGGCGTGCTCCGCTCCTCCGCGCCCGACGACCTCGTCCGGCTGCTCTCCGCCCGGCTGCTCCGCGCCTCCTCGGTGAACGACGCCTTCGACCTCGCCGACACGCTGCTCGACCCCTCGTCCGTGCGCGACGCGCTCACGCACCTCGACCGCACCGAGCTGCTCGTGCTGCACGCCGCCCGCACGCCGGGCGACCTCGACGCCCTCGTCGGCCGCCTCGACGCGGTCTTCGACATCGGCCGGGGCGCCGTCGCGGTCGCGGTCGACCACCTCGTCGAGCTGTTCCTCGTGGTGCGCCAGGGCGACGGGCCGACCGCGAGCGTCAGCACCCTCGACGGTGTCGGCGACCGACTCGACGACGACCCGGCGCTCTCGCCCGACAGGTTGGGCGCCGAGCACCCGCCCGTCGTGCTCGAGGCCGTGGCCGACGTCGACCGCGACGCCACCGACGCCCGGTCGGCCGAGCGTCTCTACGCCGTCGTGATCGAGGTCGCCGAGATCCTCCGCGCGCTCGACCGGTCGCCGGCCCGCGAGCTGGCCAAGGGCGGGCTCGCCCTGCCCGAGGTACGACGCCTGGCCGAGGCCGCCCGTCTCGACGTCGACGACGTCCCGACCGTCGTGGCCATCGCCTCCCGCGCCGGCCTCGCCGCCGCCGGCCCCGAGGGCGTGGCGAGCACGCAGGAGGCGGCGGCCTGGCTCGCCTCCTCCTGGCCCGACCGCTGGGAGTCGCTGACCCGCGCGTGGCTGGCCTCGCTGCCGGCCGAGATCCTCGTGGTGCTGCACGAACGCGTCGAGACCTCGTGGGGCGAGCCGCTGTCCGAGTACGCGCGCTGGGCCTACCCGGCCGGCGACGCGTGGATCCCCGACCGCCTCGCGGTCTTCGCCCGGGCGGCCGAGCTGCTCGGGCTGACGAGCGGCCAGGCCCCGACCCGCGCCGCGGTCTCTCTGCTGCGCGAGGGCCCGGAGGCGGCCAGGGCCCGTGTGGCGGACCTGCTGCCCGACGCCATCGAGCAGGTCTACCTGCAGCACGACCTCACCGTCGTCGCTCCTGGCCCGCTGGCCCCGGGGCTGGACGCCCGCCTCCGGGTCATCGCCGACGTCGAGAGCGCCGGCCTCGCCGCCACCTACCGCATCACCGAGGGCGGCATCCAGCGCGCCCTCACCGCCGGCGAGACGGCCGACAGCCTGCGGGCCTTCCTCGAGGGCATCAGCCTCACCGGAGTCCCGCAGCCGCTCGACTACCTCCTCCAGCAGTCCGCCGAGCGGCACGGCCGGTACCGGGTCGAGCGCGTGGTGGGCAGCGCCGACCTGCCTGCCGGGGCGGTCACGGTCGTCAGCTCCGACGAGCGGGCGAGCGTCGACACGCTCGAGGTCGACCACGCGCTCGCGCCCCTGGCGCTGCAGCGGGTCGACTCCCTGCGCGTCGCGACGACGTTCGACCGCGACACCGTCTTCTGGGCCCTCAGCGACGAGCGGTACCCGGTCGTCGTGGTCGACGACGGCGGCGAGGCGACTCCCCCGGCGCGACGCCGCCTGCACCGGCCGACGCCCGTGCCGCCGCGCGACGCGGTGCGCGACATGGTCGAGCGGCTCACCGCGGGCAGCGAGGCCAGCAGCGAGACGACCGACCGCGCCTGGATCACCCGCCAGCTCGACGCCGCGGTCAAGGGCCGCCTGACCGTCACGATCGCGATCGCGATGCCCGACGGCAGCACCAGCCAGCTCGAGATGGAGCCCACGGGCGTCGGCGGCGGACGCGTGCGCGGACGAGACAAGAAGTCCGACGTCGAGCGCACGCTGCCGCTGTCGCACGTCGTCTCGGTGTCGAGCTCGGCCTGAGCCGCGAGACGACGCTGAGGGCGGACAGCAGCCGCACCCAGGCAGGGCGCGCCTAGACTCGACCCTCATGACCGGCCCCCTGATCGTGCAGAGCGACCGCACCGTCCTGCTCGAGGTGGCGCACCCTCAGGCCGAGGACGCGCGCCACGACCTGAGCGTGTTCGCCGAGCTCGAGCGCGCCCCCGAACACGTGCACACGTACCGCATCACGCGCCTCGGCCTCTGGAACGCGCGCGCCGCGGGCCACACCGCCGAGGACATGCTCGGCACCCTCGAGAAGTACAGCAAGTTCCCCGTGCCGCAGAGCGTCACGGTCGACGTCGCCGAGACGGTCGCCCGCTACGGGCGCATCGTGATCGAGCGCGACGGCGAGACCCTCGTGCTGCGCGGCACCGACGACGCCGTGCTGCGCGAGGTCACGCGCGTCAAGAAGATCGGCGAGCTGCTCGGCATCCGACGGAGCGACACCGTGTGGGAGCTGCTCCCCTGGGCTCGCGGCGAGATCAAGCAGCAGCTGGTCAAGCTCGGCTGGCCCGCGGAGGACCACGCCGGCTACACGCCCGGCACCCCGCACGCCATCGAGCTCGACCAGACCGACTGGCAGCTGCGCGGCTACCAGCAGCAGGCCATCGACGAGTTCTTCTCGGGCGGCTCGGGCGTGGTGGTGCTGCCCTGCGGCGCCGGCAAGACGCTCGTGGGCGCCGGGGCGATGGCCGCCGCCGGAACGACCACGCTGATCCTCGTCACGAACACGGTGAGCGCACGACAGTGGCGCGACGAGCTGCTGAAGCGCACCTCGCTGACCGAGGACGAGATCGGCGAGTACTCGGGCTCCGTCAAGGAGGTCAAGCCGGTGACGATCGCGACCTACCAGATCCTCACCGCTCGCCGAGCAGGCAAGTACACGCACCTGTCGCTGCTGGACGCCCTCGACTGGGGCCTCGTCGTCTACGACGAGGTGCACCTCCTGCCTGCTCCTGTCTTCAAGCTGACGGCCGAGCTGCAGGCGCGCCGCCGCCTCGGCCTCACCGCGACCCTCGTGCGCGAGGACGGCCGTGAGGGCGACGTGTTCAGCCTGATCGGGCCCAAGCGCTTCGACGCCCCCTGGAAGGAGATCGAGGCGCAGGGCTACATCTCGCCCGCGAGCTGCTTCGAGGTCCGCGTCGACCTGCCCCAGCAAGACCGGCTCGAGTACGCGGCCGCCCCCGACGACGAGCGCTACCGCCTCGCGGCCACGGCACCGGCCAAGCTCGACGTGGTCAAGCACCTCGTCGCCCGGCACGAGGGCGAGCAGATCCTGGTCATCGGCCAGTACCTCGACCAGCTCGACCAGCTCGCCGAGGTGCTCGACGCCCCGACGCTGACCGGCGCGACGCCGATCGACGAGCGTGAGCGCCTCTTCCAGGCGTTCCGCACGGGCGAGATCAAGGTGCTGGTCGTCTCGAAGGTGGCCAACTTCTCGGTCGACCTGCCGGAGGCGACGGTCGCGGTCCAGGTCAGCGGCTCGTTCGGCTCGCGGCAAGAAGAGGCGCAGCGTCTCGGGCGCCTGCTGCGGCCGAAGAAGTCGGGCCTCCCCGCCTCGTTCTACACGCTGGTGAGCCGCGACACGGTCGACCAGGACTTCGCGCAGAACCGCCAGCGGTTCCTCGCGGAGCAGGGCTACAGCTACACGATCCTCGACTCCCCGGTGCTGGCCGCGTGAGCGGGCCCGACCTGGGCCCCGGCGACGTCCCCCTCGGCGACGACGAGCTCTGGCGAGACGGCCTGCGCCGGGTGTTCCTGGCCGACCAGTCGCCGTGGGCGGCCTTCGGGCCGCTGGTCGCCTCCCTCGACCACGAGGCTGTCGAGTACCGGGGCCAGCGGTCACGGACAGCGCCGTGGGACGACACGGTCGTCGTCTCGGTCGAGCGCACCTACGAGGTGCAGGGCGGGCTGCACGCCGGCGCGAGCCTGAGCGTCGTGACCTGGACGCGCGACCCCGAGGTCCTCGAGCGCAGCGACCTGCTCGCCGGCTCCCCCGTCGTCGACCACCTCTACGCCGGCCTCAGCGCGCTCGGCGAGCTGGACGACGCCGAGGAGGCGCGGGTCGTCACAGCTCCGGTCGAGCGGTTCCCGGGATGGGAGATCGCCCGCGCCTCCGGCTACACGGCCGTGCTCGAGCAGCGCGACGGCGTCGCCTTCACGCTCGCGGTGCCCGACGAGCTGCTCGAGCTCACGACGCGCATCGCGCTCGTGCCGAACACCGAGTGGGACGACACGGGCCGCTGACGGTCCGCTGACGGCCAGCTGACGGCGTGCTCGCTGCTCGCACGCGGCCCGTGCACTCACGACTCACAGGAAACACCGAGGGCGCGGACAGATACTGGGGCCATGAGCGACGGCCCCAAGATTCTCATCGTCGATGACGAGCCCAACATCCGCGACCTGCTGACCACCAGCCTCCGGTTCGCCGGCTTCGCCGTGCGAGCGGTCGGCAACGGCGCGCAGGCGATCTCCGCGGTCCTCGAAGAAGAGCCCGACCTGATCATCCTCGACGTGATGCTGCCCGACATGAACGGGTTCGGCGTCACCAAGCGCCTCCGGTCGTCGGGCTACACGTCGCCGATCCTGTTCCTCACGGCGAAGGACGACACCGAGGACAAGATCACGGGCCTCACCGTCGGCGGCGACGACTACGTGACCAAGCCGTTCAGCCTCGACGAGATCGTCGCCCGGATCAAGGCGATCCTCCGCCGCACCATGAACGAGGACGAGGACGCGATCATCCGCGCCGGCGAGCTCACCATGGACCAGGACACCCACGAGGTCACGATCGGCGAGACCGCGATCGAGCTCAGCCCCACCGAGTTCAAGCTGCTCCGCTACCTCATGCTCAACCCCAACCGCGTGCTGTCGAAGGCCCAGATCCTCGACCACGTGTGGGAGTACGACTTCAACGGCGACGCCGGCATCGTCGAGAGCTACATCTCGTACCTGCGCCGCAAGCTCGACCAGTTCTCGGCCGAGCCGATCATCCAGACGAAGCGCGGCTTCGGCTACATGCTCAAGGCCGCCAAGGCCTGACGCGGAACGATCACCGGTGGCGCCCGGGAGCCTCGGCTCCCAGGCGCCACCGGTATCTTCGCTTCTCATGCACGAACGCCTGTCGCAGTGGTGGAACGAGATCTCCATCCGCACCAAGATCACCGGGATCACGGTCACCCTGGTGACCCTCGGTCTGCTCGTGGCGGGCCTCGGCACCATGACGGTGCTCAGCACGTACCTCTACGGCCAGGTCGACCTGTCGCTCAAGTCGGCCGCCGAGAGCTTCACGGGTGCCTCGCCGAGCGCGACGAACGCCCAGTCGTGCACCGTGACCTTCGGGGCGACGAGCAGCAGCTTCGTCGCGCTCTTCCGTGAGGACGGCACGCGCATCTGCGACAACGCCGACGAGCTGCAGGGCGGCACGGGGCCCGACCTCTCGGCCGTCGACCTGCCGAAGGCCGGCACCACGGCCGAGCCGATGAGCGTGTACAACTCCGACCACGACCAGCAGTGGCGCATCTACGCGTTCGACAAGACCCTGACCCAGCGGGACCAGGCGACCGGGGTCGTTGAGCAGATCGACGCCACGATCGTCACCGGCACCAACCTCGCCAGCACCAACGCGGTCATCGGGCGCTTCAGCGGCATCTTCCTGGGCTTCGGCGTCTCGGTCATCGTGCTCGGCGCCGCCCTGACCCGACTGCTCGTCACGTCGACGTTCACCCCGCTGCGCGACGTCGAGGCGACGGCGGCCCGCTTCGCCGACGGCGACTTCAGCCAGCGACTCGACTCGACGACGCCCAACACCGAGGTCGGGCGGCTGAACCGGTCGCTCAACACGATGCTCAGCCGGATCGACTCGGCCTTCGACGACCGGTCGCGCACCATCGACCAGATGCGGCGCTTCGTCGGCGACGCCAGCCACGAGCTCCGCACCCCGCTCGTCAGCCTGCGCGGCTACGCCGAGCTCTACCGGATGGGCGCGCTGACCAAGCCGGAGGACGTCGCCCAGGCCATGGACCGCATCGAGAAGGAGGCGATCCGGATGGGCGTCCTCGTGCAGGACCTCCTCGCGCTGGCCCGTCTCGACGAGTCGAAGCCGCTGGAGCTCGGCCCGGTCGACCTGGTCGCCATCGCCCGCGACTCGGCCCTCGACACGATGGCGTCCAACCCCGACCGCGACATCGCCGTCGTCGTGCACGACCCGGTCGTCAGCGATGCCCCGGACGAGGCGCCGGTCGCCGCCCTCCCTGCCGCGCCGGACGACGCCGCAGCCGTGCCGCCCGGGTCGACGGGGGCGATCTCGTTCGCGGGCGCGACCCTCGCGCGCCTCCGCGGCCTGAGGGCTCGTGCCGTCAGGGCAGGCGACCCCGTGGACGACGGGCAGGCAGGCGACCTGTCCGGCCACGGCCCGCAGGCACCGGCCGTGGTGCTCGGCGAGGAGAACAAGCTGCGCCAGGTGATCACGAACCTGATGGGCAACGCGATGCGCTTCACCGAGCACGACAGCCCGATCGAGCTCGCCGTGCAGTCCGACCCGGGCCGCGGGGTCGCGACGATCGACATCGTCGACCACGGCGAGGGCATCCCGCCGCAGATCCGCGAGAAGATCTTCCAGCGCTTCTGGCGTGCCGACTCGTCGCGCACCCGCGACACGGGCGGCTCAGGTCTCGGCCTGGCCATCGTGTCCGGCATCGTGTCGGCGCACGGCGGCAGCGTCGACGTCTTCGACACCCCCGGAGGCGGTGCGACCTTCCGGGTCGCGCTGCCGCTCTTCCCGGACGCTGCCGGTGCCGGTGCCGGTGCCGGTGCCGAGCAGACGCCCAAGGCGCCCGCCGCCTCCTAGCCCTGTCCGGTCCGACCCGTGATCTGCGCGCGATCGGGTGCCGCGGCACCGCAGAGGCCAGTAGCCGAGGCTCGCGCCGCGCGGATCACTCTCGCTTTGCGACCCCACGCCCCGGAGAAGGTGCGGCGCAGCCGCGGCCCATCCCCGCTCACGCGCCCCACCCGTCAATTGCACGTGATCCGCATGATCGGAACCGCGCCTCCTGCACGGACACCGACGCAGCACGCGGATCACTCTCACATCACGGGGGGATCCGCACATTCCGACCGGCGAGCCTGCTGTACCCGAGAATCCGGGTACTGCAGGGCCCGCGTGCACGCTGCGGTCGGGTCCTGCGGCTCCCCCGCACGCGTGCGCGACCCGCAGCCCCGCACAACCCGACCTGCTCGCCTGCAACAACGAGTTTTCCCACTTTTGCGAAGCGCGAGGACGCCGTCTGGTCGGCATTTGCGGAAGAGCACACGCACGCACGCACACACGCGCACGCACACACGCGCACGCGCACACCCGCACGAACGCCGAAGGGCGGCTCCCCCGGAGGAGAGCCGCCCTTGCGGTGTGACTGGTGCGGTCGCGGACTAGAAGTCCATGCCGCCCGAGGGGTCGCCGGCCGGGGCCGGGTTGCGCTCGGGCTTGTCGGCGACGACGGCCTCGGTGGTCAGGAACAGACCAGCGATGGAGGCGGCGTTCTGCAGGGCAGAGCGGGTCACCTTGGCCGGGTCGATGATGCCGGCGGCGATCATGTCGACGTACTCGCCGGTCGCGGCGTTGAGGCCGTGTCCGACGGGCAGGCTGCGGACCTTGTCGGCGACGACGCCGGGCTCCATGCCTGCGTTGAAGGCGATCTGCTTCAGCGGAGCGTCGATCGCGACGCGCACGATGTTCGCGCCGGTCGCCTCGTCGCCCTCGAGGTGCAGCTCGGCGAGAGCGGTCTTGCCGGCCTGGATGAGGGCGACACCACCACCGGCGACGATGCCCTCCTCGACGGCTGCCTTCGCGTTGCGGACGGCGTCCTCGATGCGGTGCTTGCGCTCCTTGAGCTCGACCTCCGTGGCCGCGCCGGCCTTGATGACGGCGACGCCGCCGGCGAGCTTGGCGAGGCGCTCCTGGAGCTTCTCGCGGTCGTAGTCGCTGTCGGTCGCCTCGATCTCCGAGCGGATCTGACGGACGCGGCCCGCGATCTGCTCGGGGTCGCCGGCGCCCTCGACGATGGTCGTCTCGTCCTTGGTGATGACGACCTTGCGAGCACGGCCGAGCAGGTCGAGGGTCGCGTTCTCGAGCTTGAGGCCGACCTCCTCGGCGATGACCTGGCCACCGGTGAGGATGGCGATGTCCTGCAGCTGGGCCTTGCGACGGTCGCCGAAGCCGGGGGCCTTGACGGCGACCGACTTGAAGATGCCGCGGATCTTGTTGACGACCAGGGTCGCCAGCGCCTCGCCGTCGACGTCCTCGGCGATGATGAGCAGCTGCTTGCCGCTCTGGATCACCTTGTCGACGACGGGGAGGAGGTCCTTGATGTTCGAGATCTTCGAGTTGACGATGAGCACGTAGGCGTCCTCGAAGACGGCCTCCTGGCGCTCGGGGTCGGTCACGAAGTACTGCGACAGGTAGCCCTTGTCGAAGCGCATGCCCTCGGTCAGCTCGAGCTCGGTGCCGAAGGTGTTCGACTCCTCGACGGTGACGACGCCCTCCTTGCCGACCTTGTCGATGGCCTCGGCGATGAGCGCGCCGATGGTGGGGTCGGCGGCGGAGATCGAGGCGGTGGCCGCGATCTGCTCCTTGGTCTCGATGTCCTTCGCGTCGGCGAGGAGCTGGGCCGAGACGGCGGCGGCGGCCTTCTCGATGCCGCGCTTCAGCGAGATGGGGTCGGCGCCTGCGGCGACGTTGCGGAGGCCCTCACGGACGAGCGCCTGGGCGAGCACGGTGGCGGTGGTGGTGCCGTCGCCGGCGACGTCGTCCGTCTTCTTGGCGACCTCCTTGACGAGCTCGGCACCGATCTTCTCGAACGGGTCGTCGAGCTCGATCTCCTTGGCGATGGAGACGCCGTCGTTCGTGATGGTGGGGGCGCCCCACTTCTTCTCGAGCACGACGTTGCGGCCGCGCGGGCCGAGCGTGACCTTCACCGCGTCGGCCAGGATGTTCAGGCCGCGCTCGAGGCCACGACGGGCCTCTTCGTCAAAAGCAATGATCTTAGCCATGTGTTTCCTCGTCCCTCCCGGACGTCATGAAGCAGAAGCATTGGCACTCACCAACGGCGAGTGCCAGGGACGATTCTGGCACTCTCACCTATGGAGTGCAAGTGAGCCCCGCACCTCATGACGCCCGGCCGGGGTCAGGCCAGGCGGACGCTCTCCGCCTGCGGCCCCTTGTCGCCCGTGCCGACCTCGAAGACGACCGCCTGGCCCTCCTCGAGGACCTTGTAGCCGTTCATGTCGATGGCGGAGTAGTGGACGAAGACGTCCTGCCCGCCGTCCGTCACGGTGATGAAGCCGTAGCCCTTCTCCGCGTTGAACCACTTGACGGTGCCCTGTGCCATGGTGTCGTTCCCCTTGCTGTGCTCTGGTGCGGCGCGTGCGGTGGTGCCAGTGCCGGGACCAGATGCTAACCAGGGCGTGCGGGCCCGCAGAAGGCCTGGGCGCAGGGTTAACCCGTCAGAAGTGACGAATTCACACGTTCCGCAACGGGACGGCAACACGGCCGCAACGGGACGGCAACGAGGAGGCGCGCCTCAGGACGCGTAGTCCGCCCCCAGCACCGCGGTCACCGACGAGTCGGGGAACGCGTCGCTCAGCTCGACCGTGGTCGCGCCGAGGTCGCGGGCCACGCCGCGGGCCACGGCCTCGTCGGCCGCGTCGGCGTAGTAGACGATCGTCGAGGGCACGGTGCCGTCGGCGTTGCCCTGACCGGCCACGGTCCAGCCGGTCTCGGCGAGCGCCAGCGACGCGCGGCTCGCGAGCCCGCTCGTCGTCGTGCCGTTGAGCACGGTGATCGTGGTGACGTCGGGGTCGACGGACGCCGGGTCGGCGGGGGCGACGGTCTCGGCCGGCGTCGTCGGGGCGGCCGTCTCGTCCGTCGCGTCGTCGGCCGGCGTCCCGGACCCGGCCTCGGCCGTCTCGTCGGAAGTCGGCGAGACGAACTGGAAGCTGTCGTTCGCGACGCCGAGGTACACGACGCCCGCGCCGACGAAGACGCCGACCGCGAGGGCGCACCACGCGAAGACGACCCAGACGCGACCTCGCCGTGCCACGGCTCGGTGGGCCCCGACCCTGTGCAGGTCGCCGGGCACCTCGTCGAATCGGTCGCGGGGGTGTTTCGCCATGGTGTGGTGTCGGTCTTCCGTGTGGGTCAGCGGTCGGTCGGCCCGAACGAGCGGGCGGCCCTCGCCCGGGAACGCTCCTCACGCAGTCGCAGGAGCCTCCCCACGAGCATGGGCGAGTAGGCAAGTGCAGCAGGTCTGTCGAGGAGGGAGCCGAGCATCTGCTGATAGCGCGCGGTCGTGAGGCCGAGCTCGCGCCGCACCGCCGCCTCCTTCTGTCCGGGCGAGGAAGGGGCACGCTGCTCGAAGTCGAGCAGGGCACGGTCGCGCTCGGACAGCGCGCTCGTGCGCACGTCCCCGCTGCCGCTGCCCTCGTCGCTCACTGCCCCGCCCTCTCGGTCCCGGCCAGCTTAGGGGCGGGCGGCGGAGCAGCCGGGGAGGCGCGGGGCGGTTCGGCCGGTCCGCTCGCAGCCGTCAGCCGGTCGTCCACAGGCGGGTGCCGTGGGCGTCCCCCACCGCCAGCGCACGCCCGTCGAGGGCGAGCACGGCGAAGGACTCGTCGACGGGCACGCCGCCGGGCAGGACGACCGGCACGTCGTGCAGCAGGCCCCGCCGCTCGTACGAGATCCACCGCGCGCCCAGGCCGCGCACCAGGTCGACGAACTCCTGTCGACGGCGTCCGGGCAGGTAGACGAGCGTGCCGGTCGAGACGACGACGAGGGTCACGTCCCGGGGCGCCTCGGCCGCGAGCCGCGCGAGGTCGTCGACGGCGTCGCCCCGCTCGACCCGAGGAGGCGCGGCGGCGGCCACCACGACGGCCTGCGACAGCAGGGCGGCCCGCCCGGTCGCCCCGGGCGGGAGCAGCGCCCCGAGCCAGGCCACGTCCGCGGGGGAACGCAGGTCGAGCGGGTCGAGGTCGAGGCCCGCACGCCAGACGACCTGGGGCAGCTGCACCTCGCCGAGGTCGCCGTGCACGACGACCTCGAGCTGGACGGAGCTGTCCGGGGCGCCCCAGCGCACGTCGCCCGCGCGGTGCCCGTAGCGGTCGAGCAGCAGGCCGAGTCCGGCCGAGGCGCCCACCTCGAGCAGGGCGACCGGCCCCGCCACCCGAGCCAGGGCGAGCGACACGGGGCTGGTGCGCCGCACGTCGTTGGTCTGCGTGAGCCGTCGGCCGAGCTCGTCGAGGAACCGGTCGGGGTGGTCGAGCAGCCAGCGCCGCAGCTCGGGCCAGGGGCCGAGGGGCGCACCCAGCCACCTCGCGACGGCGAGCACCAGCACCGGCTGGCGCCGCGCCTCCTCGGCTCGCTCGACCAGCGCGAGCACCTCGGCGTCGGCGGCGACGCCCCGGGCCGCGGCCGCCCAGGTCGGCGACCCCTCGAGCTGGACGGCGTCCGCGTACGCGGCGAAGCGCTCGGAGAGGGTCGGCGGCTGTGTCACCGGCCGAGTCTCGCACCCCTGGGAGGCAGCCCCGAGGAGGCGGCGGCGCGGAATGGGCGTCGGCGGCGCGGTGTTCAATGGAGAGTCCCCGACGAGCAGGCCCCGACGCCTGCGAGTCCCCCCTGACGCAGAGGAGTGCACCATGGCGAACGAGCCCGTGTCGTACCAGGTCGAGAAGTCCGACGAAGAGTGGCGTCGTGAGCTCGACCCCCAGGCCTACCAGGTGCTCCGCCAGGCGGCGACCGAGCGCCCGTGGACGGGCGAGCTGCTCGACGAGAGCCGTGCCGGCGTCTACGCCTGCGCCGCCTGCGGCGCCGAGCTCTTCAAGAGCGGCACCAAGTTCGACAGCGGCTGCGGCTGGCCGAGCTTCTACGAGTCGGTCGACCCGGAGGCCGTGCAGCTGATCGAGGACGACTCGCTCGGCATGGTCCGCACCGAGGTCCGCTGCGCGACCTGCGGGTCGCACCTCGGCCACGTGTTCCCCGACGGCTTCGGCACCCCGACCGGCGACCGATACTGCATGAACTCGATCTCGCTCGACTTCAAGGCCGAGGGCACCTCGGCCGGCGACCAGGCCCAGGCCTGATGGGCGCCGTCGCCGACGCTGCCCGCCGGCGACGGTCCCGCTCGAAGGTCACGGACGAAGCGCCCGGGCACGAGCAGCTGCTCGAGCTCGTGCAGGCGGCCGCGACCGTGGCCGACCACTCGTCGCTGCGCCCGTGGCGGCTGATCGAGCTGCGCGGCGACGACCGGCTGCTGATCGGTCGAGGGCTCGCCGAGGCGAGCGGTGCCGACGGGAAGTCGGCCGAGAAGCTCGCGCAGAAGTCGCTCCGGGCCCCGCTCGTCCTCGCCGTCGTGCTGTCGCCCGTCGAGAGCCGCAAGGTGCCCGAGTGGGAACAGGAGAGCGTCGCCTCGGGCGTCGCCCACCTGCTGTCGCTCGTGCTCGACGACGAGGGCTGGGGCGTGTTCTGGCGCACCGGCACCGACACCCGCCACGAGGCGGTGCACCGGGCCCACGGGCTGGCGCCGCACGAGAAGCTGTTGGGCTGGCTCTACGTCGGCGGGCGGACCGAGCGCGACGAGAAGCCCCGCAAGCTGCTCGACCCCGACCGCTTCGTCAGCGCACCGGGCACGGCGACGGCCTAGGCGGCGGCTGGCAGGCTGCTGCGCCTGGCAGGCCGTGCCTACCAAGCTGCGTCTACCAGGCTGCGTCTACCAGGACTTGCGGCTCTGCCCCACGACGGTGATCGGCAGCCAGAACGAGCCGGTCATGAGCACGATGCCCGCGAAGAAGACGAAGGCGTTGGGCTCGTCCTGGCCGAACGAGTACGCGAAGAGCGCGAAGCTCGCGAGCAGCAGGATGATCGAGCCGATGGCGGTCAGGACGTTGGTCATGGGAGCTCCTCGTGGTCGGTGCCCGGGGCGACCGGGCGCGACCGCACGGGTCGCTGCAGCTCCTACTTCACCACTTGCGCCGGGTCTGCGCCAATCCTGCGTGGCGTGCAGGCCGTGAGCCGCACCCCCGCCCGTGCCCGACGCTCCCGCCCGTCGCCCTCGTCCGTCGCCTGCCGGACGTCGGATCGGTAAGATGGGTCCGCCCGCCGCCTTGGCGCAGTCCGGTAGCGCAGTGCTCTTGTAAAGCGAAGGTCGTCGGTTCGAATCCGACAGGCGGCTCCCCCGGCCCCGTCCCGCCCCTCGGCGGGGCGGGGCCTTCCCCGTGCCGGCCTCAGCCCTCACCCACCGCCCACAGCCCCGCAGCCCCCGACGACGTGCGCTCCCGACGAGAGGACCTCTCGACCGTGCCGTCCCGCCCGCCCGCCGCCGCCTCCGGCAGCCCCTTCCCCCGGCCCCGCGACCTGCTGCGCGTCGGGCCGCACGACGGCGCCCACCTGCCTGCTCTCCGCGTGGCCGTCTCGGTCGTGCTGCCGCTCGCCGTGCTCGTCGCGATCGGGCACGCCGAGTGGGCGCCCTACGCCACCTTCGGCGCCTTCGCCTCGGCGTTCGGCCGCGGGATCGGTCGCGTGCAGCGCCTCGGCATGCAGCTCGAGGCGGGCGCGCTGCTCGTCGTGGTCGTCGTGCTCGGCACGGCGCTCTCGGCGGCGCAGCTGCCCGCCGTGGCCCTGGTGCCGGTCGTGGCGCTCGTGGCGGGGGCGGCCTCCGTGGTCGCGGACGTGCGCGGCTGGAACCCGCCCGGCCCCCTCTTCCCGGTCTTCGGGCTCGGCGTCTGCGCCTTCGTGCCGGCGGTGCCGGCGAGCATCGGGATCGCGGCGGTCGTGTCGTCGCTGAGCGTGCTGCTCGCGCTCGTGACCTCGCTCGTCGGGCTGGTCCGCCGCTCCGGCCGGCGGGCCCTCGCGGAGCCCGGCGCCCGGGTCGTCGGCCGCCCCGTCGTCGCCGTCGACCTGCGCCGCGCCCTCCTGCACGCCGGCGTCTGCCTGGTGGCCTCGCTCGTGGCCGGTCTCCTCAGCGTCGGGCTCGGGCTGCAGAACCCGTACTGGGCGATGGTCTCCGCCGTGGTGCCCGTCGTGGGCCGCGCGACGTCGGGACAGCTGCTGCGAGCCGGCCACCGCCTCCTCGGCACGGTCGTGGGGCTGGGCCTCGCGGCCCTGCTGCTGGTCCTGCAGCCGAGCGCCGTCGCGCTCGTCGTCGCCTTCGGGGTGCTCCAGTTCGCCACCGAGCTCGTCGTCGCGCGGAACTACGGGCTGGCCCTGGTGTTCATCACGCCGATGGCGCTCGGCATGCCCGCGATCGGGGGAGGGCCCGTCGACGTGGGGGCCCTGATCGCGGCCCGCGGCGCCGACACGGCGATCGGGGTGGGCGTCGTCGTGCTGGTGCTCCTCGCGACGCACCGGCTCCGCAGCGCCCCCGCCCGAGACGGGGCGCAGTCGGGGCTCGCCTAGGAGGCGTCGGCCTGGGCGCGCGCCCGCCGGTCGCCCCGGGACCACCAGACGAGGTCCGCGACGCCCTGCGCGATCAGCAGCACGGCGACGAGGGACACGATCAGCGTGATCGTCTCGACCGGACCGCCGGAGGTGAGGGTCAGCAGCTGCACGACGAGCCCGAGCACGCCGAGGACGATCTCGAAGACGGGAGGCAGGACGGTGCCGGTCTTCGTCAGCGTGAACCAGGGGCGGCGGAGTTCGCTCATGGTCCGAGTCTAGGGAGGACGTATCCTCGACCGGGTCGCCCGGACGGCGACACGCACGCCGCCGCGCGGCACGACCCAGGAGGCCATCGCGAGGACCAGGCAGGTGCGCGTCGACCCCGACGTGCCGAACTGGCTGCTGACGAAGGACGGCGGCCTCGTGCGGCCGATCGTGACCGTCGTCTCCGCCGGCCTGATCGCCGCCAGCATCCTCACGAGCCTGCTCGTCGGGGGCGGCAGCCTCACCGTCGTCGCCGTGCTGCTGCTCGTCGTGGCCGTCGCGGTGACCGTGTGGGCCGTCGTCGACGTCGTCTGGTGGACCCTCGGCGGTCGTCGCCGCATCGTCCGGCTGCCGCGCGACCCGAACGGCTGAGGCCTCTCCGCCCGACGACACATGCTGCCGAGGGCATGTTCGTGCCCCGCGATCCTGGCAACCGCACAGAGAACTGCGCCGTAAACTCGACCGATGCACCCGACCGGTGCTCACGATCTCTCCGGCTGCCGACGACCACCGTTCGTCGCCCGAGCCGGTGCACACGCCCGAGACAATTCGACAGGGAGTCCCGTTGACAGGACACGCCACGACAGGCGCGGCGCCCACCGACGCCGCCTTCTTCGGAGCCGACGCCGCGACCCTCGAGGCCGACGCCGCCGAGCGCGAGGCCGGCGCCGCCGCCGCGGCCGCACGGGACGACGACGCCGCGGTCCCCGTGGTCGGGGCAGGCAACGCCACCACGCGCCACCGCAACGTCGCGCTGCTCAGCGTCGCGAGCACCATGGCGACCCGCGTCACCACCTCGGCCAGCATCGACGAGAAGCTCCGGCCGGTGCTCAAGCGCCTCAAGCTGCCCACGGGCCTGCTGCAGCGCGTCGCCGGAGTCGAGGAGCGCCGCAACTGGGCCGAGGGCCAGAGCTTCGACGAGGCCGCGATCGACGCCGGCAAGCGGGCGCTGGCCGAGGCCGGCGTCCGACCCGACCAGGTCGGCCTGCTCATCAACACCTCCGTGACGCGGCCGCACCTCGAGCCCTCGGTGGCCGTCCGGCTGCACCACGGCCTCGGCCTGCCCTCGTCGGCCACGAACTTCGACATCGCGAACGCCTGCCTGGGCTTCGTCAACGGCATGACCCTCGCCGCGCAGCTGATCGACGCCGGCCAGATCGACTACGCCGTGATCATCGACGGCGAGGACGCGGACGACGTCCAGGTCAACACGATCGACCGCCTCCTGACCAAGGGCTACGAGCGCGACGACTTCATGAGCGAGTTCGCGAGCCTGACGCTCGGCTCCGGCGCCGCGGCGGCCGTCATCGGCCGCGCCGACCGCCACCCCGAGGGGCACCGCATCCTCGGCGGCGTCACCCGTGCGGCGACCGAGAACTACGACCTCTGCGTCGGCAGCGTCGACGGCATGTTCACCGACGCGAAGGCCCTGCTCAAGCGCGGCATGGAGCTCGTCGTCTCGGCCTGGAAGGAGGCGGCCCGCGACTGGAACTGGCAGCGCATGGACCGCTACATCATGCACCAGGTCAGCGACGTGCACACCGGCGCCTTCGTGAAGGCCGCGGGCATCGACCGCAAGCGCGTCCCGCTCACCTACCCCACCCTCGGCAACGTCGGCCCGGCGTCGATCCCGATCACCCTCGTCGAGGAGTCGCGCACCCTCGCCAAGGGCGATCGCGTGCTGCTGATGGGCGTCGGCTCGGGCATCAACACCGCGATGATGGAGCTCGCCTGGTGAGTCGCCTGCCCTCGGCCGCGCGGGCGACGTCGCCCGCGACGCTCCCCCCGGCCGGGCTCGACGGCCTCGACCCGTCGTGGTCGCGGCTCGTGACCGTGCCCGCAGGAGGCGCCGAGCGCGTCCAGCGCACGTGGCACCTCCTCGACAACGCCGCCTCCCTCGCGGCACTCGGGGCGGAGCCCGTCGGCACCGTCCTCTGCGTGCACGGCAACCCGACGTGGTCGTACCTCTGGCGTCGTCTCGTGGCGCAGGCGACCGAGGCCGCCGCGGCCGGGCGGCCCGCCTGGCGCGTCGTCGCCGTCGACCAGCTCGACATGGGCTTCTCCGAGCGGACCGGCGTCGAGCGGGGGCTGCCGCAGCGGGTCGCCGACCTCGCCGCGCTCACCGCCGAGCTCGGCCTCGAGGGCCCCGTCGTCACGCTCGGCCACGACTGGGGCGGCGTCGTC
>Ga0308167_1001183_pt1 | contig 32839 bp, 31 predicted proteins | sample PhyCR1_2_FD_202138 | JGI IMG/M metagenome (GOLD analysis project Ga0308167, IMG submission 202138) | Phyllosphere microbial communities from UC Gill Tract Community Farm, Albany, California, United States - DLSLRC.R1 | ecosystem: Host-associated > Plants > Phyllosphere > Unclassified | place... | reverse complement strand
GGTTCGGATCGTCCGTTCCGTGGTGGTGACGACCGTCCGCGTCGCGATGGCGACCGTCCGTTCCGGGGACGGGACGACCGCGGGGCCCGCGGGGTTGACGAGCGTCGTGAGGGTGGCCGTCCGTTCCGTGGGGGTGACGACCGTCCCCGTCGCGACGGAGACCGTCCGTTCCGTGGACGGGACGACCGCCCGGCCCGCGGGGCCGATGAGCGTCGAGACAGCGACCGCCCGTTCCGAGGGCGTGACGACCGTCCGCGGCGCGATGGGGACCGCCCCGTCCGCAGCGGGGCGGATCGTCCGTTCCGCGGTGACGATCGCCCCCGTCGTGACGACGAGCGTCGACGGTTCGGTGACGGCACGCGCCACGCCGGCTCGCGTTTCGGTGAAGGGGCTCGTGACGACTGGGAAGACCGCGACCCCTACGGCACCAAGTCGATCCGCCCGCGCCACGACGATCCCGAGATCCCCGACGGCATCCAGGTGCGCGACCTCGACCCCGCGGCCCGCGCTGAACTGAAGACCCTCAGCAAGGACAACGCGGACTGGGTCGCGAAGCACCTCGTGGCGGCCGCGCTGCTCGTCGACGAGGACCCCGAGACGGCGAACCAGCACGCGCTGAGTGCCGCCCGTCGCGCCGGCCGTGTGGGAGTGGTGCGGGAGACCGCCGCGATCACGGCCTACCGCCTGGGTGACTTCGCGACGGCACTCCGCGAGCTGCGGACCTACCGCAGGATCTCGGGACGCAACGACCAGCTGCCGATGATGGTCGACTGCGAGCGCGGCCTCGGTCGTCCGGAGCGTGCGCTCGAGCTCGGCCGATCCGTTGACCGAGCTGCCCTCGACACCCCCGTGCAGGTCGAACTCGCCATCGCCATGTCCGGCGCGCGGCTCGACCTCGGGAATCCCACAGCCGCGCTGGGCGAACTCGAGATTCCACAGCTCGACCCGTCGACGGCCTACAGCTGGTCACCGTCGCTCTACAGTGCTTACGCGGCCACGCTCGAGGAGCTCGGTCGTCAGGACGAGGCCGACGAGTGGTGGGCCCGTGTGGATCGTGCCGCCGCGGCCCTCGCCGAGGTCGCCGACGAGAATGCTTGGGAGACAGTTGATGTGGTCGAGGAAACGCTCGAGGTCGAAGAACCCGGAGACGACGCCGACGGGCCCGTCGGGTACGGCGTCGACGAACTCGACGACACCGACCAGCTCGGCGAACCCGACGACCCCGACGACGAGCTCGGCGAGATCGACGACGACAACCCCACCGACGTCGAGGGTTCCGCAGCCGACTGACGTGCCACGGCCCCCGACGGCGGGTGTGGACGTCGTCCTCACCGACCTGGACGGGGTGGTCTACCGGGGCCGCAACGCGATCCCCCACGCGGTGGAGGCCCTGACACGGGCGTCGTTGACCGCACGGGTGGGCTACATCACGAACAACGCCTCGCGGCGCCCCGTCGACGTCGCCGAACACCTCGAGCGCTACGGCCTCGAGGTGTCCGCCGACGACGTGGTGACGTCGTCCCAGGCCGGCGTGCGCTTGCTCGCGACGCTCGTGCCCGCCGGCTCGACGGTCCTGGTGACCGGCGGGCTCGGTCTCACGAGCATCGTCGAGGAAGCCGGGTTCACGGTGACCTCGAGTGCCGAGGACGCCCCCGCCGCGGTCATCCAGGGTTTCTCCCCGGACCTCGGTTGGCAGCACCTGGCAGAGGCATCCTTCGCGCTCGCCGACCCCGACGTCCCGTGGGTCGCGACGAACATGGACTGGTCGATCCCGGTCGAGCGGGGCATCGCCCCGGGCAACGGCACGCTCGTCTCGGCTGTGCACCAGGCGGTCGGGCGGATGCCGGTCGTGGCGGGCAAGCCAGAGCGCCCGATCTTCGACGCGGCACTCGCTCGGTTCGGCGGGGAGCGTCCGCTGTTCATCGGTGACCGTCTGGACACCGACATCAAGGGCGCGAACGACGCCGGCATCCCGAGCGTGCTCGTGCTGACCGGCATCGACCAGGCGAAGCAGGTCCTCGCCGCGGACCAGCGTTCGCGTCCGACGTTCGTGCTCGAGGACCTCCGCGGGCTGTCCGAGCCGTACCCGGTGGCGGTGCGTCGTGAGGACGAGGACGGGACACGCTACGTCACGATGGGCGAGGCGACCGTCGCGATGCGAGGCCACGTCGTCCGCGTGCTCGACGCAGGGAAGGCCATCGATCGGCTCCGGGCGGGCGCGACCCTGATCTGGGAGTCGGGCCTCGCGATCTACGGACTCGACGTCGACCCGCAGCTGTACGGTGGCGAGTAACGTGACCGAGGTGCACGACCACACCGAGGCCCCGGGACACGTGCCGGGCGACGCGTTCGCGGAGCGGACCGCTGCAGCCGAGAACCTGCCGCTCGAACAGCGCGCCGAGGCGTTCGCAGCGCTGCACGACGAACTCCGGACCCGGCTGGAGAGCGGCGGCACGACGAGTGCCTGAGGTCGCCCCGGTGCGTCTCGACGCACTCCTCGCCGCGCGCGGCCTGGCGAAGTCCCGGACGGCGGCCGCGAAGCTGATCCAGGACGGTCGGGTCTCGGTCGACGGAACCGCTGTGGTGAAACCCTCCGCGCAGACCCCCTCCGACGCGGTGCTCGACGTCGACTCGGCGGACGAGTGGGTGTCCCGCGCCGCACGCAAGCTCGTCGGGGCGCTGGACGCGTTCGCCGTCGACCCCGCCGACCGCGTGGCGCTCGACGTCGGCGCCAGCACGGGTGGGTTCACGCAGGTGCTGCTCGCCCGCGGCGCCCGGCGGGTCATCGCGCTCGACGTCGGACACGGGCAACTCGATCCGTTGCTCGCGCTCGATGAGCGCGTGGTGGTGGTCGAGGGCACCAACGCCCGCAACCTCACCGCGGAGGACTACGCAGAACTCGATGCCGCGGCGCCCGAGACCACACTGGTCGTCGGAGACCTGTCCTTCATCTCGCTCCGACTCGTCCTGCCCGCGCTGGCGGCGGCGGTGCCCGCGGACGAGTTCGTCCTGCTCGTCAAACCGCAGTTCGAGGTGGGACGGACGGGCGTCAAGGAGGGGATCGTCCGGGACGCCGGCCTGCGGAACGACGCGCTGATGAACGTGCTCTGGGCCGCCTGGGACCTCGGTCTCGGCACGAGCGGCCTCGCCGCTTCGCCGATCGTGGGGACCCACGGCAACCACGAGTACCTCGCGCACTTCCAGCGCGGTGTCGGGGGCAATCCGACAGAATGGATCGACCGGGCGACGGAACTGGCGGAAGGGGCTGCATGAGCGACGAACGGCATATCCTGCTCGTGTCCCACACGGGCCGGCGGGACTCGATCGACGCCGCCGTCGAGGTGTGTGACCTCCTGCACGCCGCAGGACTCGTCCCGGTGATGCCGTTCGACGAGTACGCCGACATCCGCCGGGCAGAGGCCTCCGTGGGCCAGGTCGACATCCTCGGTGTCGACGTCCAGTCCGACCAGCTCGAGATCGTCATCGTGCTCGGCGGTGACGGGACGATCCTCCGTGCTGCCGAACTCGTCCGCGGGACGGGCGCACCGATCGTCGGCGTCAACCTCGGCCACGTCGGGTTCCTCGCCGAGAGCGAGCGCGACGGGCTCGCGGAGACCGTGCAGCGCGCCCTGACGGGGGAGTACCACGTCGAGGAACGCGTCACCCTGCAGGTCGACGTCGTCGTCGGACACGAGGTCGTCTACACCTCATGGGCGCTGAACGAGGCGACGATCGAGAAGGCCTCGCGTGAGCGCATGCTCGAGGTCGTCACCGAGGTCGACGGGCGTCCGCTCTCCTCGTTCGGGTGCGACGGCGTCGTCGTGTCCACGCCGACCGGTTCCACGGCGTACTCCTTCTCGGGCGGCGGGCCGATCGTCTGGCCGGACGTCGACGCGCTCCTCATGGTGCCGCTCAGCGCGCACGCGCTCTTCGCGCGGCCGATCGTCGTCGGGCCCGACTGCACCCTCGCGATCGAGGTGCTCCGGCGCACGAGCGGCGTCGGGGTGCTCTGGTGCGACGGCCGCCGCACCCACGACCTGCCGCCCGGCGCACGGGTGGAGGTCCGGCGATCCCCGGACCCGGTGCGGGTCGCGCGACTCAAGGACGCTCCGTTCACCGACCGCCTCGTCGCGAAGTTCCAGCTCCCGGTGGCGGGCTGGCGCGGGCCGCAGCAGGACGACGAGTGACCGTCCGGACGAGACCCACCGACGACCAGGACGCGTCCGTTCCCGCGAAGGACCAGCCGACGATCGACCAGCGAGTCGCACGACACCACCAGCCGACCGCACGAGACCACCACCGCGCAGCACGAGGGAAGGGGCACGAGTGATCGAGGAGATCCGCATCTCCGACCTGGGGGTCATCGGCGAGACCACGCTGGAGCTCGGCCCCGGCTTCACGGTCGTCACGGGCGAGACCGGTGCCGGCAAGACGATGATCGTCACCGCGCTCGGCCTGCTGCTCGGCGCGCGGGCAGACGCGGGTTCCGTCCGTCGGGGCGCACCGAGCGCGGTCGTCGAGGGCCGCTGGCACGTGCCGGACCACGCGGCCGTCGCCGAACGCGTCGAGGACGCCGGTGGCACCGTCGAGGACGGCGAACTCATCCTGACCAGGACGGTCTCGGCCGAAGGACGGAGCCGCGCGACGGTCGGTGGACGCAGCGCACCGGTGGCGGTCCTCGGCGAACTGGCCGACCAGCTCGTGACCGTCCACGGCCAGTCCGACCAGATCCGCCTGACGTCCGCCACGGCGCAACGTGCGGCCCTCGACGGCTTCGGCGGGCCGAAGCTGCAGAAGGCGCTCGCCGCCTACGTCGCCGCGTACGACACGTGGCAGGCGCACGCCGGCGAGCTCGAGACCCTGACGCGGGACCGGGACGACCGGGTCGCCGAGGCAGAGCGCATCCGTGCCGCCTCGGACGAGATCGAGGCCGCCGCTCCGCAACCGGGCGAGGACGTCGAACTCGCCGAGCGCGCCGAGCGGCTCGGGAACCTCGAGGACCTCCGACTGTCGGCCGGCCTGGCACACGAGGCGCTCTCGAGCGAGTCCCTCGACGGCGCTGCCGACGTCATCGGGCTCGTCGAGTCCGCACGTCGAGCGGTGGAACGTGTCGCCTCTTCGGACGCAGCCCTGCAGCCGGTGCTGGAACAGTTGACCGAGCTCGGGATCCAGGCATCCGAAGCGTCGGCGAGCCTGTCGAGCTACCTCGGGTCACTGGAGCCCGAAGCCGGACACGACCTCGAACTCATCAACGAACGCCGGGCCCTGCTCGCGGGACTCACCCGCAAGTACGGCGAGACGATCGACGACGTGATCGCCTACGGTCAGCGGGCGAGCGACCGGCTGCTCGAGCTCGACGGGGACGACGACCGGATCGTGGCGTTGCAGCAGGCGGTCGCCGACGACGAGCAGGCCCTCGCGGCTGCCGGCGCGGCGCTGACGTCCGCGCGGACGAAAGCAGCGACGGACCTTGCGAAGCGCGTCACGGCCGAGCTGTCGAGCCTCGCGATGACCGGGGCCCGACTGGTGGTCGAGGTCACGGACGGTGGCGAGTACCGCCGGCACGGGCGGGACCAGGTGGCGATCCTCCTGCAGCCGCACTCGGGGACCGACCCCCGACCGATCGGCAAGGGAGCGTCCGGTGGTGAGCTCTCGCGGGTGATGCTCGCGATCGAGGTCGTCATGGCCGGCAGCACGACCGTGCCGACCTTCGTGTTCGACGAGGTCGACGCGGGTGTGGGTGGCGCCGCGGCGATCGAGATAGGTCGGCGCCTGGCGCAGCTCGCGGAGCGGACCCAGGTGATCGTCGTCACGCACCTGGCGCAGGTCGCAGCGTTCGCGAACAACCACCTCAACGTGGTCAAGGACGCCAGCGGCGCCGTGACGTCGTCGAGCGTGCGACGGCTGGACGGCGAGGAGCGGCTGCAGGAGATGGCGCGGCTGCTGTCCGGGCTTGGTGACAGCGCGAGCGGCATGGAGCACGCGCGCGAACTGCTCGAGGTCGCCGGCCAGTCCGCCTGACCGCGGCTGGGGGTCGACCGGGAGGCGCAGCGCACGCCCGGGACGACCGGCTCGTGCCGAGTGGGTCAGTCCGCGCCCGGGACTGCCGGCTCGTGCCGAGTGGGTCAGTCCGCGCTCGGGACGGCCGGCTCGTGCCGAGTGGGTCAGTCCGCGTCCGCGACGGCCGGCTCGTGCCGAGTGGGTCAGTCCGCGTCCGCGACGGCCGGCTCGTGCCGAGTGGGTCAGTCCGCGTCCGTCGAGTGCCGTGGCTCGTGTGCCGGCCGGACACCTGGCGCCGTGGGCGCGTTCGGACAGACCCGCGCGGCGTCCTGCCCGCCGGGCGTGCCATGACAGGCCGAGCCAGCGCTGCGCCCTCCCAGCACGGTGCCGCCGCACCCGCACCCGCTGGCGCGAGACGGCGCCACGGCGCCACGGCGCCACGGCGCCACGGCGCCACTGCTCCGGCGGGCGCGCCACGGGGCGGGCCGTGCACCGGCCATCCACCCGCGCAACGCCTGCGGCGAACGCGGGGTCGCGCCTCCCGTCGGTTCTGACGTAGGATGGAAGCCCGTGGCGGACACTCTCAGCGGCGGTACCCAGAACACCAGCAACCAGACCCCGAAGGTGACGAAGCAGATCTTCGTGACCGGCGGGGTCGTCTCGTCTCTCGGCAAGGGCCTGACGGCGGCCAGCCTCGGCAACCTGCTCACGGCGCGCGGCCTCAAGGTCGTCATGCAGAAGCTCGACCCGTACCTCAACGTGGACCCGGGCACCATGAACCCGTTCCAGCACGGTGAGGTCTTCGTGACCGACGACGGCGCCGAGACGGACCTGGACATCGGCCACTACGAGCGGTTCCTCGACATCAACCTCTCGCAGGCCGCGAACGTCACGACCGGGCAGGTGTACTCGAGCGTCATCGCCAAGGAGCGGCGCGGCGAGTACCTCGGCGACACGGTCCAGGTCATCCCGCACATCACCGACGAGATCAAGCGTCGGATGCGTGAGCAGGCCGAGAACGACCCGCAGCCCGACGTCATCATCACCGAGGTCGGCGGCACGGTCGGGGACATCGAGTCGCAGCCGTTCATCGAGTCGGCGCGGCAGGTGCGGCACGAGCTCGGCCGGAACAACGTCTTCTTCGTGCACGTCTCGCTCGTGCCGTTCATGAACGCCTCCGGCGAGCAGAAGACCAAGCCGACGCAGCACTCGGTCGCGCAGCTCCGGTCGATCGGTATCCAGCCGGACGCCCTCGTGCTCCGCTCGGACCGGCCCGTCTCGGACAGCAACAAGCGGAAGATCGCGCTGATGTGCGACGTGGACGAGAACGCCGTGGTGAACGCGGTCGACGTCCCCTCGATCTACGACATCCCCACGATGCTGCACGACCAGGGGCTCGACCAGGTCATCATCGACGCGCTGCGGCTCGAGGCCGACGGGGTCGACTGGTCGCGTTGGGACGGCGTCCTGCGCGCGGTGCACGAGCCGAAGAAGGAGGTCACGATCGCCCTCGTCGGCAAGTACATCGACCTGCCGGACGCGTACCTGTCGGTGACCGAGGCGCTCCGGGCCGGCGGCTTCGCGCACGACGCGAAGGTGAAGCTGAAGTGGGTCGTGTCCGACGACTGCACGACGCCCGAGGGGGCGGCGAAGCAGCTCGGCGACGTCGACGGCATCTGCATCCCGGGCGGGTTCGGCGTGCGCGGCATCGAGGGCAAGCTCGGTGCGCTCCGCTTCGCCCGTGAGCAGCAGATCCCCACGCTCGGCCTGTGCCTCGGCCTGCAGTGCATGGTCATCGAGTACGCCCGCCACGAGGCCGGTCTGACCGACGCGTCGAGCACCGAGTTCGACCCGGAGACCTCGACGCCGGTCATCGCGACGATGGCCGAGCAGGTGGACATCATCGCCGGCGGCGACCTGGGCGGCACGATGCGCCTCGGTCTCTACCCGGCGAAGTTCACCGACGGCTCGCTCGCGGCGGAGCTGTACGGCGCGTCCGAGGCCTCGGAGCGGCACCGTCACCGCTACGAGGTGAGCAACAAGTACCGCCAGCAGATCGCGGACGCCGGCCTGGTGTTCTCCGGCACCTCGCCGGACGGCACGCTCGTCGAGTACGTGGAGCTGCCGCGCGAGGTGCACCCGTTCTACATCGCGACGCAGGCGCACCCGGAGCTCCGGTCCCGTCCGACGAACGCCCACCCGCTGTTCGCCGGGCTCGTCGGTGCGGCGATCGAGCGTGCGGGTGCCTCGAGCCTGTTCGACCCGCAGGAGTCGGCTGCCTGACGCAGCCTGACGGCGTACGGGAGGCGCGGTGCTGGCTGGCACCGCGCCTCCCGTCCGTCTCGCGCCGGTTCCGACCCGTCTCGCGCCGGTTCCGACCCGTCTCGCGCCGGTTCCGACCCGTCTCGGTGCCGGGTACGGGCCGCCGGAACCTGGTTCCGGACACAGCACCACGGAAGAACGCGGTGTGGTGTCCGGAACCTGGTTCCGTCGGGGTGCGCTGCGAGCGCGTGCCGTGACCGGGGCGTGGTGGAGCGTCGCCGTGCTTGGATTGACCACGTGACTGACGCACCGATCGCCGACGAAGCAGCCTCCTACGACGTCACCGACTCCTCGGTCGTGTACGAGGGCGCTGTCTGGGACATCCGACGGGACACCATCGCGTACAACGACGACGCGATGGTCCGCGAGTACGTGGACCACACCGGCGCCGTCGCCGTGTACGCGGAGGACGACGAGGGGCGCGTGCTCGTCATCCAGCAGTACCGGCACCCGGTCGGCCTGCGCGACTGGGAGCTGCCCGCTGGGCTGCTCGACGTCGAGGGCGAGGACCACCTCACCGCCGCGCGCCGCGAGCTGGCGGAGGAAGCCGACCTGCAGGCCGAGACCTGGGAGTCGCTCGTCCGTTTCAACACCTCGCCCGGGGGCAGCGACGAGTTCATCGAGGTGTTCCGTGCCACCGACGTGCACGCCACCGACGAGGCGTTCGACCGTGAAGCCGAGGAGGCCGACATCGTGACCCGCTGGGTGCCGCGATCCGAGCTCGTCGAGGCGATCCTGGCGGGCCGGCTGACGAATGCGGCGCTCATCGTGGCGACCCTCGCGGCCGAGGCCCGAGCGCACCGCTAACCTCGTGTGGTGATCCCGCTCGACCGTGCCACGGACGCGTACCTGCGGCACGTCGCGATCGAGCGCGGGCTGTCGCAGCACACGCTGTCCGCGTACCGGCGGGACCTCGCCGCGTTCGCCGACTGGGTCGCGACGGCGCCGGTGGTGGAGTCCGACGGTGCGGACCGGGCGGGCGGCTCGGCGATCGTGCACGACGTGTCCCGCATCGCACGGGCCGACTTGACCGGGTTCGTGGCGCACCTCGGCACCCGGGCGGAGGGGCCGCTCGCCCCACGCTCGATCGCACGCATGCTCAGCGCGGTGCGCTCGTTCACGGCGTTCGCCGCGGGGGAGGGATGGTTGCCGCTCGACCCCGGTTCCTCCGTCCGGCCCCCGAAGGCGCCCATGCGGCTGCCGAAGGCGATCTCGGTGCACGCCGTCGAACGACTGCTCGCGGCCACCGAGGGAGAGGAACCCGCGCAGCTGCGGGACCGCGCGCTCCTCGAGCTCCTCTACGCCACGGGGGCGCGGGTGTCGGAAGCCGTCGGGCTGTCCGTCGACGACGTCACGACGCTGTCCGACGGGGACGACGACATCACCGTGGTGCGGGTGACCGGCAAGGGCAACAAGCAGCGGATCGTGCCGCTCGGGAGCTACGCCCGGGCCGCGGTGGACGCCTACCTCGTGCGGGCGCGGCCGGTGTTCGCGTCCAGGGGGAGCGGGACGCCGGCGCTGTTCCTCGGTGCTCGCGGAGCGCGACTGTCACGGCAGGGAGCGTGGCTGGTGATCCAGGCGGCAGCGGAGCGGGCAGGCCTGTCGGAGCACGTCTCGCCGCACACGTTCCGGCACTCGTTCGCGACGCACCTGCTCGAGGGCGGAGCGGACGTCCGCGTGGTGCAGGAGCTGCTCGGGCACGCGAGTGTGGCGACGACGCAGATCTACACGCTCGTCACGGCGGACATGCTGCGGGACGTGTACCAGACGGCACACCCGCGGGCGCGGCGCTGACGGGTGGCCGCGCGGCGGTGTGGCCGCGGGCGTGTCGAACCATGGATGCGACATGGAACCAGGGGCCGAGGCTGGTTCGACGTCGGATCCGTGGTTCGACGAGCGCGACCGAAGCGTGCGACCCGTGCGTGCGACCCCGCGGGCGACGCTCGCGCGCGACGCGGACGCTAGGCGGCGTGCAGCAGGGGAGCGGCCACGACGATGCCCGTCGCGACCGCCACGACGATCGCGCTCGCCGCGAGGCTCCTCGCGAGCAGGCGCCACCCGCCGGTCGCGCCGGGCCTGACGACGCCCACGACACCGGCGACGACGGCGAGCACACTGCAGACGCCCCACGGGTCGAACACGATCGACAGCAGCGCGAGCAGGACCGCGGCAACGGTGACGGCGCACACGCGCCGGACGCCGCTGCCCGAGGCCCACGCCCTGGTCCGGACCGGGGCGGTCTGCACCGAGAAGGACGGCCCGACCGGGGCCGCGGCCACCGGCACGACCGGCTCACGCCGTGCGGGCAGCGCCCTCGTCGCCGCTCCCCAGGTACGCCCGTCCCACCAGCGGAGACGGCTGGCGTCCTGCGGGTCGGGGAACCAGCCTGCGGCCGGCAGTGTCACGGGGTGCTCCTCGAGGGTGCGGGGTTCGGTGCCCTGCAACGCTACGAGACCGCGCTCGGCGTGCACAGTCCCCGGCCGGGTGTCGGCACAAGTGCGGACAACTGCGCTGCGCTAGCGTCGGAGCGTGATCGAAGCCTCCTCCGACCTGCCCGCGTTCTGGGCCGCCCGCCGCGCCGAGTCGCCCGGACTGCCGGAAGCGGTGCCGCTCGCCTGGGCCTTCGGTGCGACCGCCGAGCACGCCGACGAACTGCTCGACCTGGTGCTGCGGGGCACCAAGGACGGCACGGCCTCGTCGATGTGGGACTACGAGGCCTCCGGTGAGGCGCTGCCCGAGGTCGGCGAGCTCAGCGTCATCCTCGACGGCAGGGGTGAGCCCCGGGCCGTGATCGAGACGACCGCGCTCCGGGTCGTGCCGTTCGACGAGGTCGACGCGGAGCACGCCCGGAGCGAGGGGGAGGGCGACCGCACGCTCGAGTACTGGCGTGCCGCGCACGAGCGCTACTGGCGGGAGCACTCGGAGAACCCGCGCGGATTCGCGCCGGACATGCCCGTCCTGTGCGAGCGGTTCCGGCTGGTGTGGCCCGCTCCGGTCAGCTGACGGCGGGTGCGGGTGCGGCGTCCACCTCGCTGAACACGTCCTTGACGGCGGCCAGCAGCCGGGCGTTGAAGTCCACACCCAACTGGTTCGGGACGGTGACGAGCACCGTGTCCGCCGCTCGGACGGCCTGGTCCGTCGCCAGCGCGGCGACGAGGTCCTCCGGCTCACCGATGTAGGAACGGCCGAACCGCGCCAGGCCACCGTCGAGGTGCCCGACCTGGTCCTGCCTCTCGACCTGCGCACGGACGCCGAAGTAGTGGCGGGACTCGTCGTCGGTGATCGGGATGATGCTGCGCGACACCGAGACGCGCGGTGTGCGCTCCCACCCCATCGCGGCCCAGGTGTCACGGAACCGCTGGATCTGCTCGGCCTGCAGCTCGTCGAACGGCACGCCGGTGTCCTCGGTGAGGAGCGTCGACGACATGAGGTTGAGCCCCTGTTCCGCCGTCCACTCGGCCGTGGCCCGGGTGCCGGCACCCCACCAGATCCGATCGGGGAGCGTCTCGGACAGCGGGAACACCGGCAACGAGCCCACGGATCCCGTCATCTGCGGGTTCGCGTTCGCCATCGGTTCGCCGGCGATCGCCCGTCGGAAGACGTCGGTGTGCGCCCGTGCCATGTCCGCACCGTTGGGGTCGGACGACTCGGGGACGTAGCCGAACTGCTGGTAACCGGCGAGGGCGGTCTCGGGTGAGCCACGCGAGACGCCGAGCTGCAGTCGGCCGCCCGAGATGAGGTCGGCCGCTGCCGCTTCCTCGGCCATGTAGAGCGGGTTCTCGTACCGCATGTCGATGACGCCCGTTCCGATCTCGATGCGGCTGGTCCGCGCAGCGATCGCGGACAGCAGCGGGAACGGGGCTGCCTGCTGCGGCGCGAAGTGGTGCACGCGGAAGTAGGCGCCGTCGACCCCGGCCTCCTCGGCGGCGACCGCGAGGTCGATCGCCTGGACGAGGGCCTCTCGCCCGCTGCGGACCTTCGAGCCCGGCACGTCACGCCAGTGCCCGAACGACAGGAACCCGATCTTCGTCATGTCGATGCGAACGCATGCCGGCACGACGACATTCCGCGCGGACTACCGTGGCCGGGCATGGACGACCCGCGCGCAGCACTGACGGTCGAACGGGCTCGCAACGAGCGCTTGCTCGCCGACGTCGAGCGGAGCATGCGCGACGTCAGTGACGCACGGCTCGACGCGAACTCGGACGACGAGCACGATCCAGAGGGCGCCACGCTGGCATGGGAGCGAGGGTCGCTCGGCGCGGTGCGGAACGACGCGCGGGAGCGGATCCGTCTGGTCGACGCGGCACTGGCGCGGCTCGACGCCGGGACCTACGGCCGCTGTGTGGTCGGCGGGGAACCGATCCCCGAGGCGCGGCTGGCTGCCGTCCCGTGGGCGGCGACCTGCGTGGCGCACGCGTGACGCGCCTCCCGGCCGGCTCCTGACGGACGGGAGGCGCGGCGCGGTCCCGCCACGCACGTCACGTGCACGGATCCCCGACCGGATTCCCAGCCGCGCGCCTTACATTCCCGGACATGGACGGCGACCCGAACGAGCGAGCCGACGCGGTCGTGCCCGTCGAACCGCAGCACCGTCGTTTCCAGTGGTTCCACGACGCCCGGGCCTGGATCCACGCCCGCCCGCACGTGCACCTGCTCTACAAGGTGCTCGTCGGGATCGTCGGCGGGCTGGTCGTCGTGATCGGGCTGGTCATGGTGCCCCTGCCGGGTCCCGGCTGGCTGGTGGTGTTCGTCGGGCTGACGATCCTGGCGAGCGAGTTCCACTTCTTCCACCGGATCATCACCTGGCTCCGCGCGCAGCTCCACCGATTCTGGGACTGGGCGAAGGCGCACGGTCCCCGCTGGCTCCGCAACGCCGCCGACCGGGGCAAGGCGGACGTCGACGCCGCGCACGAGGACGCGCACCGGAGCATGGGCGTCCGTACCCGGGGGCCGAAGCGCGCGCGACCCGGGCACTGAGGGCCTCCGCTACTCCGTCACCACCCGCACGGAGCCGGTGGCGGTGCGCTCGATGACCTCCGACGCCTGCTCCTCGACCTCGGCAGCGTCGCGTGAGACGAGCTGCAGCACGAGCGCGACGGCGGCGGCGAGGACGATGAACGCGCCGTAGCCCGCGATCACCGGGACGAGTCCGACCGACGGCTCGAGCAGCCCGCCGACGACTGCGGGGACGCCGAACGCCAGGTAGCTCACGACGTAGATGGTGGACAGGAGCCCGGCGCGGTGCGTCGGCGCTGCCGTGGCGAGCAGCATCCGGAGCGGGGCCTGGAACCCGGCGCCGAAGCCGACACCCGCGATCGCACTGCCGACGACGAGCCCCGGCAGGGAGTGCATGAACACGAACGCGACGGTCACGACCGGGCCGACGACGAGCGCGACGAGCCCGAGGACGACGGCCCGGCGGGTGTCCATGCGCTGGATCGCGAGGCCCGTGAGCGCGCCGACGCCCGTGACGACGGCGATGAGGGCGCCGGCGGCGAAGTGGTTCGTGATGCCGAACACGGTGCCGAGCGCCGACGGGACGAGCGACAGGAACATGCCGCCGAGGGCCCAGCTCGCGATGAGGGAGCCGGCCACGCTGCGGAACAGGCGACGGGACGAGCGGGGCACCGAGACGGTGGGACGGAGGGACCGGAGAGCACCGGGGCGGGGTGCGACCCGCTCGGGGACGACGACGAGCGCGATCACCATGAGCACGAGGAGCGCCCCGAAGACGACGTAGACGAGCTGCTCGGGCGCCGGTCCCCACTGCACGAGGGCGCCGCTCGACACCGCACCGGTCGCGAGTGCGATGGGCGGGACGACGCCGTTGAGCACGCCGGCCAGGTTCGGGTGCTTTTCGAGCGAGTTGTCGATGAGCGCGGCGCCGAGCGCACCCATGAGCAGTCCGACCGAGGCGCCCTGGACGATGCGGTCGACGACGAGCGCGCCGACGCCGTCCGCGACGGCGAAGAGGCCGAGGGAGACCGCGACGCCGAGCCCGCCCACGACGAGCACGGGCTTGCGGCCGACGTGGTCGGACAGTCGACCTGCGACGAGGAGGCTCGCGAGCAGTCCGGCGACGTAGACGGCGAACACCCCGGTGAGCATGAGCGGGGTCAGGTGCCACTCGGCCGCGTACACCGGGTAGATCGGGGACGGGACGGCGGACGAGGCCACGGCGGCCAGGAGCATGGCGGCGAGGATCCAGAAGCCGACGACGGAGCGAGCGGACTGGCGCATGGGCACCCCTTTCAGTACGACTGCATTCGTACCGCAGTCCTCTGTACGACGCAAGTCGTACTGCAAGGCGGTCGGTGCTAGCGTCACGTCCATGCCCGCACACGTCGATGCCCCCGAACGGCTCCCGCAGCCGACGGTCGCCGAGCTGGACCTGCCGGTCGTGATGGACGCCCTGAGCGACCCGATCCGCCTCGCGATCCTGCACCGGTACCTGGTGGATGCCGCCGGCGGGGTGCGCAGCTGCGGATGGGTCGGCGTCGACCGGCCGAAGTCCACGCTCACCCACCACTTCCGTGTCCTGCGCGAAGCGGGGCTGCTCGAACAGCACCAGGAGGGGCTCACCCGCTCGAGCCGCGTCCGCGTCGAGGACGTGCAGGAGCGGTTCCCCGGGCTGCTCGACCTGGTCGCGGCGTGGGACGTGCCCGCAGCGCTGATGCGGGACGAGGTGCCCGCGTGAGCGCGACGCACGCCCTGCCGCGGATCGTGACCGACGAGCACGACGTCCGAGCGATCGCCGCCGACCTGGACGCGGCGGGCTTCACGGTCGAGCGGCTCGACGCGCTCTGGGGTGCGGAGGCCGCTGCGTCGCTGCACCGCGGGTCCCGAGTGGCCGCGCTCCGGGCGCTCGCCGCACGCGAGACGACGCCCCTCGCCACGCTCGCGACGCTCTTCGTCCTCGGCCTCCCCGCCACCCGTGCCCACGCCCAGGCCGCGTTCCCGACCGCCGGTGTCGACGCCGTGGTCGCCGCCGGGCTCCTGCGCGAGGGTGACGACGAGACGGACGACTCCGGGGTCCCGCTCGACGCGGAGCACGCGCTCGTGCACCCGGCCGTCGACCTGCGGCCCTACGCCTTCGTCGACGACCTGGGCGCCGGCAGCTGGTGGATCGTCTCCGACCTCGGCGAGCTCGCCCTCGGCACGGCACTGAGCGAGGAACACGTGCTCGGCATCGGCGGCGCCACCACGACGCTGTCCGGGCTGCAGGTACCGGTCCGGGCCGGGCGGGTGCTCGACCTCGGCACCGGCTGCGGCATCCAGGCGCTCCACGCCAGACGGTTCGCCGACCAGGTCGTCGCGACCGACATCTCCGAGCGAGCCCTCGACATCACCCGCTTCAACGCCGCGCTGAACGGCGTCGACGGCATCGAGCTCCGGCTCGGATCACTGTTCGACCCCGTCGCCGGCGAACGCTTCGACCGCATCGTCTCGAACCCGCCGTTCGTCATCACGCCCCGCCGCCAGGGCGTCCCCGCGTACGAGTACCGCGACGGCGGGATGGTCGGCGACGCGCTCGTCGAGACCGTCCTGCGCGGGCTGGCCGACCACCTCGAGCCGGGCGGGACGGCGCAGCTGCTCGGCAACTGGGAGTACCACTGGGGAACCGACGGGCTCGACCGGGTCCGGAACTGGTTCGCGGACGCCGACGTCGACGTGTGGGTGGTCGAGCGGGAACGTGAGGACCCGCCGGCCTACGCCGAGACCTGGATCCGCGACGGCGGCACGAAGCCGGGCACGCCGGAGTTCGACGACCTGGTCGACGCGTGGCTCGACGACTTCCGGGACCGGCGCGTCACCGGGGTCGGGTTCGGCTACGTCGTGGTGCGTCGGGTCCGGACGGGAGGCGCGGTGCAGCTCCGTCGGTTCGAGCGCGTCCCCGAGGCGCTCGGCTCGAACCCCGCGGGACTCGGTGCCACGGTCGCGCGCGCCCTCGACGCGGTCGACTGGCTCGCCGGGCACGACGACGCCGCCCTCGCCGCCGCACACCTGCGCGTCGCCGGCGACGTCACCGAGGAGCGGCACTACTGGCCCGGCAACGACGACCCGACGGTCATGACGCTGGTGCAGGGTGGCGGGTTCGGTCGCCGGGTCGACGCGGACACGGCGCTCGCCGCGTTCGTCGGGGCCTGCGACGGTGACCTGTCCGTCGCGGCCATCACGGGTGCGCTCGCGCAGATCACCGGGGTCGACGAGGCGGCGTTGGCCGCGGACCTCCTGCCCCGGGTGCGCGACCTGGTGCTCGACGGACTGCTGCTGCCCGCCTGATCCCGCTGTCTGCTCGATCCGCGCGGGACGGTCGCGCGACGCCGGGCGCCGCGCGACCGTGCATCACGACCGGTGGTCGCGCCAGCTGTGCTCCGGGGCGTAGCCGAGGAGTTCGCGGGCCTTCTCGCTGGACAGCAACGAGCTGACGCCGTCGAAGTCCGCCCGTCGTTCGATGTCGGGCACGAAACGCTCGACGAGCTCGAGGGTCGGGGTGTCCATGACCGTGTCCGGGCTGGCGATGACGAACGCCTCGAACCCGGTGAGCTCGGCCTCGAGGGCCCGGCGCACCGCCTGCGCACCGTCGCGCGAGTCGATGTAGGACCACAGGTTGAAGGTCTTGGCCTCGGGCGTCGCGTCCCACGGGAACGCCGGGTAGTCGGTCTCGTCCATGACGTTCGAGAACCGCAGCCCGATCATCTTGAGCTCCGGGTCCCACCGGGTGAAGTGGCGGGCCATCTCCTCCTCGACGGCCTTGCCGAGCGAGTACGACGACTCCGGGCGCACCGGGAACTCCTCGTCCACCGGCAGGTACGGCGGGTGGTGCTCGCCCATCGGGATCCCGAGCAGCGTCTCGCTCGACGCCCACACGACGTTCTTGATCCGGGCCTGCCGGGCGGCGTGGAAGACGTTGATCGACGACGTGACGTTGTTCGTGATGAGCGCGACGTCCGGCACCTGACCCGGCGCGGGGATCGCAGCGAGGTGCACGACGGCGTCGACGTGGTCGTAGCGGTCGTCGACACCGAGCAGCACGTTCAGGACCTGGCCGTGGTCGGTGAGGTCGGTGCGGACGAACTGCACGCGCTCCGGCTTGTCGGGGGAGGGGACGCGGTCGACCAGCACCACGTCGTACCCGTGTTCGTCCAGGTCGCGGACCACCGCCCGTCCGAGCTTGCCGCTGCCGCCGGTCACCACCACGCGCGTCATCGCGCCTCCTCGTCCTCGAGTGTCAGTGACCCCATCCTGCCCGGTGGGCGTGGTGACCATCCAGGCACCAGCGGTACCTGTCCGGCTGGCGCGGTGGGCGGTGGGCGGTGGGCGGTTGGCGGTGGGGCGTGGGCCTTGGGGCGTTGCTGGGTGCCGACGTGGAACGACAAGACCGATGTCGTACGACCTCGGTCCTGTCGCTCCTACCGCTCCGCGACTGTTGCACGCGCGCGCTAGCGACAAGTGCGTTGTCGTACGACGTCGGCGTTGTCGCAACGCGTCGGCAGGCGGGCACGGCGCCGCGGCCGGGCGCGTCAGCGCGGGGTGACCGACTGCGCGATCGCGAGCTGGGCGACCAGTTCGACGTGCGCCGCCATGTCGCGCGACGGGTCGTACAGCCACTGGATCTGCATGCCGTCGGACACCGCGAGCAGCGCGCTCGTCAGGGCCTCGGGGTCGACGTCCGCACGGAGCCGGCCGTCCTCCTGCATCTCGCGGAACTGGCGTGCCATGTCCAGGCGGGTGTCCTCGTACCGGGCCCGGAAGTACTCGTGCGCCGGGTGCTCCGGGTCCGTCGCTGCAGCAGCGGACAGGTTGACGAACATCTGGACGAGTCCCGGCACCTCGGCGTTGTGCCGGACGATGGCGGACAGCAGCTCGGCGGGGTTGCTCGCGTGCCACTCGTGTGCTGCATCGTGCTCGTCGCGGCGCCGGAGCACCTCGACCCACAGCTCGTCCTTCGAGTCGAAGTAGTGCAGCAGCCCGGCCTGCGTGAGGCCCACGGCGTCCGCGATGTCCTTGATGCTCGTGCGGCGGAACCCGTTGACGGCGACGAGGTCCAGCGCGACCGTGAGGATCTCCCCGCGCTTCGCGATGCCCTTTGCGTACGAACCCCGTCGTGCCATGCGGCGACCATACCGCCCGCTGCGGGACAGCAAAACCAAGCATCAGTAGGTTTTGAGTGCTACGGTGTGCGGAGCCGCCGACGGAGGCGTGCGAGTCGCCGACGCAGGCGGCGTACCCGGAAGAAGGCAGCAGTGGCCAACGACGCCCTGACAGTCAACGACGCCCCCACCGCGGTCGCACCCACGACCGGCCGGGGCAACCCGCTCATGTACACGCTCGGGATGCCGATCGCGATGCTCGGCCTGTACATCGCGCTCCTGCCGCCCGTGCTGGTCGCGATGGCGCTCAAGGTCGCCGAGATCGCTCCGCAGAACCAGGCCGGCGTGCTCGGCACCGCCCTCGGCATCGGCGCGTTCGCCGCGATGGTCGCCAACCCGCTGGCCGGCCGCTTCAGCGACCGGACCGCCGGGAGGTTCGGCATGCGTCGTCCGTGGATCATCGGTGGCACCGTGGTCGGCTTCGCAGCCCTGGTGCTCGTCGCCACCACGACCTCCACCGTGGTGCTCGTCGTCGCCTGGGGCGTCGCGCAGATCGCCTACAACGCCACGATCGCGGCGCTCACGGCCGTCATGCCCGACCACGTCACCCGGTCCCAGCGTGGACGGGTGGCGGCGCTGCTCGGGCTGGCGCAGAACCTGGCGCTCGTCGGTGGCACCTTCCTCGTGCAGCTCTTCAGCACGTCGGCGACGCAGATGATCGTCCCCGGGGCGATCGGCTCCGCCGTGGTCGTGCTCTACGCGCTGCTCTTCCGCGACCGGGTCCTCACCACACGCCCGACGACGAAGCTCGGCATCGGACAGCTCTTCGGGTCCTTCGTCTTCAACCCGGTGAAGCACCCGGACCTCGGCTGGGCCTGGCTCACGCGCTTCCTCATGGTCGCGGCGCAGTACACCGCCGTCAGCTACCTCACCTACTTCCTCCGGGACGACATCGGGATCGACCCGGACCACGTCGCCAACGCGGTGTTCCAGGGCACGCTGTGGAACGTCGTCGGCATCGTCCTCACCTCGCTCGTCGCCGGGTGGCTGTCGGACAAGCTCGGGCGCCGCAAGCTCTTCGTCGCGGTCGCCGGCATCGTCGGGGTCGTCGGGCTCGTGCTCATCGCGCTCGCACCCTCGCTCGGCATGGTGCTCGTCGGCGAGTTCGTCATGGGCGCCGGCATGGGCGTCTTCTACGCCGTCGACCTGGCGCTCATCACCGACGTGCTGCCCTCGGACGAGGACAACGCGAAGGACCTGGGCGTCGTCAACATCGCGCAGGCGCTCCCGCAGTCGATCGTGCCCGCAGCCGCACCCGGGGTGATCGGCCTGACCGGTGGGTACAGCGGCTTCTTCATCACGGGGGCGGTCGTCGGCCTGCTCGGCATCGCCTCCGTCTCCCGCATCCGCGGCGTGCGCTGACGCCCGTCGCCCAACGAAAGGACCGACCACCGTGACCATCGTGAACGACACGAACCGTGCCTCCAGTCCGCTGGCGGAGCGCATCGACGCGCTCCTGGCGCAGCTGACGACCGAGGAGAAGGTCCAGCTGCTCACCGGGCGTGACTTCTGGACCACCTGGCCGATCGAGAAGATCGGGCTGCGCCGCATCCTCATGTCCGACGGGCCCTCCGGGGTCCGCGGCGAGGTCTGGGACGAGCGCGACCCGTCGCTCAACCTGCCCTCTGCGACCGCGCTGAGCGCGTCGTGGGACCGCGCGATCGCGAAGCGCTACGGCGCCGCGGCTGCCGTCGAGGCTCGTCGCAAGGGCGTCGACGTCGTGCTCGGGCCGACGATCAACCTGCACCGTTCCCCGCTCGGGGGCCGGCACTTCGAGGCGTTCAGCGAGGACCCGGTGCTGACCGCTGACCTGGCTGCCAGCTACGTCGAGGGCGTCCAGGAGAACGGCGTCGCCGCGACGCCGAAGCACTACATCGCGAACGACTACGAGACCGACCGCTTCACCGCGTCCACCGAGGTGTCCGACCGGGCGCTCCGCGAGCTCTACCTGCTGGCCTTCGAGAAGGCGGTGACCGAGGCACACGCCTGGGCGATCATGTCGTCGTACAACTCGATCAACGGCGTGACCGCGTCGGAGAACGAGCTGCTCGAGACGCCGCTGAACTCAGAGTGGGGCTTCGACGGCATCGTCGTGTCCGACTGGACCGGCGTCCGTTCGGTCGAGTCCGCGAACGCGTCGCAGGACGTCGCGATGCCCGGCCCGAACCCGTGGTGGAGCGAGGGCCCGCTGCTGGCCGCCGTGCAGTCCGGTGCGGTGTCGGAGGACGCGATCGACCGCAAGGTCCGCCGCATCCTGACCCTCGCCGCCCGCGTGGGAGCGCTCGAGGGCTTCGAACCCGTCGCAGCCGAGCCCGTGCACGTCGAGGACGGCGTCGCGTTCGTGCGCGAGGCCGAGGCCGAGGGCACCGTCCTCGTCCGCAACACCGGCATCCTGCCCCTCGACGCGGCAGCCGTCTCCCGCGTCGCCCTGATCGGGCACAACGCGGACCAGGCGCGCAGCCAGGGTGGCGGGTCCGCCACGGTCGTCCCGACGCACGTCGTCACGCCGGTCGAGGGCATTACCGCCGCGTTCCCCGGCGCCACGATCGACTACGCGATCGGGGCCGTCGTGCAGGAGGGCATCGCGGAGTTCCCGCTGTCCACCATCACGAACCCCGGCACCGGCGAGCCCGGCGCACGCGTCGCGTTCGTGAAGGCCGGCGAGGAGCTGTACGTCGAGGACCGTCGTGCGACGGCGCTGTTCTGGTTCGGCGGCGACGCCCCGACGCGCGAGGCGGACCGACTCGACATCACCACGACCTACACCGCGCCGTCGACGGGCACCGTGCGGATCGGCATCGGTGCCGCCGGGCACTCGCGGATGTGGATCGACGGCGAGCTCGTGCTCGACGAGGTCGTCCCGTACGAGGGCGACCAGCTCGGCGCCGCGTTCCTCAACCCGCCGGCGCGCTCCGTGCCGGTGGCGGTCGAGGCGGGTCAGCAGGTCGCCGTCCGCATCGAGTACGACATCGTGCAGGACGAGACGCTCGGCGGGGTGCTCGCGTACCAGTTCGGCACCGAGCCGAGCGACGCCGACCCCGCGGAGCTCATCGCCGCGGCCGTCGAGACCGCCACCGGCGCGGACGTCGCGGTGGTCGTGGTCGGCACGAACAGCAAGGTCGAGTCCGAGGGCTACGACCGCGACTCGCTCGCCCTGCCCGGCCACCAGGACGAGCTCGTCCGTGCGGTGGCGGCGGCGAACCCGAACACCGTCGTGGTCGTCAACTCCGGATCCCCGGTCGAGATGCCGTGGCGGGACGACGTCGCTGCGGTGCTGCTGACCTGGTTCGGCGGTCAGGAGTACGGCAACGCCCTCGCCGACGTGCTCACGGGTGCGAAGGAGCCGGGCGGCCGCCTGCCCACCACGTGGCCGGCGACGCTCGAGGACGTCCCCGTGGCGAACGTCACCCCCGTCGACGGCAAGGTGTCGTACGACGAGGGCGTGCACGTCGGCTACCGGGCGTGGCTGCGGGCGGGCACCGAGCCGGCGTACCCGTTCGGGCACGGGCTCGGCTACACGACCTGGCGGATCGACGGGGTCTCGGCGACCACGACGGTGTCCGAGGGTGACGCGGTCATCGTGACGGCGACGGTGACGAACACCGGGGACCGTGCGGGCAAGCACGTCGTGCAGGTCTACGCATCGCGTGCCGAATCGGCTGTCGACCGCCCGGTGCGGTGGCTCGTCGGGTTCGCTCCGGTCCGGCTCGGGGCGCGCACGTCGACGGAGGTCTCGATCGAGGTCCCCGCTCGCGCGTTCGCACACTGGGACGGCGCCTGGACGTACGAGACGGGCACGTTCACGCTGCACGTCGGTGCGTCCGTCGTCGACGAGGCCGGTTCCGTGCCCCTCGAACTGGTCTGAGGCCCGTCGTCCGGTTTCCGCACCTGCTCCGGATCGATTCAGTACCATTGATGATGCGCTTGACGGCTGGTTACCGTCGGCGCGCGCACCGAGACGGAGTCGTCGAGTTGAGCGACGCGGTCTCCTGATCCGGCCGTCGGAGCCCAGGCGATTCCGGTGCGTCCAGAATGCGTCCCCGCGTCCGCGCGGGGGCGCATTCGTCATTCTGGCGTCGGTCCGATCAACCGGTTGACTGTTGCAACGTTGAATGCGTGACGAAGCATCATTTTTGTGGTCCGGAGAGCGCAAACTCGTGTGACAAACCACTCAGGAGGTGGAACGATGAGTGCACCATCCCGTGCGGATCAGGGACGAGATGGTCATCCGGCCGGGCTCCTGCGGCCCAACCACCCGCGGTACCGAGCCCAGCCGGATGCCCTGGTCCTCGTCCCGGCCCCTCGACCCGCCTGCGTCAGCGCAACGCCGGGGTGATCTGCTCCGCGACCACCCGCAGGATCCGTTCGTGCGAGGCCGCATCGCCGTTCGCGGGCAGGGTCACCACGAGCTCGTCGGTCGCGGCGACGGCCGGGTCGTCCGCCAGCGCGTCGACGATCTGCTGCGGCGACCCCGACAGCACCTTGCTGAAGCGGAACGGCGGCGTACCGGAGAGCGGTCGCCCCTCGTCGTCCATGCCCGCGGCGTAGCCCGTCAGGAACTCCTCGTGCACCGCTCGGTCGTGGTCGTCGAGGAGCGGGACGATGATCCGGCCGACGGCGACCTTCGGCGTGCGGTGCGGGTAGAGCTCGGCGAAGCGCTCCCGGTACGCGGCGATCTGCGCAGCCTGGGCCTCGGCGAACGGCGCACCCGTGTCCTCGGTGTTCAGGGTCGAGCAGTGCAGGAGCAGGCCCTTCTCGGCGGTCCGTACGGCGGTGCCCATGCTGCCGCCGCCCCACCACACACGGCCGAGCAGGCCGGGACTGAGCGGCTGCAGGGTCAGGTCGGCCCCGGCGGGGATGCTCTCGTACCCCTTGCCGGCATCCCCGAGCGGGTCGCCGTGCAGCACCTCGAGCAGCCGTGCCGCGCGCGCCTCGGCCTCGTCACGGAAGCTGCGGTCGACACCGCCGAACACCGGGTCGAGGATCGGCCCGTAGCCGGCGATCCCCGTGCTGATGCCGAGCTGCACCCGGCCACCGCTGAGCAGGTCGACGGTGCTGGCGTCCTCCGCCAGACGCACCGGGTCCTCGTACCGCATGCCGAGGACCGCCGTGCCGAAGCCGATCATGCTCGTCCGCTGCGCGGCGGCGGCGAAGAACGTCATGGGGCTGGTCAGGTAGGGCTCGAAGTGTCGGCCACGGACCCAGCCCGTGCCGTAGCCGAGTGCCTCGGCGGTCTCGAACAACCGCAGGCCGTCCTCGAGGGCGGCGGCCGCACCGTCGGTGCCGCCGTGGTTCGGGACGAAGGAGAGGAAGCCGAGTTCGCGCACGACGCGAGTCTATGCGGACGCATCCTCAGGCGGACTGGAGGCGCGGTGCCAGCCCGCACCGCGCCTCCGGGCAGTCTCCTGGTCACCACCCACCTGGGAGGATGGGGGCATGACCGACGTCACCATCCAACCCCCGCTCGTCGCCGCCCTGCCGGCGGCGGTCGACGGTGTCGTCGACCAGGACGCCGTCTACGAGGCCTTCGCCGCCTGGGCGGCCGACGGCGGTCGGCCCCTGTACCCCGCGCAGGACGAGGCGCTCATCGAGATCGTGTCCGGCGCGAACGTCGTGCTGTCGACGCCGACCGGCACCGGCAAGTCCCTCGTCGCCGCCGGAGCGCACTTCGCCGCTCTCGCCGAGGGCAAGCGCAGCTACTACACCGCACCGATCAAGGCGCTCGTCTCGGAGAAGTTCTTCCAGCTCGTCGAGCTGTTCGGTGCGCAGAACGTCGGCATGGTCACGGGCGACTCCAGTGTCAACGCAGACGCCCCGATCGTGTGCTGCACGGCGGAGATCCTGGCGAACCTGGCGCTCCGGCAGGGACCGGACGCCGAGGTCGACGTGGTCGTCATGGACGAGTTCCACTTCTACGGCGACCCGGACCGTGGGTGGGCCTGGCAGGTGCCGCTGCTCGTGCTCGAGCGTGCGCAGTTCCTCCTCATGTCCGCCACCCTGGGCGACGTCACCACGATCGCGGACGACCTGTCCCGCCGGACCGGGCGGCCGACCGCCCGGGTGACCGGGGTCGCGCGACCCGTGCCGCTGTCGTACGAGTACGTGATGACGCCCGTGCAGGAGACCGTCGAACGGCTGCTCGAGGAGGGCAAGGCGCCGATCTACATCGTGCACTTCGCCCAGGCGGCGGCGCTCGAGCGGGCACAGGCGCTCATGTCGGTCCGCGTGGCCGACCGCGCTCGTCGCGACCAGATCGCGGAAGCGATCGCGGGCTTCCGCTTCAGCGCCGGGTTCGGGCAGACCCTGTCGCGGCTCATCCGCGCGGGTATCGGTGTGCACCACGCGGGCATGCTGCCCAAGTACCGGCGGCTCGTCGAGCAGCTCGCCCAGCGCGGGCTGCTGCCGGTCATCTGCGGCACGGACACCCTGGGCGTCGGCATCAACGTCCCCATCCGCTCCGTGCTGCTGACCGGGCTGACGAAGTTCGACGGCACCAAGATGCGGCAGCTGTCCGCGCGCGAGTTCCACCAGATCGCCGGGCGCGCCGGACGTGCGGGCTACGACACCGAGGGCGACGTCGTGGCCGAGGCACCCGAGCACGAGATCGAGAACGCCCGGGCCGTCGCGAAGGCCGGGGACGACCCGAAGAAGAAGAACAAGGTCAAGAAGAAGAAGGCGCCCGAGGGGTTCGTCTCCTGGGGGCAGGCGTCCTTCGACCGGCTCATCCAGGCGGAGCCCGAGCCGATGGTGTCCCGGATGCGGATCACGCACGCGATGGTGCTGTCGGTCGTCGCACGCGGCGGCTCCCCGTTCGAGGCCGTGCGATCCCTGGTCTTCGAGAACCACGAACCGCGGGCACGTCAGCTCGCGATGGCCCGGCGTGCGCTGACGATCGCGCGGACGCTCATCAACGCCCGGGTGATCGAGCGTGTCCCGGCCGTCGGTGTGCCCGGCGACGGTTCGCCCGTGACCTACCGCCTGACCGTCGACCTGGCGCCGAACTTCGCGCTCAACCAACCGCTCTCACCGTTCGCGCTCGCCGCCTTCGAACTGCTCGACCCGGAATCGCCGACGTACGCGCTGGACATGGTCTCCGTCGTCGAGGCCACGCTCGACGACCCCCGGGCGATCCTCGCCCAGCAGCAGTTCAAGGAGCGCGGCGAGGCCGTGGCGCGCATGAAACAGGAGGGCATCGAGTACGAGGAGCGGATGGAGCTGCTCGAGGAGGTCACCTGGCCCAAGCCGCTCGCGGAGCTCCTGGACGCCGCGTACGAGGCCTACGCCGCGGAACAGCCGTGGGTGCTCGACTTCCAGCTGTCACCGAAGGCCGTCGTCCGCGACATGTACGAGCGCGCCATGACGTTCGGCGACTTCGTGCGGTTCTACGAGCTCACCCGCTCCGAAGGGCTCGTCCTGCGGTACCTGTCCGACGCGTACCGGACCATGCGGCAGACGATCACCGACGAGCAGCGCACCCCGGAGCTCGACGACCTGATCGAGTGGCTCGGTGAGGTCGTCAAGCAGACCGACTCGTCGCTCGTCGACGAGTGGGAGGCGCTGGTCAACGGCTCGGTGCTGCTCGCCGCCGAGGAGCACGCGGAGGTCGCCCCGCCCGCCCCCGCGCGGCTCACCGGCAACCCGCGCGCGTTCCGGGTCTTGGTCCGCAACGCGCTGTTCCAGCGGGTGCTGCTCGCCGCGGCCGACGACCCGGCCGGGCTCGGCGAGCTCGACGCGACCAGCGGGTTCGACCGGTCGGCGTGGGACAACGTGCTCGAGGACTACTACGCCGTGCACGACGCGATCGGGACCGACGCGGACGCGCGGTCGATGCAGTACCTCGTGCTGTCCGAACAGGGCCGGACCTGGCGTGCGCGGCAGATCTTCGCCGATCCGGCGGGGGACAACGACTTCGGGTTCTCGGCGACGATCGACCTGGACGCGTCGGACGAAGCGGGGGAGGCGGTCGTGCGGGTGACCGAGATCGGGCGGTTCGACGGGTGGGCCGAGGTGGACGTCGACTGATCTGCGTCCGTGCGCAGCGGGGCCGGAGTACATTCTGGTCGACCGACGGAAGGACCCCCCATGCGCATCGGATCGAGCATCGCCCTGATCGTCATCGGCGCCATCGTGGCGTTCGCGCTCAACATCCAGCTCGCCGGCATCGACCTGCGGCTGATCGGCTACATCCTGATGGCGGCGGGTGTCGTCCTGCTCGTCATCAGCCTCGCGGTGGCCTTCGGGGGGCGGCGCACCACGACGACCACGCGGTCCGGCGTGGACCCGGCGTCGGGGGAGCAGGTCACGCGGCAGGATCGGCGGGACGGGACGTACTGAGCTCTCGGCGGTCGGTGCTCGCTGGCCGCGCTGGCCGTGCTGGCCGTGCTGGCCCTGCTGGCTGGCCGTGCTGGCTGGCCGTGCTGGCTCTGACGTCGCTGGCCGTGCTGGCTGGCGTGCTGGCTCTGACGTCGCTGGCCGTGCGATCGGCCATGCCCCTCGCGACGGCGTGGTCCGTCAGAAGAGCGTGGCGGGCGGTGTCGCCTCGGGCAGCGCGGCCGGCTCGGTGACCTCGACGCCCGGCCAACCGGGACCGTGCGGGACCTCCGTCCCCTGCTGGTAGGCCGTCGCGGCCCCGCGGGCACGCACGTCCGCCGCCTCGTTCATCTCGTGTCCGACGTGCCCGCGGACCCACTCGAACGTCACCTTGCGACCCTGCAGCTCGGCGTCGAGCTCCTTGATGATCTCGACGTTGAGGACCGGCTTGCCGTCGGCCTTCCGCCACCCCTTCCGCTTCCAGCCCGCGAGCCACTCCGTGCAGGCCTTGATCGCGTACTGGCTGTCGCACAGGATGTGCAGCGGTTCCCCGGTGGCCTTCGTCGCGCGCAGCAGCTGCAGGACAGCGGTGAGTTCGCCCTGGTTGTTGGTGGCGTTCGGCCAGCCCCCTGCCGCCCACCGGTCGTCGTCGACGTACCAGGCCCAGCCGGCCGGGCCGGGATTGCCGAGGGCTGAGCCGTCTGCGGCGGCGACGATCGTCACGGGTGGGACCTCCTGCGTGTGGCGCGTGTGCGGGGTCGAGCGTAACGGACCCTGCCGACGTCAGCGGTTGGTCGGGGAGATGTTGAGGGTGGCGTCCTCGTGCAACCAGCCGTCGCGGCGTTCCTCGAGGTAGGGGTTCATCCACCGGAACTGCGCGGGCGTGATCCCGAAGCGCTCGGCCACGGTGATCAGCTCGTCGCCGTGGGACACCTGGTACCAGGTCGGCGTCCCGTCGACGTCCCGCACGAACCCGTAGGCCCCGGGGCGAGCGTCGCCCATGGTGACCTCGAGACCCGGGTACGGGTTCGGCAGGTCCCACTCCAGCGTCCCGACCGCGAGCACCGAACCGGCCCACGGTCGGTCACCGACCTCGTCGCCCTCGGCCGGCACCGGGACGAGCACGGCACTCCGCAGGTAGTCCGGTTCGCGGCCGGCGTCCGCCAGGCTGACCGTCTGCGGGAAGTCCGTCCCGGTCCACTGCGCCTGACCACGGACGCTGGGGTCGGAGCCGTCGGAGTACCCGGCGACCCGATGCCGGAACTGCAGGGACATCGGCTGCGGGTTCGTCGTCCGGTAGTCCGACAGGTGCGCATCGAAGAAGCCGTCGGCCCGCTGGACGATGCGCACGTGCAGGCGCGTGTCGCCGGACTTCGACACGACGTCGGTCTCCGCGGCCACGGCGCCGACCGCGAGGACGGGCTTCGTCGACGGGGTCGGAGCGGGGACGGGGGTCTGTGCAGCGTTGCCGTCCGGCCCGGCAGCAGCGGTCCGGGTCGGTGTCGGCACCGGTGCGTCCCCGTCGAACAGGCTGCACCCGGTGAGCGTCAGTGCTGTGAGCGTCACGCACACGAGCGCGGTCATGGTCCTGCGCATCGTTCCCCCTTCGTCCGTACCGCGGTGCTCTGGACGCAGCGCCCCGAGCGGGTCGGTGCGGACACGGCGCTACGGGCACGGCGGTACGGCCACGAGCCTAGGGGGCCCGGAGCTGCCGACCACCGGTCGTGACCGAACCGGTACGCAGGACCCGCGCCTACGCTGCAGCGCATGAGCGACAGCATCCCGAACGTGCCCGGCCCCGACGAGTCGGACGACCGAGCCCGCAACGACGAACTCCGTGAGGCGGCCGCCCACGAGGGAGCCGACGGCGTCGACGAACGGACGCAACGGGCTGCGGACACGTCCTACAGCCCGTCGAGCGAGCGTGAGACGGTGGCGTCGCAGACCCAGCAGCGCGACCGATCGGACCTCGTCGAGGACGGCATCGACCCGTCCCGCGTCGTCGCGGCGCCCGGCACCGGCGGTGCGGACGACGCCGGCGACGTCGAGCCGGAGCCGGGTGACCTGCACCTGCCCTGGCAGTCGGAGGAGGACCGCGGCGCCTGAACGCTCCGAGCCCACCGACCACGGGCCTGCCCGAGTGGAGTGCTCAGGACACGGAGTCCGGGTGGGAGCCCGTGCGCTGACCGGACTCGAGCGTGGCGATCGCAGCCAGGTCCTCGTCGGTCAGTGCGAACCCGTCGACGTCGAGGTTCGACCGGATCCGCTCCGGGGTCACCGACTTCGGCAGCACGACCACGCCCTGCTGCACGTTCCACCGCACGAGCACCTGGGCCACGCTCACACCGTGTGCGTCCGCGATGCGCGTGAGGACCGGCTCGTCGATGAGTCGGCCGCGACCGAGGGGCGACCAGGCCTCGGTCACGATGCCGTGCCGTTCGTGGAACGCCAGCAGGTCGCGCTGCGGCAACCACGGGTGCCGTTCGACCTGGTTCACCACCGGGACCTCGCCCGTCTCGCCGATGATCCGTTCGAGGTGTGGTACCTGGAAGTTGGACACCCCGACGCTCTTCGCCCGCCCGGACTCCCGCAGTTCGACGAGGGTGCGCCAGGTCTCGACGTACCGGTCGTTCGCCGCTGCGGGCCAGTGGATGAGGTAGAGGTCGACGGCGTCGAGGCCCAGGCGGGTCGAGCTGGCGTCGAACGCGCGGAAAGTGCCGTCGCGGCCCTGGTGGTCGTTCCACACCTTGGTCGTCACGAAGACGTCGTCACGGTGGAGACCGGAGTCCCTGACCGCCTGTCCGACCCCGGTCTCGTTGCCGTACATCTCGGCAGTGTCGATGTGCCGGTACCCGGCGTCGAGCGCCAGCCCGACGGCCGTGCGTGCAGCGGCGTCGTCGACCTTGTACACGCCGAAGCCGATCGCGGGGATGCTCCGCCCGTCGCGGAGGGGGACTGAGGTGACCATGCACCCATCCTGCCGAGTGGGGTGGCGGTGCGCCGGTTGCGGGTACTCGGTGCGCCGGTTCTGGGTACTCGGTGCGCTGGTTCTGGGTACTCGGTGCGCCGGTTCTGGGTACTCGGTGCGACAAGACCGCTGTCGTACGACAGCGCGGCTGACGCATCACATCGGAGGGCTGCCTCCGCCCCGTGCCTACGTCGGGATGTTCACCGGCTCCGTGTCCGGGATCGGGCTCGCGTCCCGCCCGCGCAGGTCCGGCAGCCACCGCTTCGCGCACAGCGGCAGCAGCACCCCGACCGCCGCCATGACCGCGCCCACGAGCATCCCGCCGGTCGAGCCGTGCAGGTCGATGAGGAACCCGGCCACAGCGGACCCGCCCGCGGCCCCGATGAGCTGCCCGGTGCCCATCCAGCCGTAGGCCTCTGCCGTGTCCGAGAACTTGACCGTCGCCGACACCGAGCCGAACATCACCGCGAGGGCCGGTGCGATGCCGAGCCCTGCGATGACGAGCGCGAGGCACAGCCACCAGAAGTCCGTCCCGCCGACGGCCAGGGCCAGCCCGACGAACACGATCGACATGCGGGCCCAGAGGGTGTTCCGCGAGATCGGTCGGTGCCCGAACGCGAGACCACCGACCAGGGAACCGATCGCGAACACGGCCAGGACGATGCCGGCGTTCGGACTGCCCTCACCGAAGACGCTGGTGACACTGGCCTCGACCGCGGAGCACGCCCCGATGAGCAGCAGGCCGGTGAGTGTCGCGACGACGACCGAGGGACGCTTGAGCACCACCCCGAACGCACGCTTCGACCGGGGGATGCGGACCCGTCCGAGCTCGGGGGAGGCGATGAACCACGCGCCGCCGACGACGAGGAACACCATGGCGAGGACGATCGCCTGCACCGTTCCGACCTGCGTCGCGACGAAGGTGGTGATGACCGGGCCGGCGACCCAGATGAGTTCCTGCGCGCTCGCGTCGAGGGAGAAGAGGGGAGTGAGCTGCGACGAGGTCACCATCTTCGGGTAGATGGTGCGCACGGCCGGCTGCACGGGCGGGACGGCGAGCCCGCCGAGGAAGCCGACGACCACGTACGCCCAGAGCGGCATGGTGAAGAACGCGATGACGCCCATGCTCGCCAGCGCGACGATGCTCGTGAGGACCAGCACCGGGCGCATGCCCCAGCTGCCCATCCACCGGCTGGTGAGGGGTCCGGCGATCGCCTGCCCCACGCTCGTCGTCGCGAGCACGAGACCCGCCGCACCGTAGGAGTGGAAGACGTGCTCGACGTGCAGCAGGTACGCGAGCGAGAGCATGCCGAACGGGAAGCGCGCGGTGAGCTGCGCGGCGATGACACGACCGACTCCGGGGGTCTTCAGCAGGGGCCCGTACGTACTCACGAGTCGAGTGTACGGACCGGACGGACGGCCCCGCCCGCCCTGTGGACGGAGCACTCGTCGCGACACGCCGACGTCGTGGTTTCCACACCCGTGGAGAAGGTGGTCCACAAGATGTGGACGAGTGTCGGTGGCGGGGTCGACACTGGCGGAATCACGGGGCTCTCCGAACTGTTCACACTGTGGAGGGCGCTGTGGAGAACTACACGCCTGTAACACTTTCTCTTGTGGTCGGTCGCGGTGTCGGCCACTAGATGTAGTATCGAGTCACCGGAACGCACTCGCCCCGCACAGGCTCGAGAGACGCCGGTTCACAAGCACCAGCACCACACAGCAACAACCACAGCAAGCACCAACGAGCACCAGCAACCCAGGGGAGATCATGGCCGTCACCGTCTACACCAAGCCGTCCTGCGTCCAGTGCACCGCGACCTACCGCGCGCTCGACAACAAGGGCATCCAGTACGAGGTCCACGACGTCTCCACCGACGAAGCCGCGCTCGAGCACGTCAAGAGCCTCGGCTACATGCAGGCCCCCGTCGTCGTGACCGACGACGACCACTGGTCGGGCTTCCGTCCCGACAAGATCGCGACGCTCAGCGCCGAACTCGCGTGAGCCGTGCGGGCCCCGTCACGGGGCCCGCACCTCCGCCGGCCCGGAGGCCCCCACCGCCTCCGACAGGGCACCTCCGATCTGCTGTCCGCACCTCTCCCAAGGAGCGCGCACATGAGTCGCCTCGTCTACTTCTCGAGCGTGTCCGGCTACACGGCCCGCTTCATCGAGAAGCTGGGACTGCCGGCGGACCGGATCCCGCTCTACCCGAACGACCCGTTCCTCCACGTGGACGAGCCGTACGTGCTCGTGCTGCCCACCTACGGGGGCGGCAACGGGCAGGGCGCGGTCCCCAAGCAGGTCATCAAGTTCCTCAACGACGAACGCAACCGCTCGCTCATCCGCGGCGTGATCGTCGGTGGCAACACGAACTTCGGCGAGGCCTTCGGTCTCGCGGGGGACGTCATCGCGCAAAAGTGCGGCGTCCCCGTCCTCTACCGTTTCGAGCTCTTCGGCACGCCTGACGACGTGCACGCAGTCACCACTGGATTGGAAGCATTTTGGACGCAGCAGTTGCAGACGTCGATCTGACGTCGCCGCAGACGGGGATGGACTACCACTCCCTCAACGCGATGCTCAACCTCTACGACTCGGACGGCAAGATCCAGTTCGACAAGGACCGTGAGGCTGCCAAGCAGTTCTTCCTGCAGCACGTCAACCAGAACACCGTCTTCTTCCACAACCTGAAGGAACGGCTCGACTACCTGGTCGAGAACGAGTACTACGAGCGCGAGACGATCGACCAGTACTCGCTCGAGTTCATCCAGAAGCTCAACGACCTGGCGTACTCGAAGAAGTTCCGGTTCCAGACGTTCCTCGGGGCGTTCAAGTACTACACGAGCTACACGCTCAAGACGTTCGACGGCAAGCGCTACCTCGAGCGCTTCGAGGACCGCGTCGTGATGACCGCCCTCGGCCTGGCGCAGGGCAACGAGCAGCTCGCGATCGACCTGGTCGAGGAGATCATCGCCGGCCGCTTCCAGCCCGCGACCCCGACGTTCCTCAACACCGCGAAGGCCCAGCGCGGCGAGCTCGTCTCCTGCTTCCTCCTCCGCATCGAGGACAACATGGAGTCGATCT
>Ga0308167_1001181_pt1 | contig 32885 bp, 30 predicted proteins | sample PhyCR1_2_FD_202138 | JGI IMG/M metagenome (GOLD analysis project Ga0308167, IMG submission 202138) | Phyllosphere microbial communities from UC Gill Tract Community Farm, Albany, California, United States - DLSLRC.R1 | ecosystem: Host-associated > Plants > Phyllosphere > Unclassified | place... | reverse complement strand
CTCGGACGACCCGGAAGTACTGGGGCACGAACACGACGGTGATCGAGATGCCCGCCGAGAGGATGCCGCCCCAGAGGCTCGACTGGCCGCCGCTGATGACGATCGAGACGACGATCGCGAGCAGCAGCGACGGGAACGCGTAGACGGCGTCGGCCACGACGACGAGCACGCGGTCGACCCAGCCGCCGAGGTAGCCGGAGACGAGGCCGAGGACGACGCCGAGGACGATCGAGAGGACGACCGCGACGACGACGACGGAGATCGCGGTCCGGGTGCCCCAGACCACACGGCTGAAGACGTCGTAGCCGCCGACCGTGGTGCCCCACAGGTGCTGGGCCGAGGGCGCGGCCTGGCGCGCGAACGTGCCGTCGTCGTCGCTCAGCTGGCCGTAGCCGTAGGGCGCGATGAGCGGGGCGAAGACGGCGAGCACGATGAACGCGACGCAGATGACGATCCCGGCGACGAGCATGCCGCGCTGCAGGCCGACCGAGCGGCGCACGTGGGCGACGATCGGGAGGCGCTTCCAGAAGGGCTCGTGCCGGTCGGACAGGACGCCGGAGGTGGTGGTCGACACGGTCAGTACCTCACTCTCGGGTCGATGAGGGCCGCGATGACGTCGACCAGGAAGTTCGTGACGGCGACGATGACGGCGAGCACGGCGACGATGCCCTGCACGGCGACGAAGTCGCGCGCCGAGAGGTACTGCTGCAGCTGGAAGCCGAGGCCGCGCCAGCCGAAGGTCGTCTCGGTGAGCACCGAGCCGCCGAGCAGCATCGCGATCTGCAGGCCCATCACGGTGATGATCGGGATCAGCGCGGGCTTGAGCGCGTGCTTCCGCACGAGGCGCAGCTCGGAGACGCCACGCGAGCGCGCGGCGTCCACGTACTCGGAGCCGAGCGTGCCGATGACGTTCGTCCGCACCAGGCGGAGGAAGATGCCCGCCGTGAGCAGGCCGAGGGTGAGGGCCGGCAGGACGGCGTGGCTCAGGACGTTCAGCGTGATCGTCGAGTTGCCGAGCCGCAGCGCGTCGAGGATGTAGATCCCCGTCGGGTTCTCGATGCGCCCCAGCGCGATCGCGATCCGGGTGTCGGCGCGCCCGCTCAGCGGGAGCCAGCCGAGCCAGACCGAGAAGGTGAGCTTGAGCAGCAGGCCCGCGAAGAAGACGGGCGTGGCGTAGGCGAAGATCGCGAGGATGCGCAGCACGGCGTCGGGCCAGCGGTCGCGGAGGTAGGCGGCGAGCATGCCGAGCGGGATCCCGATCACGAGCGCGACGATGAGCGCGTAGATCACGAGCTCGAGGGTCGCGGCGCCGTACGTGACGATGATGTCGCTGATCTGGCGGTTGTCCGTGGCGGTCGTTCCGAAGTCCAGGCGCACGATCTGGCCGAGGTACTCGACGTACTGCACGATGATCGGCCGGTCGTAGCCGGCCGCGGCGAGGCGCTCGGCGAGCTGCGCCTCCGTCAGGCGGTCGCCCACCGAGGCGGTGATCGGGTTGCCGACCACGCGCATCAGGAAGAACACCAGCGTGACGAGGATGAAGACGGTGGGGATGATCAGGACGGCCCTGACCACCAGGTAGCGTCCGAGACCACCACCTCCGCCGCCTGCACGGCGTCGTCGGGGGGCCGCCGGGGCGGGCCGCTCGGGGGCGATCTGGTCGCCGGTGAGCACTGTCACGTCGATGTGCCTTTCTGGGTGGAACGGAGGCGGACGCGAGGGGTGCCCCGCCCGTGGGCGGAGCACCCCTCGTCGTCGTGCCGTGTGGCGGTCGTCCTGCCGACTAGCGGCTGAGCGCTCCGTAGCGGAACTTGAACGACGAGTCGAGCGTGTCGTCGACGCCCTGGACGTCGCTGGCCGAGACGACGACCTGCGTGCCCTGGAGGAGCGGCAGCGTCGGCAGGTCGGCCGCGACGGCGTCCTGGACGTCCCCGATGAGCGCGGTGCGGGCCGTCTCGTCGCCCTCGGCGATCTCCTGCGACAGGAGGGCCTGGACGGCCGCCGAGTCGTAGTGGTTGCCGACGAAGTTGTCCTTCACGAAGAACGGCGACAGGTAGTTGTCGGCGTCCGAGAAGTCCGGGAACCAGCCGAGCTGGTACACCGGGTAGGCGTCCTGGCGGCGCTCGGTGGAGTAGGTGTCCCAGAGGGTCGACTGCAGGTTCACCGTGAACAGGCCGGACGCCTCGAGCTGCGTCTTGATGAGGGCGTACTCCTCGTCGCTCGACGCGCCGTAGTGGTCGGGGCTGTACTGCAGGTCGAGCTGGACGGGCACGTCCACGCCGGCCGTCGACAGCGCCGCGGTCGCGGCGTCGGCGTCGGGGCCGCCCTGGCCGTCGCCGTAGAGCGACTCGAGCGGCTTGGTGGCGCCGGTCAGGCCGTCGGGGACGACCGAGTAGAGCGGCGTGTAGGTGTCGTTGTAGACCTCCTTGGCGAGGGCCTCGCGATCGACGACGCTCGCGACGGCCTGACGCACGGCCAGGGCCTTCGCCGCGTCGGCGTCGGGCTGGGTCGCGCCGTAGGGCATCGTGTCGAAGTTGAAGACCATGTAGCGGGTCTCGCCGCCGGGGCCGTTGTGCACGGTCAGCGAGTCGTCCTTCGCCAGGTCGGCGAGGTCGGTCGGGCTCAGGCTGCGGTTCGCGACGTCGACGTCGCCCTCCTGCACGGCGAGCTTGAGGTCGGTCTCCTCCGTGTAGTAGGTGGCGGTGACCGAGTCGGTCTTCGCCGCGCCGAGCACGCCGTCGTAGGACTCGTTGGCCGCGTACTGGATCGACTCGTTCTCGGAGTAGTCGGTGATCGTGTACTGGCCGGAGAAGGCGTTGCCCTCCACGATCTCGTCCGGCGTGGTCAGGCCGGTCGCCGAGAAGACGTCCTCGTCGACGATGGGGCCGGCGGGGCTCGAGAGAATCTGCGGCCAGGTCTGGTCGGCGCCCTTCAGCGTGAAGACGACGGTCTTCTCGTCGGGGGCCTCGGTGCTCGCGAGGTTGCCGAGCAGCGACGAGGGGCCGTTGTCGTCCGCGATCGCCAGCTGGCGGTCGAAGGTGAACTTGACGTCGCTCGAGGTCAGCGCGTTGCCGTTGGCGAACGTCAGGCCGTCCTTGAGGGTGACCGTGTAGGTGGTCGGGTCGGTGAACTCGGCCGACTCGGCGAGGTCGGGCTCGACGTCCGGGCTGCCGTAGGGCGAGTTCATGAGGAACCCGAAGACCTGGTTCTGCACCGCGAACGAACCGTTGTCGTACGACCCGGCCGGGTCGAGGGATGTGATGACGTCGGTGGTGCCGACACTGATGCCGTTGAGCGCGTCGTCGGCCGCGTCGCCGCCGGACGCGCAGCCGGCCAGGACGAGAGCCGTGGCGGCTGCTCCTCCCATGACGGCGAGGACGCGGCGGTTGAGCCTGGAGTCGGATGTCATTCCGGTTGCCTCTTTCTCTGTGTGCAGGGACCCCGAGGCCGCAGCTGTGGGTGCGACAGTGCACGGGGGGTAGCTATTGGTAACACACAGTCAGCTCTCGGCTGCAACCGATAGGAGATCGTTTACAAACTCGCAACGAAGTTTGCCACGTGGTCCGCTCGCCTCACTGCTCGGCGGTGAGCGCTCTCCGCTCGACCTCGAGGGCGGCGAGCTGCACCTGGATCTCACGCCACTTGTCGGGGTCGGTCTTGACGTCCGTGCGGAACGACCGGCCCATCAGCTCCGATTTCTCCCTGATCAGGTCCCGCTCGACGATCGACACGACGATGCCGCGGCAGTAGGTCGTGATCTCCCTGTCCTGGCGCTCCGGGATCGGCGCGACCGCCAGCTCCTTCGCCAGGGCGTCGAACGGCGCGGGCGTCTGGTCGAGCACGACGTCGAGCCAGGAGGCGTCGCCGAACTTGTCGAGGCTCGCGCCGATGGCGTCGCGCACGACCGCGAGCGAGGTGGTCTCGAGCCGCGCCTGGACCGCTCGCCTCATCAGCTCGAAGCCCACGGCGTCGGGGTGCTGCAGCATGGCCATGACCGCGTCGCGCTCGGTGCGGGTCGTCAGGTCGCCGGGCAGCGTCATGAGGCTGGGGCCGGCCGGCTCCTCGGGCAGGGGCGGCAGGCTCGTGATCGACTGACGCCCCTCGGAGGCGTTGGCCGGGAGGGCACGCGGTGCGGCCGCGACGGCCTGCGCCTGGCGCATCACGGACGTCACGACCTCGACGACGCTCTCCGTGTCCTCTCCGACCGCCTTCGCGAGGAACCGCGCGTAGCCGAGGCGGATCGAGTTGTCGCGGATGGACGCGACGGCCGGGGCAGCTGCTCGCACCGCGCTGGCACGGCCCTCGACCGTCTCGAGGTCGAACCCCACGACGCTGCGCTGGATCATGAACTCGAACATCGGTCGACGGGTGTCGATCATGCGCCGGACGGCGTCGTCGCCCCTCGCGAGCCGCAGGTCGCAGGGGTCCAGGCCCTCGGGCGGGAGGGCCACGAACGTCTGCGTCTGGAACCGCTGCTCCTCGGCGAAGGCCCGGGACGCGGCCTTCTGGCCGGCCTCGTCGGGATCGAACGTGAAGACGACCTGGCCGAGCGCCGAGAGGTCGTGCCCCGCGCTCTCGCCCAGCATCGGCCGCAGCAGCTTGATGTGGTCCACGCCGAAGGAGGTGCCGCAGGTCGCCACGGCGGTCGTCACGCCCGCGAGGTGGCACGCCATGACGTCGGTGTAGCCCTCGACGATGACGACCTGCTTGCCCTTCGCGATGTCGCGGCGGGCAAGGTCGAGCCCGTAGAGCACCTGCGACTTGTGGTAGATCGGCGTCTCGGGAGTGTTGAGGTACTTCGGGCCCTTGTCGTCGTCGAGGAGGCGCCTGGCCCCGAACCCGATGGTCGACCCGGTGACGTCGCGGATGGGCCACACGAGACGGCCCCGGAACCGGTCGTAGGGGCTGCGGTCGCCCTGGCTCAGCAGCCCGGCCGTGACGAGCTCCTCGTCGGCGAATCCCGCGCCCTTGAGGTGAGAACGGAGGGCGTCGAACGACTTGGGCGCGAACCCCACGCCGAAGCGCTCGGCCGCCGCAGGGTCGAAACCGCGCTCGCCGAGGAACCGACGGGCCGGGTCCGCGTCCGCAGCGGTGAGGTGCTGGGCGAAGAACTCCCGCGCGGCCTCGTTCGCGGCGATGAGGCGCGCACGGCCGCCGTGGTCGCTCGCCTTGCCGCCGTCCTCGTAGCGGAGCGTGAAGCCGATGCGGCTCGCCAGCCGCTCGACCGCCTCCTGGAACGTCGTGTGGTCGGTCTTCATGACGAAGCTGTAGACGTCGCCGTCCTCGCCGCAGCCGAAGCAGTGGTACCGGCCGACCTGGGGGCGGACGTGGAAGCTCGGGCTGCGCTCGTCGTGGAACGGGCAGAGGCCCTTCAGCGAGCCGACGCCAGCGCCCTTGAGCGTGACGTGGTCGCCGACGACGTCGGCGATGTTCGTGCGCGAGCGCACCTCGTCGATGTCGTCGCGTCTGATCAGGCCGGGCACGGGACGGTCCCTCCTCGGAGCTCGGGCCGGGTGGCGTGGCGGCTCACAGGACCCGTCATCGTGCGCCGACGAGACGGTCGTGCCAGCTGACGGCGCTCTGGTCGGTCAGGGAGGCGACCTGGTCGACGACCACGCGCCTCCTGCCGGCATCGTCGTCCGCCACGGCCCAGTCGGCACGGAAGCCGGGGTCGAGCTCGGAGTCGCCCGTCGCCCAGAGGGCGTCGGACAGGGTCGTGAGGACCTCGCGCTGACGCTCGTAGATCGGCTGCCGGTGGCCCTGCGTCATCACGAAGGCCGCCGTGATCCCCTTGAGCACGGCGATCTCGCCGATCACGTCGGGAGAGATGACCATGCTCGCGCTGAACCGGATCAGGGACTGCTCGGCGTACGACTCGCGCGTGGACTGCGTGGCCGAGCCTGCGAAGCGGCCGATCAACTGGCTGGTCAGGTTCTTGAGGCGGGCCTGGTCGAGACGCCCGCCGTCGTAGGACCGGAGCCAGAAGGGCTGACGGCGGAGGCGGTCGAAGGCCTCCTCGAGCTCGTCCCGGCTGAGCTCGCCGCCCACCCACGCGTGCATGGCCGTGACCAGCGCCTCGTGGCCGTCGGGCGAGCCCAGGCTCGACACGTCGACGTAGCCGTTCACGACGGCGTCCTCGAAGTCGTGCACCGAGTAGGCGATGTCGTCGGAGAGGTCCATCACCTGGGCCTCGATGCAGCGGCGACGCCTCGGCGCACCGGCCCGCAGCCAGTCGAAGGCGGCCGTGTCGTCGTCGTAGAAGCCGAACTTCATGCGTCCGCCGGGGTCGGGGACGCCCTGCGCCGCCGGCCACGGGTACTTGCAGCTCGCGTCGAGGCTGGCACGGGTGAGGTTGAGGCCGAAGCTGCGGCCCGTCGCGTCGATGACCTTCGGCTCGATGCGGGTCAGCAGACGGAGGGTCTGGGCGTTGCCCTCGAACCCGCCGATGCCCGAGGACCACTCGTTCAGCGCCCGCTCGCCGTTGTGCCCGAAGGGCGGGTGGCCCAGGTCGTGGGCCAGGCACGCGGTGTCGACGACGTCGGGGTCGAGCCCGAGGCTCGTCGCGAGCTCGCGGCCGACCTGCGCCACCTCGAGCGAGTGCGTCAGGCGGTTGCGGGCGAAGTCGAGCCCGGCAGTCGGGCTCAGCACCTGGGTCTTGGCAGCGAGGCGCCGGAGCGCGCTCGAGTGCAGCAGGCGTGCCCGGTCGCGGGCGAAGTCGCTCCGGCGGTTCGAGTGCTGCTCGGGCAGCCAGCGCTCGGAGTCGGCGGGGGCGTAGTCGACGCCGACGCCGTGCAGGGAGGCAGTGGTCACCGGGGGCCTCTCAGGCTGGCGGGTGCGGGTGCGGCCGCTGGTGCTGTGGCGGGTGCGGTCGCGATCGAGGGGGTGGGGCGGACGGACGTCGCGGAGGGCACGCCTCAGCCCCCGCTGTGGTGCAGCTCGGCCGCGACGAGCTCGCCGCGGAACGCCTCGTCGAGCTCACGGCTCTCGAGCCAGCGGTCGGGCAGCGAGGGCCGCTTCGGGCTGCCGGCGCGACCGCGCGGCCCCTCGGCCGCGTCGCCGGGGTACGGCTGAGCGGCGTCGAGGGTCGCCAGCAGGTCGTCCATCTGCTGCAGCGACTCGACGGCCGCCAGGGCGGCCCGCGTGTCGCCGCCCACGGGGTAGCCCTTGAAGTACCAGGCCACGTGCTTGCGGATGTCGCGGCAGGCGTGCGGCTCGTCGCCGTCGTAGAACTCGACCAGGAGCTCGGCGTGCCGTCGGAAAGCGGCGGCGACCTCGCCGAGAGCCGGCTCGGCCTTCTGCTCCTCGCCGCGGAACGCTGCCGCGAGGTCGCCGAACAACCACGGGCGCCCGAGGCAGCCCCGGCCGACGACGACGCCGTCGCAGCCCGTCTCGTCGACCATGCGGAGAGCGTCCGCCGCGGACCAGATGTCGCCGTTGCCGAGCACGGGCACGCTCGTGACCGTCTGCTTGAGCTTCGCGATCGCCGACCAGTCGGCCTGGCCCGAGTAGTACTCGGAGGCCGTGCGGGCGTGCAGCGCGACGCTCGCCACCCCCGCGCCCTCGGCCGCCCGGCCCGCCTCGAGGTAGGTGAGGTGCTCGTCGTCGATGCCCTTGCGCATCTTCACGGTCAGGGGGACGTCGCCGGCGGCCTTCACCGCTCGTTCGACGATCTCGCGAAAGAGCCCGATCTTCCAGGGGAGGGCTGCTCCCCCGCCGCGCCGCGTGACCTTCGCCACGGGGCAGCCGAAATTGAGGTCGATGTGGTCTGCGCGGTCCTCGGCGACCAGCATGGTGACCGCCTCGGCGACGGTGTTCGGCTCGACGCCGTAGAGCTGGATGCTGCGGGGCGTCTCGCTCTCGTGGTGCGTGATCAGCCGCATCGACTCGGGGGTGCGCTCGACGAGGGCGCGGCTCGTGATCATCTCGCTGACGTAGAGGCCGGCGCCGTGCTCGCGGCACAGGCGGCGGTAAGCCGTGTTGGTGATTCCGGCCATCGGCGCGAGCACGACGGGCGAGGCCACGTCGATCGGTCCGATCGAGAGGCCGGGGGAAGGCAGGGTGGTGGTGGTCATCGGTACGATTCTCCCATGAGCGATCCTGCGCCGACAGCCTCCGACGGTTCGCCTGTGGACGGCGCCACGGCGCCGGGCGACGTGCAGGGGCCAGGCACGCAGCGCCTCCTCACCGACGCCGCCGAACGCGGCCTCGCCGTCGAGATCGTCGCGCGCCCGGCGGCCGACAGCCTCGAGGCGGCGGCGGCCCTGCTGGGGGTCGATCCGGCCTCGGTCGTCAAGAGCCTCGTGGTGAAGCGGCACGACGGGTCGTTCCTCTTCGCGCTCGTCCCCGGCGACCGACAGATCTCGTGGCGCAAGCTGCGGACCGTCGTCGGGGTGAACAAGCTCTCGATGCCTGCCGCCGAGGTCGCCCTCGACGCGACGGGCTTCGAGCGCGGCACAATCACTCCCGTCGGCAGCTCGACCGCCTGGCCCGTCGTGGCCGACGAGCGGATCGTCGGGCGTCGAGTGGCCATGGGCGCCGGCGGGCACGGCCTGAGCGCGTTCGTCGAGGCCGACGAGCTCATCGAGGCGTACTCCGCGACCGTCGCGGACATCAGCGACTGACCGCCGCCTCCGGAGCCTGGTCCGCCTCGCGCCGGACGTCGGCCGGCGACGCGCTCGGGGTCAGCGCGCCGACGGTGGCGACCGCCGCCGGCAGCAGGCACGAGTCGCCCTCGCACGCGAGGGCGTCCGCGTCGCCGAGCATGGCGAACGGGCTCATCGGACCGCGTCCGTCCCGGTCGGGTCCGCGCCCGGGGCGGACGCGGTGCCGCTGGCAGTCGCCAGCTCGGACTGCACCTGCTGCAGGGCGCCGAGGAACGCCTCGGGTGCCTGAGCACCCGAGATCCCGTACTTGCCCTCGAGCACGAAGAAGGGAACGCCCGTGATGCCGAACGCCTGCGCCTGCTGCTGGTCGGCGCGCACGTCGGCGAGGTGCTGGTCGGACTCGAGCGCCGCGACGACCTCGTCGCGGTCGAGGCCGACCTCGGCGGCCAGGTCGCCGAGGTCCGCGACGCGGCCCACGTGACGGCCCTCGACGAAGTAGGCGGCGAGCAGCCGCTCGGTCATCTCGAGCTGCAGGCCGCGCGCCTTGGCGAAGTGCAGGAGCTGGTGCGCCTTCACCGTGTTCGTGTGGTGCAGCGACCCGAAGTCGTAGGCGAGCCCGACCTCGGCGGCGACGCCGGCGACCTGGTCGAGCATGCCGCGCACCTGGTCGGCCGGCATGCCCTTGTGCTTCGCGAGGAAGTCGACCTCGTCGCCCTCGAAGTCGACCGGGGTGTCGGGCGACAGCTCGAAGGAGTGGTACTCGACCTCGACCTGGCCGTCGAAACGCGCCGCCGCGTCCTCGAACTTCCGCTTGCCGATGTAGCACCACGGGCAGGCGATGTCGCTCCAGACGTCGACCTTGATCGGGGAGCTGGTGAGGGGTGAGGAGGAGGTGCTCGTGTCGGTCACGACAGGGCAAAGTCGGTGCGGGGCCGAGGCATTCCCGGGTCACGCCACAGCCTCCAGCGGCGGCGGCCCCTCGCGCCCAGGACGCGCGGCAGCCGCGCCTCGGGGCGACCGGAGGGCGGCGGGCCGCCGGCGAGACGCACGAGCCGGTCCACCGCCTCCTGCACCGCCGCCCACTCCTCGCGCACCTGCCGGTAGCTGACCCTGCACGGCACGAATCCGGCCGCGATCGTCAGGAGGTCCTTCCGGCGATCGCGCTCGAAGTGGTCGGCGTGGTGCTCGCGGCCGTCCGTCTCGAGCGACGCCGTCCCGTCGACGACGTGGTCCACCGCCTCGCCTCGGGGCCCCACGACGACCTGACGCTCGACGACGCGGCCCGTCAGGCGCAGGCGAGTGCCCGCCGCGCTCTCGAGGATGCTCTGTGCGCCCTCGTCGCTCCAGTCGGCCAGCCCCGACGCGTCCGGTCGATGCCGCCCGAGGACGGCCCGGTCGTCCGCGTCGGTGATCAGCTCGACGGACCGGGCCCAGTCGGCGAGGACCACCGCGTCCTCGAAGGAGCGCGCCTCGACCACGGCGCGAGCCAGGGCGTCGCGGGCGTCGACGGTCGCGGTCCCGCCCCGATCGACCACGTCCCCTCCGTCCCAGACGACGCGCACGCCGCGGCGGCGCCTCAGGCGCGACGCGGTGCGGGGCACGGAGACGACCACGTCGGGGGCACGGCGATCCCAGGCCCACGCGCCCAGGAGGGCGAGCGCGGCTGCCCCGGTCAGCCTCCCTCCGACCGCGACGGCGACGAACCTCGGGTCGGTGGAAGGCCAGGTCGAGTACCACCCGCGCCTCGGACGCCGGACGTCGAGAGCCCGAACCGCCGCCGTGAGGTGCCTGTCGGTGGCGCCGTGGCCGACGAGGTCGCGCTTGTGCAGCAGCCCGCCGGCCGCGGCCACCAGCTCTCGGATCGTCGTCATCCCCTGAGGATGGTCGACCACGTGCTCGAGGCGCTGGGCCGGCGGACCGGTGTGTGGACGAGACGACGAGCGCGTGACGGCGGGGAGGACTCACCCACGACGCTGCCTGCAGGCGCCCCGTGCAGGCGCTGCCGCTGTGCACGTCGGCAACTCCTGAGGAGCGCGACGCACGGAGCACCGACCTGCGGCATCGCAGCCCCTCGGGCGCCCCCGATCAGGAGTTGCCGACCGCGGGCGGCGCACCGGCTGGCCGAGCCCGGGCCCGCGAGCAGCGGTCGTGCAGGCTGTGTGCCGTGCGGGCCGCGGAGCAGCCTGCGTCGGCAACTCCTGCGACGCGCGCGGGCAGCCGCACGCGTCCCCGCCGCGTGCGACGGTGACGGCGCACCGGTCAGGAGTTGCCGACCGGCAACGGGGCCCAGGCCTGGGCCGCCGACCGGGCGGGCCCAGCTGGCCGGGACGGGCGCTAGGCGCCGAGCAGCTGCTCCGCGAGGTACCCGCGCAGCGCCGACAGGGGCATGCGCTGCTGCTCCATCGTGTCGCGCTCGCGGACCGTCACCGCGTCGTCCTCGAGCGAGTCGAAGTCGACCGTGACGCAGAAGGGCGTGCCGATCTCGTCCTGGCGACGGTAGCGACGGCCGATCGCCCCGGCGTCGTCGAAATCGATGTTCCAGTACTTGCGGAGGTCCGCAGCGAGGCCGCGCGCCATCGGCGACAGCTGCTCGTTGCGGCTCAGGGGCAGGACGGCGACCTTGATCGGCGCCAGGCGGCGGTCGAGCTTCAGCACGGTGCGCTTGTCGACGCCGCCCTTGGCGTTGGGCGCCTCGTCCTCGGTGTACGCATCGACGAGGAACGCCATGAGCGACCGGGTGAGGCCGGCGGCGGGCTCGATGACGTAGGGCGTCCAACGCTCGTTCTTGGCCTGGTCGAAGTACGACAGGTCCTTGCCGGAGGCGGCGGCGTGCGTCCTGAGGTCGTAGTCGGTGCGGTTCGCGACGCCCTCGAGCTCGCCGAACTCGCCGCCGGCGAACCGGAAGCGGTACTCGATGTCGACGGTGCGCTTCGAGTAGTGCGAGAGCTTCTCGGGGGCGTGCTCGTAGAGGCGGAGGTTCTCGGGGTCGATGCCGAGGTCGACGTACCACTGGAAGCGGGCGTCGATCCAGTACTGGTGCCACTCCTCGTCGCTGCCGGGCTCGACGAAGAACTCCATCTCCATCTGCTCGAACTCGCGCGTGCGGAAGATGAAGTTGCCGGGGGTGATCTCGTTGCGGAAGCTCTTGCCGATCTGGCCGATGCCGAAAGGCGGCTTGATGCGCGACGACTGCAGGATGTTGTCGAAGTTGGTGAAGATGCCCTGGGCCGTCTCGGGCCGGAGGTACGCCATGCCCTGCTCGTTGTCGACCGGCCCGAGGAACGTCTTGAGCAGTCCGGAGAAGTTCTGCGGCTCGGTCCACGATCCGGGCTGCCCGGTCTCGGGGTCGCGCACGTCGGCGAGGCCGTTCTCGGGCGGGTGGCCGTGCTTGGCCTCGTACGCCTCGAGGAGGTGGTCGGCCCGGTAGCGCTTGTGGGTGTGCAGCGACTCGACCAGGGGATCGCTGAACACCTCGACGTGCCCGGACGCCTCCCACACCTGGCGCGGCAGGATGACGGCGGAGTCGAGCCCGACGACGTCGTCGCGGCCCTGCACCATGGTCTGCCACCACTGGCGCTTGATGTTCTCCTTGAGCGCGACGCCGAGGGGCCCGTAGTCCCAGGCCGACCGGGACCCGCCGTAGATCTCGCCCGACTGGAAGACGAACCCGCGGCGCTTGGCCAGGGCGATGACGGAATCGAGACGGTTGGGTGCTGCCACGGGGTGTGCTCCAGAGGATCGGTCCGGGCTCGGGGCCCGGCGGTCGAGGTACCCGGCAACTCTAGCCGCGCGGGCGGCTCGGCCCGCCCCGGCCTGGCGTCCGGACGAGCCTCGACGCCTCGACGCCTCGACCAGCCGGGTCAGCGTCCCAGGGAGGCGACGACCGCCTCCACGTCCTCGGCCGTGTTCCAGAGGTGGAAGGCGACCCGCACGCGACCGGCCCGGGCGGAGACCGTGAGGCCCGCCTCCCCCATCGCGGTGGCGGCCCGCCCGTCCACGTCCGCCCACGTGACGATCGCCTGGTGCTGCTCAGGCAGGTCCAGTCGTCGGCAGAGCTCGTCGCCGAGCCCGCTGGCGTGCGCCCAGGTCTCGGCAGGGTCGAGGCGGGCGAACGTCTCGAGGGCCGCCGCGGCCCCCGGCCAGGCCGGCCAGGCCGGCGACACGTCGAAGGCACGGGCGTCGTGGGCGAGCTGCATCGCAGGCCCGTAGCAGGACGACCAGACCGAGTCGCCCGCGTACCAGCCGGCCTGGACGGGCCGCAGCTCGGCCAGGGCACGCTCGGACAGGGTCATGAAGGCGGCGCCCCGGGGGCAGCAGAGCCACTTGTACGCGTGCCCGACCGAGACGTCCCACGAGGAGGCGTCGACCGGCAGGACGCCCGCCGCCTGCGTCACGTCGCAGACGGTGAGGGCGCCGTGGGCCGCGGCCGCGGCGCGGATCCTCGCGTCGTCGGCCACGACGCCGGTGGCCGACTGGACGGCCGACCACGCCACGCACCACGTCGCGGGCCCGACCGCCTCCGCGAGCTCGTCGACCGGGACGCTGCGCACCGTCACGCCCCGGTGCGCCTGCTGCAGGAACGGGTAGACGACCGAGCTGAAGTCCCCGTCGACGCAGACGACCTCGGCGCCGTCGGGCGCGGCCGCGGCGACCACCGAGACCATGGCCGAGGTCTGCGAGCCGACGGCGACGCTCGTGACGGGCACGCCCACCAGCCGCGCGTACGAGGCCCTGGCCTGTTCGACGACGTCCCCGTAGGCGACGGGCGAGCGCGACCCGGTGGCCCAGCGGTCGAGGTCGTCGCGCTGCGCCGCGAGAGTCTCGGCCAGGGGCAGCCCCATGGTGCACGCGGCGAGGTACCCGGTGCCGCTCACGAAGCGCGAGGCCGCCTCCGAGACGGGCAGGGTGCTGGTCGTGTCGGTCATCGCCCCAGACTGGGCCGTGCGCCTCCGGACGACAAGACCAGGTTGGTGACGTCACCCATAACGTCGCGTTATCGTTCGAGGATGACCGACGACCTCGATCTGCTGACCCTCCGCATCGTGCGCGCCGTCGCCGACACCGGGACGGTGACCGCCGCCGCCGCCGAGCTGGGCTACAGCCAGCCGGCCCTGAGCCAGCACCTGCGACGGGCCGAGGTGAGGGTGGGCCACCCGCTGCTGCTGCGGGCGGGCCGCGGGGTCGAGCTCACCGAGGCCGGGCGACGCCTGGCCGAGCACGCCGTCCACGTGCAGGCCGCTCTCGACGCGGCGCGCCAGGAGCTCGACCACCTCGGCGGCGCGACCTCAGGACGGGTGCGGCTCGCGGGCTTCCCCAGCGCCTCCTCGACTCTCGTGCCCGACGTGCTGTCGCGGCTGCGCACCAGCCACCCCGGGCTGCAGGTCGACTACGTCGAGGCGGAGCCGCCCGAGGCGCTGACGCTGCTGCGCGACGGAGCCGTCGACGCAGCGGTCGTGTTCCGCCACGCGGGTCGGGCCGCCGCCGATCGCGAGACCGTGCCCGAGTCGCTCCGCGAGACGGCGCTGTTCGTCGACCGGACCGTGCTCGTGCTGCCCCGCGCCCACCCGTTCGTCGAGGGCGACGACTTCGGCGCGCTGCACGCCGAGCGCTGGATCGGGGGCTGCCCGCGCTGCCGCGGCCACCTCCTCACGACCTGCGCGGCCGCCGACTTCGCGCCCGAGATCGTCCTCGAGACCGACAACGCGCTCGCCGTGCTCGGCCTCGTCGCGGCGGGCCTCGGCATCGCGCTGCTGCCGGGCCTGTCGCTGCAGTCGGCCGCGATCCCCGAGGAGGTGCGGGTCGTCACCCTGCCCCCCTCCGTCTCGCGCGTGATCGCGGTCGCGCACCGCCGCGGGGCCCGGCGGGTGCCCAGCATCCGCGTCCTCACGGAGGCGGTGGCCGCGGTGCTGCCGGACCGGCACGGCCTCGAGGCGGTCGGGCCGCAGGGCGCCGTCGGCGGCCCGAGCTAGGCTGACCGGACGAGACGAAGGGTGCCCGCTCCGTGAAGAGACGACTGACCGCCGTCGGCCTCGCCGCCGTCGTGCTGGTGGGCCTCACCGCCTGCTTCCCTGACCTCACGAGCCTGCAGCCGGTCGGCCAGGGCGGAGCGGACGACGGCTCGGGCCTGGGCGGCACGGCCACGCAGGCTCCTCAGCCCCAGGTCACGGGCGCGCCGGGCACCGGCGGAGGGACGGGCGGCGCCTCGCCCGACGAGCTGGCCCCGGGCGGCACGCTCCTCAACCAGGTCAACTACAAGGACCTCACGATCTACGTCTACAGCGTCGGCACGCTGACGACCACGGCGCCCTCCATCTACGCACGGCCCGACGGCATTGATCCCTACCCCGCCGGCACCACCGTCGAGGCCACCGCCTACGTGCTGGCCAACAACTCGCAGCGTCGGCTCGACCTCACCGACCTCAGCGCCGACTACTCCGCCTACGGCAACGACCTCGCTCAACAGGACGTGTTCGCCGGCCAGGACCTGCTGACGGACGCTGGCTACTCGACGTCGCTCGAGTCGGCCTTCCCGGCCGACGCGGCGACCTGGTACCTGCTGCCGGGCGAGTCGGCCGTGTTCGCCAACGCCTGGTTCCACCGGCCCGCCGACGGGCCCCTCACCCTGCAGTTCCTCTGGCCGGCCGAGCGGATCTTCCTCGGCGCGAACATTCAGTTCTAGGCGCTGGTGCCGCTGGCGCCCGGGCCCGTTGCTGTGCCGCCGGCCTCTGCCGACGTCGGCGCGTCGACGGCCCCGCCGAAGCGGCGAGATCGCCTGGCGTACGTGACCACCGCCTCCCAGAGGTCGGTCCTCGTGAAGTCCGGCCAGAGCCGGTCGAGGAACACCATCTCGGCGTAGGCCGACTGCCACAGCAGGAAGTTGCTCGTGCGCTGCTCGCCCGAGCTCCGGACGAAGAGATCGACGTCGGGCAGCTCGGGCGCGTACAGGTGCCGCTGGATGAGCTTCTCGCTGACGCCCGACGGCTTGACCCGCCCCGCCGCCACGTCCTCGGCGATGGCGCGGACGGCGTCGGCGATCTCGGTGCGGCCGCCGTAGTTGACGCACATCGTGAGGGTCAGCACGTCGTTGTCGCGCGTGAGCTCCTCGGCGTACTGCAGCTCCTTGATCACGGAGCCCCACAGGCGCGGCTTGCGGCCCGCCCAGCGGACGCGTACGCCCCACGCGTTCAGCTGGTCGCGCCGCCGGTGCAGGACGTCGCGGTTGAAGCCCATGAGGAACTTCACCTCGTCGGGCGAGCGCTTCCAGTTCTCCGTCGAGAAGGCGTAGACGCTCAGGTGCTTCACGCCGAGCTGGATGGCGCCCGCCACGACGTCGAGCAGCGAGGCCTCGCCCTGCTTGTGGCCCTCGACACGGGACAGGCCCCGCGCGTTCGCCCATCGCCCGTTGCCGTCCATGACGATCGCGACGTGCTCGGGGACGACGCCCCGGGGCAGCTCGGGCGGGTACAGGCCCGTCCAGTCGACGGGGCGCCAGTCGACGGCGTCGCGGTGGGTCTTCTTCACGGGGTGCCTTCCCTGGCGGCGGCGGGCAGTGCCCGACCGGGCTCTCGGTCGATGTGCTGGAGCGATCTGAGGCCGCGCTCGAGGTGCCACTGCGTGTACGCGGCGACGACGCCGCTCGCCTGGTTGCGAGTCGCGTCCGGGGTCGCGTCGGCCGCCTCCCAGTCGCCCGTCAGCAGCGCCGAGAGCAGCGCGAGCGCAGGAGGCGCGAGTCGCGGAGCCCCCGGAGGCGCGTGCTCGTCGGCCACCACTCCCCCGAGCTGCACCACGAACGCCGAGTGCGGCCCCGGGGCGCCCGACACGGCGCAGTCGCCGAAGCTCGGCGACCAGCCGGCGATGCTGAGCGCGCGGAGCAGGTAGGAGTCGAGGGTGAGCTGGGGGGCGTGCTCCCGCCGACTCAGCGACCGCAGGGCCCCGACGAGGAGGAGGTACTGCTGCAGGCCGGCCTCGGCGTCGGTCAGCTTGTCGGCCGTCTCGACCATGACGCTCCCGGCCGTGTAGCTCGCGTAGTCGGCGGCGATCAGGGCACCGTAGGAGCCCAGCGACTCGGCCTGCGTCACCACGTCGAGCGACCGGCCCTCGTAGAGCTGCACGTCCGCCACCATCATCGGCTCGAGACGCGAGCCGAACTTCGACCCGGTGCGCCGGACCCCCTTGGCCACGGCCCGGATCTTGCCGTGCTGGCGGCTGAGCATGGTGAGGATGCGGTCCGCCTCACCCAGCTTGTGGGTGCGCAGCACGACGCATTCATCTCGGTACACGGGCACTCGGCCATGATCCCACGCGTGGTACAAGTGCAGGATGCACGCCACGGCCTTCGCCATCCCCCTGTGGGCCGACCTCCTCGCCGTCGGGGTCGGCAGCCTGCAGGGCGCCATGTTCGCCTCCGAGTTCAAGGACCGGCGCCTAGACCTGCTCGGGGTCGCCATCATCGGCATCGCCACCGGGCTCGGCGGCGGCATCCTGCGCGACGTGCTGCTCGGACAGGTGCCCCGCGCCATGTCGAGCAACTGGTACCTCCTCGTGGCCGTGGCCGCCGCCCTCGTCGGGATGGCGCTCCAGCGCCTGTTCCACCGCCTCGCGGGGCTGATCACCGCCCTGGACGCCCTCACCATCGGCCTGTTCGGCGCGATCGGCTCGACGAAGGCGCTGGCGCTCGGGCTGCCGGAGATCCCTGCCGTGTTCGTGGGGGTGATCTCCGCGGTCGGGGGCTCGGTGCTGCGGGACCTGTTGATGAACCTGACCATCGCGATGATGCACGTCGGGTCGCTCTACGCCGTCGCCGCCGCCGCCGGGACCGTCGTGCTCGTCGTGCTCGTGTCGGTCGGGGCGCCGGTGGCGCTCTCCGCGATCATCGGGACGTCGGTCACCCTGGTGATCCGGCTGCTGGCCGTGCGTTTCGGCTGGACGCTGCCCGAGCAGCGCGCCCTGAGCCGGCTGCCGCGCTGGCGTCGACCGCGCTGACGTCGCTCGGGATCCGCTAGGCCGCCGCCGCTGCCGCTGCCGCCTGCGCAGGCGCAGGCCGCCGCACCGGCGCACTCCGTGTCGGCAACTCCTGACGGGTGCGCCGGCGCGGCCGCATGTCGAGGACGTCCGCCGGCGCGGTCGCTCGTGGATCAGGAGTTGCCGACACGATGTCGTGCACGGGTGACCTGACCGAGTCGTGACGGCACAGCCCGGACCGGGGGGGCTGGGGGGCTGGTCGGACGGGCACTGGAGACTCGTGTCGGCAACTCCTGACCGGTGCGTCGGCGCTGCCGCGCGCCAGCGCCACCCGCACGCGTGACCGCGCACGCGTCAGGAGTTGCCGACACGATCGGCAGCCTGCCGACGGAGCCCGCGGCCCGCTGCAGCCGGGCCGAGCGGCGGCCCGGCTGCATCGGCCGCGCAGCCGCTAGGCGGTGGCGAGCTCGCGCACCGTCGCCGTCCGCCGGACGGCGCGGTTCACCGCCGAGACGATGGCCTTGAGCGACGCCGTCGAGATGTCGGCGTCGATGCCCACGCCCCAGAGGCGCGTCCCGTCGACGTCGAGCTCGACGTACGCCGCGGCCTGGGCGTCGCCGCCCGCGCTGAGGGTGTGCTCGACGTAGTCGTAGAGCTCGACGCGCACCCCGTGGTCGGCGAGGACCTGGATGAAGGCGTCGATCGGGCCCTTGCCCCGGCCGGAGGTCGACTCGACCGTGTCACCCACGCGGAGGTCGACGTCGAGCGACGTCACGCCGCCCATGTCGCTGGACGTCCCCGTGCGCGTCAGCTCGAACCGGCCCCACTTGTCGTCGTCGATCGGCGCGGGCAGGTACTCGTCCTGGAAGATCGTCCAGATGTGGGCGCTCGACATCTCGCCGCCCTCGGCGTCGGTGCGCGCCTGCACGACCCCGCTGAACTCGATCTGCAGCTTGCGCGGGAGGTCGATCGCGTGGTCGGCCTTGAGCAGGTAGGCGACGCCGCCCTTGCCCGACTGCGAGTTGACCCGGATGACGGCCTCGTAGCTCCGGCCCAGGTCCTTCGGGTCGACCGGCAGGTAGGGAACCGCCCAGACGAGGTCGTCGACGCTCGTCCCCGTCGCCTCCGCCTCGGCGGCCATCGCCTCGAAGCCCTTCTTGATCGCGTCCTGGTGGGAGCCGCTGAAGGCCGTGTAGACGAGGTCGCCCGCCCACGGGCTGCGTTCCGGCACCGGCAGCTGGTTGCAGTGCTCGGCGGTGCGCTTGACCTTGTCGAGGTCGCTGAAGTCGATCTGGGGGTCGATGCCCTGCGTGAAGAGGTTGATGCCGAGCGCGACGAGGTCGACGTTGCCGGTGCGCTCGCCGTTGCCGAAGAGGCAGCCCTCGATGCGGTCGGCACCGGCCAGGTAGCCCAGCTCGGCGGCGGCGATGCCCGTGCCGCGGTCGTTGTGCGGGTGGAGCGACAGGATGACGCTGTCTCGGCGGGCGAGGTTGCGGTGCATCCACTCGATCGAGTCGGCGTACACGTTCGGGGTCGCCATCTCGACGGTGGCCGGCAGGTTGACGATGACGGGTCGCTCGGGGGTCGCGTCGAAGGCCTCGATGACCTGGTTGCAGATGTCGAGGGCGAAGTCGAGCTCGGTGCCGGTGTAGCTCTCGGGCGAGTACTCGTAGAACACGGCCGTCTCGGGGATGGTCGCCTCGGCCGCGCGGCAGAGCCGGACGCCCTCGAGGGCGATGTCGACGATGCCCTGCCGGTCGGTGCGGAAGACGACGTCCCGCTGCAGGACGCTCGTCGAGTTGTAGAGGTGCACGATCGCCTGCTTCGCGCCGGCGATCGCCTCGTACGTGCGGGCGATGAGGTGCTCGCGCGCCTGGGTCAGCACCTGGATCGTCACGTCGTCCGGGATCGCGCCGGTCTCGATCAGGCTGCGGACGAAGTCGAAGTCGGTCTGCGAGGCGCTCGGGAAGCCGACCTCGATCTCCTTGTAGCCCATGCCGACGAGCAGGTCGAACATGATGCGCTTGCGCTCGGGGCTCATCGGGTCGATGAGTGCCTGGTTGCCGTCCCGGAGGTCGACCGCGCACCAGCGCGGGGCCTCGGTGATGCGACGGGAGGGCCACGTGCGGTCGGGCAGGTCGACCGCGATCTGCTCGTGGAACGGGCGGTACTTGTGGATCGGCATCCCCGACGGGATCTGTGCGTTCTTCATGACTCAGGTCTTCTCTGCCCCGACGACGGGGCCTCAGCGCGTGGATGGTGTCGGCCGACGACGAACTCCGCGACGAGGGAGGCCTGGGTCAGGACTCGTCGCGGCAGCTAAGGAGGAGCAGACCGAACAGCACGAGCCGAATCTAGCACCCGAGCCCGGTCCGTGACGATCGAGCCCTGTCGACCGCCGCGCTACTCGGCGATGCCGTGCTCGTACGCGTACACGACGAGCTGGACGCGGTCGCGCAGGGACAGCTTCGACAGCACCCGGCTGATGTGCGTCTTGACCGTCGCCTCGCTGAGGAACTCGCGCCCGGCGATCTCCGAGTTGCTGAGCCCTCGGGCTGCGAGGTCGAAGATGTCCCGCTCACGACTGGTCAGGGTGCCGAACGCGGGCGGGATCGACGCCGCCCGGGAGGAGCGGCCGTCGAAGTGCTCGAAGAGCTCCCGCGTGGCCGACGCCGCGATCACGGCGGTGCCCGCGTGGACGGTGCGGATCGCGGCCAGCAGGAACTCGGGGTCTGCGTCCTTCAGGACGAATCCGCTCGCGCCGCCCCTGATGGCCCGCGTCGCCGCCTCGTCCAGGTCGAAGGTCGTGAGCACGATGATGCGCGGCGGGCGTCGAGCCGCGGCCTCGGCCTCGGCCAGGACGGCGCTCGTCGCGGCGATCCCGTCCATCACGGGCATCCGGATGTCCATGAGGACGACGTCCGGACGTGCCTCGGCGACCATCGCCACCCCCTCCTCGCCGTCGCTGGCCTCGCCGACGAACTCGAGGTCGGGCTGGGAGCCGACGAGCATCTTGATGCCGGCCCGGAAGAGCGCCTGGTCGTCGACCAGGGCGACGCGGATCGTGGTGGTCATCGGATCATCCCTACTTCTTGAGTGAGCGCCAGCGTCGGCACGATGGCGTGGACGACGAACCGTCCGTCGGCGTCCTGGGTGGTGAGCGACCCGCCGGCCAGCGTGGCCCGCTCGCGCATCCCGTCGAGACCGTGGCCGCCGCGGCGCATCTCGCCCGTCGCCCTCGTGTCGACGGGCTCGGTGACCGGCCGGACCACGTTGGAGACCACCAGGTGGAGGGCGTCGTAGCGCCAGTCGAAGAACAGGCCGACCGGAGCGTCACGTGACCCGTGCCGGAGGGCGTTGGTCAGCGACTCCTGGACGATGCGGAACACGGCGAGCTGTCGGTTGGTGCCGAGCTGCTGGGGCTCGCCGTGCACGCGGTGGTCGATCTGCAGACCGGAGCCGCGCATCTGGTCGAGGAGGCGGTCGAGGTCGCCCAGCGCGGGCTGCGGTGCCTCGCCCTGGCTGTGCCGCAGCTGCCCCAGCAGCACGCGGACGTCCCCGAGCGCCTCGCGTGCGGTCCCCGCGATGGTCTGGAGGGCCTCGTCGACGCTCGTGGGATCGACCCTCGCGGCGTAGCGGGCGCCGTCCGCCTGGGCGATCACGACGGCGAGCGAGTGGGCGACGACGTCGTGCATGTCGCGGGCGATGCGGTTGCGCTCCTGCTCGACGGCGATGTCGCGCTCAGCCCGGGCCGCCTCGCGCTCGGCCCGGGCGGCGTCGCCCTCGGCCCGTGCCGTCTCGCGCTCGGCGGTGAGCTGCGCCTCGCGGCTCACCCTCGCGGTGGATCGCGCCCGGGTCAGGAGGCCTGCTGCCCACGGGAGGCCGAGGAGACCGAGGAAGCCGAGGAACGTGATGCCGAGCTGCAGCAGGATCCGGACGACGTCGGTGATGCCGTAGACGTTGTAGTCGATGCCGAAGAGCGACGTCTGCACGAACGAGACGTAGAAGGTGCCCGAGATCGCGCCGAGGGCCACGGACCCGAGACCCGCCCACTTCGCCCGCTCGCTGCCGTAGGCGGCGACGGAGTAGAGCACGGCGCAGACGGCGAGGTTGCTGATGCCCGGCGTCGACAGCGACGCCATCTCGCCGAGGGCGACGGCCCAGGCGATCGTCAACGCCAGCGACGGGGACAGGCGCCGGATCGCCGCGGCGACGACCATGCCGAGCACGACCAGGCCGCCCGCGAGGTCGCCCTCGAGGAACAGCAGGGAGACGAACCCGAGCAGGAGGGCCGCCGAGACGTCGACGACGACCTGGTAGGGCGCGAGGCGGCGGAAGCTCATCCGACGAGCGTAGGGCGCGGACGGGCCGTCCGGGTCGGCCGCGGACGTCCCGACGACCAGCGGCCGACCCGGATCATCCTGTGGAGGGACGGGCGCGCACCGGGGGTCAGAAGCCCAGCCGGCCGAGCAGCTTCGGGTCTCGCTGCCAGTCTTTCGCGACCTTGACCCGGATCGACAGGAAGACCTGATGGCCGACGAGCGGCTCGATCTGCGCCCGGGCCCGCGCGCCGACCTCGCGCAGCCTCGCGCCGCCCTTGCCGATGACGATGGCCTTCTGGCTGTCGCGCTCGACGAAGAGGTTCGCGTAGATCTCGAGGATGTCCTTGTCGTCGCGCTGGACCATGTCGTCGATGGTGACCGCGAGGGAGTGCGGGAGTTCGTCCTGGACACCCTCGAGCGCCGCTTCCCGGATGTACTCGGAGACCCTGTCCTCGAGGACCTCCTCGGTCACGGCGTCCGCCGGGTAGAGCGCGGGCGACAGCGGCATGAGCTTGATGAGCTCGTCGGCGAGGACGTCGAGCTGCACATCGCCGAGGGCCGACAGCGGGATGATCGCCTCCCAGTCGCGCAGCCGGCTCACCGCGAGCAGCTGCTCCGCCACGGCCGGGCGCGAGGTCGTGTCCGTCTTCGTGACGATGGCGACCTTCTTCGCGCGCGGGAACGCGTCGAGCTGCTCGTTGATGAACTTGTCGCCGGGACCGATCTTCTCGTCGGCCGGGATGCAGAGCCCGATCACGTCGACGTCGCCCAGGGTCGTCTGCACCACGTCGTTGAGGCGCTCGCCGAGCAGGGTGCGCGGCCGGTGCATTCCGGGGGTGTCCACGAGCACGAGCTGGCCCGCGGGGTGGTGCACGATCCCGCGGATGGCCCGACGGGTCGTCTGGGGCTTCGAGGAGGTGATGGCCACCTTCTCGCCGACGAGCGCGTTCGTGAGGGTCGACTTGCCGACGTTGGGCCGCCCCACGAACGAGACGAAGCCCGCACGGTGGTCGGGTCCGGCGGTCGGTATGGGAGGCAGGACGGAGTCGTCGCCGGTGGTCGTCATGGTGCTTCTCTCGGGGAGGGTACGGGATCGGGGTCGGTGAAGGCCGCCTGGGCGGAGACGAGGGCAGGGTCGCGCTCGACGAGGACCGTCTGCAGGTCGCGACGTCGCCCCTCCGTGCGGTCGGCCGTGAGCACGAGACCGGAGACGGTGACGGTCGACCCCTTCTCGGGCAGGCGCCCGAGCTGCTTCGTGAGGAGGCCGCCGACGGAGTCGACGTCGTCGTCGTCGAGCTCGATGCCGAAGAGGTCGCCGAGCTCGTCGACGGCCAGCCGTGCGCTGACGCGGTAGACCCCCGGGGAGATCTCACGGTGCTCGGCGACGGTGCGGTCGTACTCGTCGCTGATGTCGCCGACCAGTTCTTCGATGAGGTCCTCGAGGGTGACGAGGCCGGCGATGCCGCCGTACTCGTCGACGACCATCGCGAGGTGGTTCTTGTCGAGCTGCATCTGTCGGAGCGCGTCGTCGGCCTTCTTCGACTCGGGCACGAAGACCGCGGGGCGCGCGAGGTCGGCCACCGCGGCGTCGTCGGCGCCTGCGTGCTCGTGCAGCCGCCGGGCGAGGTCGCGGAGGTAGACGACCCCGACCACGTCGTCGCTGTCGCGGCCGACCACCGGCACCCTCGAGACCCCGCGCCCCAGGAAGAGGCTCATGGCGGAGCGGACGGAGGCGGTCGACTCGATGGTGACCATGTCGGTGCGGGGCACCATGACCTCGCGGACCACCGTGTCGCTGAACTCGAAGATCGAGTGGATGAGCTCCCGGTCGTCCTCTTCGAGGACGTCGAGCTCGGTGGCCTCGTCGACCATGCTGAGGAGTTGCTCCTCGGACGAGAACGACGCGCTGCGGGGCCGGCCCGGCGTGACCCTGTTGCCGATCGCGACGAGGGCGTCGGCGAGCGGGCCGAGCACGACGCGGAGGCCCCGGACGAGGCCCGCGGTCGCGACGACGAGGCCCCGGGCGTGCGCTCGGCCCACGCTGCGCGGGCTGGAGCCGACGAGCACGAACGACACGAGGGTCATGATCAACGCCGACAACAGCAGGGCGAGCCACCAGTGCTCGACCGTGAACGCGAACGAGAGCGAGACCAGGACGGCAGCGGACGTCTCGGCGACCACCCGCGTGAAGTTGACCGCGTTGACGTGGGCTCCGACGTCGGCGGCGACCGCGGACAACGAGGCGCTGCTGCGCGGCGACGACTCAGCCTCCTCGAGCAGGTCGCCCCGACTCAGCACGCCGAGCGCGGCGTCGACGGCCGCGAGCAGCCCCCCGAGGACGACGAGCACGACGGCCACGATGACGAACACGGTGACCATCACGGCGTCACCGTCTCTCGTCGGCGCCGGCGAACGCGGCGAGTATCTCGCGCTGGAGACCGAACATCTCGCGTTCGTCGTCGGGCTCGGCGTGGTCGAAGCCGAGCAGGTGCAGCACGCCGTGGCAGGTCAGCAGCAGCATCTCGTCGAGGGGGCTGTGGCCCGCCGTGGCCGCCTGGGCGACCGCGACCTGCGGGCAGACCACGATGTCGCCGAGCAGGCCGGCCGGCGTGGGTTCGTCCTCGGTCCCGGGACGGAGCTCGTCCATCGGGAAGCTGAGCACGTCGGTGGGACCCGGCTCGTCCATCCACTGCACGTGCAGCTGCTCCATCGCCGCCTCGTCGACGAAGACGATCGCGAGCTCGGCCTCGGGGTGCACGTGCATCTGGTCGAGCGCGAAGGTCGCCAGGCGCTGGATCGCCGCCTCGTCGACCTCGAGGCCGGACTCGTTGTTGACCTCGATGCTCATCGGGTGCCTCTCTTCGGGAGCCGATCGCGGCTGGCGGACGACCGGCGCTCGGCCCGGTTCGCGCCGTCGCCGGAGACACCCGCCGAGGCGGCCGAGTCGGCCGCCTCCTGCCGCTCGGCCCGCTGGGCCTGCCGCTCGGCGTCGTAGGTCGTGTAGGCGTCGACGATCCGCCCGACGAGGGTGTGCCGCACCACGTCGTCGCTGGTCAGCCGGGCGAAGTGGATGTCGTCGATGTCGTCGAGCACGCGGGTGACGAGCTGGAGGCCGCTGGCCCCGGTGGGCAGGTCGACCTGCGTGACGTCGCCGGTCACGACCATCCGCGAGCCGAACCCGAGGCGAGTGAGGAACATCTTCATCTGCTCGGGCGTCGTGTTCTGCGCCTCGTCGAGCACCACGAACGCGTCGTTCAGCGTCCGGCCGCGCATGTACGCCAGGGGCGCCACCTCGACGGTGCCCGCCGCGAGGAGCTTCGGCACGATCTCCGGGTCCATCATCTCGTTCAGGGCGTCGTAGAGCGGGCGCAGGTACGGGTCGATCTTGTCGGTCAGCGTGCCGGGCAGGAATCCGAGCCGTTCGCCGGCCTCGACCGCGGGGCGCGTGAGGATGATGCGCTGCACCTCGCGGCGCTGCAGGGCCTGGACGGCCTTCGCCATGGCCAGGTAGGTCTTGCCCGTGCCTGCGGGGCCGATGCCGAACGTGATCGTGTGCTGGTCGATGGCGTCGACGTACTGCTTCTGCCCGAGGGTCTTCGCGCGCACGGCCTTGCCGCGGCTCGAGACGATGGGCTGGCCGAACACGTCGGACGGGGCCGCCGCCCCCGAGTCGAGCAGCTTCGCGGACGTCTCGACCTCGGCCGGCGCGAGGTCGTGGCCCCCGCGGACGAGCCCGACGAGCTCGTCGACGAGCACCCGGGCCCGGCTCACGGACGCGGTCGGGCCCTCGAGGGCGACCTCGTTGCCCCGGACGAGCACGCGCACGTCGGGGTACTGCTTCTCGACGGTGCGCAGCAGGCGGTCCTGGGGACCGAGCAGCTGGACCATGGCGACGCCGTCGACGGTGAGGTCGACGCGCGTGGTGCCCTCGCCTGCGGGCTGAGGGTCGGTGGAGCGGGTCTCGCTAGTGGGCAAGGGAGCCTTCCTCGAGGGGGCCTGCGAGCACATGGGCGTGCACGTGGAACACGGTCTGGCCGGCGGAGGCGCCGGTGTTGAAGATCAGTCGGAACTCGCCCGTGCCGCCCGAGGCCGCGACGACCTCGTCGCCGAGGAGGGCCGGGTCGGAGGCGAGCGCCGAGGCCGTCGACACGATGTGGGCGAGCAGGGCGGGGTCGGCGGCCGCGAGCTCGACGACGTCGCGGTGACGCGACGTCTTCGGCACGACGAGCACGTGGAACGGCGCTTGCGGCGCGATGTCGCGGAAAGCGATCACCGAGTCGTCCTCGAAGACCACGTCGGCCGGGATCTCGCGAGAGATGATGCGGCTGAAGACGGACACCTCGGTCGGTGCTGGCTCTGACTCGGACATGCGTCCCATGGTAGTCGCGGCCGCCGACACGGCCCCCACCAGCGGCACAGCCCTCAGCGCCGGCACGGCGCCACGGCCCCCGCCGACGACCCGGCGCCTACCAGCGCCCCAGCCGCACGCTGAGGACCGCGAGGGCGGCGGGCCCCGCCGTCGAGGTGCGCAGCACGGCGTCGCCGAGCCGCACCGGCACGGCGCCGGCTGTCGCGAGCAGCTCGAGCTCCGAGGGCGAGATGCCGCCCTCGGGGCCGACCACCACCAGGACCGACGACGGCGCGCCTCCCCCGCCCTCGACGACGACGTCGGACAGCGCCTGCTCGGCGCTCGGCTCGAGCACGAGAACGAGCGTCGTGGCGTCCGCGGCGCGCGCCGCGACCTGCTTCGTCGTCGACAGCTCGGCGACCACCGGAGCCCAGGGCCTGATCGCCTGCTTCGTCGCCTCCCGCGTGATGGAGCGCCACCGGGCGGCGCCCTTGGCCACCTTGGCGCCCTCCCAGCGCGAGACGCTGCGAGCAGCGGACCACGGTACGACCTCGTCGACGCCCAGCTCGGTCGCGGCCTGGACGGCGAGCTCGTCGCGGTCTCCCTTGGCCAGCGCCTGGACGAGCACCAGCCGGGTCCCCGGGCGCTCGACACGGGTCACCTCGGCGGCGACCAGCGCGAGCCGCGAGTCCGTCGCCTCGACGACCTCACCGCGCACGGACGTGCCGCGCCCGTCGCCGAGAGCGAGCGACTCGCCGACACGGACCCGGCTGACGGTGACCGCGTGCCGCGCCTCCTGCCCCTCGACCACGACCGCGCTCCCGACGGACGCGTCCGTCAGGTCGTCGACCAGGTAGAAGTGGGCCACGATCAGAAGTGCAGGAACCGGTCGCGGAGCTTGCCGAACAGGCCCTGCTGGAACTGCGAGAGCTCGGGCGCCGCCGAGCGGCGACCCGCCGCGAACTTCTCGATGAGCTCCCGCTCCTTGTGGCTGAGCTTGGTGGGCGTCACCACCTGCACGCCGATCTTCAGGTCGCCTCGCCCGGTGCCGCGGAGCTTCGTGATGCCCCGGTCGCGGATCGTGATGACGTCGGCGCTCTGGGTGCCGGCCTTGAGCTCGATCTCGACCTCGCCGTCGAGCGCGTGCAGGGTCGTCTCGGTGCCCAGGATGGCGTCGGCCATCTGGACCTCGAGCGTCGCGAGCAGGTCGTCGCCGTCGCGGCTGTAGATGTCGTGGTGGCGCACCTTGACCTCGAGGTAGAGGTCGCCGTTGGGGCCGCCGGCCTGGCCGACCTCGCCCTGGCTCGGCAGCTGCAGCCGGATGCCCGTGTCGACGCCCGCGGGGATGTCGATGGGGATGGTGCGGCGTGCCCGGACACGGCCCTGGCCCTGGCAGGTGGGGCACGGGTTCGGGATGACGGTGCCGTAGCCGCGGCAGGTGCCGCAGGGGCTCGACGTCATGACGTTGCCGAGCAGCGACCGGACCGTGCGCTGGATCTGGCCGGAGCCGTGGCAGATGTCGCAGGTCTGGGGCGAGGTGCCGGGCGCGCAGCACGACCCGTTGCAGGTCTCGCAGAGCACGGCCGTGTCGACCTCGATGTCGCGGGTGGTGCCGAAGACGATCTCCTCGAGGTCGACCTCGAGGCGCAGCAGGGCGTCCTGGCCCCGCTCGCGACGCGATCGCGGGCCCTGTCGCTGACCCCCGCCTCCTCCGCCTCCGAAGAACGCGTCGAAGATGTCGCCGAAGCCCGCCGCGCCCCCGCCTCCGCCGCCGAACCCGGCCTGCGGGCCGAGGTCGTAGCGCTCGCGCTGCTGCGGGTCGCTCAGCACGTCGTAGGCGTGCGTGACGTCCTTGAAGCGCTCGGAGGCCTCGGGGCTGGGGTTGACGTCCGGGTGCAGCTCGCGCGCGAGCCTGCGGTACGCCTTCTTGATCTCGTCGGGGGTCGCCGACCGGTCGACTCCGAGCACGTCGTAATGATCTGCCACTTGTTCTCGTCTGCCTCTGGTGTCTGGGGGTGGTCTCGTGGGGGCTGGTCAGGGGGCGCGGCGCGGTCGCGCAGGGCCGGGGAGGTGCGGGTCGTCAGCGCTCGGAGAGCAGCGACGACAGGTAGCGGGCCACCGCACGCACGGCGGCCATGTTGGTCGAGTAGTCCATGCGCATCGGGCCGAGCACGCCGAGGCGCGCGACCTCGCTGCCCGTCGAGGTGTACCCGCTCGCCAGCACGGACGCCTGGGAGAGGCCGAAGGAGGCGTTCTCCCGTCCGATGCTCGCGGCCACGTCGACCGCGTCGAGCTGCATCTCGCCGAAGAGGCGCAGCAGGGCCACCTGCTGCTCGATCGCCTCGAGGACGGGGTAGAGGTCGCCGCTGAAGTCGTCGCCCGTGCGCACGAGGTTGGCCGCGCCGGCCATCACGAGGCGTTCCTGACGCCCGGCGGCGAGCTGCTCGACCAGGCTGGCGACGACGATGCCGACCACGACGGCCTGCTCAGGGCGGAAGCCCTCGTGCAGGTCGCCGAGCAGCGCGGCGGCCGCGCTCAGCTCGGTGCCGCCCACCGCCGCGTTGAGCGCCCGGCGGAGCTCGGCGAGGAACTCGTCGTCGACGACGACGGGCAGCTCGACGAGCCGCTGCTCGACCTGTCCCGTGTCGGTGATGAGCACGGTCATGACGCGCCGCTCGGCCAGGCTGACCAGCTCGACGTGCCGCACGCGCGCCCGCGAGAACGAGGGGTACTGCACCAGCGCGACCTGGTTCGTCAGCTGGGACAGGAGGCGGACCGTGCGGCCGAGGACCTCGTCGAGGTCGGCAGAGTCGCCGAGGAACGTCTCGATCGCCTGCCGCTGCGCGCTGCTCAGCGGACGCAGGTCGGCGAGGTGGTTGACGAAGAGGCGGTAGCCCTTGTCGGTCGGCACCCGTCCCGACGAGGTGTGCGGCGCCGCGATCAGCTCTTCTTCTTCGAGGAGCGCCATGTCGTTGCGGATCGTGGCGGCCGAGACGCCGAAGTGGTGACGCTCGACGATCGACTTCGAGCCCACGGGCTCGCGGGACGCGACGTAGTCGTGCACGATGACGCGCAGCACCTCGAGACCACGTTCCGAGACCACGACGCACCTCCCTCTCGCACGGCCGGCGGCGGGGCACGTCACGACGACGACCCGAGCTCGCTGGCACTCGTCCTGCCAGACTGCCAATCCTACGTCACGCCGCCGCCGGGGCCTACTCGACCCGCGCCTCCTGCCCTATGCTCGCCGTGACGCCCGCCGGACGATCTCGTCCGGCCGGGCGGCCAGCACCGACCACCCGCGATGCGCCCGTTCGCCTCGACCCGGTCGGGCCCACGACGACGAACAGGCGAGCAGATGACCGACACCCCTCCCTCCCAGCCGAACGACCCGCAGGGCTCCGGCTGGGGCCAGCAGCCCGGTCAGGGCCAGCCCGGCTACGGGCAGCAGCAGCCGGGTCAGCCCGGCCCGCAGCAGCCCGGCTACGGGCAGCAGCCCGGCTACGGGCAGCAGCCCGGCTACGGCGCGCCGCAGCCGCCGCAGCCCCTCCGGCCCGAGGACGAGAAGCTCTGGGCCACGCTGATCCACGTGGGCGGCATCCTGCTCAGCTTCGTCGCGCCCCTGGTCGGCTACCTCGTGCTCAAGGACCGCGGCCCGTTCGTCCGCGAGCACAGCCGCGTCGCGCTGAACTTCCAGATCACGATGGTCATCGCGTACGTCATCGGAGGTGCGACGTCGTTCCTCGGCATCGGCCTCGTCATCACGTTCGTCGCGGCGATCCTCGTGATCGTCTTCGGGATCCTCGCGGCCCTCGCCGCCAACCGCGGCGAGTACTACAAGTACCCGCTGAGCATCGAGTTCATCAAGGCGTAGCCCGCCCGGCCCGTCGTCGAGGCGCGTCTCCCGTCAGGGAGGCGCGCCTCGCGTCGTCTCGGCAGGACGTCGCCCACGAGCGCGCCCCGGGCAGGTCGGGCTCAGACCGGGAGCAGCCGGCGGACCACGGCGTCGGCCATGAGCCGCCCCGTGCGCGTGAGGACGACCCGACCGGCCAACGCCTCGCGCCCCTCGACCCACCCGTCCGCGATCAGCCCGGCGACGGCCGCACGGCCCTCGGGATCGAGGTCGGAGGTGGGCAGGCCCTCACGCATCCGGACGGCGAGCAGCACCCGCTCGACCCGGCGCGTCTCGGCGTCGAGAGTCTCGCGGCCCGCTCCGGGCGACTCTCCCGCGGCCATGCGCTGGCCGTAGGCGGCCGGGTGCTTCACGTTCCACCAGCGGACCCCGCCGACGTGGCTGTGCGCGCCCGGGCCGACGCCCCACCAGTCGTGGCCCTGCCAGTACGACAGGTTGTGGCGGGAACGGTGCTGCTCGTCACGCGCCCAGTTGCTCACCTCGTACCAGCCGTAGCCCGCGGCGGCGAGCCGGTCGTCGGCGAGCTCGTACATGTCGGCAGCGGTGTCGTCGTCGGGCTGGGCCACCTCGCCGCGGCGGATCTGCCGGGCGAGCTTCGTGCCGTCCTCGACGATGAGCGAGTACGCGGAGAGGTGGTCGGGCTGCTGCTCGAGGGCGACGTCGAGGGACCGGGACCAGTCGTCGAGCGTCTCGCCGGGCGTGCCGTAGATGAGGTCGAGGCTGACGTCGAGCCCGGCGTCGCGCGCCCAGCGCACGACGAGGGGCACGCGCTCGGGGTCGTGCGTCCGCTCGAGGGTCGCGAGCACGCTCGGCACCGCGGACTGCATGCCGAAGCTGACGCGCGTGAAGCCGGCGGCCGCCAGCGCCTCGAGGTACTCGGCGTCGACCGAGTCGGGGTTCGCCTCCGTCGTCACCTCGGCGCCGTCGACCAGCCCCCAGGTGTCGACGACCGACGCGAGCATCGCGGCGAGGTCGGAGTGCGGCAGCATCGTGGGCGTGCCGCCGCCGAAGAAGACGGTCGAGACCGGGCGAGGAGGCAGCCCGGCGCCCTCGAGGACGCGACCGGCGAGGCGCACCTCGTCCACCGCCTCCTGCGCGTAGTCGTCGCGCCGGGCCCCGCGCAGCTCGTCGCCCGTGTAGGTGTTGAAGTCGCAGTAGCCGCAGCGCACCCGGCAGAAGGGCACGTGCAAGTACACGCCGAAGTTGCGGTCGGCGACGCCGTCGACCACCGAGGACGGGAGCGAGCCGTCGACGGGGGCAGGGTCGCCGAGGGGAAGGGCTCCGGGCACCGTCAGTCGCCCGACCGGCGCGAGCCGGGCTCGCGGATCTCGTCGTCGTGCGCCGCCTCGGCGGCTGCCTCGAGGTCGACGTCGGCCTCGGCGGGGACGTCGGGCTCGCTGAGGCTGAGGGCGCGCAGGTAGCGACGCGTGTACGTCGCCTGCTGACGACGCATGAAGGGCTCGACGAGCTTCCAGCGCCAGGTGCTGGGGCGGGAGAACGAGCGGATCGACAGCCAGACGGAGCCGTCGTCGGTCTGGTCGACGACCCAGCTCTCCTCGCCGCTCTCCGGGTGGCCGTCGAGCGTGCCGTAGGCGAAGCCCTTGCGCTTCGGCTCGTCGACGACGTAGACGACCCGGACGGGCGCCTGCACGCTGCGGCCGTAGGCCGAGATGGACAGGGTCGCCGTCGTGCCCGCGGTGAGGAACGGCGTGCCGTCCGGCGCGAAGCGGGACTCGTCGCGGCCCTGCTCCCAGTGCGCCGGGTCGACGGGGACGCCGTCGTCGTCGAACGTGACGGGGTGGTAGCCGCCCTCCTCGACGGGCGGCACCGAGTCGACGCGGACCTCGATGCCGCTGCGCTCCTGGATCTTCCAGGTCATCGTGGCGATCCACGCCGCCTCGAAGCGGGCGTCGCCGTGGCCGACCCTGGTGCGGTACTCGGCGGGGCGGAAGCCCTTCGGCGGGTACTGCATCAGGTCGGGCGCCTGCGTCGCCCCGACCTCGCCGTAGGTCGTGTGGGTCTCGGCGTGGGTCGAGCGGCGCATCGGCTACTTCTTCTCTTTCTTCGCCTCGGTGTCGCCGCTCAGGGCGGCGATGAACGCCTCCTGGGGCACCTCGACGCGACCGATGGTCTTCATGCGCTTCTTGCCCTCCTTCTGCTTCTCGAGCAGCTTGCGCTTGCGGCTGATGTCGCCGCCGTAGCACTTCGCGAGGACGTCCTTGCGCATGGCGCGGATGCTCTCGCGCGCGATGATCCGGGCGCCGATGGCAGCCTGGATGGGGACCTCGAACTGCTGTCGCGGGATGAGCTCGCGGAGGCGACCGGTCATGAGGACCCCGTAGGCGTACGCCTTGTCGCGATGGACGATCGCGCTGAACGCGTCGACCTGCTCGCCCTGGAGCAGGATGTCGACCTTGACCAGGTCGGCCTCCTGGTCGCCGGTGGGCTCGTAGTCGAGGCTCGCGTAGCCGGCCGTCTTCGACTTGAGGCTGTCGAAGAAGTCGAAGACGATCTCGCCGAGGGGCATCGCGTAGCGGATCTCGACACGGTCCTCGCCCAGGTACTCCATGCCGAGCAGGGCGCCGCGGCGCTGCTGGCAGAGCTCCATGATCACGCCGACGTAGTCCTTCGGGGCGAGGATCGCCGCCTTGACCATCGGCTCGCTCACGCTGGCGATCTTGCCGCCGGGGAACTCGCTCGGGTTGGTGACGGTCACCGTCTGCTTGTCGTCGGTGGTG